>Ga0207710_10001204_pt1 | contig 13130 bp, 7 predicted proteins | sample KBSS24metaG_FD_184400 | JGI IMG/M metagenome (GOLD analysis project Ga0207710, IMG submission 184400) | Switchgrass rhizosphere microbial communities from Kellogg Biological Station, Michigan, USA - KBS S2-4 metaG (SPAdes) (version 2) | ecosystem: Host-associated > Plants > Roots > Rhizosphere >...
GATAAGTTTGTAGTGCATGGCAAAGAAGATAAAATAAAGATCCGTTTGATTGGTGGTGAAGGAGTGGATGAGTTTGATAATACCGGCAATTCAGGAAAGCCGGCTATTGTTTATGATATGAAATCGGAAGGCAATAAACTATCGGGGAAATTTAAAAATAAAATTAGCAACGACACATTGGTAAACCAGTATAAAAGGATTTATTACGATTATAATAAAGTCATCCCTTTTATCTCTGTTGGTTATAATCAGGACGATGGGGTATTTGTAGGAGGCAGTCTTAAGATCATTAGACATGGTTTTAGAAAAGAACCATATAAAAATTCTCATTCTATTATTTTTAATCACGCCTTTGCAACAGGAGCTTCTAATTTTAGATTTTATTCTGAATATATCGGCACTTTCGGTAGAAGATCTGATCTTTTATTTGATGCAGATATTCATGCTCCGGACAACACGACTAACTTCTTTGGATATGGAATGAATACGGTTTATGATAAAACAAAGCCTGGAAAATTCAGGTATTACCGGGCGAGATATTCATTAGGAGATATTTCTTTATTGCTTCGCAAAAATTTTTCCACTAAAGTGATCATGACTATCGGACCTACTTTCCAGTTTTACAAATTAGACCAGGATGATAAATTTAACCAGGTAAGATTTATTACAAAGACTGGAATGGGACCAGGGCAAAACGGCCTGGACCCAACCACTCTATATGCCAACCAATCTTATTTCGGAGGAAAGTTTTCAATAGAGGCTGATACAAGAGATAACCGGATATTGCCTCAAAAAGGTATTGTTTGGAATACTACCCTCAGGCATCTTTCCGGCTTAAGCGATACAAAATATAAAGTAACACAACTGAATTCTGATTTTACTTTTTTTCTGAAACTTGTTAAGAACAGGATAGTAATAGCAGACAGGTTTGGCGCAGGACATAATTTCGGGGACTATGAATTTTACCAGGCGCAATATCTCGGCAGTGAAGATAATTTAAGGGGTTATCGTAAATACAGGTTTGCCGGCAGGAACAAAGTATACAACAATGCAGAACTGCGTATAAAACTTGCTAATTTCAAAACTTATCTTTTCCCCGGTGCAATGGGCATTCTTGCATTTTATGATACGGGTCATGTATGGGATGATGATACAAGCAGCACCAAATGGGCAAGTGGATATGGCGGCGGTATTTGGATAGCACCGCTAACAAGAATGGTGCTTACTTTTTCTTATACCGCATCTGAAGAAGATAACCTGCCTAAGATCTCATTGGGTTGGCAATTTTAATTTATAAAGTTCAGCGATGAGGAGACAGTGGAGGAACAATGATTGAACCAAATATCCTGCATTGCGAATACTGATTCGTCATCGCTGTGATTTCTCGTGGCACTTTAAGTCATACTGTCTTAAGTTATTTTTTTGTGAGAATGAATAGAGATATTTTATCAGTAAGAGAGATTCAGTTTTCAGATATCGGACTAATTACTTCGTATTGGATCGATTCTGATAAATCACACCTGGAGAGTATGGGTGTTGATATAAATAAACTTCCCACAAAAGAACAATTTGAAAAATACCTCAGAATTCAAATTGAAACTCCGATTGAACAAAAAGAATCTTACAGTATTATCTGGCAGAGCAACAAAATTCCAATAGGTCATTGCAACACCCGTCCAACTATTTTTGGAGAAGAAGCCCATATGCATTTACATATATGGAATAAGGAAGAACGGAAAAAAGGAATTGGATATGAGCTTGTAAAACTTACTCTGCCTTTATTTTTTGAAAATTTAAAATTAAAAGACCTTTACTGTGAACCCTACGCCCTAAATCCAGCTCCAAATAGAATAATGGAAAAAACCGGTTTTGAATTGGAAAAAGAACACAAAATTATTCCCGGTGCTTTTAATTTTGAGCAACCTGTTAAGCGCTGGCATCTTAGTTATGAAAGTTTCAAGAAACGTTTTAAAACCGACACATCACAGTATTGTTTTATAATACTGTGATGTTATTTTTAAAAATTCAAATTCAATTTGGTACCTAAAGAAAAATTAAAGATGTGATCATCTTTAGAGAAACCAACTGTCCCCGATACAAGGAATAAATTAAAAGGTATATAATAAAGACCACCGCCATAACTTGTATGCCATTGGCCTGATCTTTCACCTTTAAGCCATACTCTTCCGGTTTCAGTAAAACCAACAACACCAAAAGAACCCGGAAGTATATAAGAAGAAACATCAGCTAATTTCAACCGAAGTTCCAAACCTCCGTACATTAAAGAATTTCCTGCGTATCGGTTTTTTCTTAAGCCACGCAAATGATTGTTGGCGCCTAATGTCAAAGCCTGGAAATATTCAAAATGATTATTGAAAATATGGCCTGCTCCCAATTGTATTACTGCTATTAAACGAGTAGGATCATTTAAGCTGGCATATACGGCCATATCGGATTGCAGCTTTGATATATTATTACTTGTTTTTGAAACGCCATACATAGAGCTAAATTCAGTGTTCCACTGAATACCTCTTGTTGGAAAAAGTTCATTGTTAAGATTATTAATATAAATACCGAGCTTGCCACCCGCATAATTTTTTTTACTATAAATACTCAAAGAATCAAGATTGATGCCGGATGGTTTACCCAAAACTTTACCCCGATTGTCTTTTAGATCATTCCAGTAAGAATAAACGACCGGCCCTGCTGCTACACGAAGCACTTCGCTGATCCTCTTTTGAAAAAGCAATTGCGTTTCCATGTGGCGATAGCGAACACGGTAATAAGAAATAGATTTATCAGGGTCTCTTTGAGTTTTATTTCCTAATCCAAAAAAATTAGATACACCCGGTGTCATTAATTCACTCAATATAACGAGGTCTGTATTTTTTATTACATGATTAAATACCCCTGAATAACGGAATTGTTCTCCACCACGATTAACAGCCCATAACGCAACAAACTTTTGATTACTTACAAAAGGCTCATTCCTGAATCCGTATGTTTTTCTTGCAAAGCCGGTTCCTACCATCAACCCGTCATCATTATTAGTAGCAATGGTAACACTGGGAAAATGGTTTTCATTGTATTTAAATCCAAGAATATTTGTATAATTAACGGAAGGTTCTTTTGAGAACATATCTCTTGAATGACTGCGGCTTTTTATATAATTGCCTTCCACATCCATATCGTATAGCCAATTACGAACATGTCCCCTTATATTAAATGTATCATTGCCCTTACCCCCGATCACTCTTATTTTAATCCGGGAAGAAACATTTTCATCAATATCAAACAGATCATTATCATTTAATCCATACAGGCGGATCTCTCTCGTGATTTTATGATCAAAGGTCCTGTCGTACATTATAAAACTTGTATCATTATTTTCTTTGCGACCATATACTCTTACATTTAACCCATTAGGCTGATTGGTTATTTTGAAATATTCTTTTTCATTACTTCCAACAATATTCACTTTTCTTGATATAAACCGGTAATAAGATAAGGCAGCCCTATCCAGTTGATCTCTTCTGCTGATCAGCTTTCCATTTAAGGTAGCACTGTCAATTGCATATATCTCGGGTGGTAATCGTTTAAGAGCTTTGTTGATAACTGAGTCAGTTAACTTTTGCTGCACTTCTTTTACAGTGGTTTTCCATTGTTCTCTATCAAGATCAGTTAGAAAAACCCTATCAAAATCCTTTGCCACAAATTCCAGATTTTTTACATCGGTGATATTATAACGAAGCCCTTTTAAGAATGGCATTACTTTTAATGATACAAGCCGCATTAAAAAACCATTGGAATAAAAAAGTGCCTGGTCCCTGTCACGGGGAATCGGGTAATACAATTTTCCTTTTCCTGTATCCCCCGTTGCCCATTTGTATTGATCAAAATGCCTGTCAAAATCAGCAATAAGTATATCAAGTAGCCTGATCCGCAATGCTCCGATCTGATCCGCACGATGATCATTTTCCTCTGTCAACTTATCAAACACTTTACTGGTGCTATGCGTAGCTTCTCCGTGTTTTGTGGGAGCTTTTTCTTCAAGCAAACAAATAGTATTGGCAAAAACGGATTTATATTGTCCAAAAGCGGGATCCTCAGGAACAAAAAATAATTCAGGCGTTGGTGCAGTAATATCAAGTACGTTTGAAAAACCTGGTATTGTAAGAGCTGAATAAGGATGAGAAGCAGAGATAAAATCCTTTACTATATCATTAAAAAGAGTAGATCGAAAAGTTACAGGGATGGCCCTGGATGGATCCTTGTCAACTGTTCTTAATGTCCATTCAGTTCCTTTTTTATCAATAAGATTCAGTGATTTTGTTTGTTTGCCTCCGCCTAAACTTCCAATTTTAAATCCGCCTTTCTCCTCTCGGAGATGAAAGACTTTCATATTGACCGGTGTTGACCATTCTTTCCGGTAATTCGTTCCCATTATAAATTTTTTCAAGGGGGAGCTGGTATTGTACTTATCACTTGCAGAAATGGTAATAGTGTCTTTGTATTTAATTGATGTAGGATTTTCCACCAGCCTGTTTACCGAGTCGCTGGGTTGTTCCTCCGGAATGGTCGAGAAATTCATTATAACACTCGAATAAGCATTGCGTATAGAATCGGTGACTGTATAAAAAGTGGTTCTGACATTTTTATTTTTTGAAACTTCCAAAACGCAAAATCCGGTAACTGCGGCACTAAAAAGGGATTTCTTTTTACTGGTAGACACACGGGTGATTTTGCTTCCTGCGCCGCTTACAATGTAATAGCTGCTACTATCCCGTATTAATTGCAAACTATGCTCATGGCCTGCTGCATAAATGATATTCTTATAAGGTTTGGCCACTTTTTGAATATCCGATATCATGTTGGCATAATTAGGATGCCGAAGATCCTGCGGTGTTCCAAATACACCTCTTGTAATGGGATAAATAGCGCCAATTATTGGCAGAGGGATATACAGATTAGGACTTAAATCTGTAAATGGAAACATGTATTGTTTAAAAGTATAATAACCTGCATGAGGACTTATGCTTTTAAATGTATGATGACAGGCGAGCAGAACAAGCTTTTTAGCATTACGGCTAAAAATATCATCCATCTGGGTAAGAACTTCTTCTTTTGTTTTATACTCACAATCTGATTCAATACCGGGTTTTTCAAAGGGGTGTAACCACCATTGGCTGTCAAAAAAAACTACGGTAACGTCGGGTCCCAAAGACACTTCTACCGGCCCGGGACATCCGCCTTCAGGATAAAACTTTACATTTTTTTTATTCAATAGATCAACATAAAGTTGTTCTCTTAATATCGCATTAAAACCGGTGCGGCTTCCATTTTCCCAATCATGATTACCAGGTATCATATATACTCTTGCATCTGTACCATCCGCAATGGATATTTGCGAGTCAATCACTGCTTTTGCTTCATTGTAATTGGGAAACTGGTCATCAGGCAATCCTTCATGATATAAATTATCTCCGAGATAAATGACCGTAGTTCTTGAGTCAAGTGGGATTAATTTTTTTACTGCATCTGCCACCGGGTGGTGACCGTTTGTTAACTGACCACCATCACCTATTAATACAATCCGGTAAGCAATAGAATCCTGTGCGGATAAAATACAGAAATGAAACAAAAGATAAAGAAACAGAAGAGCAACTCTCATACCACGAGTTAACATTAAATGGCTAAAATAATTATTTATTCTCATGGATGATCAAATAGAAGAGCTTAAAGTAAATTTTTTATACCGCTTATTTTATCGTAAGGCTCTATCAAATGCAAGCAGATCATATTGTTCAGCTTAATACACGTGGCTTGTTTATTACAGATTTATTTTCCTCTTCTTCAAGGTTAATGCTTATCCGCAAAGCCTTCAGACCGCTTACACCCTGCAACTCTTCTAATTCAAATTCCTGCATTCCCGGTTTTAATAACCCTTCTTCCTGCAGTGGTTCAAAAAACTTTACATATTCTTCTATTTCGTCTGGTTGTGTATATACTATTGCTAATGTACCAGGTTGGGTTAATCGTTCACCTTCTTTTGTGTGCACCTTGTCAATACGTTTTTTTATGATCTCGTAGCGGATATTATAAGCTCCATCCACATCAAATTTTCTTTCGGCAATACGGAAACTAATTGAAATGGGTTGGTTATGAGCCAATATAAGCTGAGTGGTTTGTAAAGGAACCGGCGTTTTCTTTTCAAGCCTTTTTCCAAATATAGCTGCCCGCACTAATGTATTTATTTCCCACATTTTTAGTTGTTGCGTATCTACAGGGGTCAATATCCTTTTTGGATTAATTGATTGACCCATATAAATATTAAAATCTATGCCATCTGTAACAAAGCGTTCAAAATAATGAGGAAATAGTTGTTGCGCTTTTATTTGTTCCCTATCAATAAAGCGGGCAATGTGTTCATTCACATACGTTATACTTTCTTCAAATTCTCGACGGTGCAGATTCCATGTTTTAGTATCAGAATCAACAGTGGAAAAATATTCATCAATATCCGGTTGTAAAACAGGAATACGACGACGCAGATTATAAAATAATTCTCTCACATCTTTTTTTAAAAAGGCGTGTATCTCAAATTCATCATCCGAATGCATCGTATCAGCAATTGCATATAAATATTCTTCCGATCTTACTTTTATTTTATCCAATAATGGGAAATTAATTTCGGTACCACCCTTTTTAATAATGTTGGTTATAGATTGCAATTGTTCTGTAAGGTCTTGTCGTATAGCTTGGTTTCTCTCGCCCGACGAATTGCGTATATCAATAGCTCCATACAAAGGGTACACATTTTCAAAAACGATATTTTCCAGCCGGGCATCTTCACTCTCTTTGCTATTGGAAATATAATTTACAGCAGCCTCGGTAAAACGCCATTCTACAGAAGCTTGTATCGCCGTGAATTTTTCTTTAATGACAGCATCTATCTGTGCTTGCAGATCTTTGGCACTTTTTTCAAGTGATAAGGTAAATAAAGGAATAGCGGGAGATATTTTGCTTAATAAATTTTGATCTAACTGTCCCTGCGTTTCTGATACAATTTCAAGTGTGCCTAAAAGTTCTTTTTCATTTATAAGCGGGCAAATTAATATACTCTTGCCTCCATCATTAAACACTTGCTGAAGAAATGAATATTCACGGATGGCGGATGTATTTATTTTGGAAATAAGTAATACCTTATTTCCTGAGGTAAAAAAATTTTCCAGTTGTTGATAAAGAAAGTGTTTATCGTCATGGCTGGCTTTTTTCCCAAACAATAAGCTGATGTGTTCGTACATATCGGGAAAAATAAAGTGGTTGTTTATTTTAAAGAAAGGTGTAATACCGATCTTTAATCCGTATTTGCCGATAAGGTTTTGAATATGTGCCTGGAGTTTTTCAAAATTTTCAACCTCAATAAATGCATTGACGGTAAGAAGACTGTTCTTTATTTCATTTATTATTTGTTGTTCAGTTACATCTTTTATCTTAACCAGCATCATTCCTTCAAATTCAAACATCTCCAATGGAAGCCGTTTCTGCAACTCTTCTGTTTTTAATATATCTTCAGTAGAAGATGTAGAAAACGAAAAAGGCAATTTCGGTAATTTTTTTTTCGCCTTTACTTCCACAAACCGGGCATCTAATTCAAGCTCCATAAATTTTTCCAGTTCAGTAACCGGGTGTTTGTAGGGATGTACAGATACACTAACCAATGGAAATTTTGCTTCATAAAATTTATTAAGAATAAGCTGGTAGGCGGATTGAATCTTTTCTTTATTAATATTTTTGGAAGTTTCACCTTCGATACTAATCTCATTGGAGCCTTTGCGGATAAAAAGATTTCGAAAACATGTAGATGAATAAACAATTTGATAGCTGAAAGGTATTGCCACAGCAAAAAGATCGTCTTTGTCTGACAAGGTAACCGGGAAAACAGTTGACATAATTATATTAACTAAAGAACGATGCTTTTGTAAAATGGAAATATCATCAATCGGATGAAGAAGTTCTGAATGTCCCGATATTCTTTCTAATAGTTCTTCATAAAAAGAAGAAATTCCTTTTTCATTTTCTTCAATTCTTTTTTTCCAACTATCAATAAGAGGTTGAAAAGAAAGCTTACTTTGAAATGCGATCGTTTCGTCTACGCCGTTCGCTGTCATACCGTAATTTTTATTCGCCACTATATTCATAAGATACGCTATTAAGACGCTGGTTTAGTATATAAGTAGCAAAATCCGTTCAATCTTTTTGTAAAAAATTGAAAATGATAAGCGGGGAATGGGCAATTAAAAAATTGGGGAAATTATTTCCCGATCAATTGCTGAGTTGTGGTTTGTGACAGCTCCACATTTGATGAAGATTTTGAGTCCTCATCAAAGTTTACATCGACACGAAGCGCTTTTAAACCAACAACTCCCTGCAGTTCTTCCAGGTCATGTCTTTCAATTCCGGGTTTCAACAGCTTAAGATTTTGCAAGAATTCAATATACTCGCTGTATTCAGCGGCGTCCTTGGCTTGCGAATACACAATAGCAATTTTGCCTGGCTGCGTCAATCGTTCATTGGTTTCTTTGATGCGAACCTTATCTATTCTTTTTTTGACAATCTCATAACGGATATTATAAGCTCCATCCACATCAAATTTTCTTTCTTCTGTACGGAAGCTTATTGAAAGAGGTATGCTATGAGCTAATATTAACTGGGTAGTTCGAAGCGGATGACTTAATTGCTGCTCAAGATTGCGGGTAATTTTCGCTGCCTTTGCAAGCAATGTAAGTTGCCACATCTTCATATTATGAAGATAGATTTCGTCAAATCTTTTTCGCGGCGCTATTGATTGCCCCATGTAAATATTAAATTCGACTCCATCTGTCACGTATCTTTCAAAATAATGCGGATAAACTTTTTGTGCAGCAGCTTGTTCCTTATCTACAAAACGGGCAAGTGTATCATTGATTTTTGAAATACTTTGTTCATATTCTTTACGATGATGATAGATCATTCCGATCTGCGGATCAAGCGATGCAAAATAATGTTCTACTTCATTTTTTACAGATGGTTGTGTGCCATGCAAATGATTGAATATTGACACCACCTGTCCCTGCAAAAAGTCATGAATGCTTATCTCTTCGTCTGAAAGCAAAACATCAGATGCAGATTGAATGAATTTTTCGATTTTAAATTGAACTTCCTGCAATAATGGAAATGGCATATCGGACTGCGCCTTCCTTACTACTTTATTTGCCAGTTCCAGTTGTTCTACCATATCCAATTGTATGGCATGGGATCTTTCGGTAGATGAATTGCGAATGTCAATAGCGCTGTATAGAGGATAAACATCATTGAATGTAATGCGTTCGATCTTTATATCCTCGTTGTGTTGTTTATTGACAATATAGTTTAATGCTACTTCGGTAAACTTCCATTCTACTGCTGGCTGTACCGCTGTAAATTGTTCTTTGATCACTTTATCAATTTGGGTATCCAGGCTTTCCAGGGTTTTTTCCAATCCAAGTGTGAACAATGGTATGGCAGATTCTATTTTAGCAATGTGCGAATGCTTTAAGCGGCCTGGTGTATCAGATACAATCTCTAATAGTCCTAATAATTCATCATGCAATTTCAACGGGCAAATGATAAGACTCCGGCCTCCTTCCATGTAATAGTATTGGAGATATTCTACTTCAGTTAATATTTCTTCATTAAGCGCTTCAAATACAACTGGCCGGTCACTTTCTTTGAATACAAGTTTACAACCATCGCTCACTTCATCTTTTTCCGCAGTACTATGAAAATGTTTGAAAAGAATGCTGTTATTATTATGAAGATCAGAATAAACGTAATGACCGTTTACTTTAAAAAATGGAGTAACGCCAATACGTAATTCTTTTAAACCAATAAGACTTTGAATATGCGCTTCCAATTCCGGGTAAACAGTAGCGTCGGAAAAAGCATTAATATTAAGAAGGCTGTTCTTTATTAATGATATTACTTCCTGTTCTGTTACATCTGTCACTCTAATTATAGAAAGACCTTCAAACAAAAACTTTTCAAGAGATATATTCTCTGTTAACTCTGCAATAGTTTTTATGCGATTAGTTCGTTTGCAAATAATGCTGTCAGGCATTTTTGGCATTTCGCCAATAGGATTTACATCAATGAATCTTGTATCAATCTTTAACTCAAGATACTTTACCAGACCACTATAAGGATCTCTGTATGGATGCACCCAACCTGAAGTTTCAGGACTATTATATCCGCAATATTTTTTTAGTATCATCCCATAGGCAAACTCCATCTTTTCTTTATTGAGTTTTACACCAGTAGCGCTATCGGGTACTTTTACCTCTTTCGTTCCGGGTTTTATAAAAAGATGATGAAAAAGTTTGGAACTATAAACCGTTTGAAATTTAAAAGGCAATGCTACTGCGTACAAATTTTCATGGGATGAAGAAGTCGGAGGAAAGATAGAAGCTAATAACTCTTCTATTATCTCAGCATTTTTATCAAGTATAGAAAGATCGGCGATATTACCCATCAACTCAGGATGCGATTCGAATTCGGTTACAACACGGCCATATAATTTTTGCACACCGGGATTGCTGTCCGCTATGTTTTTCTTTAAAGCAGTTACCAATGATTTAAAAGAAAGGCGACTGTTAAAAAGAGACTCGTCAGATGATAGGGTTCCGTTTTGCATGCTTATCTTTTTTGTTTTACCAAGAAGTACGGTGCTCGGGCAGGAAAGAAACAAGTTGCAAATCTACTAAATTAGGTTTGCATGTTGTGAGGTTTATCCATTATTCTGTGGCTAAAAAATTTTGAGATTTTAGCTCTAAGCTTTTAATACCAAGAAGGTTATAAACTAACCAATGATATCGTTGAAAACTTTTTCTAAGCTATTTTGATAAGCTGCTGATAATATTTACAAGCAGGACGTACACCACATTGCTCACATTTTGGAATTCTTGCCACACACACATACCTGCCGTGAAGTATCAACCAATGATGGGCCTTATGTATAAATTCCGTTGGTATATTTTTGATCAATTCTTTTTCTACTGCTAAAGGTGTAGAAGCAGTTTGCGATACAAGCCCGATTCGTTTGCTTACCCTGAACACATGGGTATCTACAGCCATGTTAGGCTGCTTATCAATAACAGATGTAATTACATTGGCTGTTTTTCTTCCAACACCCGGTAATTGCATTAGTTCATCAACAGTCATCGGGATATTTCCATTAAACTCTTCGACAACTTTGTTAGCCATTCCTATAAGATGTTTTGTTTTGTTGTTGGGATAAGAAATACTTTTTATAAAAGGAAAGAGCTCATCGAAGTTTGCCTTACTCAGTGACTGCACATCAGGGTACTTTTCAAAAATGACAGGAGTAGTCATGTTTACCCGCTTATCAGTACATTGAGCAGAGAGTATAACTGCAACAAGTAATTCATAAGAATTATCGTAGATCAATTCGGTTTCTGCTTGTGGCGAATGTTTCTGAAAATAGGCAATGACAAATTTGTAACGTTGCTTTTGGGTCATATTGCAAGTTAACAGTGAAAGTGGTAAAAGAACGACAGTAATGAGCAAAAAAAAGCATCACGCTAATAGTATGATGCTGAAATTTTTTAAAAGAAGAAAGCTAATTAATGTATTTCTTCAGCCGCTTTTTCCCGTGCATAATTAAGCACATTCAAAACCACTTCAGTGCGGGGAACTTCCGTAATCTTATCAAGTCTTTGCATAGAAGTTTTTAAAACGGCTAATTTTTCACGAAGAGTCCAATCACTTTTAAGGGCTGATTCAATAGCGATCGTCTGTTCAGAAGAGGCTTCATTGTACAAATACAATAATAAATCCTCAGGGGTAAAATTGTTCATGGGCAAACCAATTAAGTCCATTAAAATTTTGAAAGTGTCCAGTAAATCTAAGATAATAAAACGTCCGTGATATAAACGATAGCAGATTTGCCTTATTGTGCAGAAAAGCTTTAATTATTGAGTTTTTCTGACTTTTCGGGGATGATAAACAGGTCCTCATTATCCCTTTTCATCAGGTATTTTTCCCTTGCATATTTCTCCAGGGTAGCAGGATTATTCTTAAGTTGTTCTAACTCTTTACGTTCAGAGCTTATTTGAAGAGTATAATATTGTTTACTCTGTTCGAGCTCCTTTAATTCCCGGTTTCGGGCTATTTGCGTAAAAAGGTCATTTTTATCTAAAAAAAGCAAAATGACCGCAAATGTTATAAAGGAAATAAAATACTTGTTTTTAAGCCAGGATGGAATGTGATTCAGTAGTTTCATAAGACTGAAGTATGAAGTACGAAGTACGAGGTCTGAATTATAGGAAATAATCTGACTTCCGGTTTCTGACCTCTTGCTTCTGATTTATCTTCCAAATTTAATCTTTCCTTTTGGATAAACAGCGCTGCTGCCTAATAATTCTTCTATACGAATAAGCTGATTGTATTTTGCCATTCTATCTGTACGGCTTGCACTACCTGTTTTGATCTGTCCGCAATTCAATGCAACGGCTAAGTCGGCTATAGTTGTATCTTCTGTTTCTCCGCTACGATGGCTCATGATAGTGTTGTAGCTATTGTGCTGCGCCATTGTAACAGCATTAATAGTTTCAGTTATAGTTCCTATCTGGTTTACTTTTACCAATAAGCCATTACCGATTCCTTTATCAATGCCTTGCTGTAAACGTGTAACATTTGTTACAAAAAGATCATCACCTACCAACTGGCATTTATCACCAATAGTTTCAGTAAGATATTTCCAACCATTCCAATCATCTTCAGCCATGCCATCTTCAATGGAAGCAATCGGATATTGCTTTACCCATTTTTCCCAATATTTAACTAATTGATCGCTGCTCATTTCCTTCCCGGTGCTTTTATGAAAAACATATTTTTTCTTTTTGCTATCCCATAACTCACTGTTGGCAGCATCCATTGCAATTACAATTTGCGAACCTGTTTTATATCCGGCAGCATCAATCGCCGTCAATACTGTTTCAATTGCTTCTTCATTTGATTGAATATTTGGAGCAAATCCACCTTCATCACCAACATTGGTACTGAATCCTTTTTTCTTCAACACTGTTTTTAAT
>Ga0207710_10001205_pt1 | contig 13124 bp, 15 predicted proteins | sample KBSS24metaG_FD_184400 | JGI IMG/M metagenome (GOLD analysis project Ga0207710, IMG submission 184400) | Switchgrass rhizosphere microbial communities from Kellogg Biological Station, Michigan, USA - KBS S2-4 metaG (SPAdes) (version 2) | ecosystem: Host-associated > Plants > Roots > Rhizosphere...
TGGTTTTAGTCGCCATATAATTAAAGAAATTAAAGATACAATTGAATTGACTGGAGAATATATAATAGCGATAAAAATGATTATTCAGCTACAGCGCTTTTGTCTTTCTCCTCATTAAGGAGATAACTTAATGCACCACTCGGACATTTTTTTACCTGGTCAATGATACGTTCAGTAGTAGCGCCGTCCATATTGATCCATGGCCGTTGTTGCGGATTGAATACCTGCAACAAACCTTTCCAGCAAAGAGTAGAATGTTGGCAAAGATCAGGTTGCCAGATAACTGTTATGTCAGCATTGCTGTATTTGAATGTTTTTTGCGGCATATATTTATTGCAACGTAAATTAATGAATAACTTTATATCTATGCCGGCATCCTCTGAATTTGCAAATGTTTTTAATAGATTAAAAGCAATCCTGCAAAAGCATTGCGGGACTTATACTATAAAGCCCGATACAAATGATTATTATGGTTTGCAGGGGAAACCCGGACCAGCTACTTTAAAAGCATGAGGTGGAAAAATGAAAAAGCCGGTAATGCCAATCGCCTGGATAGAGATCGGTAAATCTTATGTGAGCTATCATATCATGGCTCTTTACATGAATACGAGTTTGCAAAATTCAATCTCAAAAGAATTAAAGAACCGTATGCAGGGTAAAACATGCTTCAATTTTAAAACCGTTAATGAAGAGCTTTTTAAAGAACTGGATCAGCTTACTGTAAAATCCATCGATAGTTTCAAAAAAATGGGATTTGTTGAATAGGATAAGATAGTGTTATCAAACGTTGAGTCTCCTGAACGATGACAAATTACTTTTTCAACACATCTTCAAATAACTTAAATACTCTTTTATATTCATCGGTCCAACTGCTGGGTTCAATAAAGCCATGATCTTCCATTGGATATACTGCAAGCTCCCAATTATTTTTTCCCAGCTCTATCAATCGCTGTGATACCTTAACTATATCCTGGAAATGAACATTCACATCCAACATACCTTGACACATGAGCAAAGTGGGATAAGCTTCCTGAAAAGAATTCACTCAGCGAATATCTACCTCTCCATTTCTATAAGTAACCAGAACAGATTTAACAGGAGAGGCCATACCATTAATATCCGGCAATGATATGTCTGCATGAATGGTTGCCTCGTAAAGGATGCGTCCAATTTCTTTTAATTTATCTTCTGCTTCGTTAAAACTTTCACTTGCAATCCTTATTTGTTCTTTACAGCAAATTATTTCGGAATAAATAATATAAATTCTATCTGCCTGCTCAAGGGTATACGTTTTTTCTTCTCCATTAAAATTTGCAAGCAGTTTATTGTATTCTTTTTCCAGGTTATTTTTATTTTTCGTATAAAGTCGTAACATGTCTCTTAGTTCAATATAATCCTTGATTATTTTTCCAATTTCTGAATTGCAAACTTCTTTCATAAGGGGAGTATTTATAAAAGAAGAACGTTTGTTTTTTTTCTTTAGTGCTGTTGGAAATACTCTTTGTATAATATTATCAGCATTTGCGGGAATCAACATGAATTTATTCGATACGATATAAGTAGGATTGGTGCGGAAAAACAGGGGCAGACTTAGAAGATAACCGTGTGAATAACGTTTGGTAAATTCAGATAGCTATAAACCAAAAGACTAAAAATAGGCCGGTTGGAACTGACCTCAAAAATCAGAGAATGATCAGGCTATTGCTTCCGCCAAACTCATTCGGCACCTGGCTATCGGCTTCTGGTTCATTAAGCCAATCTGTTTCATTTACTCTGTATTTGAATTGATGTTTTGAATCTTTAGGTAAATTCACGTCTGCACTGAATGTTCCATCTTTCTTTCTGCTCATGATAATGGAGTTTTGCCAGTCGCTGTTCAAACCAAGTATCTCAACAGTTTCTGCGTTTTCCACTTTAAACGAAAATTTTACTTTACAATAATCCTTCGTTTTGTAATACGTTTTCACCACCATAACTTTTTCATTTAAGATTTTGAATTAATGCAAAATTAAAAACTGGCGATAAGAAATTTGAAAATGATTATCAACAATGAAGCGACGAAATGTAGATAAATGGTAAGGCCAAAATTGATCTGAATATTAGTTCATGTTGGCCGAGACCATAAAAAATTATATCTGTTTGCGGATGCTTACGAGAAAAAATACTTGTGGGAGATTATTAAAAAAGCGAACTCTTACCCTTGTACAGACTTTCATTAATTTTTATTTTAGCAGTTGATCCAACTATGAAAAAACTATTGGCTATATTTTGTTGCCTTCTTTACATGCGTGGCATCACGCAATCTTCAACAAGTGTAACAGTAAGCTCCACTTCATCCGGTGAAAAAGTACTGGTAAAGGCAATAACTGCTATTGTAAACCGTGAGGGAAAAAAGAAGCAACCATTACGAAAGATCAATCTTTCTTCTTTTGAATATCCATAGGTATTTCTTGTAGAATCTTTATGGATGCTCGGCTAATTTATTAATTGGCGTTAACTCTACTTTTCTGAATTCAACTTCTGATCCTTCTGCCTGTAAAGCAATATTTCCTTTATTGACTGTACAATCAAATCCATAATTGACAAGATCGCCATTTACCCAAACCTTAATTGAATTAGCTACGCATTCAATGATCAGTGTGTTCCATTCGCCAACTGGTTTTTCCGAACCATCAGTCAGATTAATGATGCGGCGACTTTTCCCATCTGTAGTTCCCCAATTTTCTTTGGGCCCACGGCGTTTTTCCATATCGTCTACTTTAATATCTTCTGCAATACACCAAAAATCACCGGCATTGTTATGTTCCATTTGCACTTCAATTGATTTCGGAAACATTCTATACAATGCTCTCGGCGTGGAGGCATGAACAAGCACTCCGCAATTACCCGGTTTACCCGCAAAGCGATATTCCACACGAAGCCTGTAATTCTGATAAATGGAATCAGTGATTAAATGCCCGCCGGGTTTGCCCATACTTACCAGCATTCCATTGCGGATAATAAAAGGACTTTTGATTGTTGCATTTGTATCCATTTCCGGAACATCTGCATGCCATCCGTTGAGATCTTTTCCATTAAAAAGATTTATTGATTTTTGTTGTTGAGCTTTACAGCAAAAACTAAACATAATAAGCATCGAAACCAGAATATATTGTCGCATTGGATTGACTTTTATAAGTGACAAATCTAACAATCAATTCTGAGTTCTTATTTATTCTTCTGCTTATACTATGTTTCTATCTTTGTTTAACATGACAGATAGTAAAGTAAAACCTAATGAGCTCCTGCTCATCATCAGTAGCCTGCAGCATTCTTTTTCTTTGTTAAAAAAAAATGACCCATTGCGCATGGCCGGCGCCACAGCCTTTTTTACCACTTTCGCATTGCCGCCGATCATCTTTATCCTTGCACAATTATTCGGCTTGTTTATCGGGCAAAGAAATATGGGTAGCGGGCTGATAAAGAATATTTCAAGCACAATGGGGAAAGAGGGAGCCGGCCAGGTGAAACAAGTAATAAAGAGTATCCATGGATTCAGTAATAGCTGGTATGTGTTAGTATTTGGGTTTCTTTTTCTTGTTTTTATATCAACTACTTTATTTACTGTTATTAAAAATTCTCTTGACCAGATATGGCAGATCAGTGTAAAAGAAAGACCAGGTTTTATTTTTATTCTAAATGTCAGGGCAAGATCATTTGCAGTTATCTTACTCGTTGGTCTTTTATTTTTTGCCGATCTTTTTCTTGAAAGTCTCCAGGTAACAGCCGGTAATTACTTCGAGGAAATACTAAGCTGGGCAAGCCCCTATTTAAAAAGCGCTTTTAAGCAAATAGCAAGTATAACTATTGTATCAACATGGTTTATTTTCTTATTTCGCTTTCTTGCGGACGGAAGACCGTCATGGAAAGCATCTGTGGCAGGCGGATTGCTGACCGGTATTTTATTTACAGCCGGAAAACTTCTATTACAATTTTTACTCGTTAAGAGCAACATTGGCCATGTATATGGCACCTCGGGGTCATTTGTGCTTGTATTATTATTTGTTTTTTACTCTTCATTTATTTTATACTATGGCGCTTGCTTCATAGCTGTTTATTCTGAAAAGAAACAATGGCCGCTTTTGCCGAATACAAAATCCTTTAAATACAGGATACAGAAAATAAAGAAACCCGCTCTGTAATTATTTGCATTACATCAAGGAAAATCGCCCGGTAATCAATCAAATTATTTTTCGGCTGATCACAGTTATTTCTTTGTGTCAGAAATAATTTTTAATCATTTCTTTCATTAATCTAAAAAAGAATTTTTATGAAAAAGATCGCAAACAAAATGGTGACAGCAGGTTTGCTGATTGCCTGCATAAGTTTATTTGCATTTAATAATGCTCCCGGAGGAGATAGCTTCCAGGTATACCTGAATGGAAAACTGGTGCTTGATAAAGCGTTATACAAGTATAAAGAGATCCAGAACCTGGAACTGGCCCAGGTTTCTGTTAACGATAAGGTAGAGATCAGCTACAGCCATTGTGGAGTTACAGGTAAAAGCAGAACTATTACTGCGAAGGATGCGCAAGGCAAAGTTTTAAAAACATGGCATTTTGCCGATTCAGACGGAAGAAAAATGTCTATCAGGCTACAGGACCTGAAAGAGCTGCAAAGCAATAATAAGAAAGGCAGCATCAGCCTTTATTATTCATCAAAAGAATTGACAGCCGGGCAACAATTGGTATCTGTAAGTGTGGGAAACAAAAGTCTTGCAGTGAGATAATTTTTTTATTCAATATAGCCAACGAATATCCGTTGGCTATGTTTTTATTGACGGTTTCAAAGGCCTTTCAAATTTTTTCCATTTAGGTGGGGGATAATTCTTTTCAAGTTGCCTTGCCGATGGTTTCCTAACCTTAGTTGTTTTTCCTTCTTCCCTCATTCTTTTATACGCAGTATCCCAATCAGGAAGTTGGTTTTCTTCTTGTATCCAATGAGTATAAGAAGCTTCATTGCACCAATGCGGAAGACCTTGCATAGCTTTTCTGTGCGACGCAGAATTTCTAAATGCTTTCATTGAAGCTTCATCTTTCCATATTGTAAGCGTCCAGAAAGTAAGTCCTTTATCAGTTAATTCTTTTCCTGCAATAAAACCCGGAGTTTTAACAAGCACTTTTACCGATGCTTCATTTGACCTCATAAATCCGATGATGAAAAAAATAGATCGTACCCGAAGCCTTGTAGCGGAGACAAAATACATGGCTCAAATATAAGCGGCTAATTAATGGAAGAGTGTGAAGCGGGCTGAATTTTAATTTTTACTTTCTCAGATGATTTCAAAATAGCGTTTCAATTCCCAATCAGTAACCGTGTTTGGTTCATGACCCGGCACATCTTTTATATATTGTCTCCATTCCCATTCTCTTGTCAGGGAAAAATGTTCAACAAATTTTTCTCCCAACAATTCCTTGGCAAGCGGCGACTCTTTCATTTTTTGAGTGGCTTCACCCAGGTTGCGTGGCAACACTCCGTATTTTTCTTCCTTATATCCACTGCCTGTTGTTGCAGGTTGTTTTAATTCAAGATTATTTTTTATTCCATAAAGTCCGGATGCAAGACAAGCAGCCATTGCCAGGTAAGGATTGACGTCTGAGCCTATCACTCTTGTTTCAAGCCTGGCAGATTTTTTACTTGCATTTAATATTCTTAACGCCACGGTTCTGTTATCAATACCCCAAGTAAGCGTAGTCGGCGCCCATGCGCCTTCCACCAATCTTTTATAGCTATTAATAGTTGGAGCAAACAGTGGAAGAGTATGTGGCAAACAATACAATTGCCCGGCGATATAGCTTTTCATCAATGTGCTCATTCGCAGATCATCCGTTTTATCGTAAAAAAGATTTTTAGCTTCTTTTATATCCCAAAGACTTTGATGAACATGACCACTGCAGCCCGGAAGGTTTTCATTCCACTTCGCCATAAATGTTGCAATGATGCCGTGTTTATATGCAATTTCTTTTACAGCCGTTTTAAAAATGGTAGCCCTGTCTGCTGCTTCCAAAACTTTTGAATAAAGGATCGCAGCTTCATATACACCGGGTCCTGTTTCTGTATGTAATCCTTCTAATGGTATATCCATTTTTACAAGCAACTCAAACAGATCGTTCATGAAATCATTTCGGAAGCTGCTGCGTAAAATCGAATAGCCAAACATACCCGGTGAAAGTGGCGTCATATTCCGGAAACCTTTTTGCTGCAGGCTGAAAGGCGTTTCAGAAAAATTGAACCATTCAAATTCTTGCGAGAAAAAAGGAATGTAACCTGACTCTACACATTGTGCTTCTATTTTAGTAAGTAATTGCCGGGGACAAACATAAAGCGGCTCATTTTTTTCATCAATAAAATCACCAAGAAAAAAAGGCAGATCATCTTCCCATGGAACTTTTCGGAAGGTATTGATATCGATCTTTACCGGAGCATCGGGATAGCCAGTATGCCAACCGGTGAATTTTACATTATCATAAGCAGCATCATTCATGTCCCATCCAAATACTACATCACAAAGCCCAACTCGTCCATCCAGCACTGAAAAAAATTTTTCTGTTGAAATATATTTTCCACGGAGAACGCCGTCTATATCTGTAACAGCGATCTTCACCTTTCCTGAAGGATGTTCTTTTACATATTGAATGATCTCTTTGGTCGTCATATGTTGTATCGTTTATAGTTAGTCGTGAGATGTGAATTGTGAGTCAGATATTAAAGATCGATTCACGTCTCACGATTCACGAAGAACTATCTGGGGAAAAATTACTAATTATTTAGCGGTTTTGTTTTAAATAACTTAAAGGAGGCATAGCATATCCCCAATATTAAAAAATAGACCAGCGCAAGCTTCAGGTTATAAATCGTCATTGCAATAAAAGAAATGACAGCAATGATCAATGCGATAACGGGAAAGAAAGGATAGGCCGGTACTTTAAAAGGTCGTTCCAATTGCGGCTCTTTTTTTCTCAATCGCAGCAAGGTGATCATGGATACAATGTATAATGTTAATGCACCGAAAACGGAAATTGTAATGATCTCTGCTGTTTTACCGGTCAGCAAAGCGATGATCCCAATAACCATATTTATTAATAAGGCATTGGAAGGCGTTTGAAACCGGGAATGAATTTTTCCTAAGAATGCAGGAGCAAACTTTACTCTTCCAAATTCAAATACTGACCTTCCTGCGGCGAGTATGATGCCATGAAAAGAAGCAACCAGTCCAAACAAACCGATCATGATCAATAAATGATAAAGTACATTATTGTTTCCAACGATTCGGCTTAATGCAAGTGGGAGAGGAGAATCGGAGGTTGAACCATCTGCCTTATAGACGATCGCTTCCCATCCCGCCACACCGATAGAACTTATAAAAGTCAGCACACATAAAATAACCAGCGTAAGAATAGCGGAGCCGAAACCAAATAAAATAGTTCGTCGTGGATTGATCGCTTCTTCGGCAACATTAGCTACGCCTTCAATCGCCAGGAAAAACCATATTGCAAATGGAATAGCCGCAAACACTCCCTGCCAACCATTAGGTAATGCATTGTGTTGAAGATTCTTTAATTCAAAATGCGGTAAGGAAACTCCGGCAAATAACAAAAGCTCGCCAACAGCAAGAATGGTTATTGCCAGTTCAAACACTGCAGCGGCTTTTACTCCATATATATTTAATGCAGTGAAAACAACATAACTGGATATAGCAAGAGCCAATACTGGTATTTGGGGAAAAAATAAATTAAAATAAGCGCCGATAGCAAATGCGATGGCCGGTGGTGCAAATATGAATTCAATATTCTGCGCCATACCTGCAATGAACCCCCAATCTTTTCCCAATGCACGGTTGGCATAATCAAATCCACCACCTGCTTTAGGTATGGCACAAGCCAACTCCGTATAGCTAAAAGTAAAAGTGACATACATGATAATAATAAAAACGGTAGCAATAGCCAATCCAAGCGTTCCGCCTTTTTCCAAACCAAGGTTCCAGCCGAAATACATACCGGATATAACATAGCCGACACCCAATCCCCATAACATGGCAGGAGTGAGAGTTCGTTTCAGTTCACTTGAAGAAGAGGTCAATAGTGAAGATTTGTTTGCGAATATCTTAAAAAGAAAATTAGCGGAAGATAAATTAAGTAATCATTGTTTCCATCCCAACAGCTTTATTGTTTTTTCTACTTTTAATTTCTATTTTTCAAAAAATAAAGCTTATGAGACGAATAACTTTTCTTTGCCTTTTCCTGTTTTCTTTTTCACAAATTAATGCGCAGATTGAAGCCGCTGTATTGCTTGGTAATAAATATCCTCACAGCTCATTCGGATTTGGTGCTTTTTTAAACGTTGGTATTCCGGTTTCTGATGCAGGCTATGGAACAATAGAAGCTGCTGCAGATTTTTTTCTTGACTGGTCCAGCGGCGGAGAGTATGGAATAGCCCTTGTGCCGGTGATGGTGGGCTATAAGCATACACTTAATGGCACCGGGTTGGGGTGGTATGTGCAACCACAAGCTGGTTATAATATTGTTGGCGCTATTTCAAACGACTATGTTGATGAAAAAATTCACGGATTTGCATGGGCAGGAACATTCGGCTATTTATTTAACCCGGGCAATCGAATACAATTTGATATTGGCCTGCGTTATGAATCTGTCTTATACAAAGGAGGTTCTATCAATTTTGTGGCACTGAGAATTGCACATTCTTTTCTCATTGGAAGGAGGGATCGTTAGTAGCTGAATTAATCAAAAGGTACCATTTTGTTTTTTCGTGTGATCCGTGAAGAAATATCGGAACCTCCGGATCTATTTTTTATTTCAAGCAAAAGAAAGATAACTACCTCACTGCACTTCAATGGCTGCAGTCCATTTGAATGAACCCCATTCCATCACAAGCTTACCATTATGATTGTTATTTGAGATGATAGATATAGTGAACGCTTCTACCGGTATGGATGCAACTTCTGTGATGATCTTTGCAGTACCCAGGTCAAGTGAATGATTGTACGATGTACCCCATTGTCCGTGCTGCTTGTTCACAATCAGGTCAACTCCGTTCTTATGTGGAGCGGTCCATAAGGTGTATGTTCCGGCAGGCACATCCATACCGGCGAGCTTTATTGGTGCCGATGTTGTAAACTGCGTAGCTGCATTAGCTCCTGTTCGCCATACATAATCATAAGGTATCACATCACCAAGCAGTGTTCGTCCACGAAGGAGCGGCCTGCTATAGTCAACAAGAAACATTGCATTGCCAATTTGCGCTCTTGTAGTATTACGAACGCTTAATGATCTTACATTGCCGGCTTTTGATTCTTTCATTTCAAATTGATCAGCGATGTCTTTTATAGCTGGTGGAGTTACAAGTCGTTTCACTTGTACTTTATATGTAGTGCGGTCGCCTGAATAACTGAGCATGTGATAACCGGAATCCATTGTAGCCTCGCCGGTTCCGGAAAGCCAATCGTGTGTGATGTCGGCCTTTCCTCCTTCAAGCGGTTTCACTGTTGCATGGCCCAATGGAAAGCGGTCAAATTCACGATCAATATAAAACTGTCGCATCTGCACAGGAGTCCCGAGAGCCAGCTTTGATGCCGCTGCTTGCTTCAATGCTGCTGCAAAATAAAGCTCATAGAGACTATACATTTGCGGCACATGTGCTACCACTATGCTGCCCTCCGTGGCAAAGTCACGATTCAATGTGCCTGTACTATCTGTTTTTGAAAGATGCACTTTATTATTGGAGACATCAGCAACAACTTCACGATCCCGCTGACCAGTTGGTTCACTTGGCGTATGAATGTCCATCATAAGATGCTTTATGCTGCCATCATCATTAAGGTTAACGACGGTATGCCTTCTGCTCACACGAGGAAATCGATCTACTTCATCGCTTGTCAATGTATTTCCCTGCCGGGTTACACTCTCTACAGAAATGGTATCATTACCAAGCATTGTAAGAAAACCGTAATACTCTGCTGGTGCTGATGGTGCTGTATTGCAGGAAAGCATTGAAACTATCGCAGCAAGAAAAAGGCAGGTCACAATCGCCGCAGTAGAATAAAAAATTTTTGACTTGCCAGTTGTGTTATGCATCGACTCTTTGATTATTCATTGTTAAACTACCGAATTACTTCAGAATAAATGAAATCGTAACAGCTGGTTTATTTGAATGGTTTATTGACGGGCTGGAAGGTGAGATGAGATAATTGAATTATAAACGTTATGCCATGAAGCGTGTCATCACGCATCATTTGATTGGAAAATTATTCATAAGATACAAACCAAGTTGTTGCGGTTCCTGGTATTCATGTGGAGGGAACTGAATGATGCTCGTGCAGGATTGTCCATTGCCCATTTATTTTTTTTAAACCAATGGTCAACCTGAAATCTAAAGGCACATAGTCTTTCGTGTTGCTTTTATCTTCACATTTCATTTTTGCAAAACAAAAAGCAACGTCATCACCAGCCGTGATGTGCAACTCTTGTATATCAAACACAGTTGGCCTTGTGTATTTAAAAAAAAGATCCCATGTCTTTCGGTAAGCATCTATTCCAACCGATTGAAAAGGCGGAGGCACATCATACATAACAATATCTTCCGAATGATGAGCCAGTATAGCATCTATGTCTTTATTACGCACTGCCATTGCCCAATTTTCAACAAGATTCTTTATTTGAATTTCATTTGTATCTTTTGTTGTTGCCATAAAAGTGATTTTAATTCTTCAAAACTAACCCGCTTTACTAAATGGTTACAGTGCCGGAGCGACAATTAACGGGTTAATTGCGACAAGTCAAAAATACTTACATTCAATACTAATATGCATTAAAAAGTCCCGATTCTTCGATGCCTTTTACTTTTTACGTCGTTGCTGATGTTTTCTTCTCACCAACAACACGAATAGCAGACACCATGCTTTGATAGTAAACTTCGCAATTGCTCAATAGCGAACAGAACGTACAAGAGTGAGGCCCTTCGTTATCTCAGGGTAAACTGCAAAGACGATGATAGTAGTAACCTGCCTGCCTAAAGATTCCTGTCCTCACGAATCAATTGTAATCACATAGTTTCTGATTCCGGTTCGTGGCACAATAACACGGTCAAATAGTTAGTGACAAATCAGAAAATATTTCTTTCTTTTGCGATACTGCTTGTAAGTATAAGCTAATTATCATTAATCGATGGTAATAGATCCTGGTAGAAAAAACTCATTCATGAAAAAATTCTCTTTCTTTTTTATTGTAATGCTGTCATTAGCGGCATGTAAAAATTCATCGGACAAAAAATTTGTGGACATACAAGGAATAGACTCCACGCTGAAACCCGGAGATAATTTTTTTATGTACGTGGATGGTAAATGGCATGATACTGCTCAAATACCAGCTTCCCAGGCAGGAACAGGCGCTTATATGTTTATGAATTACCCGCAACGATTACGGTTGCAAAATATATTAGATAGTGTATCTAAAACTAATAGCGCTGAAGGAAGCATAGAGCAAAAGGTAGGTGATTTTTATGCTTCGGGTATGGACACGGCTACCATTAACAAACGTGGTTATGATCCTATCAAACCGATGCTCGCTGCTATTGATGCCATCAGCGATGTTCCTTCTTTAATGAAATTTGTAGCTGATGAAGAAAAGGTCGGCAATTCTTCTATCCTGTCTTTTGCGGTATCGGCAGATGATAAAAACAGTAGTATGAATATTGCCCATGCCCACCAGACGGGAATCGGTTTGCCGGACAGAGATTATTATTTCTCGTCAGATTCATCGACCATCGCCATCCAGGAAGCTTACAAAAAATATCTTGTCACAATATTTGAGTTAACTGGCAGCAGTACTGCAGATGCTAAAAAGGATGCTGACCTGGTTTACAACATTGATAAACAAATTGCCGCTTCGCATAGAACAAGAATTGAACTGCGGGATGTGAAAGCAAATTACAATAAGATGGCTGTTGCCGACCTGGTAAAAAGACAATCTAATATCGGCTGGTTGAGTTTATTGAATAATCTGGGTGCCAAAGCTGACTCTGTTGATGTTCAGCAGCCGGCCTATTATGATAAGCTTAATGCACTTTTAAAATCCGTTCCGGTCAGTGACTGGAAAGTTTATTTAAAGGCTAATTCTATAGGCACCTATACGGAGGTGCTAAGCAAACCTTTTGCAGACGCAGCGTTTGAATTTACGAGGATCTTGTCCGGACAGGCCGTACAAAAATCACGGGGTGAAATAATGGCAAGCGCTGTTGACGGTACACTGGGCGAGGCATTGGGACAATTATATGTGAAGATATATTTTCCGGAAGATGCCAAAAAGCGAATGCTGGAATTAGTGAATAATCTTCAAAAAGCATTTTCGGCAAGGATAGACAAACTGGACTGGATGAGTGACAGCACAAAACAAAAAGCCAATGAAAAACTATTTGCCATCACAAAGAAAATTGGTTACCCGGACAAATGGAGGGATTACGGCAATGTAACTATTGTTCGTGGTAAATATTTTGAGAATGTGGTATCGGCTGCCGCTGCCAACTATCAATATGAACTGGCGAAATTGGGCAAGCCTGTTGATAAAACAGAATGGTTCACTACGCCTTCAACGGTCACCGCTTATAATAATCCTAACGCAAATGAAATAGTATTTCCGGCAGGTATTTTACAACCTCCCTATTTTGATAACAGTGCAGATGATGCCCTAAACTATGGTGGTATCGGAATGGTTATAGGGCATGAAATGACTCACACTTTTGATGACCAGGGAGCACAGTATGATAAAGACGGCAATGTAAAAAACTGGTGGACAAAAGATGATTATGAAAAGTTCAAAGCAAAAACGCAGCAGGTGATCAATCTATATAACTCGTTTATTGTATTGGATAGCCTCCATGTGAAAGGTGCAATGACAGTTGGAGAAAACACGGCAGATATCAGCGGCGTCGCGGTTGCTTACGATGCGTTTAAAATGACTAAGGAAGGACAGGATACATCGAAAATTGGAGGCTTTACACCCGATCAACGTTTCTTTATTTCCCTTGCACGGATATGGAGAGTAAAAATGAAGGATGAGTTTCTGCGCTTGTGG
>Ga0207710_10001208_pt1 | contig 13095 bp, 11 predicted proteins | sample KBSS24metaG_FD_184400 | JGI IMG/M metagenome (GOLD analysis project Ga0207710, IMG submission 184400) | Switchgrass rhizosphere microbial communities from Kellogg Biological Station, Michigan, USA - KBS S2-4 metaG (SPAdes) (version 2) | ecosystem: Host-associated > Plants > Roots > Rhizosphere...
TTTGTCCTCCTTCACTTGTTCGACCAGCTTCTGGAGTCGCGCGAGCTTTTCCGGTGTGAGGTGCTTGGTTTCCACGAGACTCATTACGAGACTCTCCGCTGAGCCGCCGAAGAGTCGATCGACAACGTCTTTGACGTGTTTGCCGACGACTTGCTTACGACTGACCGCGGGCTTGTAGAAGTAAGCGCGATTTTTCAGAGTACGTTTGGCTTTGCCCTTGCGCTCGAGAATGTTGAGCATTGTCTGAACGGTGGTGTACGCGAGCTCGCGTTTCAGTTTTTGCTGGACTGTTTGCACGTTTGCGGGACCTGTTTCCCAGAGCACGTGCATGATTTCGAGCTCGAGCGGCGTCAGGTTCTCGGTCTTCGGTCGCGCCATACTGGTCTCCTAAGTTTTTAGGAGTATAGGCACGGGACGCAGCCGTGTCAACTAATTTTTTAGGAGTGGTTTCTCACGCAGCGGCGCTACGGCGCAACGAAAAAGAATGTCTTCCGTTGCGCCGCTGCGCCGCTGCGCGAGAAAATGCTTTGCGTTTGAAGAATCGCACGCTCATACACACGCTCATCTATGGCCTGTGCGGCGGGATCCTGATCGTCGTGCTCAGGTTGATCGAGTTTCGCTTCCTCGTGGTCGAGCACTCGATCGAGATCTACGGCGGGCTCATTGCCGCCATGTTCGCCGGTCTCGGTATCTGGCTCGGGTTGAAGCTGACCAGGAAGAAAGAAGTCGTCGTCGTTAAGGAAGTGCCCGTCCCAGCCACGCGAGCTTTCACATTAAATGAGGAGCGATTGAAACACCTCGGCATCACGAGGCGCGAGCTGGAGATCCTCGAGCTGATCGCGCAGGGCCTCAGCAACCGCGAGATCGCCGACAAACTCTTCGTCAGCGAAAACACCGTCAAGACTCACTCGAGCCGTCTCTTCGACAAACTCAGCGCCCGGCGCCGCACTCAAGCAGTACAGATCGGAAAAGAAATGGGACTTATCCCTTAACGCGAAAGTATGATTTTCCGCCTGAAACTGGAAATCATTCGAAAGTATGACGACAATCTGAGGCCCCAAAAGTAGATTGCGCCTCGAGTTTTTCCAAACCACTGAGGAGACGTTTGTATGAAAAAAACCGTTTTGACCTTTGGCGTGATCTCGGGTGCGATCATTTCCGTGTTGATGCTGGCCACCGTACCCTTCATGCACAAAATCGGGTTCACCCGGGGCATGGTGATCGGCTACACCACGATGGTCCTGGCCTTCTTATTAGTATTCTTTGGCATCAGGTCTTACCGCGAAAACGTGGGTAACGGATCGATCAGTTTCGGTCGCGCTCTGAGTGTTGGCCTTTTAATAATGCTGATCGCGTGCGCCTTCTACGTCGTCACATGGGAGTTTATCTATTTCAACTTCATGCCCGATTTCGCTGACAAATATGCGGCTTTCATAGTGGACGACATGCGTGCGTCGGGCGCCTCACCCGAGCAAATCACCCAAAAGATCGAGGAGATGAAGCATTTCAAGGTCCTCTACAGCAATCCGTTCTTTAACGTCGCGATGACTCTGCTCGAGCCGCTGCCGGTCGGCCTCGTGATGACGCTCATCTCGGCGCTGATATTACGGAAGCGTGAGCCGAAGGAGAGTCTCGGGACAGGATTACCGGATTTACAGAATTAGCAGGATGAAGTAAAAATCCTGTTATCTTGTGAATCCTGTAATCCTGTCAAACCTATGACCAATTTACTGCGCGGTTCCCTGCTCTGCCTGCTCGTTATCAGTCCCATCGTTCACGCACAGGTATCAACCAACGATCTCTCGCCGGCGATGAAATGGCGCATGATCGGCCCGTTCCGCGCCGGCCGGACGGTCGGCGCCACCGGCGTTCCCGGCCAGCCGAATGTCTTCTATATAGGAGTGAACAACGGCGGCGTTTGGAAGACGAACGATTACGGCCACACGTGGAAGCCGATCTTCGACGATCAACCAACCGGCTCCATCGGCGCACTCGCTATCGCCCCTTCGAAACCCGACACGATCTACGTCGGCAGTGGCGAAGGACTCCAGCGACCCGATCTCTCCACCGGCGACGGCATTTATAAATCGACTGACGGCGGCAAGACGTGGCGACATCTCGGACTGCGCAACGCACAACAGATCGGCGCGATCCTAGTCGATCCTCGCGATCCGAATCTCGTCTACGTCGCCGCTCTGGGTCATCCGTACGGCCCGAACGAAGAGCGCGGCGTGTTTCGATCGTCGGACGGCGGCGAGACGTGGCAGAAAGTTCTCTACAAGGACGAGAACACCGGCGCGATCGCGCTCGCCTTCGATCCGAAGAACTCGAAAGTCATTTACGCTGACTTGTGGTCGGCGCGTCAGGGACCGTGGGAAAACGGCGCGTGGCAAGGTCCCGGCAGCGGGCTCTACAAAACCACCGATGGCGGCAACACGTGGCGTCAATTAACTAAAGGACTGCCAACGTTCGAGCAAGGTCTCGGACGCATCGGCATCGCCGTGGCTCCGAGTGATTCAAACACGGTCTACGCGACCGTCGATGCGCCACAGCTCGGCGGCATCTATCGCTCCGACGATGCGGGCGAATCGTGGCAACGCGCCGGCGCCGATCGACGCGCATGGGCGCGCGGCAGTGACTTCGCCGAGATCGACGTCGATCCGCGTAATAAAGAGACTGTCTACGCCACCGCAATCGCAGCGTATAAATCGACTGACGGCGGCAAGACGTGGACCGCGTTCAAAGGCGCGCCGGGCGGCGACGACTATCACACGCTCTGGATGAATCCCGACAACCCGGACATCATGTTGTTCGCGACGGACCAGGGCGCGTCGATCAGCGTGAACGGCGGCGAGACGTGGAGCTCCTGGTACAACCAGCCGACCGCGCAGTTTTATCACGTCATTACAGACAATCAGTTTCCTTACTGGGTCTACGGCGGGCAGCAGGAGAGCGGCTCTGCGGGTGTGAAGAGTCGTGGCGACAACGGCGCGATCACTTTTCGCGACTGGCGCACAGTTGGTGTTGAAGAATACGGCTATGTTGCGCCGGATCCGCTGCACCCGAATTTGATCTACGGCGGCAAAGCAACGCGGTTCGATACGACGACGGGCCAGGTGCAGAACGTCGCGCCTGAGATCCTGCGAAGTGGGAAGTACAGGTTTCTTCGCACCGCGCCGATCCTGTTCTCGCCCGCTGACCCACACATCCTCTTCCTCGCTGGAAACGTTCTTTTCAAAACGACGAACGGCGGTTCGAGTTGGGAGATCATCAGTCCTGATCTTTCGCGTGAGAAGCCTGACGTGCCGGCGAGCATCGGTGTGTTTCGCCGTCCTGAGATGGCGACGCAGCCGCGACGCGGTGTGATCTACGCGGTCGCACCGTCACCGAAAGATGTCAACGTGATCTGGGCCGGAACGGATGATGGATTGATCCACGTCACGAAAGACGGCGGCAAGAACTGGAAAAACGTTACGCCTCCGGCAATCGATTCGTGGAGCAAGATCTCGCAGATCGACGCCGGCCATTTCGACGTCAACACCGCCTACGTTGCCGTCAACCGAATCCGGCTCGACGATCAGAAGCCACACATTTATCGTACGACGGACGGCGGTGCGACGTGGACGGAGATCGTGAAGGGACTGCCTGATGGCCCAGTTAACACGGTGAAGGAAGATTTGAAGCGGCCGAGTTTGTTGTTTGCTGGAACTGAGCTCAACGTATTTGTGTCTTACAACAATGGCGATAGCTGGGAGTCGCTGCGCCTGAACATGCCGGCAACGTCGATTCGCGATCTCGTGATTCACAATGACGACGTTGTGGTCGGCACGCACGGGCGCTCGTTCTGGATCCTCGACGATATCACGCCGCTCAGACAGTACAGACCCGCGATTCTCGACGCTGACGCTCATCTCTTTGCGCCGCAGGAGGCTATCCGAGTCAAGCGCAACGTCAACACCGATACGCCGCTACCGCCCGAAGAGCCGGCCGGACAAAACCCACCGGACGGCGCGATCATCAACTATTACCTGCGTCGCGATGCGATGACGCCTGTCACGCTCGAGATCTTCGACAGCAAGAATCAACTCGTGCGACGTTATTCGAGCGACGACAAACCAAGGCCGATCAATCCGAGTGACTACGCGGTGCCTGAATACTGGTTCCGGCCGCATCAAACGCTCTCAGCTAAAGCCGGAATGCAGCGGTTCGTCTGGGACCTGAAATATGCACCGCCACCGGCTTTTGCTCGCGGCTTCCCGATTTCGGCGATCTATCGCGACACGCCGCTTTACCCGCTTGGTCCAGAGGTGTTGCCGGGCGTTTACACCGTGAAGTTGACAGCAAACGGTAAGACGCTTACCGAACAATTAACCGTGAAGATGGATCCGCGCGTGACGACTTCGCCGGCTGCTTTGGCGCAACAGTTTAAGCTCTCGCTCGAAGCATATCGCGGTATGGAGAAAACGTTCGATATAGTTGAGCAGATCAGAAAGCTGCGCGCGCAGCTCAGGGGATCGATTTCGCGTGCCGATCGTGGTCCACTCGCTGACGCACTGAACGCGCTCGATAAAAGAGCGGCTGCTATCGGCGGTGAGGGACGTGGCGACGCGAGCTCACCCGGACTTCCCGGCGGAACGATCGACATGCGCGAGCCAAACCTGACGCGCTTGAATAATGGTTACTCGTCATTGATCGAACACTTACAGACCGCGGATCTGGCTCCGACCGAGCCGATGGTCACTGCAGCCACCGAGTTGCAAAAGATCCTGACGAAGCTGCTGGCGGACTGGAACCAGTTGAAGACGAAAGATCTGGCCGCGATCAACGAACAACTACGCGCGGCAAATCAGCCCGTGCTGAACCCGTAATGGCCAGCGCAAATCCAATCATTCTTTACGACGGCGTCTGCGGGCTTTGCAATCGCCTGGTCCAGTTTTTACTGAAGCACGACAAGGAAGGGCGTCTGCGTTTTGCATCGCTGCAAAGCGACTTTGCCGAGAAGGTGTTGGGCCGTCATGGCTTCGACGCGAAGGATCTCGACACGGTTCACGTCGTAGAGAATTACGATCAGCCCGGCGAGCGAGTGCTGCAACGCTCTGACGCGATCCTGCGCGCAGGCCGCGAGCTGGGCGGTTTCTGGGGCGTGTCTTCATCGATCTCTAAAATCGTTCCGCGCCCACTTCGCGATCTCGTCTATCGACTCGTCGCTACCAATCGTTATCGTGTCTTTGGAAAATACGACTCGTGCATGTTGCCGGATCCCAATCAACGGAGCAGATTCCTCGATGTATAAATCCGTCTTCATCTGTGTTTGTCTGTGTTCAGTGCTTTTCATGCCTTTCACACAATCACCCCAATTCGATCTTCTGATCAAGAACGGACGCATCGTCGACGGCTCCGGACGCGCAGCTTACGTCGCCGATCTCGCGATCAAAGGCGATCGCATCGTCAGTATCGGCACGCTCTCGCAAGCCACCGCGACACGCACGATCGACGCGCAGGGTTTGGTCGTCGCGCCAGGCTTCATCGACATGCTGGGCCAATCGGAAACGTACCTGCTGATCGATCCGCGCGCGATGAGCAAAGTGATGATGGGCGTCACGACTGAGATCACCGGCGAAGGCGAGTCGATTGCGCCGATCAACGAGCGGCAGATCAAAGAGCAGGAAGACTTTCTCAAACGCTTCAGTCTCACGATCGACTGGCGCACGCTCGACGAGTACTTCAAGCGTCTCGACAAACAAGGCAGCGGCGTGAACCTCGGCACGTTTGTCGGCGCGACGCAGGTGCGTGAATACGTCATTGGCTACGACGATCGCCCGCCCACGCCGCCGGAGTTGGACCAGATGAAAAAACTGGTGGCTGAGGCGATGCGTGACGGCGCGCTCGGTCTTTCAACTTCGCTCCAGTACGTGCCCGCGCGGTTTGCGAAGACAGACGAGTTGATCGAGCTCGCCAAAGTGGCGCACCAATACGGCGGCATTTACGCCACGCACCAGCGCAGTGAAGCAAACACGATCGACGCTTCGCTTGACGAAGTGTTTGAGATCGCGCAAAAGGCGCAGATTCCGGTCGAGATCTGGCACCTCAAAACCGCGTACAAAAAGAACTGGGGAGCAATGCCGCATGTGCTGGCGCGTATCAAGCAGGCGCGCGATCGCGGACTCGATGTCACTGCGGACATTTATCCATACATCGCAGGCAGTACGTCGTTGAGTGCGTGCCTGCCGCCGTGGGCTCAAGAAGGCGGAGTCGATAAGATGCTGGCGCGCTTGCGAGATCCACAGACGCGCGCACGTATGAAGAAAGAAATATCCGAAGATCAAACGGAGTGGGAAAATATTTATCTCGGCAGTGGCGGTCCGAGCGGCGTTTTGATCGGCTCGGTCGTGAATCGCGAGTTGGACTCGTTGCAGGGCAAACGCATTTCTGAGATCGCGGCGGAGCAGAAGAAAGACCCACTCGACACGTTGTTTGATTTTATTCTTGCAGACCACGGCCAGACCGGCGCGATCTATTTCATGATGAGCGAAGATGACATGCGCGCGGCGATGCAGGCGCCGTTCGTCAGTTTCTGCACTGACAGTGGCGCGCGCGCGACTGATGGTCCACTTGCAGGCTCGAAGTCTCACCCGCGCGGCTGGGGCAGCTATCCGCGCATACTCGGCCGCTATGTGCGTGATGAGAAGTTGTTATCGCTCGAAACAGCGGTTCATAAGATGACAGGCGGGCCCGCCGCGCGTGTTGGCTTGCGCGATCGCGGGTTGATTAAGGAAGGGATGTTTGCGGACATCACCATCTTCGATCCTGCGAAAGTGCTCGACAAAGCGTCGTTCGAATCGCCAAACCAGTATCCAATTGGTATCGAGTATGTCCTCGTGAACGGGAAGATTTCGGTTGATAAAGGGCAAAGGACGTCGGCGCTGGCCGGTCGAGTACTGCGTGGGCCAGGTTACAAACCTTAGACACGATGGACAGGATTTTTCAAGATTAACAAGTCTTGTAAATCCTGGAAAATCTTGTAAATCCTGTCTACAACTACACCTTGATATAGATCCGCTTCCGGTACAACAACCACATCAACACGAGCCACAATAAAATAAACGCTATCGCATAAAACAGCGAAGCGTTGATCGGCTCGGCCCAACTCAAGAATAGATTCTTGAATATCCACCCCTGCACGCGCCACAACCCCATTAACTTCACCATCAGCCCCGTGCCGACAAACAACGCCAACGCATTCACGCCGAAAACTTCAAACGGCCAGGCCCAGCGTCGATAGCCTTGAATATCGATCACCCAGTAACACAACGCCAGAAACTCCAACGCCAATCCCGCCGTGAACAGCACATACGAACTGGTCCACAAGGCTTTATTGATCGGAAAGAACGGATTCCACACCCACCCAAGCACCACGCAAATCGCACCCGCAACAAACATCCCGACAACTTTTTCATAACGCGTGCGCTCAGTGCGTAGCCAGTGGCCGGTCAGAATCCCTAAGAGCGTTGTTACAACAGCCGGAATCGTGCTTAGCAGTCCTTCCGGATCGTAAACGCGTCCCTGTCGCCAAATGTGCTGACGCAGGATCACTCGATCTATAAAGGAGGCGATGCTTCCCTCCTTGCTGAGATCGCCGGGCGCGTATCCCGGCGCGGCGAGTTTCGTCATCACCAGGCAGTAAGCAATGAGCAAAGCAACGGCGATCAGCAGTTGTGTCCGCGCTTTTGTGGTTAAAAAGATTAGTGAAGCAATCAGGTAACAGAGTGCGATGCGCTGGAGCACGCCCGCGATCCGGATCGTACTCAAGTGAAAGTATGGGAAACCGTTGAGAAACAGGCCCAGTCCGAAGATGATCGCGCTGCGTTTGATGACTTTGAAATACAGATCGCGTTTGACGCTGCCTTCTTCGACGCGCCTTGCAAACGCGAGCGTGATCGAGACGCCGACGATAAAGAGAAAGAATGGAAAGACGAGATCAGTCGGCGTCCAGCCATTCCACTCGGCGTGTTCCAACGGCCAGTAGATGCTGGACCACGTGCCGGGATTATTTACCAGCACCATGGCGGCGATGGTGATGCCGCGAAAAACGTCCAGCGAGACCAGACGACCAGCAGGGTTTGCTGTGAAAAGTTTGGGGGACATTGGTGGATAAGATTACTCGCTGTAGAACAAGTTGGGAAGAGAGGCTTGCCCCCTGCCGATGGGGAAAAGCGGGGGCAAGCCCCTCTTCCTGACTTGTTCTATTCCGACGTGTTAAAGTATCAGCCCGTACATGTCACTAATGCTTGCGGAGATCGCCGAGCAGCCTGCCGCACTCGAGCGCACGATTGCGGAAGAGCGCGCCAAGATTGCGAAGCTCGGAAACACGCTCAAGTCGCGCGACATCCATCTGATCGTCCTGGTCGCGCGTGGCAGCTCTGATAACGCTGCCCTCTTCGGTCGGTACCTGCTCGAGATCACGACCGGCATTCCCGTCTCGCTTTCTGCTCCGTCAGTTCACACGATCTACAACGCCGAGCTGCGACTGGACCATGCGCTTGTCGTCGGCGTCTCGCAGTCGGGCGAAGGCGAAGACATCAATCACGTTCTCGAAAGCGCGCGACGTTCCGGCGCTTGCACGATCGGCATCACCAACGAGCCCGGCTCATCGATGACTAAAATCGTTGACGAGACGCTGCTCACACACGGCGGCCGCGAGCGGTCTGTCGCCGCAACGAAGACTTTCACCGGCCAGATGCTCCTCTTTTATATGCTCGCCGCCGAGCTCGCCCGGAACGCAGCGCCGTTTTCGTATGAGTCCATTCCGAATTTCGTGGCGGGCGCGCTCGAACAGAAGCCGGCGATACAGGAGCTCGTCGAACGTTATGTGTTCATGGAAAACTGTGTCGTCGTCGGTCGCGGCCTCGCTTACGCAAACGCGTACGAGTTGGCTCTGAAGTTGATGGAGACGTGTTACGTAGTCGCGGAGCGATTCTCGTCGGCAGACTTCCTGCATGGTCCACTGGCGATGGTTGAGCGACATTTTCCGGTGATACTCTTCGCGCCGCCGGGAGTGATGCTGTCGGGCGTCAAAAGCTTGATTGAGCGCCTGCGAGAGTTGCATGCAGACACGTTGGCGATCACGAGCGACCCTGATGCGGCGCGGATGTGTACGCGCTCGATCGTGATGCCGCGCGAGATTGATGAGTTTCTCGCGCCGATCCCGTACATCGTGCCGGGTCAACTGTTCGCGGCACTGCTGGCCGAAGCAAAAGGACTCAACCCGGACGCGCCACGATCTCTATCAAAAGTGACGCGCACTCTCTGAGATTGTTTGCGTATGAATATTGAGCTGAAAGATCTCTCCCACAATCCCGTCTACGCTCAGGTTCGCGAACAGATCGAGAACCAGATCAAGAACAACACCTTGGCGTCAGGCGAACAACTGCCCTCGCCCGCGGCACTCGCCCAAAAACTCTCCGTCGACAAAGGCGAGATCCAGCGCGCGTACTACGAGCTCGAGCAGCTCGGCCTGATCACAAAGCAAACGGGTAAGGACTTTCTCGGCAAGCCGCGGACCGACTATCGCGTCGCGACCCGTAACAGGAGCTGAAGTAATAGATAACCGAGAGCGCCGAGCGGCATCGCCAATAACCACAGCACGAGCGAGAGCCTCCACGAGCGACGCGCTTTTAGATAGTCAGCATCGTTGGTCACCTGGGATCCAAACTTCTTCTGCCATCGCATCAACAGCACAATTACCACGAAAAAAGTGATCGGTATACCTATACTCAGAACCTGCACAGACGGAATGTAGCTGAGTACGATGAACACATACATCACGACGACCGCCATCCGCACCAATCTGGCAGCGCTGTACGACTGACTAGCCCTTTCCTGTCTCTCGGCAACCAGCCGTGCCACCGTAGGATCGACAGTCGCAGAGCAGTAGCGACACTGCGTCATGCTGTCGTCGATCATTTCGTTGCAGTTAAGACAGCGGAAGGTGCGGGGGTTGGCGGCGATCACGGGCATCTCCAGGGTCCGAGATAGAGAACGTTGCCCGCATTATATAGTCGAACTTCTTCTCAATAAACAAATCAACGAATCAATTTGATAGTACTGGTCAGTTGAAAATACGCCGAAGGCGTCCGCCAATTTCAGCCCAAGGTTGGAGCGCGAGCGACAACCTTGGGTCACGAAAATAAAAAATAGTTAACCCTGAAAGGGTTCGCCAACCGCGGAACCCTTTCAGGGTTTAATTTTATTTTGATTATTGTCCCCAGGGTTGTCGCTGGCGCTCCAACCGCTGGGCTGAAATTGGCGAACGCCTTCGGCGTACTTCAAACTAAACCAGCTTCAAACTGAACCAGCACCAGATCGGTTCATAAACTCAATTCAGATCGTCGTCTTTGAAATACTTTGTTCCTTTGCCGGTCAGCTCGAGGGCGAGGCCTTTGTCAGTTAATTGGTACATCCAAACGCCGGGCGAGACGGAGGCGGCTCCTTGAAGTGAGCCGCCACCGTCGCCGGTTTTTGCCGCCGCCGTTGATTGTCCGCCAAACTCCCAACCGCTGTTTATGAATCGCTCGAGTGCTTCTTTGGTCTCGAACACGAAAATGGTGCTGAACTTCTTCACGCCCATTCCCAGGCCGGCCTGGATCTCGCGCATCTTCATGTAAGTGACTTTCTGCGTCGCTTTATCGACCGCGATGCCTGCTCCCTTACCGCCACCCGCAATCAGAATCTTTGCCCCGCTGCTATTGAACACTGCATAGCCGGCCGACGACTGGACCGCCGCTTGTGCAGACGGCTTCGCCTTGTAAAGACGTTGCAGCGTCGCGTCGGCTTTCTTGCGCGCTTCAGCCTGCTTCTCTTCTTTTGATTTGGCGAGGATGGTAAACGAGCTCATCAGCACCAACACCAGCACGATAGATAGTCTCATTCGATTCATAAGATCTCCCTTGCGCGCGATGTTAGCAGGGGCTTTTCAGCGATGTACCTGACAAAAGTGCTAGGTGCGTTTATCCGCTGCTGAACCTCTGTGCTATTCTTCACTGCACTTTTCGCAGGCGAAAGTGGCGGAATTGGCAGACGCGCCAGACTTAGGATCTGGTACCGAAAGGTGTGGGGGTTCGAGTCCCCCCTTTCGCACCAAAGAACAAAATGAAAACTGAACTTATTGACGTCTCTCCCACTCGCAAGGAGATCAAAATCGAGATCGAGCCGGCGCAGATTCGCGACGCCTACGATCGCATCAGCAAGCAGTACAGCAAGGCAGCCAACGTCCCCGGATTTCGTCCGGGCCATGCGCCGACGTCAGTCGTGCGCACTCGCTACAAAAGCGAGATCCGCAGCGAAGTGCTGCGCGAGCTGATTCCTGAAGCTGTCAACAACGCCATCGTCGAACACTCGCTGAACACTATCGGCGAACCGAACGTCGAGCTCGACAACACAACCGCACTCGAACGCCTCGGCCAAGACCCGCTAACGATCAAAGTCGGCGTTGAAGTACTGCCCGACGTCCAACTCGATGCTTATAAAGGAATCGAAGTCAATCGACGCAAACGTCCGATCACTGACGCCGACGTCGATCGCATGATCGACGGCTTGCGTGACAACACCGCGTCGCTGCAACCAGTCGAAGATCGCGCGTCAGAGCTGGGCGACACAGTCACCGTGAACGCGCGTGGAAACTTCGTCGAGGACCCCGAAGAGGAAGAGATCAAAGTTGACGATGTTGAAGTCGTGCTTGGCGGTCCGGGCGTGCAGCAGGAGTTTACTGAGAACCTTACCGGAGTCAGGGCCGATGAGTCGCGAACTTTCCAGGTCGAATATCCCGCGGACTTCACCTCGCCAGGACTCGCCGGCAAGAAGGTTGAATACACAACTGAAGTCACCTCGGTCAGAAAGAAAGAGCTGCCCGAGCTCGACGACGAATGGGCGAAGAGTCTCGGCGGCGATTTCGATTCAGTCGAAGCGTTGAAAACAAAAGTGCGTGAAGATCTCGAAGCGAGAGCGACCGCTGAATCGGATCACCTGTTGCGCGACGCGATCATGAAAAACCTTTTGGACGCGCACAAGTTTGAAGTGCCTGAGTCCTTAGTCACCCAGCAGACGCAGCATCGCCTCGAAACTCTGGCGCGCCAGATGATGCAACGCGGTATCGATCCACGTAATGCGGAGCTCAACTGGGACAGTATGACTGAAGAGTTGAAGGGACAGGCAGAGGCAGACGTGCGCGCGACGATGCTGCTGGAAAAGATCGCGGAAGTAGAAAATATCGGAGTCTCTGACGAAGAAATTGAAGCCGAGATCGATGCGATCGCAACTGCTTCACAACAACCGAAATTACAAGTGCGTGCTGCCTTGACAAAGGATGGAGGCGAACGTAGCATCGCGCACAGATTGCGCACACGTAAAGCGCTTGATCTTTTAGTTGAGAATGCACGCGTCACCGACGCTGAGTGGACCGAACAATCCGAAGCTTCCACAGACGAGCAAACACCTGCGGAAGCGGCGGAGTGATTCATGTTTTTTGAACGAGGTTAGAAACTGTATGGCATTAGTCCCCATGGTCGTGGAGCAAACTTCGCGAGGCGAGCGGGCCTTCGACATTTACTCACGACTACTGAAAGACAATATTATTTTCCTGGGTACCCCGATCGACGATCAGATTGCCAACCTAATCGTAGCCCAATTACTTTTTCTCGAAGCCGAAGATCCCGAAAAGGATATCAATCTCTACATCAATTCACCGGGTGGTTCGATCACTGCGGGTATGGCGATCTACGATACGATGCAATTCATTCGCCCAGACGTCACGACCATTTGTGTCGGACAATGTGCATCGATGGGGGCATTACTGTTGGCCGCGGGCGCAAAAGGAAAACGTTTCGCCCTTCCCAATTCGCGTATCCTCATTCACCAACCCTCAGGCGGATCACAAGGTCAAGCAACAGACATTCGCATTCAAGCAGAAGAGATCCTGAGAATGCGCGAGCTCACCTCCCAAATTATCGCCAAGCACACCGGACAGTCATACGATACCGTCGAGCGTGACGTTGAGCGCGATAAAATTATGTCTGCCATGCAGGCCAAAGAATATGGTTT
>Ga0207710_10001209_pt1 | contig 13085 bp, 14 predicted proteins | sample KBSS24metaG_FD_184400 | JGI IMG/M metagenome (GOLD analysis project Ga0207710, IMG submission 184400) | Switchgrass rhizosphere microbial communities from Kellogg Biological Station, Michigan, USA - KBS S2-4 metaG (SPAdes) (version 2) | ecosystem: Host-associated > Plants > Roots > Rhizosphere...
GACTCCCGCCTGGGCGCACCGTTCCCGACTGTCAGTCCAACTCGCGGGAAGGTAAAGCTCACGGTCGACGAACGCGCGCCCCTTCCCGGAAACATAGGCCGCGAACACACCGATCTGACAGTTCTCCACACGGCCCGCCGTGCCGCTGTACTGCCGTTGTACACCAGCCGAGAGATCACCCTTCTTCAGAAACCCAGTCTCGTCCACGACCAGGACCCCGCCTGGCTCGAAGAGGTTTTCCGCGACATACGAGCCGACAACGTCACGCACCCTGTCAGCGTTCCAGGCGTATTCGCTTAGCAACCGCTGCATCTTCCACGGGCCGGAGTCACCGGCCAACTCCGCGAGCGCCCAACTGGTCTTCCGCTCCGCCGGAGACAACAACCCAGCCACATAGTCAGCGGCCTGCGCGCGCGCTTCGTCCGACCGGAAACAGTGCGCGGCCCGGCCGAGCAGGTCCTCCAACCCCGCCTCCCACCTCGTGACGTCCTTCTCGGATATGCTGTGTTCGGCGGCCGTCGCGGCTTCCTCGTCTGTTTCCACAAAACACGGGAATCACGCGGCGGCCGTCTCGCGCAAGAGGCGGCCGCCGTCAGACCACACGAGGATCACTACGACTGGAGTACTAGGACACCCCGCGCAGCGCGGCTGCCTTTTCGTAGCGGGCCCGCCACTCGGAACGCGACCGGATCGTCTCGTCAACATCGGGAGACAAGGCGCGCAGCGCCCCTACCGTCGCGTTCTCCTTGGCGATGACGTCGAACGGTGAGTAGCCCAAGAAACGTGCGCTGTTCTGCCAGGTGATCTTGTCGATCTCCTCGTCCGAGCAGCCAGCCGCGTTCAGCTCGCCCAGCAGGAACTCTGGCGCGCCGGGCCACACCGAGTCCGAATGAGGGTAGTCGCACTCCCATGCGATCGAATCTATGCCGACCACGTCGCGAATACGCAGTGACGCGGGGTCGGAGATGTAACACGCCAGCGAATGCTCACGAAAGATCTCGCTGGGAAGCTTGCCGCCGAAATCATGACCCAGCCACGTCTGGTTCGTGTAGTGCCGATCACACCGATTCAGGTAGAACGGGATCCAGCCGACGCCACCCTCGGACCATGCGACCTTCAACTTCGGATAGCGGAGGAAAGCCCCTCCCCACAGCAGGTCCTGCGCGGCGAGGAGCGAGATCTGGTTTGATAAGATGATCAGGTTGTCGATCGGCGCTTCGGGCGCGGTCCTGATCGCTCCAAAGCCCTGCCCGATGTGCAGGCACATGACCAGACCGGTGTCACTGAGCGCATCGAAGACCGGGCCCCAGTAGTCGAGGTTGTGGTAAGAAGGCCAGTCGTCGAGATGGGGCATCTCGGGAAGCGTGACCGCGTAGAAGCCCTTGTCCTTCAGACGCCGGATCTCGGCGACTGTCGACGCGGGATCCCAGAGCGGGAGCAGGCCGCAGCCCAGGAAACGCCCGGGATGGCTGGCGCACCATTCGTCGATGTGCCAGTCGTTGTAAGCCTTCAGCATGACCAGCGCCAGGTCTTTGTCTGGGGCTTGGTGGAAGAATTTTCCACTGAAGCCGGCCATGGTTGGGAAGTTCATCGACGCGAGGACGCCGTTGTGGTTCATGTCGCGGATGCGCTCGTTCACGTCATACGCGCCTGGCCGCATCTCTGCGAACGTCGTCGGGTCCAAACCCCACTCGTCCTTGGGCCAGCTCACCACCGCGTTGAGCCCGGCCGACCCTTGCACCGCGCCCTGGAACTCCCAAACTTCCATGCCGTTCGCGTCACGCACAACCTTGGGGGCGAGGTTGCGGTACTTTGACGGGACATGGTTGTCGAACATGTTTCCCGGCTCGATCACGTGATCGTCAATGCTGATGAGAATGAGGTCGTCGACGTTCATGGAAGCCCTTCCAGTCTCTGGGGTGCCGATTTATTTTTGGCCCAGCGAAATTGGACCTGACACGTCACAAGCTCATGAAGATCGGCTCTCCTGGTTTCCATGTCGCGGCCGCGGCGCGAATCGCATCGTTCACCGACCGGCTCAGCGCGTTGTACTCCGTGAGCTCGACAATGGTGACCGGGGCGTCGGCTCGCTCGAGGTAAGAGAAGTTCGCTTGACCGCCCGCATCGCCGGACCACACCTCGGTCCATCCGTCAGCGAGTGCCGCGTTCCGGACAGCGGCGAAATCCTCGACCCAGTACGCGACCTGATTGAAGCCACCGCCGGTAGCGGTCATGAACTCCTTGTAGATGCTCGGGGTGTCGCAGCGCTGCTGCATCAGCTCAATCTGCATGTCACCGGTGTTGGCGAGCGCGACCGAGATCGTCGGTTCGGAGGGGGTCCCGCGGTAGTTGCCGGCGAGCGGCATCTCCCGCATCGCCAGCCATGGCCCGACGCCAAGGTTCGCCCACTGCGCGATCGCGGCATCAATGTCGGGCACGATGAATCCGAGCTGACGGACTTCCCCGGGGAAGACCGAACCGCTCGCAGCCAAGTAATGTTGCATCCGTGGACCTAGCCGGGCCTAGAGCGTGTCGTTCGGGTGGACCACAACGCGAAATACCCCACGCGACTTGTCACGCGCGACGGCGAACGCTTCAGGAGCGTCCTTGAGCGGAAAGCGATGGGTGATGAGCAGGTCCGCCAGGTCGGGTGCGGCAGCGAGCATTCGAGCGACATTGTCGAACTCGCGAGCCGCACCCAGGCCGCGATAGCCGATTGCCGGCACCAGCGCGACCTCTCGGGTGAACGACTCCATGTACGGCCATTTCTCGATCGACTCGTACACGCCGATGTACACCACCGTCCCGCCGGTGCGGGCAAGTTCGACGGAACGATGCAGCGCACTTTCGGTGCCGCCGGTCTCGATCACGACATCGTAGACACCCGCCGGCTCGCCGGCCCCGAGCTGCTCACAGGCCGCAATCTGATGCCGGTGGCGAGCTTCGATCGCTACTTCCGCTGCGCCCATGCTCTTCGCCGAAGCGGCGGTCAGCAGACCGATCGCACCCGCGCCCACGATCGCGACCCGCGTGTCAGGTCCGACCTGACCCCGCACGCAAGCGTGCCAGGCGACCGACCCCGGCTCGACCAGCGAAGCGTCGCGAGCATCCAGGCCGGCCGGCAGTTCGACCAAAGCACGCTCTGGCACGAGAAAACGCTCGCTCATGCCTCCGTCCATGGTCATGCCCAGCACATCGAGCGGGCCACGGACGCAGCGGTTACGATCTCCCGACCGGCAGACATCGCACGTCCCGCAGCCGAACATCGCCTCAACCGAGACGGCCCGACCGTCATCCGTGACCCCGGCAATCTCGTGCCCAGCGATCTGCTTGCTACCCATCGACAGATACCAGAAGTCGGATGCGCATATCCCGACCGATAAAACGGTGATCAGAACCCCGTCGCCGCTGGGTTCATCGACTTCCTCCACTCGGACGCCGCCGGGCGGAACGTTCCGTACCGCCTTCATCTGTCACACCTCCAGATGCACCGATAACACTCGCAGCAGACTCAGCGGCGAGCTCGGTAGGTACAGCTTTGTACCTCCGACCGGGACTGTTACAAGATCGGTGCCACACCGGCATCTACTAGCCGGCCTGGCAAGGCGATCGGCATCCGCTGGCGGCGATCCCGCGGGGATGGCTGGCGGCGTGGCTCGAGCACGCATGCAGGGCATCCGGCTCATGCGTAGCCGATGGTTTTGGCTTCGGTGTACTGGGCGAAGCCTTCCAGGCCGCCCTGGCGGCCGAGACCGCTCATCTTGTAGCCGCCGAACCGGCCGTCCGAGCCGTAGTAGATGGCGCCGTTCACGCCGACGGTCCCGGTCCGGATGCGGCGGGCCACGGCGAGCGCGTGCTCGGTCGATGTGGAGTGCACCCCGCCGGACAGGCCGTAGCTGCTGTCGTTGGCGATCCGGATGGCGTCCTCCTCGCCGTCGTAGGGGATCGCGCACAGGACCGGTCCGAAGATCTCCTCCTGGGCGACGGTCATGTCGTTGGTGACGTCGGCGAGCAGGGTCGGCTGGACGTAGTAGCCCTTGGGGAGGTGCTCGGGGCCAACGCCGGGCCGATCTTGTTGATGGTGACCTCGAACGGGAAGTTCCATGGCACGATCGCCGCCACCACGCCGACCGGTTCCCGCACCACGATCCGGTGGCTGGTACCTATGAACTCGGTGTCCGGCAGCGGGCGCTCCCACCCGAACTCGTCCATCAGCTTGACCAGCGCGCTCAGGCCGTCGGCCAGCGGCCATTCCAGCTGTGCGATGTGGGTGACGGCGACCGGAGTGCCGACCTCGGCGACCAGCTCGGCGCGCAGCGCCTCCTTCTCCTCCTCCAGCGCCGCCTGCAACTGGAGCAGGCAGCGCCCGCGGAGCTCGCGGTCGGTCGACCAGGCCGACTCGTCGAACGCCCGACGTGCCGCCGCGATCGCTGTGTCCATATCGGCTGTGGACGCGTCCGACGTCTGTCCCAGTACCTCCTCGGTCGCCGGGTTGATGTTGTCGTACACCGCCTCACCGGCCGCGCCGACAAGCTTGCCGTCGATGAGCATGCGGCTTTCACCGGCCGCGGTGGCGGCTGGGACAGAGATCGCTGTGCTCACAGCGCCGTCCTTCTTCGTAACGGGGGCCGGTGCCATGCGGGCGCCGCGCAGCCCCTCGGGGTGTGGATGCGTGGGTCAGGCGGCGGAATCGACCGCCGATGCCGACCGGGAGGAGCGGGGGCCGGGGGTGAAGCGGATCGGCATGCGGCGCACGGCGTAGACGTCGCCGGCGTCCTCGAACCGCTCGATCTCACCGCTGATCGTGTAGTCGGGTAGCCGCCGGAGAACCTCTGAGATCATCACCTGGAACATGACCCGGGCGTGGTTGGAGCCCATGCAACGGTGCGCCCCGGCGCCGAACGCCAGGTGACGGTTCCCGACGCGGTCGAAGTCGATCCGGTCCGGGTCGGTGAACACCTTCGGGTCACGGTTCGCCGCGGCGAACATCAGCATGACCCGGTCACCCGCGCGCATCTGCTGGCCCTTGAACTCGCAGTCCCGGGTGATGATCCGGGCCAGGCCCTGCGACGGGGTGTCGTGGCGGAGGAACTCCTCGGTCGCTTTCGGCAGCACACCGGGGTCGTCGATCAGCCGGCGCCGCAGCTCGGGCTGCTCGACGAGGCGCACCAGCGCGTTGCCGGTCAGCCCGCTGGTCGTGTCCATCCCGCCGAGCAGCATCAGGAACGCGTAGCCGATCACCAGCTCGTCGCGTAGCGGCTCGCCGTCGACCTCACCCCGCATGATCGCGCTGAGCAGGTCGTCGCCGTACCCGTCGGCGCGGCGACGGGCCATCTCGGCTGTGATGTTGGTGTAGATGTTGGTCACACCGGCCATCGCCGTATCCGGGTCGTGCGACCGGTCGTGCACGGTGGCGTGGATCCACGCGATCCACTCCCGCCAGCGGCTCTCGTCGAAACCGAGCATCCGCAGGATCCACCGCGCGGGCAACGGCGTGGTCAACTGCCCGACGATGTCGGCCTCACCCGCCTCGATGAACTCGTCGATCAGCTCCGTGGCAAGCTCCCGGAACATCGGCTCCAGTGCCTTGGCCGACGCCGGCGAGAACCACGGCAACCCGATCCGCCGATACTGCCGCAGCACCGGCGGATCCGTGTCGATGGGAACGAACGGATCAGGATTTCCCACCATCGGGACCGCCTTCTCCATCGCCGAGCTGAACAGCTCGTTGTCCTGCCCCGCATCGTAGACGTCCTGATAGTCGACTAAGAGCCAGAACCCGCCCCACGCCGTGGAATGCGCGACCGGGCACCGCCCGCGCAGATCCTCGTAGATCTCATAGTTGTGCTCCCGGAAATACGCCGAATGATGGTCAAGGTCCACCGACGGATCCGGGGCCTTTATGTCGGCAGTGGTCATGTCTGCTCCTCCGATATCTCCAGGATGATCGCCCGCTCCGGGCACTCCATCTCGGCCGCGCGCAGCACCGCGATTCCCACCCGGTCGACCGCACCCTCGACCACTTCACTACGGTCCTCGAGCTCGAGGAACTCGAACGCCTCCGGCGCTATCGACAGGCAGCGGGCATGCCCACGACACCGCGCCGGGTCAACAAAGACCTTCATTCGCCATCCCTCATCCGTCTCAGGATTCCCATATACGCCTTCACTCCGGCCTGGCTGACCAGCCTGGCGAATTCCGGCCTTACCCCGAGGCGAGGTCAACCGGCGGAACAACCCGACCACGCCCGACTAGTCCGGCTGGACAAACTGAGGGACTCGAGAGCTGGCACACGAGCATGCCAATTCTCCAGAGCCCGAATTCGAAACCCTTTCAACCCATTCCAGGGGGGTGCCCGAACAAACTCGACCCACCCTGGTTTTTGGTCCGCCTTCCCAGAAATACGCGGGAGGACCACGGGGAGCTCTGGGAAAACGGCACGGTCAGCCGTCCGGCCGGGATGTCGTCCGGCTGCCCACTGATGGGCGCGTCCAGCATGTTGACACCTCTGGCCGCAGCCCGGGTAGCCAGCCGGCGGATCGTCTCGGGGGAAACAGTGGTGTGCTGGACAACCGTCGCCCCGGGGCGCAGCGCGGCGAGCGCGCCACCTGATCCGACGAGGATCTCCTCGACCTGCGGGGCCGAGAACGGACACCTGATCAGCACATCGAGGTCGACGGCCAGCGCCGTGACCGACCGCTCGGTCACCGCACCCAGCTGGGCGAACCGCGCCACGACCTCCGGCCGTCTAGCGAAAAGCCGCACGCCGACGCCGGCCCCAAGCAGCCGCTCGACCATCGGCGCCCCCATCTGCTCAGCGCCGACGAACCCAACTACCAGACCGCCCTCGGACACCGCACATCTCCTTCCCCGGCGATGCGGGGCGCCTTCGCGTCCTGCGAGCCGGTGTGACGGAGACCCCATCAGGGGAGTCGTCACAATAAAAGCAAAATTTGATACCATCGTCAATGGCATCACTGTCGGAGATCCGCGCCACAGGCTCGCGGCCCGGTTCGATGTCGTCGAACGTTGCGGCGCCGCGTTCCACGTCTGGACGGTCGAGATGAGGGAGAACCGGCCGCCGTGACCGCTCATCCATGAGCCGCAGGCCTACCATGAGGTCGTCATGGCCAACGCGCTCGATCGGTGGGAGTTCCCGGTATCGGGGCCCAGATCCACCCGGCCGTTCGACAACAGGTCGACCAGGACCACCTGTTCGGCAATGTCGGCGGCTTGATGCATCGGCGCGAAAACGATTGCCGTCCCGAGCCGCACCCGGAAGGTCCGCGCCGCGGCCGCCGCCAGGAACATCAGCGGCGCAGCGAGGTATGCGGCGGGCAGCCGTGCCGGATCCTGCCTCCATGCCGACGGTTACGAAGATTGAAGGACAGTTCCACCTTCAGGCCAACCACCCCTGGGCGCCCGCCCACGGCAGCGCGTGCACGACTGCGGCACGTCAGCACCAGCAGCCCAATTGTGCATCGTCATCGCTGCTCCCTATTGCCAGAGCAACACTTGTGCATCAGAACGATCGAGAGACTTCCCCACCGGGACGCCGGCGCCGCGCCTAGGCCGACAGGATCCGCGGCGGACCGCTGGGACGGGCGGGTACGGCGGTGACCAGGCCGCCGTACTGGGCGCGGGCTGCCTCGATGCGGCGGCCGAGGAACTGGGTGGGCCACTCGGCGTCGGAGGCCTCGTAGCCGCCGAGCATCTGGCGGGCGAGGTTGACCTTGTGGGCCTCGGAGGGTCCGTCGGCGAGGCCAAGCGCGAGACCGGACATGAACATTCCCATGAGCGGCATCTGGTCGGTGATGCCAAGCCCGCCGTGCACCTGCGCCGCGCGCAGCACGATCGACTGGATGACCTTCGGGGTCAGCACCTTCAGCGCGGCGATCTCCGTGCGCGCCGCGCGCTCACCGGCGGTGTCGATCAGCCAGGCGGCGTGCAGCACGGCGAGGCGGAACGGCATCAGCTCGGTGTACGAGTCGGCGATGAAGCCCTGGACGAACTGCTTCTCGGCGAGCGTGGGGCCCTGGGTGAACCGGCTCTTGGCCCGCTCGGCCATCAGGTCGAGCGCCCGCTGGGCGACACCGATGGCGCGCATCGCGTGATGCAGCCGCCCGCCGGCCAGCCGCGACTGGGCGACCTCGAAGCCGTGCCCCTCGACGCCCAGCAGCGCGTCCGCCGGCACCCGCACGTTCTCATAGCGGACCAGCGCGTGACCTGGCTCGTACGGGTGGGAGCCGAACAGATGGTGACTGGTCTCGATCACGAGACCCGGCGTGTCGCGAGGAACCAGGAACGTCGACGCCCCGCGGTGCACCGCCACGTCCGGGTTGGTGATCGCCACGACGATGAAGAACGAGGCGACTGACGCGTTCGACGACCAGTACTTCCGCCCGTTGATCACCCAGGTGTCACCGTCGCGCGTCGCGCGGGTGGTGAACACCTTCGGGTCGGCGCCGCCCTGCGGCTCGGTGGTCCGGGGCCTGGGTGCCGAACACGATCGGGCCCCAGTTGGTGCGGCCGAGGATCTAGTTGAGGAGCGTGAGCTTGACCGCGCCCAACCCCTGACCGCCCAGCTCCGGCCCCAGGTGCGCCGCCCACAGGCCGTTGTCCCGAACCTTCTGCTTGAGGGGGTCGACCACCTTGCGGCGCTCGTCGTCGAGGGGAAGGTACTCGCAACCGGGGAAGAGGACATCGAGCGGCTCGACCTCCTCGCGCACGAACGTGCGCACCCAGGCGAGGTTCTCCTCGAACTCGGCGTCGGTGGAGAAGTCCCAGGCCATCGTCGATACCTCCATAACACTGGTGCCGCCGCGCGTGGCCGACGGTGAGAAGTGGGGACGAGAACGAGCACGGAAGCGGGCGAGACACCACAGGGAAACGACGCATCGGCGCTGTTCGGTCGTGTGGTCAGCGTCGAGTTACGGGATGCCGCCGTCGACGCGCAGCGTGGCGCAGGTGGTGTAGCTGGACGCGTCGGAGGCCAGGTAGAGCGCGGCGCCGACGATCTCCCGGGGATCAGCGATCCGCGCAAGCGCATGCGCCCGCGCGGTCTCCTCGACCACCGGCATGTCCCAGTGCTTGCTGGCGTCGGTGCGGAACGGACCGGACATCAGCGTGTTGACACGGACCGCCGGCCCGAACGCGGCGGCGAGCCCCTCGGTCATCGAGTTCAGGCCGGCCTTCGCCGCGGCGTACTGCACGATCGACGGCACCGGGCGGATCGACCCGGTCGAGCTGACGTTGATGATCGAGCCCCGGCCGGCGTCGACCATCCGCTCCCCGACGAGGGCCGATAGCCGGAACGGGCCCTTGAGGTTGAGGTTGAGCACCACGTCGAAGAGCTTCCGGTGACCGAGCCGAGGGAGTCATAGACCGGCGACATACCCGCGTTGTTGATCAGAACGTCGACCTTGCCGAACCGCTCGTAGCTCGCGTCGACCAGTCCGGCGAGATCATCCCAGCGGCCCACATGCACGCCGTAGGGCAGTGCCGCGCGACCGGTCTCGTCCTCGATCTCCTTGGCGGTGGCCGCGCAGCTGTCGTGGTTGCGGCTGGCGATCACGACGTCCGCCCCGCAGCGAGCCAGGCCGAACGCCATCTCTCGACCCAGCCCTCGACTGCCGCCGGTGATCAGCGCCACCCGCCCGGTCAGGTCGAACAGCGTGTCCGCGTACCCCACGCTCAGCTCCTTGTCATGCCCCGCGGGGGCTACGGCCAGGTCGTTGGACCACTCGGGTCAAGGGACTACCGGGCCCCGGACAGCCGGCGGGCCAGCGTGGACGCGGTCGCCAGCATCTCGAGGACGAGCGGTCCGAATGCGGCAACCTTGGGGTCGGCCGGGCCGCCCTGGGCAAGCCTGGCGTAGCTCTTCTCCAGCACGACGGCGAGCTTCCAGTTCGCCAGCACCAGGTAGTAGTCGATGCCCTCGGTCGAGCGGCCGCTGACGCGTTCATAGTGCTCCAGCAGCTCGGCGCGCCTGGGCATGCCGGACACGTCGACGTAGAAGCCCTCCGTGCGCGGCTCGTCACCGTCCCAGCCCATCAGCGCCCAGCCCAGGTCGAGCAGCGGGTCACCGATGGTCGTCATCTCCCAGTCGATGATCGCCGCGAGGCGGGCCGGCGCGCCGTGCTGGAACATCACGTTCGCGAACTGGTAGTCGCCGTGCATGATCCCCGGCGTGAAGTGACTCGGCCGGTTGGCCCGCAGCCAGTCCGCGGCCTCATCAAGGCCAGGCAGCTCGCGAAAACGGTAGGCGCCGAGAAACGCCAGCCACCGGTCGACCTGACGCTCGTGGAAGTTCTCCGGACGGCCGAAGCCCACCAACCCACGCGAAGCCCAGTCCACCCGGGACAGCTTCGCGATGCCGTCGACCAGCTCGAAGGCCAGGCCGCGGCGGGCGGCGAGGTCGGTATCGAACGGCGCCGGCCACAGCCCGGTGGTCGGGCTCCAGCCGTCGACCGCCTCCATCAGGTAGAACGGCATGCCCAGCACGTCGCCCGTGATGTCCCCGGCGACCAGCCCGGCGTGCGGCACGTCGGTACCGCGCAGCGCCTCGAGCAGCCGAAGCTCGCGGCGCAGCCCGTCCAGGCGGCCCGCGTCGGCTGAGGGCGGCGGCATCCGCAGCACGGTCCGCTCACCCGCGCGGGTCAACGCGTACAACTCGTTCTGCGAGCCACCCCCGAGGCGCTCCACAGCCAGCGACTCACCGACGCCCGCAACACCCTGCTCGTCCAGCCAGCGAGCAAGCCGGCCGACATCGATCGAAAGACCGGACCCAGCCATCGGGCCGCTCACCACGCGTCCCGACCAGTCATACGGACAGCGGCGCCACATCTGGAGGGCCACCCACTCATCTAGTCCTCCTCACTCGGTTTCGTGCCTGTCAGAATAACGTTCTCTCACAGGCAGACGCGAGCTGTCGATGGGCATATCGACCGTCGAGGGCACTCACCGCCCACCCGACGTTCCACCCGGACGACGGCGCCAGCTCCGCCACTGGACGGCCAGCCCCTCATCTGGACTTACTTGTCCAGTTTCGCAACTGACAGAAGGTCATTCCATCTGCATCGGAGGGAGATTCCGCCCATGATCGCTGCGGGACCCGACGGACCCAGTACCATGCGGCAGACTGGGCCGGTGGATGGTGACGTGGACTGGGAGCAGGTGCCCGGCTCGGTGCGGGCCGCGGTGGACCGTGGGCTGAGACGTGCGCAGCGGGACGCGCTGGACGAGGTCGAGCAGATCCTCGACGCGGCGTTGCGGGTGGTCGAGAGGGTCGCGCCGGCCGAGCCACGGGTGGCCGACATCGTCGCCGAGGCCGGCACGTCGAACCAGACCTTCTACCGCTACTTCGCCGGCAAGGACGACCTGCTCCACGCCGTGATGGAACGCGGCACCCTACGTGTCTGCTCCTATCTGCGCCACCAGATGGACAAGCACACCGCCCCCGAAAGCCGGGTCGGCGCCTGGGTGGAAGGGCTGCTGGCCCAGCAGGTCCGCCCCGACATCGCCCGGCCCAGCATGGCGCTGTCCCGGCTCACCCTCCCGGTCGGCATCGGCCAGCCCGACCGCGCCAAGCTGGGCGACCTGCTCGGCGACCTGCTCGTGGAGCCGTTCGCCGCCGCAGGTCGGCCGCGCCCCGACCTCGACGCCCGGGCCGTGCAGCACACCGTCGTCGGCGCGATAACCCGCCACATCGGCGCCGGGACCGTCCCCGACGAGGCCGAGGTCCGCCACCTGGTCGACTTCTGCACCGCGGCTGTGGCCGGCCGGCCCACAGCCACTGGCGACGAATAGCGGAGCCTGGTCCCGGTGTCGGCGCCCCACGCGATTGGACGGCCAAGCCGCCGGCACCCGCTGTGCCACCGTCCGATGCCGCTCCGCTGGAACGCTGCTGAGCAGGCATCGGCTCCTCCTTCATCGTGCCGCGGCACCGACGGTGGCAGGTACCCGATCCATGGCGTTGGCCGCAACCCCCCAACACTTGGAGAACGCGATTACGTCCAGAACGCAATGGCGCGAGCGACCGCGATGTCGCACGCCCGCCAGCGCCGCGGCCGACCGCTCAATCACCGCACCCAGGTGGGCGAACCGTGCCACGACCTCCGGCCGCCTCGCGAACAGACGCACGCCGATGCCAGCGCGCGCAGGCGCCCCACCATCGGCGCCCCCATCTGCGGTCTGAGCGATTCAGTCAACGCGCTGAGCTGCGGCGATGCGCGCATGTGCGGAAGACGGGTAGTCCCGCCAGGGGCGTGCCGCAGGGCTCTCTAAATACTTAGCGCAAATCCTCCGCTGACCCGGAGCGTCTCACCACTAACAAACGCGGAACGTTCGGAACACAGGTAGAGCAGAGCCTCGACGACGTCCTGCTCCGCCCCATCACGGGTTAAAACCTGTTGTCTCTTGACGAGGTCAACAATCTCGTCTGGCAGCTCTTCCCGGATGGTGTCCGTGAAGATCAGGCCGGGGGCGATTGCGTTGACCCGAATGCCTTGGGGGCCGAGCTCGCGGGCCGACAGCATCGTGAGTCCCTGTACCGCGAGCTTGGAGACCCCATACGCCGTAGGGCATCCGTACGCTGCTGACGACGAGATGTTGACGATGACGGCACCCGGCCTGCCGGCCATCACGGGCGCCGCAGCGAGAGTGCAGATGATGGTTCCCATCACGTTGACATCGAACAGTCGGCGCAGTTTCGGAAGGCCTGACCTCGCCATCGGTTCGCTGTACGCGGCAGAATGGAGGCCGGCATTGTTGACGAGGATGTCGATTCCATCGAAACGCTCCACGACCGACGACAGGAGTGCGTTTACCTGCTGTTCGTCGGCGACGTCGCACGGCAGTGCGACGGCTTTGCCGCCTCCCGCCTCAATATCGCGAGCTGCATTTTCGCCGGCGACTTCGTCGATGTCGGCGAGCACCACCTGGGCACCTCGAGCCGCTAAGAAGGTGTTTGAGAACGCCTGCTGGTGAACGGTGTGTGACTTTCCGGGGTGTGCGATGGGGGTGCACTCGTCGGATCACGGCCAGGTGACGGGGGGCTGGGAGCTGACCGTGGACGGATGGCGCAT
>Ga0207710_10001221_pt1 | contig 13027 bp, 10 predicted proteins | sample KBSS24metaG_FD_184400 | JGI IMG/M metagenome (GOLD analysis project Ga0207710, IMG submission 184400) | Switchgrass rhizosphere microbial communities from Kellogg Biological Station, Michigan, USA - KBS S2-4 metaG (SPAdes) (version 2) | ecosystem: Host-associated > Plants > Roots > Rhizosphere...
CGCGCCAAATTAAACAATCTGTTGTAGGTTATGGAGCCGCAGACAAAGAACAAGTACAAATGATGGTCATGCGATTACTTAATCTGACCATTAAACCTCAAGCAGATGCGGCAGATGCACTAGCAGCAGCAATTTGCCATGCTCATGCATCTGGAAGTATGAGTAAACTCTCTGTCCTTAATGCCTTAGGTGGTATGGCACGTGGCCGAAGCCGTTCTAGCAGTCGTAGACGTTAAAGCTTTATTGGTTCACTACTTGAGTGATTGCCTGCTTCATCTCAAAAGCCTGTAAACCACGCATACCTTGTTTTGCAAGTTGGTCACCAGCTTGAGCATGAAGGGTAACAATCTCATGTAATGTAATTGCCTTATGGAACTGCGCTTTTAGACTTGCAATCATTCCAGCCAGTACATCTCCCATTCCACCAGTTCCCATACCAGCATTACCTTCGGTACAAATATACAAGTTATCCTCTAAAATTAAGCTACCCGCTCCTTTAAGTACCCACTGACCTGCATATTTTTGTTGCAAAGCATAAATTGCAGCAATTCGGTCATTTTCAATTTGCGCTGTAGAGAAACCCAGTAAGGTAGCAGCTTCTCCCGGATGAGGCGTCGCATAAACATGTGCACCCAATTTTTCAGACTGCTTAGCAAGAAACCATAAAGCATCTGCATCTAAAACAATTTCTAGATGAGTACTCTCATTTAATAAATTAAACCATTGCTGATAAATTTGCTTTGCCCAATCGTCACGTCCCAATCCCATACCAAAACATACTGCATCGACCTGAGATAAAACCTCTCTAATATTTTCCTCATCTAAAGCATTAATATCACGGAGCATAATATTTGGTGCCCGCGACAAAATAGCTTGATGATGCTTTTGATGACAAATCACGGTCACCTTACCTGCACCTGCATGAAAAGCAGCCTCAGCAGCCATAATGACAGCCCCACCCATTTGCTCATGCCCACCAACCACTAAGACATGCCCATAACTCCCTTTATACCCAAAAGCCAAACGTTTAGGAAGCTTAATATTTGTTGATGTCAAATAAGCTAACGGTTTCAGTTCTTGGTCTATAGGAATTAAATTAATTAGATGAAGCTCACCTGTGTATTCTTTGCCTTGACCTGTAAATAATCCTGCTTTAAGTCCTAAAACTGTAAATGTATGATCAGCACATATTGCACAAGGTAAGGTACAACCTGTATTTGCATGTAAGCCACTTGGAATATCGACAGAAATTTTTAGGCCAGTTTGTTCATTAAATTGTTGAATAGTCTGTTGCCAATTAGCATTTAATTCGCGATTTAAGCCTATGCCAAATAGAGCATCAATATGGCAATCGAATGTTCTTTTAATATTAAAATCTTGATGAATCGGAACTTTGTTTTCTCGGGCAAATTGCGCAGCACAATGAAGACTAGCTGATGAGCCTAATTCAGCCGCAAATATTTCAACATAAAATCCAGCTTGTGTTAAATAGCTTGCTAGAAAATAACCATCCCCCGCATTGTTGCCCTGCCCACACCAAATAGCAGTACTCTTAATAGACTGCTCTTTAAAAAGTTCAATTAACTGTTGAGCAATTGACCAAGCCGCTTGTTGCATTAAACCTAATGATGAGTTTTGCGCAGCAAACCAGCGTTGCTCCCATGCTTGAATATCATCGCTATGGTAAACTACCGTCTGCATATTATTATCCTCTTCTGTTTTGGTTTATGACATCTTCCGATACATCACGCATTACGTTGCAACAACTTGATCTTCATGAATTAAAAGCATGGATCAAGGCTCAAGCATTAGACTTGGGTTTTGCTGATTGTGTCATTGCAAAACCAGATGCTCAAGAGCAAATGCCACGTTTTTTAGAGTATCTTGAACGTGGCTATCATGCAGATATGACCTATTTAGAAGAAAATCTAGAAAAGCGGGCTGATCCAACATTATTAGTTTCTGGCACAAAAAGTATTATCTGCGTTCGCATGAACTATCTGGTCGAGTCACCAAAGCCACGTTATGTACCTTTTGAACCGAACTCTGCCATTATCGCCCGTTATGCACGTGGTCGAGACTACCATAAGGTCATGCGTGGTAGATTGAAGACATTAGCCACACGAATTCGTGAAAAAGTTGGTGATTTTGAATCACGGCCTTTCGCTGATTCAGCCCCTATTTTTGAAAAATCATTGGCTGAAAGTGCTGGAATGGGCTGGACGGGTAAACATACTTTGCTCATTCACAAAAAGTCAGGTTCTTTTTTTGTATTGGGTGAACTATTTACATCACTCGATTTACCTTTTGATGGTCCAACGACCTCTCATTGTGGTTCATGTAGTGCTTGTATTGATATTTGTCCTACACAAGCGATTGTCGAGCCTTATATGCTCGATGCACGACGTTGTATCGCATATTTAACTATCGAATACAAAGGAATTATTGCTGAAGAATTACGTGCAGGTATTGGTAATCGAATTTTTGGTTGTGATGACTGTCAATTAATCTGTCCATGGAACAGTTTTGCCAAAACTGCGTCCATTAACGATTTCAATCCTAGAAATGGTTTAGACAGCATCAGCCTACTCGATATCTGGCAATGGGATGAAGCTACGTTTTTGGCAAATACGGAAGGCAGCCCAATCCGCCGGACAGGTTATCAATCATTCAAACGTAATATTGCCATCGGTTTAGGAAATGCTCCCTATTCAACGGAAATTGTAGCTCAACTACAAAATGGAAAAGTTTTGCATGATGATATTGTCAACGTGCACATTGATTGGGCAATTGAACAACAACTTAATCAACTTAAGCTATCAAATTAAAAAAATGATGTTTTTTGCCCTATAGCTTTAATACGAATTCTGTATGATTATGTGTAGTGAATTAATGCCATCATCATGGATATGACAATGACTCTACGTAATGATTGGAATCGTGAAGAAATCCAAGCTTTATATGAACAACCCTTCTTGGATTTAGTTTTCAAGGCTCAGCAAGTACATCGCGAGCACTTCACTGCCAATGCGATTCAGGTCAGCACCCTTTTATCGATTAAAACGGGTAAATGCCCTGAAGATTGCAAGTACTGCTCACAATCAGCACATTACGAATCAAAATTAGAAGCAGAAAAACGTATTGCTGTAGAAAAAGTGATTAGCGAAGCAAAAGCTGCAAAAGATTCAGGTTCTTCACGTTTTTGTATGGGCGCAGCTTGGCGTAACCCACATGAACGCGATATGCCTTATGTGTTAGAAATGGTACGTGAAGTAAAAGCTTTAGGTTTGGAAACCTGCATGACTTTAGGCATGCTTAACCAATCTCAAGCAGAGCGCCTACAAGTTGCTGGTCTAGATTATTACAACCACAACCTAGATACATCTCGTGAGTACTACTCACACATCATTAGCACGCGTACTTTTGATGATCGTTTAAATACCCTAGATTATGTTCGCCAAGCTGGAATGAAAGTTTGTAGTGGCGGTATTGTAGGTTTAGGCGAAAGTCGTGAAGACCGTGTTGGTTTATTGCATGAATTAGCTACTCTACCAATTCATCCTGAATCTGTGCCAATCAACATGCTTGTTCCAATTGAAGGAACACCTTTAGCAGATGTTGAAAAACTTGATGTCATTGAGTGGATCCGTACTATTGCCGTTGCACGCATTATTATGCCGCATAGCTATATTCGTTTATCTGCTGGTCGTGAGTCATTAAGTGATTCAGATCAAGCATTAGCATTTATGGCAGGTGCAAACTCATTATTCTCTGGTGATAAATTACTCACCACACCAAATGCTGGTGAAGGTAAAGACCAAGCGTTGTTTAATAAACTAGGCTTAACCGCAGAAAAACCAAAACCTACGGTTGCTGACTTATCAGTAAATGCAATGAGTGCATAACTTAGTGCAGTAAAATAAAAAAGCCCTGATTTTCAGGGCTTTTTTATTTAAACAGAAGTAACTAAAATTCCGTAAGTGGCATTAAGAAATGTCCCTACTCGAATAATGTCTTTTCCAGCTGCATGCGTTACAGACAATTCTTGGCTCAATACATCAAAATTAAAAGAATCGAAAACATCTTGATGGTGTAAGAGCCAAGTCACTGTATCTGCAATATTATCATCCGCAATATAAGTTAAAGCCTTAAAGTCTTTACTCATAAATCACTCTTAAAAATAAATTTTATGAATTTTATATGAGTTCACTCTACCTTAAAAGAAAATCTAAGCTGCTTTAGGGTTCACTAAAGAACGGCCAGACAATAAGCTTGTCAAAGCTTGTGGAGAAAACTCCAATGAAAGTACATGATTCTTGAGATTAACAGAGTGCTTACTAATCAATGGAAGTAAACCATCTTCTGTTTCAAAGACGTATTCATCTGCAATATTTAAGATACCCTCAAGATTAGTTGTACTTGAAGCAAGATCATGACTAAAGATGTCATAAATCGTTTGTAGGTTAAACGTTGTCTGCTGCTCCGTTGGGTGCTTAATCAGATAATCCTTTAAAAACAAAACTAGTTTATGAGCAAAGAAAAAGTAATTTGGTTTATAGCTATACTTCATACTATTCATGGAACGGAACTCCAGATTATCTTTTATTGAATTACAACTAAAACAGTAGGAATTGAACCTTAAAAATTTCTTAAAAAATAAATATATTCACAAGATAAATTAAAAAATAATTTTATTTTTTAAAAACATATAGTTATGCTGTAAAAATAAAAATTTTCATTCAAAATTATCCTAAATTTAGATTAATTTAATAAAATACAAACACTTAAATATTACAAGTTTTTTAATTTTATTTTTAAAATGAATCATAAAGTATTTTACCAACTGATAAAAAATATATTTCCACAATATTTATTTATAAAAACAATCAATCAAAATACATATAAATATAATGTTTTCCTTGTTTTTTGATTGAAAAGTGATATATTTTCTTCGCCTTACTTAAGCAGAATAAACTTGCTGAAAAGTAATGGTTTTTATTTTAAAAGGCTATTCTGGGGATTTTATGAAAAAGTTTATTTTTATAGCAGCGGTTTCTCTCTTAAATATAACAAATGCACAAGCAGCAGATGGCACAATTACTATTAATGGTCTTGTCACGGATAATACTTGTACTATTGATACTGGAGATAAAAATCTAACAATTAATCTACCTACAGTTTCATCTCAAACTTTAAAAAATGCAGGCGATGTGGCTGGTCGTACTCCATTTCAAATTAATTTAACGAACTGTGCTTCTGCTGGTAAAGTAGCTACCTATTTTGAGCCAGGCGCTACCGTTGACTTTAATACTGGTCGTTTATTAAACCAAGCAACCTCAGGCGGCGCAACAAACGTGAATATCCAGTTGCTAGGCAGTAATAACGCTGTAATCCCAGTACTTGCTACAAGCACGAATAGCACGCAGACCAACTCGCAATGGGTAAATGTTTCAGCAGGTGGTGATGCTGACCTTAACTATTATGCTGAATATTATGCTACAGGTGCTTCTACTGCTGGTACGGTAACGTCGCAAGTCAAATACACGATTATTTATCAATAAAATTAAAACTGAAGCTTCTATCCATACATAGAAGCTATCTCCTACCTATTATTTGTTATTGAGAATATGACTCATGCTTTTTCGTGGTCGTAAGTTTTTTTGGGGATTAGTTTGCCTACAGGTAGCACTGACTACCACAGGTCATACTGAAATTGTTTTGCATGGTACTCGTGTCGTTTATCCTTCAAATGCACGTGAGATCACATTACAACTAAGCAATAACGGCACAGCTCCATCTCTTGTTCAAGCTTGGATTGATGATGGAAATGCAAAATCAACTCCCGATGAAGCAAATGTGCCTTTCATTATTACTCCCCCGATTTCACGAGTAGAAGCAACTAAGGGCCAAACTTTAAGAATTACAGCTCTACCTAATTCGTCTCAATTAAGTCAGCAACAAGAGTCCATTTTCTGGCTTAATGTTTTAGATATACCTCCTAAACCCGAAGGAAAAACTCAACAAGACCAAAGTACCCCAATTTCTAATAATTTTTTACAGCTCGCTGTTCGTTCGCGAATTAAATTCTTTTATCGTCCTATAGATCTAAAAGAAAATATTGAACAGCTAAGTGAAAAAGTTCAATGGAAAATAAATGATCAATATTTAGTAGTGAAGAACCCGACACCCTTTTTCCTGACTATTAGCTCCATTTTTCAAGGAAGTGAAAGCCATAAAGCAGACTTGTTACAACAAGGTTTAATGGTTGCCCCTTTTTCTGAAGATAAAATAAAACTTAAAAATAAAAATGTAGCAGATATGAGCTTTGTATATATCAATGATTACGGTGGAAGAGTTGAGCATCCGATAAAGTTCTAACCTTACTGTATTACTTAAAAGAACCTAAATACCTATCATGAATAGGCTCTAAAACTATGTTTAAATGGTTTATACCTTATATATGTTTAAAAAGCCCTTTTACTTGTTATGTGGCATCAAGTATTGCGTTATTTATACCTTTGGCAGCATACGCACAAAATAATGTTGATGTTTCAGGTTTCTCAAAAGCAGAATTTGATAGCCATTTTTTAGTAGGTAATGCACAAAAAATTGATATTGGTCGTTTCAAATATGGAAACCCCATCTTAGCTGGTGAATATAGCTTAGATGTCTATATTAATGGTCAATGGCTTGGTAAAAGACGCATGCGCTTTAATGCGCACACTCCCAATGCAAATGCCGAAACCTGTTTCACTGAAGCCATGTTATTAGAATATGGTGTAAAAGCTGATGTACTTAGCCAACATGCTCACACATCATCTCTTTCTTGTGATGCATTAGGTCATTGGATAGATAATGCTTTTTATTTATTTGATAGTTCTCGTTTAAGAATTGATATCTCTATCCCCCAAGTCACATTAGAAAAAAATGCACAGGGCTATATCGATCCACATCTTTGGGATCGGGGCATTAATGCAGCTTTTTTGACATATAACGCGACTGCTTATCGAATAGTTAACGAACAACATGAAAGTGCATATGCTTTTATGGGGACTAATCTTGGAGCAAATTTAGCGAGTTGGCAATTTCGCCATAATGGACAATGGAACTGGCAAGACCATACTGATTTTCAATCTGATAATTCTTCTTATACTTCAACAAATACATATATACAAAAAGCATTTCCGAAAATTCATGGTGTTGTGACTTTAGGCGATTATTTTACTAATAGTGATTTTATCGACTCTTTACCGTATCGCGGCGTAAATATTTCAAGTGATGACCGAATGCTTCCAAACAGTATGCTCGGTTACGCTCCGAGAGTGAGAGGTTATGCAAAAACCAATGCGAAAGTCGAGGTTAGACAACAAGGTAATTTAATTTATCAGACAACAGTACCACCCGGAAACTTTGAAATTAATGATCTCTATCCAACAGGATTTGGAGGTGAGCTACAAGTTTCGGTAATTGAATCTAATGGCGTAATTCAGAAATTCGCTATTCCCTATTCTTCTGTCGTCGAAATGCTACGTCCCCAAATGAGCCGTTACTCTTTTACTTTAGGACAGTTTCGAGATTCAAACCTTGGCTTAACTCCGTGGCTGATGCAGGGTAAATATCAACGGGGAATTAATAATTACCTCACAACCTACAGTGCAGTTCAAGCAACTCAAAAGTATCTTTCATTATTACTAGGTACAGCTTTTTCAACACCTATTGGAGCTATATCTTTTGATACTAGCCAGTCAAAAACACAGTTTGATCATCAACCTACAATGACTGGGCAAAGTTATCGTTTAAGTTACAGTAAGTTATTTTCACCAACAAATACTAATTTAACATTAGCTACTTATCGCTATTCAACAGAGAACTACCTCAAATTGCGTGATGCAATTTTTATTCAAGATTTACAAAAACAAAATATTGATAGCTTTTCCGTAGGCAAACAAAAAAGTGAATTTCAGATTACTTTAAATCAGGTACTTCCAAAGCAATGGGGAAATTTTTATTTAGTAGGTTCATGGACAAACTATTGGAATCAACCCACTACCAATAAACAGTTCCAATTAGGTTATAGCAATCAATTTAAAGATTTAACTTATAGTTTATCTGCAATGAGCAGCGAGATTGATGAAGGCAGCACTCGCACAGGACAAGATACACAGTACCTTGCTTCTTTCTCTTTTCCATTAGATTTTAAGAAAAATTCTCTGACTTTTAATAGTGTTATTGGTGAGGATAGTCAGACTTTAAGCTTCAGTGGCTTTACAGGAAATCGCTTAAACTACGGCGCATCAATTTCTAATCAGGACCATGATCAAACCAACCTAAATATTAATGGTACCTATAAAACCAACTATACAACATTTGGTGCTTCATTCAGTCATGCAGATTCATACCAACAAGAAATGCTGAGCCTTAGTGGCAATGTTATTGCCCATTCTCAAGGACTTCTGTTTGGCCCAGATCAGGCTCAAACCATGGTACTGGTCTATGCACCAGATGCGACTGGAGCACAAGTCGGTAACACACCTGGGCTAAGTATTAACAAAAACGGATATGCCGTTATTCCCTATGTTACGCCTTACCGTATGAATGACATCAGTCTTGACCCTCAAGACATGTCTACACAAGTTGAACTTGGTGAGAGCAGTTTACGAATTGCCCCTTATGCAGGTTCGATCACTAAAGTTCAATTCTCAACAAAAAAAGGTTATGCACTTTTTATTAGTACAACAACATTAGATGGTTCACATCTACCTTTTGCCGCACAAGTGTACAACCAGAATAACGAAGTAATAGGCATTGTCGCACAAGGCAGCCGCATTTATTTACGAACACCCTTAACCCACGATCATTTATATGTGAAATGGGGAAATACGAGTACTGAAAAATGTGAGATTGAATACGATATAGCGGATCAAATAAAGCATAACAACCAACCAATTATTATGACAAAGGCAGTCTGTAAATGAATAATATTTTAAAAAAAATTGGATTTTTGGTAGTGAGTCTATTTGCTTATAGCCATACAAATGCAAATTGCAATTTAAGTAAAGGATTTACTACCGTCGATATTCCGATGACGATAGGTAAAATCGTAGTAAAACCAAACGATCCAATAGGAACGATCTTACAAAAGAATACTTTTACAATATCTCCTAATAATTCTACCGCCACTTGTAATCGAGCAAGTGATCAAATTATTGCAGCTCTCCCCTTAAATTATCCAATTAGTCCAATAGGCAATAATGTTTATGCAACCAATATTCCAGGTATTGGTATTCGTCTTTATCGCGAAGCTGCCGATGCTTCAGATTTTTCAGGATATTATCCTTATAGACGTACATTAACACCTAATCAAACATATACACTTTCTCCTGGATATTTTGTTATGGAAGTTATTAAAACTGCCATGACAACTGGTTCTGGAGCACTAGTTGCCGGTCGTTACAGTACCTATTACGTATCAGGGCAACAGAACCGCCCATTTTTAACCACTACCGTATTAAGTAATACCCCTATTCTTATTGCGTCTTCATCTTGTGAAATTCAAAATGGTGTAGATTCACCAGTTCAACTTCCAACCGTGATGAAATCAGGCTTTAGAGCGATTGGGTCAACCCAAGGGGAACAGAATTTTAATCTATCGATCTTATGTAATGGTGGCGAAAACAACTCTGGTATCGCTACGAGCAATACGATCAGCTTAAGTTTTGATTATAATTCTGATACCTCCAATAATCAGGTGATTAACAACAGTGCCGCGAATTCAATCAAAGCCAACGGTGTGGGTGTCGAACTGTTATGGAATATGAATGGAGCAAATAAGCCGATTCAAAAAGCAACCAAACTCAATATAGGTAGCGTGAGTTCCAACCAAACTGTTGAATATGATATTCCTTTAACTGCTCGTTATTATCAGACCGCCACCAATGTGACAGCAGGTGAGGTTAAAGCTACAGCGACGGTTACGATTCAATATGATTAACGAGTTTCTATAAAATTACGAAAAACGAATAAGCTTAATGCTAATAATTGAACTCAAAGTATAATTTTTTCCAATTTTGTAGTTGTATTAAAAAATTACATAAAAAAATGCTCATAAGCAAAAATAGCAAATGAGCATTAGTGATAACCACTTAACCTGAAATACAAATTGTGGGAAATAGATCACAATTTGCATGAGTATAATTTCAAAAAATAGCTTAAAGATCAAGTCTTTTTTTTAACAAAAATTCTAAAAACCAACATAAATTATTGTTTTAACTAAATTAAAAAAATAAATTTAATTTATAAAAACTATTTTATAGTGTTTCTAAAGAATTATCATTCTATTAATTAATAAAAACTTAATTTTAAGAAAAATTAAAATTCACTCTTCAAGTCGAACAAAATTAAATTTATTTTATTTTCAAATAGTTACACAAGGATCATAAAAATTTAAATTTTAAAGAATTACATAATTTATAATAAAAAAAACATAAATAAATTTAGAATTCCCCTTCAATTGCAAATAATACATTTAGACTTTTTATCAGAACGTAACATGCTCATTTTTTGGAAAATATTATGTATCTTATTACTAAGTCTAGGTGCTACAAGTATAGGTTTTGCGATTAGTCAAATTGATCTTTTTCTTTTTTTTATAGGTTTACTTTTATTAACCTCCTTTATCTTAGCTTTAAAGCAAGCACGGGAAGATGCAGGTTTCTTTCCTGATAATTAAAATATTATAGATTTCTAGGATATAGCCTCAATACTAAAATCATGATTGAATGCACTATATAAGCTATAGGGATGGTTGTAATCAGAATATGTCAAAAGGTTCTTCAGATGCGGGAATTTTTTTATGGATGACTTACCAGACTATGCAAAAGATGGGCTTAGATGCAGCGTCTATTTTTGCAAGTGTAAATTTACCCAATCAACCACCCGATAAAAATATACGTAGAGAGAATTCTACCCAACAACGGTTTTGGACAGCAGCAGAAAAAATTAGCCAAGATGCAGATATTGGTCTACATGTGGGTAAGCAAATGCCACCATTTAGGGGATTGGTAATTGAATATTTATTTTTGAGTAGCCCAACTTTTGGAGAAGGTTTAGAGCGTGCTCTCAGATATCAGGCCATACTTACAGATGTATTTGACCTTGACTTAACAGTAAAAGAAGATAAAGCGATATTATCTGGTTTTGAACACCCTATAAGACATTATCTAGAATGCGGGATTGGTATTTTTCTTAATTTTTTTAAATATATTACAAATAATGAATTCAAACCTACTCAAATCATCTTACCTTATCGGGATGGAGCCTCAGCAGAAGTTTATCAGGAAACATGGGATTGCCCTGTGATTTTAGGGCAAATGGAAGGTGCTATCATTTTTCCTCGTGTACTTTTAAATAAAGCTTCACCGGCTGCCGAGCCCGAATTATTAAAAATTCATGAAACCATTGCAGGACAACAGTTACTGACTTTAGAAAAACATCAGTTTATTTATGCGATTGAGCGCTTGCTCAGCAATGGTTCACTTGAATCTGGACAATTTGATCAAAAATTTATTGCCGAACAACTTAATCGAAACCCACGTACTCTTCGTGCAGACTTACAAACAATTAATACAAATTATGAAAAAATTTTAAACCAACATCGAGAAAAACTGGCTAGACGTTTACTTGCAAATACATATGAAACTATTGATCAAATTGTTTATTTGACTGGTTTTTCTGAACCTTCTGCATTTACACGAGCTTTTAAACGCTGGACTGGTGAAACCCCAAGCGCTTATCGACAACGCAAACAAAAACAATAAAATTGATTCTAAAGGCAATTATTCTGCTGCCTACTGGGTCAAAGGAATAAGATGCTCCTCTTTTACAATGGATTCAAATTGTAAGTGATGAGAAGTAGTCAATATGCTCGGACTCCCTGTAGGCATTTTTGTGGCAAATGGTCTTGAATGGTACTTTCATAAAGTTTGGTTACATGAATATCCAAGTCAGTATCGTAATAGTCCTTTTTTTACCCATATCGCGCATCATAAGCGCGCTCGCTTAAATGGCTTTCACGATGAAGGCTATGCTGAATCAATGTTTAAAAATGCTGAAATGTATAACGAAAAAACAGCATTACTTGGATTAGCTGGGGCGGCTACTATTTTTTTACCAGTCGCCCCTTTTTTTACAGCTGGGCTCTATTATGGAATATGGAATTACTGGCGTGTACATTCAAAAGCCCATTTAGACCCAGAATATGCAAAAAAACGTATTCCTTGGCACTATGATCATCACATGACGAGCAATCAAAATGCTAACTGGTGCGTTACCAAACCTTGGTTTGACTATATTATGGGAACTAGGGTCACGACAGAAGTATCTCAAACTGAAACAAATCCATTAGGTATCAAATTACCAAAGTTTTTAGAAAAACAAATTAATTTTACTGCTCGACAGATCCTTTCCAAATCGTATGCAAAAATTGATTTAAATTCTAATCAGGATCAATCTAATTTACGCAATGGAATAGAAGTCAGTTTGACTTAAATATATCAAAATAAAAAAGCTGCGGACTCCAGTGGCTTTTTATACAAATGAATAGCCGTTAACAGCCTAGACTTTAAAAGACTCAAAACAAGATACAAGAAAGTCCATCACGACTCGTATTGCAGGGCTATGACGTAAATCTTCGTGTGTGACTAACCAGATTTCGGCACTCATAGGATGATCATCCTGCAATCTTTCTAAACTGCTGAGTGCTCCTAAAAAATCAGGTAAAACAGCTAACCCTGCTTCCCCACATGCAGCTCTCCACTGTAACTCAGGATGGTTAGTAACCATTATGGGTTCTTTATAATTTAATCTTTCTTTCAGTTTTTGCTGTTTTTGTCCATGCACGCCTCCTACCTCTACGCTAATCCACTCATAATTTTCAGGATCAGTTGCGGCTAAATAATTTGGAGCAGCATATATTCCAAAAGGAATTTCACCTACTTTACGAGCAACTAAGTTTTCATCCTTAGGTCGA
>Ga0207710_10001223_pt1 | contig 13018 bp, 14 predicted proteins | sample KBSS24metaG_FD_184400 | JGI IMG/M metagenome (GOLD analysis project Ga0207710, IMG submission 184400) | Switchgrass rhizosphere microbial communities from Kellogg Biological Station, Michigan, USA - KBS S2-4 metaG (SPAdes) (version 2) | ecosystem: Host-associated > Plants > Roots > Rhizosphere...
TCGCCAGGCCTTTCAACTCGCGCGAGATTTGCGACACTTCCTGCTGCCGCGATTCAGTACGCTTCGATGAGCCACTCATTAATTGCAAGTAATCGACGATGATCAAGTCGAGCTTTTTCTGTTCCGCCGCGAGTCGTCGCGCTTTCGCACGCATCTCGAGGACGCTCAATCCCGGTGTGTCGTCGAGAAAGATCTTCGTGTCAGCCAGCACGCCGAGTGATTTCGCGATCTGCGCCCATTCGAGTCGTGAAAGAAAGCCGTTGCGGAAACGCTGCGCGTCGATGTTGCCCTGCGCGCAAAGCATGCGCATCACGAGGGACTCTTTCGACATTTCGAGTGAAAACACACCGACGCACGCGCCGGAGAGAATCGCTGCGTTTTCAGCCAGCATCAACGCGAAGCTCGTCTTTCCCATCGACGGTCGCGCGGCGAGGATGATCAGGTCGGAGTTCTGCAGTCCCGAAGTCATCTTGTCGAGATCGGCGAAGCCGGTGGTGAGTCCGGTCAGGACAGCCGCTCGACCTTCCATCTCCTGCACTTTCTCGAGCAAACTTTCAGCGATCGGTTTCACGTGCATGAAACCTTGTCTTACACGTTCGTCTGCGAGTTGGAAGATCGCGTGCTCGGCGTGATCGAGAATGAGCTCGGGCTCGTCTTCTTCGGCGAGTGCTTCCTGTGTGATCTTGTTGGAAGCTTTGATGAGCTGCCGCAACATCGATTTACCGCGCACTACTTTTGCGTAATGAGCGATGTTGGTCGAGTGAGGCAGGCCGTAGGTCAGGTTAGTGATGAAACTGATCCCGCCGACGGCTTCGAGCGCGTTTTCTTTCTTGAGCTCTTCGCCGATGAGAATCGGATTGATCTCGCCGCCACGCTCAAAGAGCTGGATCATCGCGACGAAGATGCGACGATGCGAAGGCACGTAGAAATCTTCGGGGCGGAGTTGTTCGATTGCCTGGCTGATCAGGCCGTTATCGAGCAGGACGGCGCCGAGAATGGCTCGTTCTGCTTCGGCACTGTTTGGTAAGGCACGTTCAAAGGGTTGTTCGCGAATAGGATCAGGACTGGCCATTAACGGATTATGTAATGTGGGTTTTCGCTTGAAAAGTAAGAGGCGCCGCACTTACCAGACGCGCGGCGCCCCACTATATAACAGGCTACCTGTTTTATCGTAATTTTACTCCGCGGATTCTTCCTCGTTGGTCTTCGCCAACTCAGCTTCCTGTTCCGGCGACAAATGACCGACGATCACTTCGCCTTCCGGCGCAACTCTCACCTTCAGATCGATCGTGACTTCACGGTGTAATCTGACCGGAACGGTGTATTCACCAACGCGCTTCAAAGGTTCGCGCAGGTGAATGCGATGACGATCGATTTCGTAGCCGCGCTCTCTCAAAGCCTCAGCCACGTCCATCGAAGTGACCGATCCGTAAAGCAGTCCCTGCTCGCCGGCTTTTCGCTTGAACTCGAGCTCGAGCGTGCTCATCTGTTCGCTCTGTGCTTCCGCACTCGAGCGCTCCTTCGCTTCCTTCTTCAACAACGCCGAGCGCTCGGATTCGATTCCCTTGACGTTGCCGGCCGTCGCTTCAACTGCGAGGTTGCGAGGCAAAAGGTAGTTACGAGCGTAGCCCGATCTAACTCTGACAATCTCGCCACGCGCGCCGAGATCATCTACGTCTTCGCGCAAAAGTACTTTCGTGTGTGCCATCTCGTTCTCCCTTTAGTCGGTCGTGTACGGAAGCAGCGCAATGTTTCGCGCTCGCTTGATCGCTTCCGCCAGCATGCGCTGGTGCGTTGCACAGCTGCCGGAGATACGTCGCGGCAGGATCTTCCCGCGCTCAGGCAAATAATTCTGGAGCAACTTCACGTCCTTGAAATCGATAAGGTCTACTTTGTCGATACAGAACCGGCAAACGCGCCGGCGGTGCATACGGCGACCACCGCCGCGGCCGCCCATTGGCCGTCTATCGCCATCATCGTCACTATCGTAGCCACCACCGCGCTGGCGGTCTTCATAATTGGTTGCCATAACTTATCCTCTTAACTCAAATCGAATCTATTCGCCGGAAGCTTCGGCAAACTCCATCGCTGGTCCACGACGCCGGTGCTCACCAGGCGCGGGGCGCTTCGCAGCTTTACGAGCGCGACGATCCTTCAACTTCTCCGCGCGCCGGCGATCTTCATCCACGCGCACCGTGATGTAGCGCAGCACGCGATCGTTGACGCGCATGCGGCGCTCGAGCTCGGCAATCTCCTTGCCCGAGCCCTCGATCTCGAGCAGCACAAACGTACCGTCTTTGTGGTGCAGGATCTCGTAAGCGAGCTGGCGCTTGCCCATCGTCTCGGCCTTCGTCACGACACCACCCTGATCGGTAATGATCTGCGAGAAGCTCTCGGTGAGTTTCGGCACGTCTTCATCGGCCGTCGGGTCTACTATGAAGACCACTTCGTACTGTCTCTTTGTATCCAACTCAAACCTCCAGTCAAAAGGTCACACCCAATTCAATTAAAAACGCTCATCGCTTTCAAAGCGCCATCTCTGATAATCGTTCGGATCGCATCTGCGCTCTGCGCGATCGTCTCCTCGACGATTGTTCGCTCACTGCGCGCAAACGAGTCGAGCACAAATCGCTTCGAGTCCGAGATCGGATGTTCCGGCTGAATTCCGATCCGCAAGCGGATGAACTCATCCGTTCCGATCGACGCGATGATCGATTTCAAACCGTTGTGCCCACCGGCCGAGCCGCGCTCGCGTATGCGAATCTTTCCGATTGGCAACGCGAGATCATCCGAAATCACAACGAGCTCATCGATGGGCGACTCGCTTTCGATCTTCGCGAGTAAACACGCGACTGCGTGTCCACTCAGGTTCATGAAGGTTTGCGGTTTCACTAACTTCGTCCGCGCGCCTTCAATCACGCCGCGACCGACCAGCGAACCGCACTCGCGACTATTAACGCTGATCCCTTCGTCGTGGGCCAACTTGTCAATCAACATGAACCCGAGATTGTGTCGCGTCGACTCGTACTCTTTCCCGGGATTTCCTAAGCCCACAATAAGCATTGGACAGGATTTACAAGACTTAAACAGGATTTACATGTAAGTCTTGAAAAATCTTGTAAATCCTGTCTAACAACTTCACTAGCCTTCTTCGCCCTCTTCGTCTTCCTTCTTGCCCTTGCCAATCACTTCGGGCTCGGCAGGCTCTTCACCCTCAGCCGGCGTTGCCGCAACCTCTTCCTTCACGATACCGACGGTCGCAATTACCTGCTCGCCATCAGTCAGGATCTCGATCCCTTCAGCCACCTTGATATCCGAGACGTGCAACGTCTCGTGAACGTCGAGATTGGTCACATCAACTTCGAGCGTGTCGGGAATCTCACGCGGCTCGCAACGAATGTCGATCTCGCGAATGATCTGTTCCAGCACACCCTGCTTCTCACGCACGCCGAAAGGCTCACCAGTCAGGTGCAACGGCACCGTCACTTCGATCTTCTGACCTTTGACGAGCCGCGTCAGATCGGCATGAATCAAGCGACCTTTGACCGGGTCGATCTGTCGATCGTGAAACATCACTTCACTCACGCCGACGCCCTCGACGTCGATCGTGAAGATCGTATTTCGTCCGGAATCAGACCTAAGGATCGCAGCCAGTTCACGGAGCGGAGCGACGGCGGCGACAGTTTCGGCGCCACCGCCATAAACCGTAACGGGCACTAGCCCCTCGCGCCGCGCGCGCCGCGCATCATTCTTGCCGCGACCATCACGCACCTTTGCCTGCACCTTGTAATCTTTTTTCTCCGCCATGATTTCTCCTTACAAACTTTCAGCGACCCGGGCCGCCATTCTTTGGTGGCCCAGGTCGCTGATGGTCTTCATTAAGCCATCAGGTGTTTGCCCTTCGTCTAAACGAAGAGCGAGGAAACTGAAGTCTCCTCGTGGATCGACTTGATCGCTTTCGCCAGAAGCGGCGCGATACTTAGTACTTTTATTTTATCCAGCTCGCACGCATGATCGCGGAGCGGAATCGTATTAGTAACGATTATTTTTTCAATGTCCGACTCGCCCAGCAACTCGACTGCCTTGCCGGAAAACACCGGATGCGTGAAACACGCATGTATTCGGTCGGCGCCAGCCTCTTTCAGGGCCTTCGCGACTTTCGTCAACGAGCCGCCGGTGTCGCACATATCGTCAACGATCAAACAACTTCGGCCACGAACGTCGCCAACCACGTTCATAACCTCGGCCACATTCGCCTTTTCGCGACGTTTGTCGCAAAGAGCGAGGTCTGCATTAAGCCGTTTGGCGTAGGCGCGCGCGCGTTCGGCGCCGCCCGTATCCGGAGCCACCACCGTCAAATTCGGCAGCGGGTGCTCCTGATAATAGCCGATAAAAACCGGTGCAGCATACAGGTGGTCCGTCGGAATATCAAAGAAGCCCTGGATCTGCGCGGCGTGGAGGTCCATCGCCAACAGTCGATCGGCACCCGCCACGGTGATCAAATTCGCCACCAGCTTCGCCGAGATCGGAACACGCGGGCGGTCCTTTTTATCAGACCTGCCATAACCGTAATACGGAATCACGGCCGTGATGCGCTCGGCTGATGAGCGACGAAAAGCGTCGAGCATCACCAGCAGCTCCATCAGGTACGCATCGGTCGGAGGGCAAGTCGGCTGCACGATGAAGACGTCGCCGCCGCGCACGTTTTCATCGATCTGAAAATTGAACTCGCCGTCAGAGAAACGCTCCGGGTACGCTTTCCCCATGTCGCACGTCAGATGGCGACAAATCTCTTCTGCCAACTTGGGATTCGCATTTCCGGAAAAGATCTTGATGCCGCCGGTTGTGCTCATATCTCTTCAGAGTGACAAGAACTGGCTGGGGCGGGTGGATTCGAACCAACGAATGCCGGTTCCAAAGACCGGTGCCTTACCACTTGGCTACGCCCCAGTATCTGTTTTCTGTTTGCTGATTTTAAGAGAGCGTAAAAAGGGGAAACCCCGATGAATTCATTGCCCTGACATATTCGTCGCGCGAAATGGTTTCACAGGCGAAGACCCGCCATCCTGCTTCACATTTCAGATCCTCGAGGCCGCGATCTCTCTCGCCCTTACTATCAAACACACCAAACACGCTCGAACCGCTTCCAGCCAACAAAGCGCCCCACGCACCTGCCTCAAGCAACGCGTTTTTGGCGCGCTCGATTTCAGGTTCTATCTCAAAGATCACCCTCTCAAAGTCATTGCGCAGAGGCCATTGCCTGCTGTCGGCGGAATTCAGGTCCGCTAGGGAACTTGAAAGAATAGAGGCCGAGTTGGAAGTTGTCAAGGAAGCAGCATTTAGAGATGCGTAAGCGTGTGCGGTCGAGACTTTGGCGTTCGGAGTGACGACGATCAAGTACTTTTTTGGACCATCGGGAAGCGGTGTAACGTCCGTTCCGGTGCCGGTTGCGGCACAACGCCCGCCGTGGAAAAAGAATGGAACATCCGCGCCTAAATCAGCCGGATCCAACAGTTCTTCGACGTCGATGTAAGCACCTTTCCAGAGTTTATTTATTGCCAGGAGGGCAACGGCAGCGTTCGACGAAGCACCGCCAAGCCCGCCCTGGGCCGGAATCTGTTTCGTCAGGTGAATGTCGGCGCCAAACCAATCCTGACGGCACTCGCCCAAAAGGAACGCAGCCTTGATGATCAGGTTTGATTTGTCAGTGGGTATGGCTGGATCGTCGCAGGTGAGTTTTACCGGGCCGTCTTCACTAAGTTGAATCATCAACTCGTCCTGGAGCGAGATCGTTTGCAGGACGGTCACGACCTCGTGATAGCCGTCGGGTCGTTTACCCAAAATGCGCAGGAACCAGTTGATTTTTGCGAAGGAAGGAAACTTGACGGGCGTCGTGATCAACGTGTGATGAAAGTCTGCGTCAGATAAATCGAACCGTCAGGGCCGACAAAGCTGCCAATGGCCATCGCGCGAAAGTCGTTGGACAGTATGTTAGCGCGGTGCTTCGTAGATTGCATCCACTGCTCGACGACGTATGCTCCCGGGTCGTCGTATCCGTTAGAGTAAGCGATGTTCTCACCGAGCGTGGAAAACTGCAAAATGCCGGCGGCGCGCGCTCTGTCTTTGAGGCGCATTCCTTCGGGCGTAACGTGTGCGAAATAGTGGTTCCGCGCCATGCTCTCCGAGTGAATCCGGGCCATGCGGCAGACGTCGTCGTCCCAGGTCAGCGGTCGGAGGCCGTTCTTCACACGCACGAGGTTCGTCTGCTCGAAGGCTCGCTTCTCGATGTCGTTGGGCTCGACGGGTGTGGCGGGCGTTGATTTTACGGCCACAGGCCGGACCGAGGTGATCAGCCGCGCCTCCTGCCCAAACGCAGGAATGGCGAGAAACACCAGCAAAAGCCCAGTTATTGGCAACAGACGCAGCATAGCCACGTCCAGAGTATCAAACTAAACAAACATAGTTCAACACATTTATCCCAACAGCGGGGGCAAGCCCCTCTTCCTGACTTGTTCATTCCAAGAAAGAATTACGAACCTGAAAAACGAACAAGTCAGGAAGAGGGGCTTGCCCCCGCTGCTGACTTTTCTGTGAACCGGTACATGGTCTTGAGCCAGGAGGATTTGGTGGGATAAGAATAGATGAAAACTACGACTGCAATCGCGCCAGCCCAGTAGCTGTACCGCTCATTTCCAGTTATCAGCGTCGCGATAAAGCCGATCACAGCTATCGCCGCACCGAGCACAGCGATCTGAACTGTCGTTTTTTCGAGCGTTTTTATCAGCGCCGTGACGCCGCCCAGCCCTGCGATATCCTGAAGCCGCATCGGCTGAAACTTCGTCCGTCGCCAGACGACGGCTCCCAGCCCGAGTATCAAAATCACGATCCTGACCGCGATATCGAGAGGTGGATTGGGTTTCTCTACAAGGTAGGCATCAGACAGAAAAGCAACAACCGACAGGAGAACTGTGGCGATCAGCAAGCCCACGACGGTCGTCGCCGCGGACTTGTGCCGTCGTGCTAACTCCGCCTGCGCTTCTGGCGAGGTGGGTTCCAACGAGGTAAGCCTCCTAAGGCTTTACGACTGCTGCGGGCGCGGCGCCGTTGCCGTTCACGCTCTTCGACTTCGAATCGGAAGCCGGCGTCGCCGCTGGTTTCACTGTGCGCTGAGTGGGCGCATCCGGCGTCGTCAGCGCCGGGAGCGTTCCGTTGTAACGGAGCGCCTCGTCGATCAGGTCGGTGCCTTCTTTTCCGTCCTTGCTGATCAGAATGCCGTTCTTGTTAACGGTGACGTCAGCCTTGCCCGAAACCTGTTGCATCAGGTTACCCATGAAGCTCTGCGGCTGGCGCTTCGAACACGGATTCGGCGCGCTCTTTTCGGGAATTGGAGCACCGATGATGCCCAGTTGTTCACGGGCTTTTTCGTTGTACTCGCTTTCCGGAAACTCCTGCACGAGTTTCTGGTAGTACTTCGCAGCTTCGTCAGGCTCTTCTTCAGCCTGGTACGTTGATGCTAAACGGAAGAACACCTCGTCGTTGTACGAGAAACACGGGTACTTGTCAGTAATCTCTTTCAAGCGCGACTGGGCGCCTTTCAGCCCGCCTTTTCCGGTCGAATATTTCACGTCGTAGTAGAAACGCGCGATCTGGAGATTGTGCATCGCGAGATTTTCCTGCACTTCCGCCAGGCGCGATTCAACAGTCGCTCGTAACGGGCTCTTCGGATACTGCTGTAGCAACACTTTCAAACGCTGCTCGGCTTTGCGGGCGTGCGAGATGTCGCGATCGGAGAGGCCCATCTGCCTCATCTCTGCTTCCGCGACTTTCAAACTCGCGTCGTCGGCGAGTGGGTCGGTTGGGAAGAACGTCAGCCAGTCCTGGTAAGCCTGCGCGGCCTGGATCAGAGCGCTGGTGGTGCCTTCGAGGAAGAACGAGTCGGCGATGGCAAGTTTTGCGAGTGGCAGAAACGGTGAATCGGGGTACGTGTTGATAATCGTTGCGAAGAGCAGGCGGCCGGTATCGTGATGGCCCTTGCGCACTTCTTTCGCTGCTTCTTCAAACAACACGCGGTCACGTCCGGCAACCGCGGCGCCGGTTAGATCAGCATATTTGTCGTCGCCGCCGCCAAACAGGCCAAACAGCTTTCCTTTTTTCTTCTTTTTATCGCCTGAGGAATTGCCTGCTGTGGCTGTGGTTCTGAGCCCTGCGGTTTGCTGCAGGTTAGTTTCAACGCGCGTATTCAACTCGCCCACCGTACCCTCGAGCCGGTCGAGCGCAGTGGTGTCGAATTTTTCGGCCTTATCGTTCTTGCTGCGGATGTCGTTTACTTCGGAGGTTACTGAGGCGACTTCCTTTTCGAGCCCCTTCAAAACCGCTACTGGATCGTCAGCGTTGGCTTTCTTGTCCTTATCGACGGTTTTAGCTTCAAGGGCCTTGATGGCGGCGTTCAGTGAGCGACGCATCAAGTCGAGCTTCGAGGACATGACGTCCAGCCTCTGAGTGGTCGAGAGTTCTGTTTGTTGGCCGCCGGATTTCTGAGCAAATCCGGTCTGTGCCACCCCAAAAATCAGGGCGCAGAAAACCGCCAGGATAAGAAAGCGAGACCTCATAAAATCAACCTCCAAATTTAGCCGCAAAAAGGCACAAAAGGCACAAAATAGATGACGAAAAGTTTCTGGGCCGGGACTTACCGCTATCGGATTCAAATTCTTCGCGTGCGGTTGGCTTTAGCGCGAAAAGGCACATGATGATTTTTGTGCATTTTGTGCCTTTTTGTGGCTAAAGCCGCTCCTAGACCCATTGGACGGTCGCGTCGCGAAGTTCCCGGACTGCTGCTTCCGCGTCGGGTGTATTAAAAATTGCCGAGCCGGCCACGATGATCTCAGCGCCGGCTGCCACGACTGTTTCGATGTTTTTCCGGTCAATGCCGCCGTCAATCTCGATCCGGCAGTTGAGCTGCCTGTCTTCAATCATCCGGCGCAGTCGCCTCACTTTATCGATCGACTGCGGGATAAACTTCTGACCGCCGAATCCCGGATTGACAGACATTACCAGAACATAATCCGCAAACAGTAATGCCTCCTCGACCGCAACTACAGGCGTTGACGGGTTCAACACCACGCCAGCCAGCGCGCCTGCGTCCTTGATCGACATCAGCGTCCGGTGCAGGTGCGGGTCCGCTTCGACGTGCACGGAGACCATATTCGCGCCCGCCTTCACAAACTGCGTCGCGTAAGTGCCGGGATCAGTGATCATCAAGTGGGTGTCGATGGGCAGTCGAGTAAAGCCTGCGAGCGACTTAACCACCGGCAAACCAATCGTGATATTCGGCACGAAGTGACCGTCCATCACGTCGACGTGCAACACGCCTGCGCCGCCGCGCTCGACGGCCTTGATCTGATCGCCGAGACACGAAAAGTCTGCCGACAGAATCGATGGAGCGATGTCGATGTGGCGGTCTCTGTTCACTACTTACTGGTTCGGCTTCGGTGTGGGCCGAGGTACCGGACGATTGCTGTTTACTGCCGCTGGTCGGGTGTTCGCGTTTGGCGGAGCGATTCGATTCACGTTGCTGCGCGGGGTCTCGTTCACATTCGCGGCGCCGGTGTTTGTATTCGCGCGATTGACATTGGCGCGATTCGCGTTGATCGCTTTGTTTGTGTTGCCGTTAGCGTTTGCGTTCTCGTTGGTATTCTTTGGCTTCGGACGCTTCGGCTTGTTCTCGTTGGTGTTTGCCGAAGAGTTGACGTTGCGATTTTCTGCCGGCTCGTCGGGTGTTACTTTCTCGGGCGACTCACCTGCTTTGGCGAGGCGGCTGATATCCATCGCCACAGTCTGCCCGGTCTTCACGACCTCGCCGGCGCGCGGTAGCTGAAACATGACCGTGTCAGGCTGTGCTTCGTTGCTGGGCCGCGTGGCGCGCACGCGAAACTTCAGATCGGCGTCGGCCAGGATTTTTTCGGCTTCGAATCTGTTCTTGCCGACCACGTCCGGGACTTTCACTTCCGGGCTACGCAGCGAAAGATAAACCGTGGTCGCCACTCCGAAAAGAAAAACGATCGCAATCGCCAAAACGATTGCGATGCTGCGGAAGACAGACAGAATTCTGGTGACAACACTCACTAAGATGCGAAGTCTAGCATTACTTTTGAAAGATCCCAACAAAGAAGCCGTCCGCGCCCTCGCGGTGCGGCCAGGTTCTCAGGGTTTTGATCACCTGCAAATCGATAGTCTCAATTACTTCCTCATTTTCCTCGCGCTCAACCGAACAGGTCGAGTAAACGAGGCGTCCGCCGGGTTTCAAGGCTTCAACCGCTCTGCGCAGTATCCGTTTCTGCTGCGCGGCGAAACTCGCGAAATCCGTGGGCGCGAGTCGCCATCTGATTTCCGGATTAGATCGCAGTGTTCCCGTCCCGGAACACGGCGCATCGACGAGCACGCGGTCAAAGCTCTCGCGCGCAAACGGCAACTGTTCAGTCGCGTCGAGGATCAGGGGCGTGATGCTCTTTAACTCGTGCAAGTGCATTGTTGAAACAACCGTCGCCATTCTCGTCGCGGAACGATCAGCAGCAACTATGAATGACGCATCTCCCGCGCTGTCGGCAATCAGGGTTGTTTTGCCACCGGGCGCTGCGCACAGATCCAGAACGCGTTCGCCGCGTTTGACCTCCATTGCATGGGCCACAAGCTGCGACGCTTCGTCCTGTACATAAACCTCACCCGCAGCGCTCATCTCACGTAGCAGTGACGTCGCCCCGGAAACGCGCCACGCTCCATCAACAATTCTGGATGTTTCCAGTGCTGCGCCAGCCGCACTCAGTCTTGATAAGATTTCCGACTGGTTCGCTCGATTCGCTACAACTCGAAAGGACGTCGGCGGTAAGGTGTTGTTCGCACGCGCAAACGCTTCCGCCTCGTCAACACCAAACTGCCTCGTCCAACGGTCGATCAACCAGGACGGATGCGACGTGCTGATCGCAATCTTCTCGACTGGATCTGAAGTCTCAGCCGCTGGATCGTAGTCAGCCTCGCGAATCGCACGACGCAATACTGCATTAACAAACGCTGTCGCAGAGCTCAATCGCGCCGCACGAACCAGACTCACCGATTCATTAACGGCCGCCGACGCGGGAATGCGCGTGAGAAATCGTAGTTGATACAGACCAAGCCGCAGTGCGATGCGAACGGCCGCATCCAAACTCTCAACACGCCGCTTCGAAAAGTGCTCGATCACACGATCGAGAAACAACTGCCAGCGCAGCACACCAAGGACAAGTTCGTGACACAGCGCTCGATCTAAAGGTTGTAAACGTGGTTCTTCTGAGGCAAGCAGGACTGAAGAGAACGCGCCCGTTTCGACCTGCTGGAGGATTCTGAACGCCGCGACGCGGGCAGGTGAAATCTCTTTCGACTTAACCAAAGCGATCGCCAACTTTCAAATGCATGCCGTTGATGAAATCGCGCGCCGCCATTCTCTTGCGCGCTTCCGGCTGGACCTCGAGCACACGCAAAGCGGTTTGCTGGCCGCACTGGACAACCAACTCATCCTTTTGCGCTACGATTACCTCGCCAGTTGAAATACCTGAAGTTACCGAGATTGCTGGTTGCGCTTCCCAAAGAATGAGGCTTTTTGAATCGAACTTCGTATACGCATTCGGCCACGGCTGAAAACCTCTGATGCGGCGCTCAATCTCAAAAGCACTCTGCGACCATTCGATTAAACCATCTTCTTTATTAAGTACGGGTGCAAACGTGGCGTCGGCATCGTGCTGTGGGCGGGGCGTGAGATCGTCGAGCTGCGCAAGAGTTTCACCGAGAAGCTCCGCACCGATCTCCGCGAGGCGTTGCATCAGCTCAGGCGCCGTCTCTTTCTCGCCGATCGGCGTTTTGCGTTGCAGCAGGATTGGACCAGTGTCGAGCGCCGGCTCGATGAACATCGTCGTGACGCCCGTTTCAAGTTCACCCTTGACGATGGCCCAGTTCGCCGGCGCCGCCCCACGATAAAGCGGCAGCAGAGAAAAGTGAACGTTGATACAGCCACGGCGCGGCGCGCGCAAAAACTCGTCCGGCAGAATCCGGCCGTAAGCGACAACCACCGCCACATCGGCGTTGTGTGAGGCGAAAAGTTGTTTGGCTTCGTCGTTCTTGATCCGCGACGGTTGAAACACACTCAGACCGTGCGCGAGGGCAAACTCTTTGATTGGAGTAAAAGATACTTTATTACCGCGCCCGGAGGGTTTGTCAGGCTGGGTCCAAACGGCAACCACCTCATGACCGTCGTTCAAAACCTGCCGGAGAGTCGGCACGGCGGCCTGAGGTGTGCCCATGAAAACTATTCTCATGTTTTATTAGCCACGGTTAACGCGGGTCAGATCCGTCTAATCCGTGGCAGTCCCGGCTTCAGCTCGCTTCGTAGTCGCTCCAACTCGCTCCGAGGCTACCTTCGCCTGCAGGAACAACAACAGGTAATCGCGTCCGCCTGCCTTCGAGTCAGTGCCTGACATGTTGAAGCCGCCGAACGGGTGTACGCCAACAAGCGCGCCGGTGCACTTACGATTCAGATACAGATTCCCGACATGAAACTCTCGGCGTGCGCGATCCAGCTTCGCTTCGTCCTTGCTGTAAACCGCGCCCGTCAGTCCAAACTGCGTGTCGTTCGCGATCTTGAGTGCGTCGTCGTAGTTCTCGGCCTTGATCACGGCCAACACCGGGCCGAAGATCTCCTGCTGCTCAATCGTCGCACCGGGTTTCACATCAGCAATCACGGTCGGTTCGATGAAAAAGCCCTGCTCACCATCCGAGCCACCGCCGATCAGGACGCGCCCGCCTTCACTTTTTCCTTTTTCGATGTACGAGTTGATGGTCTTGAACGCTTTCTCATTGATCACGGCGCTCATGCTGGTCGCCGGATCGGTCGGATCAGCAAGCTTGATCTTCGCGGTGCGGTCTGCGATCTTGTCGAGCATCGTGTCGTAAACTCGCGCATCGATGATCGCGCGCGAACACGCCGAACACTTTT
>Ga0207710_10001232_pt1 | contig 12951 bp, 10 predicted proteins | sample KBSS24metaG_FD_184400 | JGI IMG/M metagenome (GOLD analysis project Ga0207710, IMG submission 184400) | Switchgrass rhizosphere microbial communities from Kellogg Biological Station, Michigan, USA - KBS S2-4 metaG (SPAdes) (version 2) | ecosystem: Host-associated > Plants > Roots > Rhizosphere...
AGCGACGGCGGCGCGGTCTGGAGGCGATCGGAGAGCGACAGCCGCCCGGCCAAACGCGCGAGGTTCTCGGCGTGGAGGGCGAGCGCGCGCTCGCGGAGCTCCTTCAACGTCGCCGCGGTCACGTCGGCCGTGACGAGCGGGTGGCCGTCGCGGTCGCCGCCGATCCAGGTGCCGAAGCGGAGCGACGGCGCGCCCGCACGCCCGAGCACCGCGGGATCGAAGCCCGCCTCGCGCCACGCGTGCTCGAGGCGCGCCGCGAGGAGCGGGAGCACCTCGGGGAACACGTTGCCGAGGTAGTGGAGCGCGACGGCGCGCTCGTCTTCGACGTTCGGCTTGCGCTCGAGGAACTCGCCGGTGCGCCACAGGCGCTCGAGGTTCGCCTTGATCTCCTCGGCGATGTCGAGCTGCTCGCTCGGCGAGAACATCCGGTTCTCGCGCCGGACGAGGAGGAGGTAGAGCTGCCGCTGCGCGTCGAGGACGTCGGGCGGCTTCGCCTCCGTCGGGTGCGCGGTGAGCACCGGCTCGACCCGGACGCGCGCGATCGTCTCGGCGATGGTCTCCTGTCGCACGCCGAGCAGCGCGAGCTGCCGGAGGTTCTGCCCCCACAGCCCGGGCTCGCGGAGGAGCCCCTCGGTCGACTCGCGGAGGCGCCGCGCCTGCGCCGCCGCGTTCTCCTCGACGACGTTCAGGAGATGGAAGGAGAGCGAGAGGAGCGCGGCGTCGCGCGCGTCGAGCGGCCGATCGCCGCCGACCGCGGCCGCGCCGCCGGCGGGATCCTCGCCGAACGACAGCCGCGCCGCGCGCTCGGCGTCGCCGGTCGACGCGAGGACCTCGCGCAGACAGCCCATCAAGAACGAGAGATCGCGGTCGATCTTGGCCAGCGCGAAGTCGAGGATGCTCATGGCGCCAGTCACGGTACACCACGAGAACGCCAGAACTTTTGCAGGCGAGCGACTCGGTCTACACTGGACCATGCTCCCGCGTACGTCGGGCGCACCGTGATGCGTGAAGATCCTCTCGATCTGATCGGGGACGTCCTCGACGGCCAGTTCCGCGTGGACGAGTTCGCGGGCGAGGGGGACTTCAGCCTCGTGTACCGGGGGCACCACCTCGGCGTCGACGCGCCGGTGGCCATCAAGTGCCTCGACCTTCCGACGACGCTCGACCCGAAGCTCCTCGACGGCTTCCTCGAGAGCTTCCGCGAGGGCGCGCGGATCCACTATCGCCTCGCGCAGGGTCACCTGCACGTCGCGCAGAGCATCGCCGTCGGGACCACCGTCGCGCCGCGCACCGGCGTCGTCGTGCCGTACATGATCCGCGAGTGGCTCGAGGGGCGATCGCTCGCCGCCGATCTCGCGGCGCGCGCCAAGGAGGCGCTCGGCCCGCGCCCGGTCGTCGACGTCGTCCACCTGCTCGACTCGGCGGCCGACGCGCTCGCCTTCGCGCACGCGCAGGGGGTCGTCCACCACTCGATCAACCCGAAGAACCTCTTCGTCGTGATGACGATGAGCGGGCCGGTGGTGAAGCTCCTCGACTTCGGCGTCGCGCGCGTGATGAACCACGGCTCGGTGGCGACCGCCGCGCTCGACGCGTCCGGGAACCTCCAGACCGGGCTCCGCGTCCTGCTCCCGACGTACGCCGCGCCCGAGCAGCTCGATCGATCCTTCGGGGCGCCGTGCGCCGCGACCGACGTCTACGCGTTCGCGATCCTCGTCTACGAGACGCTCGCCGGGCGGCCGCTCCTCCCCGACACCACGCTCGCCGCCGACGTCCTGCGCGCGTACCGGCGCGAGCCGCGCCCGTCGGCGAAGTCGATCGGCGTGAGGATCCCGAGCGCGCTCGAGCTCGTCTTGAAGCGCGCGCTGTCGCTCGAGCCGTCGATGCGCCAGGCGAACGCCGGCGATTTCTGGCACGACGTGAAGGCGGCGATCGGCGAGGTGCCGCGCCCGCCCGGGCCGTACGCGCGCCGCGCGAGCATCCCGACCGCGCCGCGGATCTCGAGCGTCCCGAGCCCGCCGCCCGAGGGCGGCCTCGCGCCGGGCGCGCCGCGCCGCGCCTCGGCTCCCGACGGCCGGATCTCGGCCGCGCCTACCGTCCCCCGGCTCGCGGTGGCGAGGCGCGCGGCGCGCGCGTCGATCGCGGACAGCTCGCCCGGTCTCGTCGCGATCGACGATCCCGCGCCGGCCTCGCGGCCGCCGTCCGCCCCTCGCCCCGCGGCCGCCGCGCACCCGTCGAGCCCGGGTCCGGCGCCGGCGCCGAGCGCGCCGCGCGCCGCGGCGGCGTCGGGCGATCGCGGATCGGTCGCGCCCAGCGCGCCGCGGGCGGGCCCTCCGCCGAGCGAGCGCCCGTCGGTCGCGCCGAGCGCGCCGCGCGTCGGGGCGGCGTCGGGCGATCGCGGATCGGTCGCGCCCAGCGCGCCGCGCGTCGGGACCGCGGGAGCGCCGCCCGCGTCGCCGAAGGCGATCCCGACGCCCGGGTACCCGGGATCGCCCGTGCCGACGCCGTGGGCGCCGAGCGTCGCGAGCGCGCCGTCCTCGCCCCGGCCGAGCGCCGCGGCGCCGTTCTTCCCCGACCTCACGACGCCGCTCGGCCTCGGGCCGGTCGTGCCCGTGTCGTCGGCGGCGCGCGCGGCGCACGACCGCGGCTCGTCGCCGTCGATGGACGCCGCGCAGGCGATCCTCCCGGCGTCGCCGATGCGCGCCGGCGCGGGCGTCGATGCGTCGCCGCTGAGGATCGGGACGCCGCCCCTCGGCGCGACGCCGGCGACCGAGCCGCGCGCGGCGATGCGCGTGCCGACGCCCGCGCTCGGGATCGCGCCGGGCGGTTCGGTCGCGCCGCGCCCGCCGTCGTGGCTCCCGCCGCCGTCGACGGGGGGTATGATCGCCGCGTCTCCGCAGTTCAACGAGCTCCCCGGGGCGCTGCCGCGCGGCGCGGTCCCGCACGCCCCGCCGAGCGACGCGAACACCGTCACCGCGCAGGTCCTCGTGCACCAACGGCGCGGGATCTTGCCGGTCGCGGTGGCGTCGGGCGCCGCGGGGCTGATCTGCGTCGGGGCGCTCGGCTTCTTCCTCCACCGCGGAGCGGCTCGCGCCCCGTCCCCGGCGACGGGCGCGAAGATCGCCGCGAGCGCCGCGCCGACCCCGGCCGCGCCGCCGAGCGGGTCGGCCGTCGCGAGCGCGTCGAGCGTCGCGAGCGCGGCGCCGGCGGCCGGCGCTCCGCCCGCGCAGCCCGACGCGGCGGCGGCGGTCGCGTCGTCCGCCTCGGCGGCGCCGTCCGAGGCCGCCGCGCCGCTCCCGCGCTACGACAAGAGGAAGATCGTCAAGGCGCTCGACGGCGTCGCGGCTGATCTCGTGTCGTGCGCGCAGCCGACGGGCGGACCGCGCGGACCGGGGAGCATTCGGATCCGGATCGAGCCGGACGGCGCGATCTCGCGCGTCACCATCGGGCCGCCGTACGCGCGCTCGAAGGTCGGCGCGTGCATCGTCGAACGCTTCCAGGCGATGCACGTCGACGCGTACCGCGGCTCGCCGGTCGCGATGAACTACGTCTTCTCGACGATCCGCTGGTGACGCCGCCGCGACCTTCGAGCGCGCGATGTCAGGATGGCAGGCGGAGCCGAGCGCCGTGCCAATCGGTCACGCGCGCCTGCCCGTGAGGCGCCGCGGATCGCGCGCGCCGGGCGATCCGCGCGCGCCCGCGGCGCGTGGCATCGTCGTTGCGAGGCAGCGGGGCGATGGACCCGTATCGCACCCCAGCACTCGTGCTCGAGCGTCCACCTCGTCCGCTGACCATGGTCCCATGGATCGTCGCGGCGATCGTGGTCATGTACGGCGGGCTCTTCACCGTCTTCCTCGCGGCGCGCACCGCGGACGCCGTCGCCGGCGGCCGAGCGCGGTCATGCCCGCCGGCCAGGGGCGAGGTGCCGCCCGCGCCCCCCGCGGTGCTCGCCCCCGCGGCGGAGGCGGCGCGACCCCGGCTGCACCTCCGGCCGCTCGACCTCGCGCCTTCGCGGGTGCGCGCGACCGCGGCGCCGTCGTCGGAGAGCCCGATACCGTGGCCGCCCGCGCTCGTCGCGGCGAGCGGCCCGCCCGAGCACCGCGGGGCGGCGCTCCTCGCGCGCGCGCGCCGACTCGCGGCGGCCGGCCTCGACCTCCGCGTCTTCGAGTCGACCGTGTACCCGGCGGATCTCGCGCTCGCCTCGCAGCGCGGCGATCTGCTCGGCACCCGGTACTTCATCCCGTACGAGCACGACGGGCAGCAGGTGGGCGTCGCGATCCTCGCCGTCGACGACGGCTCGCTGCTCGATCGCGCCGGCTTCCAGCTGGGCGACGTCGTCACGTCGATCGACGGCCACGCGCTGACGCGCGCCGATCGAGAGCAGTTCTTCTCCGACCGGATGGCCCCCGGCGATCGCGGCGTCGTCACCGTGGAGGTCCTGCGCCGCGGCGCGCGGGTCGTCCTCGGGATCCACTGGTCTCGCTGAGCGCCGCGCCGCGGGTGCGCGAGGACTGTGCGAAGATGGCGCGATGCGCGGTCTCCTCTTCGTGTCGTCGATCGTGGCCGTCGCCGTCGGGGCGTCGTCGGGGTGCGCGCCGGCCGCGAGCGCGGAGGGATCGCGGCCCGCGCCGCGCACAGCGCACGCCGCGGCCCGCGTCGCGCCGCTGATCCCGCGCGACGTCCTCTTCGCCGGCACGGAGCGGAGCTCGCCCGAGCTCTCGCCCGACGGGGCGAAGATGTCCTGGCTCGCGCCGTCGAAGGACGGCGTCATGAACGTGTGGGCGGGGCCGGTCGGCGGCGCGATGCGGCCGGTCACGCGCGAGTCGCACCGGCCGATCTCCGCCTACGCGTGGTCCGGCGACGGCAGCCGCATCCTCTACTTCCAGGACGGCGACGGCGACGAGAACGATCACGTCTTCTCGGCCGATCTCGACGGCGGCGACGTGCGCGATCTCACGCCGCACCCCGGGGTGAAGGCGCAGAACCTCGCCGTCAGCGTCACCCACCCCGACCACGTCCTCGTCTCGCTGAACCTGCGCGACCGGCACGTCTTCGACGTGTACCGGATCGATCTGCGTACCTTCGCGTCGCGCCTCGAGGCAGAGAACCCGGGCGACGTGCTGAGCTTTGCGACCGACGGCGACTTCGTCGTGCGCGCCGCGACGGCGTTCGATCCCGCGACGGCGCGCACGGTGATCCGCGTGCGCGACGCGGCGTCGCTGCCGTGGCGCGACCTCGTCGTCACGCCGTTCGAGCGCTCGCTGTTCGACGGCCAGGTGGTGAACGGCTCGCTCGTCGCCAGCTTCGCCCCCGACGGGAAGAGCCTGTATGTGCACTCTGCATCGAACCAGGACCACGGGCGGCTCGTTCGCGTCGACGCGAAGACCGGCGCCGAGCTCCAGGTGGTCGCGAGCGATCCGCGCTCCGACGTCGCCGACGATCCCGGGAGCCCTGCGCCGTCGGTCGTCACCCACCCGAAGACCGGCGCGATCCAGGCGGTGGAGTTCGAGCACACGACCCCCCGCTGGGCCTTCCTCGACGCGGAGATGGCGGCCGACTTCGGCCGGATCGAGCGCGAGGCGCGCGGCTTCGTCCGCGTCGTGAGCCGCGACGCGGAGGACCGCGCGTGGATCGTCTCGGCCTCGCGGAGCGACGCGCCGACCGCGTACCTCCGGTACGACCGCGCGACCAAAAAGGTGACGCCGCTCTTCACCGACGCCCCCGCGCTCCTCCGCTACGACCTGGCGGCGAAGGAGCCGGTCGTGATCCGCGCGCGCGACGGCCTCGAGCTCGTCAGCTACTTGACCGTCCCGCGCGGGGCGAAGCGCGCCAAGCTGCCGCTCGTCCTCCTGATCCACGGCGGCCCGTGGTTCCGCGATCGCGACGGGTACGAACCCGAGGTGCAGCTCCTCGCGAACCGCGGGTACGCCGTCCTCCAGGTGAACTACCGCGGGTCGACCGGCTTCGGGCTCTCGTTCCTCAACGCGAGCACGCACGAGTGGGGGCGCGGCACGCAGGAGGACCTCTACGACGCCGTGCGCTGGGCGGTCGCGCAGGGGATCGCCGATCCCGCGCGGGTCTGCGCGATGGGCTGGTCGGGCGGAGGGTACGCGACGCTCCGCGCCCTCTCGATGCGCCCGGACCTCTTCGCGTGCGGCGTCGACGGCGTCGGCCCCGCCGACATCGCGACGCTCTTCCACTCGTTCCCGGCGTACTGGGGCGGCATCCTCACGCGCTGGCGGCTCCGGGTCGGCGATCCGGAGCGCGACGCGGATCTCAACCGCGCGATCTCGCCGCTCTACCACGTCGACGCCATCCGCGCGCCGCTCCTCATCGGCCAGGGGGCGAACGATCCGCGCGTGACCATCGCCAACGCCGACGCGATGGTGAAGGCGCTCCGCGCCGCGGGGCGCTCGGTCGACTACGTCGTCTATCCGGACGAGGGGCACGGCTTCGCCCGCCCCGAGAACAACGTCGATTTCTACGCTCGGGTCGAGGAGTTCCTCGCCAAGCACCTCGGCGGCAGGGCCGAGCCGCGGAGCAAGGTCTCTGGCGCGACCGCGGAGGTGCGGTGATGCCGGCGATCTCTCGGGCTTCGGCGCGTCACGCCGCTCGAATCGCCGCGCCGCGGTTCGCCGTCGCGCTGCTCGCCGCGGCGTGCTCGCGCGACGGCGCGAGCCGGGACGCGCCCGCCGCGTCGGCCGCGCCGTCCGCGCTCGCCGCCGCCGCGCCCGGGGTGCCGGCGGTCAGCGCCGCGCCGGCGCCCGCGACGTCCGGCGCGCGCGGCGACGCGGGCGGCAAGCTGTTCGGCGCGGCGTGCGTCGACGACGCGGAGTGCGCCGGCGGCGTCTGCTTCCACAAACGGATCAAGGCGCCCGACGCGGGGAGGGAGCGCCGCGGCGCGCGCGACCCCGAGGAGCACGACGGCTACTGCTCGCTCCGCTGCGACACCGACGCCGACTGCCCCATGCCGCTCACGCGCGGCAAATGCGGCGCGCGCGGCATGTGCAAGCGCGCCGAGTGAGCCTCGGCGGGCCCGGCGCCGGCGCACCCTGAAAGACCCGGTCGAAGCGGGCGACGCGCCGCCGCCCGCGATCAGAACGTGCCGCTGAACAGCGGAATCGCGGCGGGGCTGGGGACGCCCGCCGGCACGTGCTCGCGCGCGTCGCGCCAGATCGGCAGGCGCCTGGTCGGCGCGTCGGCGGTGATCCACGCGCTGTCCCGCGGCGGGCGCGGCCCGTCGAGCGACTGCGACGTCTTCGTGTGGGCGTTGCCGGCGAGGAGGACGATCCCGACGACGATCCCGGCGGCGCCTCCGCCCACCATCGTCCAGCCGACGGTGCGCGCGCCGCTCGAGTCCGTCGACCCGATGTCGTCGGCGGCGGCCGCGACGAGGAGGACGAGCCCGCCGATCAGGAGCACCGGCGCGCCGAGGCTGATGAGGATGATCCCGCCGACGAACCCGCCCTTCGACGCGGGGTCGACGGTGATGAATACGCGCTGGCCCGGCTGCGCGGCGATCCGGAACGTGCTCGACCCGCGCATCCCGCCGCCGACGATCCGGTAGCTCGCGTCGAGCGGGAGATCGGCGTCGCACGGCGCGCTGCACGCCGGGATCCACGTCCCGTTCGACTGCCGCTCGAGCGTCACGTCGCGGTCGACCTCGATGTGCACGCGCGCGGTCCCGCCGGCCGCCGAGGCGTCGGGGCTCGCGGCCGGCGCGGCGGGCGCGCCGGTCTTGTCGCTCTTTTCGATCGACTTGATGACGTCCCACTTGATCGTGGCGGTCTGCCCGTTGGTGAGCGTGAGCGTCGCGTGATCGCCGGGGACCACCTGGCTGAGCGTCCCGCGCAGGACGTTTCCGTCCTTCAGCACGACGACGTCCGGGCCGGTGGGTTGCTGCGCCATCGCGGGCGCGGCGGACGTGAGGAGGTAGACGGCGGCGAGCGGCGCCGCGAGGAAGTTAAGCTTCATCCCACGAAGATACGACGGAACCCGTCAGCTCTGCGAGGGGCTCAGATCGGCGAGGAGGCGCGTCCGCCCGATGAGGATCTCGTCGCCGTGCGCGAGCTCGGCCTCCCCCTGGAGGCGCACGAACGTGCCGGTGCGCGAGTCGAGATCGGCGAGGACCACGACGCCTGCCTGCTCTTCGAGGAGGCAGTGCTGCTCCGATACGAGTGGGTCGGTGTGGCAGACGATGTCGCCCACCGCCGATCCGATCTGCACCATCCCGCCGCGCGCCACCGCGCACGCGCCGCGCGTCCCGCCCTCGAACACCTGCACGACGCGGAACGGCGACGGCCATTTCGGCGACGAGTAGAAGTACGTCGGCTCGGGGTCGGGCGCGTCGTCGGGGACCGGGTTCCTCTCGATGCGAAAGAGCTGATCGCCGATGATGAACTCGTCGCCGAACGTGAGCTCCACCCGGTGGCGGACGCGCAAGAACGCGCCGTTGCCCCCCTCGAGATCCTCGAGCCACAGCTTGTGATCGCGCCAGCGGATCGCCGCTTCGCGCGGGTGGCAGAACTTCTCGCCCGGGAGCTCGACGGCCCCCAGGCTCCCGACGATCACCTCGCCGTCGGTCACGTCGTACTTCGACGGGCCGCTCCCCGGGCTCCTCTGGACGTGGAGGTGCGCGTGGACGCGGAGCGCCGGCGCCGCCGGCGGCGGCGGGGCCCGCACCGTGTCGGGCGGCATGCCGTCGTCCTTCTTCCGTGCGACGCGCTTCACGTCGACGCTCGGCTCGCCTTCGAGCACCTCCATCCCGCCGCGGACGTTCTGGAAGATGTTCGGGTCGAAGCGCCCCTCGCGCAGCATGATGAGCATTTCCATCTGCTGCTTCTTCATGAGGGCGCGGACGTAGAGCGCGACGTCGGGGCGGCGCACCTCGCTCGCGTAGATCCGCTTGTGGCTCTTGATGATCCGCCCGCCGTCCGCGAAGAGGTGCGTGATGATGTGCGGCTTGTCGAGGCCGGAGTCCTCGGTCTGCACGTGGAAGACCTGGCCCTGGTACTTCACGTTGTTGTTGAAGCCGACCTGCGCGCGCCGGAAGCTCGCCGCCGGCGTCATCTCGCGCTCCATCCGCGCGAGCTCGTCGCCGTGGTACCTCGCGATCGCCGCGTCGAGGAGCGCGTGGTCGCCGGCGATCCCCTCCATGCGCTCGAACGCCTGGCGCGCGAGGAGCGAGCTCGCGTCCAGGCGCAGCGCCTCGGCGAGGAGCTGCTGCCCTTCGACGTCGTTCGGGCCCGACGCCGCGTGGGCGCAGAGGAGCTGGATCGCCTCGTCGTTGCGCGCGCGCTCGACGAGCCAGCGCGCGATCTTCGCCGCGACCGGGCGAGCGTTGGGGGGCGTCACCGCGCTCATCTCGGGCTGCGAGCATATCCGCCGTCCGGAGAAACCGCTACGTGCCGTCGCCTCGCGTTCGCCGGCGCCCCGCCGCCCCCGGGGCGCTCTTCAGGTGCCGTCGCGGAGCGGGCGGCCGTCGGAGTCGGTGACGCGGCCGGTGAGCATCAAGACGCCGTCGACGAGCGGCCACAGGATCCCGATGCCGCACGTGAAGAACGTGACGCAGATCTGCGCGATCGCGAGCATCGTGTGCCCGGTGTAGAAGCGCCCCGCGCCGAAGCCACCGAGGAAAATCTGGAGCATCCCGGCGACCACCCGGCTCTTGTCGGAGAAGGGGACCCCGGTGATCGGATCGACGCCGTACGGCGCTCCGAGCTGCGCCATCATCGGCCCGCCGTAGCCGTAGGGGGGCGGGGCGTACCCCGCGTACCCATAGGGCGACTGCGCGGGCGGGGGGTATCCGCCGCGCGGATCGTTCGGATCGGGGGGAGGGGGAGGGTAGCCGCCTTGCATGGAGTCTCCGTCTGGCGGGCTCGCGTCGAGCCTCGCCGTCCGGGGTCATCGTAGCGCGATCGGCGTCAACGGCTCGCGAGCGCTTGCACGCGCCGCTCGTCGTCTTCGCGCCGCGCCATCGCCTCCGCCTCGAGCTCGACGTGGTGCGCCCGCGGCGCCGAGCCGTGCGCCGCCGCGGCCGCCGCCACGTCGCTCGGCTACTTGCGCTCGGGCGGCGAGACGATGATCTCGACGCGGCGGTTGTTCGCGCGGCCGTCGGTCGTGGCGTTGTCCGCGACCGGGCGATCCGGCCCGATGCCGACGGCGCGGATGATCTCCGCCGGGATGCCGCGCGAGACGAGGTAGCTCCGCACCGAGTCGGCGCGGCGCTGCGACAGCTCCATGTTGTACGCGCGCTGCCCCTGCGAGTCGGTGTGACCCTCGACCGTGATGTTGCGATCGGGGTTCGCCTTGAGCGCGGTGACGACGTTGTCGAGGGCGGTCATGGCCGCGGGGAGGAGCGCCGCCTGCCCCGACGAGAAGAGGACCGCGCCGGACAGGGTGATGACCATCCCGCGCTGCTCCTCCTTGACCTGGGCCATCTTCGCGAGGTTGTCGAGCGCCTCCTTGGCGCGCTTCTCCGCGTCGATGCGCGCCTGCCGCTCGGCCTCGGCGCGCTGGTTGGCCGAGGCGAGCTGCTGGCGCGTGCTCTCGAGCTCCTGCTGCGTCTTCTTGCCGATCGCGATCTGCGTCGCCTGGAGATCGCGCTGCGCCTTGTCGCGATCCTGCTCCGCGACCATCATGCCGGCCTGCGCCTCGGCGAGCTGCGACTTGCGGAGCGCGATGTACGCGCGGTCGCGCGTCTCGGGGCTCGTCGCGTCGTCGTTGAACGACTTCTCGGCCTGATCGAGCGACTCCTTGGCGACGTGCACCTGCGCCGGGTTCACCTGCCCGGCCGGGCCGGCCTGCGCCTTCTGGTACGCGGCGCGGGCTTCGAGGAGCTCCTTCGGCGGCGGGCTCGACCCGCAGGCCACGACCCCGAGGGCGAGGACGACCGCGGCGAGCGCCGCGGCGTACGAGCGGATCTTCGTCATCGTCGATGTCTCCATTCGCCGCGCGCTCATTTGCCGGCCTTGAGGGCGCGGAGCTGCTCCTGCACCGTCTGCGCCTCGGCGCGCGCCGAGGACTCGCGCGCGAGGGCCACCGCCAGCTCCGCGTCGGAGTTGGCGCGCAGGAGGACGAACTCGGCGCGCTGGTTGTCGCCGTCTGCGATGAGCTGCTTGGCCTGATCGAGCTGCTCCTGCGCGAGCTTCAAATGAAGCGCCGCCTGCGGGTTCGTCTGGGCGCCGACTTCTTGCGCGGCGCGCACGGCGGCGGCGGTGTTCGCCTGCTTCTCCACCGGGGCGGGGTACGACCCGCACCCGACGAGCCAAATCCCCAGCCCGCCCCCAAGCCAAAAAGCCATCTGTCTCATGGGCGGCGAGTCTACTCGGGCCGCCTCGGTCGGAACAAGAGCGTCGCAGCGCGGCGCGCGCGTCGTTCGCGCACCGTCACGCACCGCCGCGCCCGCGGCCTGCGCGCGGCCGGTCAGGGCGCTCGCAAGCGCTTCCATGTGGTGCACGGTCGCGGTGCACGGTCGCGGTGCACGGTCGCGGTGGAAGCGCCTTTCGGCCGCGCGGCTCGCGCCGCGACGCGAGGATCACATGTCGAGCTGCTTCTTCCACGCGATGGGGAGCGGCTCGCGCGTACCGGTCTCCTCGCCTCCGATGAGCGCGAGGAGGCCGGCCCCGTCACGAACTCCTTGTGCTTGTCCTTGTCTTCGGTGCGGTCCGGCTGTGCGTGAGCGCGAAGGCGCGCTGACCTCCGGCGCAGCGACCGGAGGTCAGCGCGCGGTCATCTTCTCGTAAGCCCCGAGCGCGTGCTTCGCCTGCCTTCGCCTGCGAGATGATCGAGCAGCTCGGCACCTCGCTCATGATCGCGTCCGGCTCGCAGAGATAAAATCGCGTGACATCGCGAGATCGCGAGATCGCGAGATCGCGAGATCGCGCCGCGCTGCGACGTGCACGGCCGGATATACGGGCGCGCGGTGCTGGGTGCAAATAAGCAATCTTGGACTGGGGATTCTCTGTCGCCGCCGCGCAGCGCCTGCCTGGGCGCGCGGCAAGTCGCGAGAGCGCGCGCTACTGCACTTCGTCGACGCTGTTCTGCGCGGAGCCGGCGCCCGTGGGCCAGGTGCTGTCGTTCGTCCAGGTCCACGTGCCGCGCGCGTACGACTCGGCCACGATATACGAGCAGCTCGTGGCGTTGGTGCACGTCTTCGTCTGGAGGAGCGCGGTGCCGCTGGGCGTCACGATCGTGGCGTTGATCGTGATCTTCGACTGCGTGGCGGTGCACGTCGTATCGAAATGAAAATAGAGACGGCCATCGAACCAATACGTCGGTCCGGTGGCGGTCGGCGTACAGTCGGGCGCCGCCGCGCTCGAAGCCGGAGCCGACACCAATGCAATCGACGCGCCGACCGCGGCGGCCAGAAGAAGACCCTTCATTTTCCCGTGCCCTCCCGTAGCGGCGCGCCGTTCGTGCGCGCCGCCGGGCAATACAGACACGCGAATGGGAGCGCCGCCAGGAGTAATTTGGTTGGACAGATCGATTTATGAATTCTCGATTAGCGCACGATGTGCCGAGAAATGCTCACCGGTCACGCGCGCTATCGGGCCCCCGCACCGGCACATTTCTTGGGCCGGCGCGGCGAGAGTGCATCACGCAGCGCGTGAGTCCGGCGCGTCATCGCTCGCTATCTCGCTATCGTCACGTCGAGCCGCGCCGCTCGACGCGAGCGCCGCCGGAGGCGGCGACGGCGTGGAGCGGTAGTGCGTGCCGCGCCGGCATGCGCTCTCATATCGTCGCTCGTGCGAGCGCCACTCCGACGTTGTCGGCGACGCGCACGTGGAGCGCGGCGACTCGCGTTTCAGCAGGTTTGTCCGCGGGATCGCGGCGAGCGCCGCGCGTCGCGCCGGACGCTTCGACGTGGATCGCGGCCCTCGCGGCCGGCAAGAGCGCGTAGCGCGAGCGGCGTCTCCGAATCGAGCGCCGCTCCGCCGGCGCTTGCCGAGCATG
>Ga0207710_10001236_pt1 | contig 12941 bp, 7 predicted proteins | sample KBSS24metaG_FD_184400 | JGI IMG/M metagenome (GOLD analysis project Ga0207710, IMG submission 184400) | Switchgrass rhizosphere microbial communities from Kellogg Biological Station, Michigan, USA - KBS S2-4 metaG (SPAdes) (version 2) | ecosystem: Host-associated > Plants > Roots > Rhizosphere >...
CGACGAACGCGGCGGTGGCGAGCCGCGGCGGCATCTCCTCCCGCCGTCGCTTCACCCGAGGACTATACCTCGCCTTCGCGCGGCGAAGCGCGGATGCGCTCGAGCATGCGGTAGAAGCTCGGCCGGGCGACCCCCGCGAGCTCCGCGGCGCGCGTCACGACGCCGCCCGCGCGCTCGAGGACGCGCGGCAAATACGCCTCTTCGAACCGATCGAGGACGATCTTCCGCGCCTCGTGGAACGTGAGGTTCGCGAACTCTTCGTCCTGCGACTGCACGACCGCGGTCGCGTGATCGAAGAGGCCGCGCGCGTCGTTCCCGAAGACGGCGTACCGCTCGACCACGTTCCGCAGCTCGCGGGCGTTCCCCGGCCACGCGTACGCCGCGAGCATCGACGCGAAGTCGGGCGGGAGGTCGGCCGCGGCGTCGCGCTTGATCGAGCGCAGCATCGCGCGCGCGATCGGGAGGATGTCCTCGGTGCGCTCGCGGAGCGGCGGGATCGTCACGCGCACGACGGCGAGGCGATAGAAGAGGTCGCTCCGGAACTCGCCGGTGCGCGCCGCCTCGGCGAGGCGCCGGTTGGTCGCGGCGACGACGCGCACGTCGAGCGGGCGCGACGCGCGGCCGCCGACCGGCCGCACCTCGCGCTGCTCGAGGACGCGGAGCAGCTTCGGCTGCATGTCGAGCGGCAGCTCGCCGATCTCGTCGAGGAACACCGTGCCGCCGTGCGCCTCCTCGAAGACGCCGCGGCGCGCCTGCGTCGCCCCGGTGAACGCCCCCTTCTCGTGCCCGAACAGCTCGCTCTCGATCAGGTTGGGCGGGATCGCGCCGCAGTCGACCACGACGAACGGCGCGTCGGCGCGGCGCGATCGCGCGTGGAGCGCGCGCGCGAGGATGTCCTTGCCGACGCCGCTCTCCCCTTCGAGGAGCACCGTCAGCTCCGAGTCGGCGGCGCGCTCGAGGCTCGCGAAGAGGTGGCGCATCACCGCCGACACGCCGACCGCGTCGCCGAAGCGATCGCTCCGGCTGAGAGGGAGCTCGAGGGGGTCGGCCTCGATGGCGATCGCGAGGGTCGTCCCGCCCAGCGTCACCACCGCGTCCTGCGCGAGCGAGATGTCGCGGACGCGCGCCCCGCCCATCGCCGTCCCGTTCTTGCTCCCCTCGTCCTTGAGGCGGAGCCCCGCCGGCTCGAGGAAGATCCGCAGGTGCTCGCGCGACACCGACTGATCGGAGAGGCGCAGGTCCGCGCCGGTGCCGGTCCCGATGACGAAGCTCGGTCGATCGACCCGCGCCGTGAGCCGCGCGTCGGGCCCCTTGGTCACGGTCAGCGTCGCCGCGCGGACCTTGATGCTCGTGGCGCGTTGATCGATGGAAAGCGTTCGGTCCATGTGTGCGTCGCGCATCGTAGCGCGACCACCCGCCTCCGTGGGCCCGTCGCACGACGGCGCCCCCCGCGGCCTCCGGGCGGAGCCCGCGCGCGCCGCCGACTTCAGTGTCGCGGAGACCCTTTCGCGGGCCGAGGGTCGCTCGGGCGTTTCCCCGCCCTCGCATCGCCGCCTCGCGCGGCTCACCGAGCTCACCACGATCGAGCTCGACGCGCTCCTCGGATCGTCGCTCCGACCCGGCCTCGTGTGCTCGTGTGTCGTTGTCCTCTGGTGGTGGCTGGTGGTGGCCGACGAGGCGTCAACCGACGAGGGTCCTGCGGATCTCCGTGGCGCGGCGGTCCGCGCCGGCGTCTCCCAAGTAGACGGTGAGGGCGCGTTGGAGCTCGGGCAAGAGCCGCTCGACGTCCTTCTGCTGCACCGCGTTGGGATCGAGCCCGGCGCGCGCGACCGCCCGCCTCACCACCGTCCGCGCGAAGATCGGGGACAGCCCGCTAAGCTGCACCAGCTCGTCGAGGAGGCCGCTCACAGCGTCCCCTCGGCGATGAATACGGGAATCATCGCCTTCAAGGCGTCGTTCCACCACGCCCCCAGGAAGCGCGACAAAAAGATGACGGCCTCGTCGCGATATTGCTCGCTCGACGCCGCCGCCAACTGGCCGATGATGACACCCCAACACGCGAGTCCGTCCCTCAGCGTGAGCTCCAACGTCGCCGAGCGCGCCAGGTCCGGCATCGCCTCCAAGAACCCTGTTCGGATCTCGCGTCCTTCGCCCGCGAGCCCCTCCTCGAGGATCGCGATGCACGCGCGCATCATCTGCTCGACGTCCACCCGCGGGATCGGCGCGTCGTTCGACGAGAACGCGATGTCCGTGGACTTCTTCACGAGATCGTCGCGCGACGCCTGGAGGATGGCGCTTAAATGAGCCTGGTAAGGAGTCATGCGTGCTCCTGGAAACGAGTCCCCGTCCCCCGACGGTCGACGACCGTCGACCGTCGTCATCGAGCCCCGGCGTGGCGTCACGCCCGACTCAAATACGATTTGAGCATACCGTGTCACACCACTCACGCAACATCGTATTATCAAATCATGCATTCTCCACGTCTTCGCCATTCGGATCGCGTCTTCGGGTCGCGTCTTCGGCGCGTCTCCGGGCCGCGGGACATGGTCGCGCGCTTGGCCACACCCCGTGATCGGGCGCTTGGCTGCACCCTCTGACGGTGTGGCCGCGCCCCTGGCCACGCGACCGTCGCGTTTACCTCGGTCGTCGTGCCGCCGCGGTCGCTCGCCAGAGTGGCATCTTCCCAGGACGCACCGCCGGCCGGATATCGGTCACGCGGAGCCGACCTACAGCTCCGATCGCTCGCCGTTCGGTCGCGCGGAGCCGACCCGCAGCTCAAATCGCTCGCCGATCGGTCCCATGGAGCGAATCCACGGATTAAATTGCTCGCCGTTCGGTCCCATGGAGCGAATCCACGGATTAAATTGCTCGCCGATCGGTCCCATGGAGCGAATCCATGGATTAAATCGCTCGTCGATCGGTCCCATGGAGCCGATGCACGGATCAAATCGCTCGCCGTTCGGTCACGCAGAGCCGATCTGCAGCTCAAATCGCTCACCGATCCGTCCCGCGGAGCCGCCCCGCAGATCCCAGCACGCGCCGGTCGGCTCCGCGTAGCCGACCGGCGGGTGAATCGCCGATGAATGCCGGGCGATCGACTATAAGCCGCAGCAAGAGGCGAATGCAGAGCATCGACCGTAGGGCGCGCCTCCGGCTTCGATGCACACGCTCTCGGACATGCAGAGGTCTCCGCCGCAGTCGATCGACGCCGGTGTCACCTTCGATGAGTGAGCGGGCGACGCGACGTTCGTGGCGCGCTCCGCCGCGCTCTCGGACGTCGACACCGTCGATACCGAAGGAGCCGTCGAGCCGATGTCTCGGTTCGGTCCGGATTCGGGCGCGGCCGAACAGCCGACAGCGAGCGCGAGCGACGCGGCCACGATGGCGATCTTTTTCGTGGAGTCTCTCTTTTCGAGAGTGAGCGGACCCGCGCAGCATGCAGCAACCGCGTCGGTCGCGACATCACCTCGCGGGTGAAATCACGAGCGGAGCGAGCGGGAAGCGAGCGGACGCCGTCGAGCGTTCTCGGGCGACGAGGCGGCGAAACCCGCCTCTTGAGCGCTGATCGCCTCCGAGTATGCTCCCGAGCGTCGCCCGCTCGCTCCGCCCTCCCACGTCGCCGCGCGCGGCGCCTGCTCCGCTCGAGGAACGCCACCCTTGCGCAACGTCGCCTTCGGTCCACTCGCCGCGCGCCTCCGCGCGAACCGCCTCCGCGCCGGCCTCGCCCTCGGCGGCGCCCTCGTCCTCGCGAGCTGCCTCCACGGCGGCCCCGCGCACGTCGCGCCGACGGGCGCGCTCGCCCCGAGCGACGGCGGCGACGGGCCGCGCGCGCGGGGCGCGTTCGCCGTGGTCTTCGCCGGGCCGCGCGGCACCGTGCACGATCGAAGGCAGCCGGCGGTGACGGTCCTCTTCAACCGCGCCATGCGCGCCCTCGAGCAGCCGGAGGACGCGAACGTCCCGGCGGCGCGGCTCACCACCGACGACGGGCGCGCCGTCGCCGGCGCGTGGCGCTGGATCGGCACGCACGGGCTGCTGTTCACGCCGTCCTCGCCGCTCCCGGGGGCGACGCGGTTCGCGGTCGTGGTGCCCGCGGGTACCAGGTCCGCCGACGGCGAGGGGTTGCGTGCGGATTACACGTTCGAGTTCGCCACCGAGCGCCCGCGGGTGACCCGCTCGTGGCCGAGCGACGGGGCGAACGATTTGCGCGAAGGCGGCGCCCTGCTCCTCCAGTTCAATCAAGCGATGGACCCTTCGGCGGTCGAGAAGGCCGTGAAGCTGGTCGTCCGCAAAAGGCCCGGCGACGCCGGGACCGCGGTGGCGTTGAGGGCGAGCCGGCCGACGGCAGAGGAGGTGCGGCCCAAGTCCCCTCCGCCCGCGGGCAAGCCGGGCAAGGGCGGCAAGCCGGGCGCGCCCGCCGCGGGCGACGGCGCCGCGAGCCCGGGGGGAGACGCCGCGGCGGCGAGCGAGGAGCGCGATCCGACGTGGTACGTGCGCCTCACGCCGCAGGCGAACCTGCCGCTCGATGCGAGCTTCGAGCTCACGATCGATCCGTCGCTGAAGAGCGCCGAGGGGGCGCTCCCCATGAAGGAGGCGCTCCACGCGAGCTTCCGCACCTACGGGCCGATCCGCCTCGCCGACTACCGCTGCGCGAAGGTGTCGCTCGGGCGCTGCCAGGCGCACCGCGACGTCACCGTGGTGCTCAACAACGAGGTGCACCCCGACGAGCTCGCGGCGCACCTCCGCGCGCCCGGGCTCCCCAAGGCCGCCGCCCCCGCGAGGAGCGAGTCGCAGGCGAAGCGCTCCCCCAAACCGGCGCGCGAGCACCCGCTGGGGGTCGATCCCGAGATGGGGAGGCGCTACCACGTGGTGCTCACCGCCGGCATGCGCGACGTCTTCGGCCAGACGCTGGCGAAGGACATCGCCTTCGACGTCGACACCGAGGCGCCGTTCGTGGCGCGGAGCGGCAAGCCGTTCGACCCCTCGAAGCAGACCGCGTCGAGCGCCGAGGCGAGCGGCGCCGCCGAGCCCGCGTCCCAGGGCGACCAGGCGACCTCCAGCGAGTCCAGCGACGGGAGCGACGACGGCGCTCGCGGCGCGTCGGACGACGAGGCAAAAAACGATCCGCGTCCAAAGCGCGCGCGCCTCGAGTACGACCTGACGCTCGGCATCCGCGGGCACGTGGTGGAGGCGCTCGCGAAGCAAGGGCCGGCGCGCCACAAGATCCCCATCGGCGCGGTGAACGTCCCCACCTACGGCGCGGTCGCCGCGAAGATGCGCGAAGAGGAGGCGCTCTCGTGGCTCGCCGGCGCGATGCGCGGCTCGGGCCCGGGCGGCGCCGGCTGGCGCTGGGAGTGGTTCTCGCCGAACGCGAAGGAGAACACGCGCGCGGTGCGGCAGATCGATCTCGACCAGCTCCTCGGCGGCCCGGGCTCGCGCGGCGCCGCGCTCGTGGCCGTCACCGTCCCCGGCGACGGGGCCAACCCGTCGCGCAGCGAGCTCCTCACCGTCACCGATCTGGCGGTGAGCGCGAAGCTCTCGCGCTACGGGACGCTCGTCTGGATCACGCACCTCTCGACCGGCGCCCCCGTCCCGAACGCGACCGTCGCCGTGCGGAAGCCCGGCGCACGGAGCGGCGGCGAGCTCTTCTCCGGGACCACCGACGCGCGCGGCCTCGTGGCCATCCCGAGCGAGAGGTTCGATCCGGTGAAGGGGTCGTCGTTCGATCACGACGCGGTGATCCTCGCGCGCGCGGGCGACGACTGGACGTACCAGCGCGTGGAGCGCGCCGCCGCGAGCTTCCGCTCCGGCGTCGACGTCGACCTCGCGCAGCGCGGCGAGTGGGCGGGCCTCCTCTTCACCGACCGCGGCGTCTACCGCCCCGGCGAGGCGGTGAAGCTCGCCGGCATCTTCCGCCGCGTCGACGCCGCCGGGATGAAGTCGCCCGAAGGGCAGGAGGTGCGCGTCGCGGTGAACGACGGCGAGGGCGAGAAGGTGTTCGACGGCCGCGCCAAGCTCGACGCGTTCGGGAGCTTCGCCATCGACGCCCTCCTCCCCAAGACCGCGCACCTCGGCGACGGGCGCGTCGTGGCGCAGGTGGGGCGCCGCGACGGCGAGGGCTTCGACCAGTCGATCCTCCTCGCGGCGTACAAGGCGAGCGAGTTCAAGGTCGCGGTCGAGCCCGAGAAGAAGGAGTACGTCCGCGGCGACGTCGCCGCCTTCGACGTCCGCGCGGAGTACCTGTTCGGCGCGCCGCTCGGCGACGCCGGGGTGCACGACGCCGCGTCGCGCGCGCCGTCGACGTTCGCCCCGAAGGGCTCCGAGGCGTTCACCACCACCGACGAGGCGTCGACCCTCGACTGGCCGGAGACGAACCCGCGCGCCGAGGAGCTCCGCGCCGAGGACGGCGAGCTCGACGAAGGCGGCCGGATGCGTAAGGAGGTGAAGCTCGATCTGCCGCGCCAGCGCGGGCCGGAGGTGGTCACCTTCGAGGCGGAGGTCGAGGATCTCACGCGCCAGACCGTGGCCCGGCGCGCCACGGTGCTCGTGCACCCGGCGGCGTTCTACCTCGGGATCCAGCGCCCCGCGCAGCGCTTCGTCGCGGTCGGCGCCGAGGTGAAGCCGCAGATCGCGGCCTTCGATCCCAAGGGGGCGCACGTCGCCGGCGCGGCGGCGAAGGTCGAGCTGGTGCAGCGCGTGTGGACGTCCGTCACGGAGGACGTCGCCGCCGACGCGCCGGTCCGCCGCTCGCGCGTGAGGGACGAGGTGGTCGCCGCCTGCGACGTCACCACGACCGCGCAGCTCGCCGGCTGCGGCCTGCGCGTGGACAAACCTGGATATTACATCCTCCGCGCGCGCGCCAAGGACGGGCGCGGCAACCAGTCGGCGGCGAGCACCAGCTTCTACTCCGTGGACGATCGCGCCGATCAGAGGGCGACCACGGTCGCGTGGAGCGATCCCGACGTGCGCGGGATGAAGCTCGAGGCCGACAGGCCGAAGTACAAGGCGGGAGAGACCGCGAAGATCCTGGTGCGGAACCCGTTCAAGGAGGCGCAGGCGCTCGTCACCGTCGAGCGCGCGGGGGTCGTCTGGCAGAGCGTGGTGGCGCTGAAGGGGCCGATGCCGGTGGTGGAGGTGCCGGTCAAGGCGGAGTGGTTCCCGAACGCGTACGTCGCCGTGCACGCGGTGCGCGGCCGCGTGCAGGCGCCCCCCGCGAGCGGCGCCGACCTGGGCGCCCCCGACTTCCGCATCGGCGTGACCGAGCTGAAGATCGACCCCGACACGCACCGCCTCGACGTCGACGTGAAGACGGCGAAGAAGGAGTACCGCCCGGGCGAGGAGCTCGACGCCGATCTCACCGTGAGCGGACGCGACGGGCGCCCCACCAAGGCCGAGGTGACGTTCTACGCCGTCGACGAGGGGGTGCTCATGCTCACCGGCTACAAGACGCCGGACCCCCTCCCCGCCTTCGCCGAGGACCGCAAGCTCGCCACCTTCGCGCTCGACAGCCGCGAGCACCTCGCCAAGATCATCGCGCTCAAGAACGGCGAGAAGGTGGCGCGCCTCGGGTGGGAGTTCTTCGAGCAGGGCGACGACAAGGCGGCGGCGGCGGCGAGGCGCAGGCCGGCGCGCGCGCGGACTTCAAGACCACCGCCTATTTCGAGGCGGGGCGCGTCACCACCGCCGAGGGGAAGGCCAGGTTCCACTTCAAGCTCCCCGACAACCTCACGACGTTCCGCCTGATGGCGGTGGTGTCGAGCAACGACGAGCGCTTCGGCATGGGCGAGGCGAGCGTCACGACCAACCGCAAGCTGATGGCCCGCCCGGCGATGCCGCGCGTGGTGCGCGCCGGCGACGCCTTCGAGGCGGGGGTGGTGGTCACGAGCAAGGACCTGCCGGCGTCGGCGGTCGACGTGTCGCTAAAGGCGAGCGGCGTCGTCGCGCAGGGGCCGACCACGAAGCGCGTCACCGTCCCGAGGGGCGGCAGCGTCGAGGTCCGCTTCCCGGTCAAGGCGACGGCGCCCGGCGACGCGACGTTCCAGTTCGGCGTGAGCGCGGCCTCGGGCGAGGCGGCGCGCGAGTCGGACCGCGTCCTCGTGAAGCGGAAGGTCGAGCTCCCGGTGAGCGTGCAGACCGTGGCCGCGTACGGCGAGACCGACCGGGCGAGCGCCGTCCAGCTCGGCGATCTCTCGAAGGTGCGGCGCGACCGGGGGGGGCTCGAGGTGCACCTCGCGTCGACCGCGCTGGTCGGCCTCGAGACGAGCTTCGATCGCACCCTCGAGTACCCGTACGGGTGCACCGAGCAGATCACGAGCAAGACGCTCCCGCTGCTGGCGATGCCCGAGATGGCGCGCGCCTTCCACGCGCGGCTGCCCGCCAAGCTCGAGGACGCCGTCGACGAGGGCATCGGCGACCTCTCGAAGCGCCAGAACGGCGACGGAGGGTTCGGCTTCTGGGAAGGAGAGGACGAGAGCCTGCCGTGGCTGTCGGCGTACGCCATGCTGGCGCTCGAGACCGCCGCGCGGAGGGGCTATTTCGTGCCGAAGGAGGCGCGCGATCGCGGCATCGCCTACCTGCGGCGGTCGCTCGCCGAAGGACAGATCGATCGCGACGACGACGACGATGACGACTCCAAGAAGGACGACGGCGACGACGCCGGGGTCGACGACGCGTTCGCGACGCTCCCCCCCGAGGCGCGCCCGCTCTCGCCGGAGCAGAAGAGGTCGCTCGCCTGGGCGAGCGCCGCCTTCGTCGCCGACGTGCTGGCGACGCTGGAGCAGGCCGACCCCGGCACGATGAACAAGCTCTTCGACGCGCGCGCGCGGCAGCCGCTCTTCGCGCAGGCGCTGCTCCTCCACGGCATGGCCAGGGCGCACATGCCGCGCGCCGAGCTCGACGTGCTGGCGAAGGAGATCGAGCAGCGCCTCCGCGTCGACGCGAGCCTCGCCTTCGCCGCGGACGACGATCCCGCGTACGAGGTGCTGCTCGACTCGCCGGCGCGCACCACGGCGCTGGCGCTCCGCGCGCTCCTGGCCGCGAACCCGAAGCACCCGCTGGCGGCGCGCCTCGCGCGCGGCCTCCTGTCGCAGCGGACGGACGGCGCGTGGCGGTCGACGCAGGAGAACGTGTGGGCGCTGATGGCGCTCGACGACTACCGCAAGGCGCAGGAGACCGACGTCCCGGACTTCGACGCCAAGGCGTTCCTCGGCGACGATCGCGTCGCGGAGCTCGGCTTCCACGGGCGCTCGTCGGCCGACGAGAAGATCTTTTTGGGGGCCGACCGCGTGGCCTCGCAAGGCAAGGCCGCGCTCATTTTCCAGAAGGAGGGGACGGGGCGGCTCTTCTACTCGGCGGAGCTCACGTACGCGACCGCGGAGCTGCCGATGAAGCCGCTCGATCACGGCTTCTTCGTCCAGAAGCTCGTGCGCCCGGTGAAGCCCGCCGAGCTCGCGGAGGCGGAGAAGGTGCTGCCGAAGGCGAGCCAGCCCGCGGCGACGGCGGGGGACCTCGTGCTCGTCGATCTGCTGCTCGAGTCGGCGGAGCCGCGCGAGCAGGTGGTGATCGACGACCCCATGCCGTCGGGGCTCGAGCCGATCGACTTCAACCTGGAGACCGCCGCGCGGTCGCAGCGCGTCTCGGACGCCGACGAGCGCGAGGGGATCCGCGGCCCGTCGAAGGACGCGAGCAAGGCGATGCTCGGCTACGGCGTCGCCTTCCGCAGCGCGCCCGGCATGCACCGCGAGCACCACGACGACCGCGTGCTCACCTTCTTGCCGAAGGTCGAGCCCGGGATTTACCACTTCCGCTACCTCGCGCGCGCGACGGTGCCGGGGCGCTACGTGGTGCCGCCGACCAAGGTCCTCGGGATGTACCAGCCCGAGGCCCACGGGCGGACCGGCGCGAGCTGGTTCGACGTGCGCCCGAGCCCGAAAAAGTAGACGTGACGCCGATCGGCCGGTGGTGGTCGCGCGCGCCGTGGCCGCGCCTCGCGTGGCGAAGCGCGCGCGCGCGGGTGACGCTCCGCCGCCTGGCCCTGGTCGCGGCCGTGGCGGCGGCGCTCCCGCTCGCGGCGCTAGTCGTCGCCGCCGCGCTCACGCCGCTCCCCGGCGAGCTCGCGCGCGCCGCGCCGTCGGCGTCCCTCCTGATCGAAGATCGCGACGGGCACCGCCTGCGCGAGGTGCGCGCGGAGGACGGCACCCGCGCGCGGTGGGTGCCGCTGGCGGAGGTCGGCGAGACCGCCGTCTCGGCGGTGCTCGCGGCCGAGGACCGCCGCTTCTACCGGCACCACGGCGTCGATCCCGTCGCCGTGCTGCGCGCCGCCGCGACCGACGCCGCGCACCTCCGCGTCGTGTCCGGGGCCTCCACGATCACCATGCAGCTCGCGCGCATCGTGCGGCCGCACCCGCGCACCTTACGCGGCAAGTTCACGGAGATGGCGCTGGCGCTCCGGATCGAGTGGTCGCTCTCGAAGGAGCGCGTCCTCGAGGAGTACGTGAACCGCGCCAGCTTCGGCCCGAACCTGCGCGGCATCGGCGCGGCCAGCGAGGCGGTGTTCGACAAGCGCCCTCAGCGCCTCTCGGCCGCCGAGGCCGCGCTCGTCGCCGGGCTCCCGCGCGGCCCGTCGCTCTACGACGTGAGCAAGCGGCCCGAGCTGGCGAGGCGGCGGCGCGATCGCGTGCTCGCGCGCATGGTCGACACGGGCGCGCTGACCGAGGACGCCGCCGCGCGCGCGAAGGGCGAGCCGCTGGTCCCGCAGGCGCAACATCCGGCGTTCGGCGCGCCGCACCTCGTGCAAGGTCTGGTCGACGGATCGCTGAGGAGCGTCCAGCCGGGTCTCGCCGCCGCGATGGCCGGTCCGGGCGCGGGCGGCGCGGGCGTCGCGCGCGTGCGCACCACCCTCGACGCGCGCCTCCAGCGGAGCGCGGAGGCGGCGGTGACGAACGCGCTCGCCGGGCTCGAGGCCAAGCACGTCACCGCCGCCGGCGCGGTGGTGCTCGACAACGAGACCGGGGACGTCCTCGCGTGGGTCGGCTCGCCCGACGTCTTCGACCAGGAGCGGCTCGGGGCCAACGACGGCGTGCGCGCGCTGCGGCAGCCGGGATCGACGCTCAAGCCGTTCTTGTACGCGCTCGCCATCGAGGCGCACGGCTTCACGCCGGCGACGGCGCTCCCCGACGTCGAGCTCCACGTGGCCACGGCCGCCGGCGACTACGCGCCGCGCGACTACGACGGTCACTTCCGCGGGCCGGTGCGCCTGCGCGACGCGCTCGGGAGCTCGCTCAACGTCCCCGCGGTGTGGACGGCGCAGCAGGTCGGCGCCGCGAAGATCCTCGATCGGCTGCATGATCTCGGCTTCGCTTCGCTGCGCGAGGCCGCCGAGCACTACGGCCCCGGGCTGGCGCTCGGCGACGGCGAGGTGACGCTCCTCGAGCTCGCGAACGCGTACGCCACCTTGGCGCGCTCGGGGACGTGGCGCCCGGTGCGCGTCGTGCGCTCCGTCGAGACCGTGCAAGGTGCACACGTCGATCTGCCGGGCTCCGCGGCCGCCCAGGAGCGGCGGGTCGTCCCGCAGCCGGTCGCCGATCAGATCACCGACGTGCTCCGCGATCCGCGCGCCCGGGCGGCGTCGTTCGGCGAGCGGACGGTCCTCGATTTCGCCTTCCCGGTGGCGGCCAAGACCGGCACCTCGAAGGGCTACCGCGACAACTGGGTCTTGGGGTACACGCGCGAGGTCACGGTCGCCGTCTGGGTGGGCAACTTCGACGGGACGCCGATGAGCGACGTGAGCGGCATCTCGGGCGCGGGGCCGCTCTTCCACGCGGTGATGGAGGCGGCGATGCGGAGCCGCGATCCGGCGCCCCTCGCGATCTCGGGCGAGGCCCCGCGCGGCGCGCTCCTTCGCGGCGGAGGGTGGGGCGAGGCGACGCCGGGCGTGCGCCGCGTCGAGGTGTGCGCGCTCTCGGGCGGCCTCGCCGAGCGCGACTGCCCGCATCGGCTCGCGGAGTGGGTGAGCGACGACGTCGAGCTCCCGACCTGCACCTTCCACGAGCGCGTCCGCGTCGATCGGCGCAACGGGCTCCGCGCCGGCGCGCGCTGCGCCGCGGAGGACGTGATCGAAGAGGTGCGCGAGCGCTTCCCCCCCGAGTACGCGGCGTGGGCCGCCGCCGCGGGGCGCTCCACCGCCCCCGCCGAGTTCTCTCCGCTCTGCCCCGCGGAGGCGAGCGACCTCGCCGCGCTCGAACGCCGCGCGGGGCCCGCGGGCGCCGCGACGGACGGACCGCGGATCGTCTTCCCGGCGCCGGGGAGCCGCTTCGCGATCGACCCCGATCGACCGCGCGCGCTACAGGTCCTCGACGTGCAGGTGAACGCGCCCGCGGCGACGCGCGCGGTCGAGCTCGTGGTCGACGGGCGCGTCGTCGACAAAACGCGCGCCCCGTTCGTGCTGCACTGGACGCTCACCGAGGGGGATCACCGCCTCGAGGCGCGCGCCGACGGGATCGCCGCGCAGGTCGTGCCGGTGCACGTGCGCGGCGGCGAGCCGCTCGATTGACCGCCGGCGCAAGGAGGCCGCCCCGGGCCCCCGGTGGGCGCGCCCGCGGCGTCTCGGCGCGGCTCCTCGATCACGGATCACGCACGATCACGGATCACGCACCAATCACGCGGCGCGTGGCGGGACCGCGATCCCGCGCGTGCGCAGGCGCGCGACCCCCCACTGATCCGCCGCGTCGAGCGTCGCGACGACCACGTACTCCTGCGGCAGCGGCTGGAGCCAGAGGATCGCGGTGAGCATGCCGCGGACGAGCGTCGAGGTGATCACGAACGCGGTCCCGACCGCGTACGCGCGCAGCAGCACCTGGTGCTCGCGCAGCCAGTCCGCCTGACGCTTTCGCTGCTTCGGCAGCGCCCCCGCCGAGGCGCTCGCGTCGAGGATCGTCACCGTCGGC
>Ga0207710_10001252_pt1 | contig 12863 bp, 14 predicted proteins | sample KBSS24metaG_FD_184400 | JGI IMG/M metagenome (GOLD analysis project Ga0207710, IMG submission 184400) | Switchgrass rhizosphere microbial communities from Kellogg Biological Station, Michigan, USA - KBS S2-4 metaG (SPAdes) (version 2) | ecosystem: Host-associated > Plants > Roots > Rhizosphere...
AGCGGATCAATCCAAAGACTCCCATCTTTACCATCACCCCGCTCAATATCATTGTTGTTGCTGTAGGCGACTGTTCATACGTATCTGGTTGCCATGTATGAAACGGAAATATGGGCATCTTTATAGCAAAAGCTGCAAAGAATAACCAGAATACAAGATTTTGTTGCTGCCCGGTAAGTCCCGATGAATAAAAAGAAGCTATGTCGAATGAATGATTGGCTGTGTGGGAGTATACGTATAAAATTCCAACAAGCATTAACACGGAACCAATAAACGTATAAATAAAAAATTTGAATGTTACCTGTATTCTTTTTTCACCTCCCCATTGAGAGCAGAGAAAATACATAGGTATTAAGGCAAGTTCCCAGAAGAAATAAAATAACAATGCATCCATTGCAAGAAATACTCCCATCAATCCAGCCTGTGCGAGCAGCATTAATCCAAAAAAATTATTTGATTTTTTGTATGAGGTATTCCATGTTGAAATAAAAACCAATGGATAAGCGATTGCTGTAAGCAAACAAAGCAACTGACCCATGCCATCAAGTCTTATTGAAAAACTGCTGCCGATAGAGGACATCCATTCAGCATGGAATGCTAAATACTTTTCGTCTTTTAATAGGGTTAATCCGGCTATCGAAACAGCAAGTGTTATCAATGAGGCAAATAAAGCCCACGAACGAATCGCTTTTTCATTTTTGGTGAAAAAAGAAACAAGGCCTGTAAGCAGTGGGGTCAATATCAATAATACAGCGATCATATACCCGATGTCGTGAAAAATTTATTTTCTTAAAAAAAATTGTAATACAAAAATCAATAACATACTCAGCACCATCAACAGCACATAATTACCAACCTGCCCACTTTGCATAAGGCGTAATTGACGGCTTCCATAGTTTACCAGTTTGCCGACACCATTCACCAATCCATCCACAACTTTTCTTTCAAATATTGAATTAAGAAAAGCACCCAGTTTATTCAACGGATTTGCAATAATCTTTTTATACAATTCATCCACATACCATTTATTCTCGAACACTTTACCAAGACCTTTTGATTCCGAATAAGAATACTTACGAAACCGAAACCATGCTATAATTATAGCAATAATTACAAGTACAGTTGATAAAGCCATTAATGAAAGCTCTGTCGAATGAGCGACTTCGGAAGTTTTAATTGGTATTACAGGTGATAAAAATTCAGACAGTTTATCTCCGCCCTGCATTAATACATCTGGAATTCCAACCAATCCGCCGATAATAGAAAGTATTGCAAGCAGAATTAGGGGAATGGTCATTGCCGCAGGACTTTCATGCAAATGATATTTTTGTTCTTCTGTTCCCCTGAATTGACCTGTGAATGTGATAAACAATAAACGAAACATATAAAAAGCAGTAAGAGCTGCTCCCAACAATGCAACTCCGTACAGTATCTTATTATTTTCATAAGCACTTAACAGTATAGCATCTTTTGAAAAGAAGCCTGAAAAAGGAGGAATACCTGCAATAGCAATACAGCCAATAAGAAATGTGATATAAGTAATCTTTATTTTTTTACTCAAGCCTCCCATTTTTCTTATATCCTGCTCACCACCCATGACATGGATAACACTACCGGCAGCAAGAAATAGTAAAGCTTTAAAGAATGCATGTGTCATTACATGAAATACAGCAAATGAATAAGCGCCGACACCCAGCCCCAAAAACATATATCCTAATTGACTGACAGTAGAATAAGCCAGCACTTTTTTAATATCATTTTGTTTAAGGGCAATCGTAGCTGCAAGAATAGCTGTTGCCAGGCCGATGATAGCAACTACATTCATTGATATTGGAGCCAAAGAATAAAGAGCATTGCTTCTTGCTATCATATATACACCGGCTGTCACCATTGTAGCGGCATGTATAAGAGCAGACACAGGTGTGGGACCAGCCATTGCATCGGGCAACCAAGTATATAATGGTATCTGTGCACTTTTACCTGCAGCACCAACAAAGAGCAACAATGTAATGATCGTTGCATCAGTTTGGTTTAGGTTGCGAAGGTTGCTAAACACATCTCCATAATTAAGGGTGCTTGTTTTAGCAATGATCCAGAATAAAGCGATCAAAAAACCAAGATCGCCAATACGGTTCATAATAAAAGCTTTGTTCGCAGCTTTATTGTATTCATTGTTTTTAAACCAATACCCTATCAATAAATAAGAACAAAGTCCCACACCTTCCCATCCAATAAACATGATAAGATAGTTGGCCCCCATTACGAGCAACAACATGGAGAAGATAAAGAGATTGAGATAAGAAAAATATCTTCCAAAATGTTCAGAACTTTCTTCATGCATGTAAGAAGTAGAGTAAACATGAATAAGAAAACCAACTCCAGTAATGATAAGTAAGAAAACAGATGATAGTGCATCAATTTGAAAAGCAAATGGAATAACAAGTTTACCGACAGAAATGAAATTAAAATATTCTGCAGTATGTGTGTTCCCTCCTTTTACCTGCATGAATACCCAGATACTTATAATAAATGAAGCTAACAATACGCCGCAGCCAATAAAGCTGATCAATGGTTTGGATAAATATTTTCTTCCCAGTCCATTGATGAGAAAACCAATTAATGGCAAAAGAGGAATAAGCCACACTATTTGCAAAACATTACTCATATTTTCTGAAGTCGGAAGCGTGAGATCGGAAGTCTGACATCAGACCTCAGACTTCTGACCTCAATGCTTTAACCTGTTTAAAAAATTTACATCTACCGAATGAATATTTCTATACATCATTACAATAATAGCCAGGCCCACACTTACTTCTGCTGCTGCAACTACCATAATAAAGAAAACAAATAATTGTCCATCCGTTCCTGCTGTAGCATTGATTGCTGCGTTTTTCAAATGATGCATTTTTGAAAATGCAACCAATAAAAGATTCACTGCATTAAGCATTAACTCAATACACATAAAAATGATGATCGCATTGCGACGTGTAAGCACACCTGCAATACCAATACAGAATAAAGCAAGAGACAGAAATATGTAATAGTTTATCGGCATATTATCAAGTTCAGAGTTTAGAGTTCTGAGTCGTGAGTTTCAAGTACAGTTACTTAACTCATAACTCACAACTATTCCTTTTTCCCTATCACCACAGCTCCCACCATTGCGCTTAAAAATAAAACACTGCTTATTTCAAAAGGCACCACGTATTCAGTAAATAATGTTTTTCCCAAATTGCTTATCAATCCAATATCACCGGTATTTATTTCAGCAGTTTGTTGCCTGATCTCCGTGTTTCTCAATGCCGCCACTAATACCAATAATAAACATCCACCTGAAACAGCCCCGGCCAACCTGAGCCATCTATTTTTTCTTGGTTCGGTTTCATGATTCAAATTCATCAGCATTATTACAAAAAGAAATAGCACCATAATAGCTCCTGCATATACAATGATATTTACTATTGCAAGGAACTGCGCATTCAATAAGATATAATGACCGGAAATAGAAAAGAAAGTAACGATCAGCCATAGTACACTATATACGGGATTCCTGCTGCTGATCACCATTAATGCACTGAACAATGCTACTACTGAAAGAAACCAAAATAATATTTGAGTAATGTGCATTTCTATAAGCTATTAGTTCATTCAATTATTAAATAGTAATTACTAATTAATAATTCTCTCGCCTCTTGCCTTTTGATACGCTTCCGGTTCAGTAACAGGATTGGGTATCAACAGATCTTCCTTTTTATAAATAAATCCCTTTCTGTCATAGTTAGATGGAGTAAAAGTCTGCGATAAATAAATTGCATCCTTGGGACAAGCCTCTTCGCATAATCCGCAAAAAATACAACGCAGCATATTGATCTCGTATTTCACCGCATATTTTTCTTCTCTGTATAAATGTTCTTCGCCAGGTAACCGTTCGGCGCCTTCCATTGTTATCGCTTCGGCAGGACAAGCCACTGCACATAAACCGCATGCAGTACATCTTTCACGGCCTTCTTCATCCCTGTTCAATACATGTAATCCACGAAATACTTTTGGAAAACTTCTTTTTTGCTCGGGATATTGGATTGTAGGCTTTCTTTTAAAAAGATGACTGAATGTTATTGCCATCCCTTTCACAATATTCCACAGATATATTTTTTCAAGCCATGTCATTGGCCTGCGATCAACTGGTTTTGCTCTTTGTGTTAACTGTATATTCATTCTCTAAAAGGTCCCGATAGCCATCGGCGTAAAAATTTCGCAAATATATATTTTATGTACCCAACTGCATTACTACTATCATCACCCGTTGTGTCACTCACTTCAGGGTTCTGTTCGCTTATCAGCATTTCTTCGTCTTTTTCTCAGGCTTTCTACCACATCAGTGAATTTTATTATTGCCATAAGCCCAAATACCACTCCTCCAACCCATTTCCATTCCTTATCATTTTCAAAAAAATCATACCACCAAAAAAAGGAAACAACGATTGAAAGAATAACCATTGCTATATCAACTCCTAATTTATTTTTCTTTAATAAGGTTGACATTTATTTTTTATTTTTTTAACCATAACACTACAGCCGCCGTTATTATCATATTTATTAATGCCAATGGTATCAGTTTTCTCCATCCAAGGTTCATCAATTGGTCATACCTGAATCTTGGTATTGTCCAGCGTATCCATATAAATACGAACAAAAAGAAAAATGCTTTTGCCAACAGAACAGCAAAACCAATTATTGCAAGCCAATTCTGACTGATATTCCAATTGGATTCTTTCACAAATGGAATATCATAACCACCAAAAAATAATGTAGCCATTACTGCACCGCTAATGAACATATTTACATACTCAGCAAATAAGTAAAGACCCAGTTTCATAGATGAATATTCCTGGTGATAACCAAAGTTCAACTCGTTTTCTGCTTCAGCGAGATCAAATGGAGTTCTATTGCATTCAGCTAAAGCACAAATAAAAAATATAATAAATCCGAGCGGTTGGTAAATAACATGCCAGCCATGATCAACCTGGTTTTGTACAATCACACTCATTTGCAGCGAACCGGTCAGCATTAGGACAGCTATCAAAGCAAGCCCCATTGCCAGTTCATAAGAGATCATTTGAGATGCACCACGAATGGCCGCTAATAAAGAGAATTTATTATTTGATGCCCAGCCACCGATCATGATCCCATATACACCTAAACTTACTACGCCAAATATGTAAAGGATGCCAATATTTACATCCGCGATCTGTAGTGAAACATCTTTACCAAAAATATGCAGTGGAGTGCTCCAGGGTATCACAGCACTGGTAAGCATTGCTGTTACCATAGCGAGACAAGGACCAAGTATAAACAGAAATTTGGATGATGCAAGTGGAATGATCTCTTCTTTAAAAAATAGTTTGCCTCCATCAGCAAGAGGCTGCAAGATGCCAAAGGGCCCTGCACGATTGGGGCCATGCCTGTCCTGCATCCAAGCTGCTATCTTTCTTTCGGCATAGGTAGTGTACATAGCGATGATCAATGACAATGTAACAATGCCGCCAACCAAAAGAAATTTTTCTAACACATAAAACCAATCAATAGACAATAAGATCATAATAAGATCATTTTACCCTTATGGCGTATTTGGATTTGTTGAATCCGTTCCTTGTTTATTTGGCCCGATACCAATTTTCACATCAGTTACATTCTTCCCATAGGCGTGATGATCGCTTTCGAAAGTTTCGCTTGTTGCAGGTCCCGGAATTTCTGCAAGATCAACTTCTGGTGGATTTACATCGCTTACACTATGGATATCGAAAACCAATTTTGGGTCTCTTCCTCCCATCACTTCAGCAATTGTTTCATGCGGTATGGCAAGTCCCGGGTATTTGTTTTGGCCGATCACTGAATATTTTTTTATTCCTGTTAATCCTTCTATAACCCAATCATTAATGTGCTTTTTATCAAAGCGGCAGGTATTACATATCCAGCCCGGTTTACCATCATAGCTTTGCACTTCTCCCCATTCGTCTTTTCTTGCAGTCACTCTCAGTACTTCATCGCCACGATTCCATAATATTACTTTACCGCAACAGGTCGGACAATCACGATGAGCATTAACAGGCTTTGTAAACCATACTCGATTCTTGAATCGGAATGTTCTATCTGTTAATGCACCAACAGGGCAAACATCGATCATATTCCCGCTAAAGTCGTTTTCTATTGCCTTTGAAATATAAGTAGAGATCTCAGAATGATCGCCACGATCTAATATTCCATGAACTCTATTGTTGGTTAACTGGTCAGCTACATAAGTACAACGATAACATAGAATGCAACGTGTCATGTGCAATTGTATATATGGACCTATATTCTCTCTCTCGAATGTTCGTCTTTTGAATTCATAACGGGTTCCTGCTTTGCCATGCTCATACCCGAGATCCTGCAAATCGCATTCACCTGCCTGATCGCAGATGGGGCAATCAAGTGGATGATTAATTAATAAAAATTCAACAACGCCAGCTCGTGCATCCAAAACCTTTTCACTGGTAATATTTTTTACTTCCATTCCGTCCATTACCGTTGTTCTGCAGGAAGCAACAAGCTTGGGCATGGGCCGTGGATCCTTTTCAGAACCTTTGGAAACTTCTACCAAACAAGTACGGCATTTACCACCACTGCCTTGCAGCTTGCTATAAAAACACATAGCAGGCGGAGCTACATCACCGCCGATCTTTCGGGCAGCCATAAGAACGGTTGTTCCCGGCTCCACGTCAATAGTGATGTTATCGATCGTTACTTTGAATAGTTTTTTTTCTTCCGCCATTTTATAAATTCAAAAATCAAAATTTAAAATATTTATGCAACTGTTTCCAATGGTCTCGCATAATTCATCAATCCATAATTTCTTCTTTGTGCATCATCCGGATTTGTGATATGCCATTCAAACTCATCTCTGAAATGACGAATAGCTGCTGCTACCGGCCATGCTGCTGCATCACCTAATGGACAAATCGTATTGCCTTCAATCTTTCTTTGAATATCCCATAACAAATCTATATCACTCATCTTGCCTTTACCCGTTTCTATATTCCATAAAATCTTTTCCATCCAACCGGTACCTTCCCTGCACGGCGAACATTGACCGCAACTTTCATGACGATAAAATCTTGCAAGTGTATAAGTATGTCGAACTATACATTGATCCTCATCTAAAACTATAAATCCGCCCGAGCCCATCATTGATCCTGTTTGAAATCCTCCGTCAGCTAAACTTTCATAGGTCATCATTCTTGTTTCACCTTTTGCTGTCTTCAATAAAAGGTTTGCGGGTAAAATGGGAACTGATGATCCACCAGGAATACAGGCTTTTAACTGTCTTCTATTTACAATGCCTCCGCAATATTCATCACTATAAATAAATTCTTCAACAGAGATAGTCATATCTATTTCATACACTCCCGGCTTTTTTATATTGCCACATGCAGAAATCAATTTTGTTCCTGTTGATTTTCCAATACCAATTTTTGCATAGCTCTCCCCACCTTCATTAATAATAGGAACAACTGCAGCAATGGTTTCAACATTATTAACTACAGTCGGACAATCCCATAATCCTTTTACTGCAGGAAAGGGAGGTTTTATTCTTGGATTACCTCTTTTGCCTTCGAGGCTTTCAAGCAAAGCCGTTTCTTCACCACATATATATGCGCCTGCGCCGGGATGAACATATATTTCGCAATCAAATCCACTATCTAAAATATTTTTTCCAAGCCATCCATTGTTCCTTGCTTCTGCAATGGCCTGCTCCAATATGTCAACGATCCATGCATATTCACCACGTATGTAGATATATGAAACTTTACTACCTAATGCAAAGCAAGAAACGATCATTCCTTCGATGAGTAAGTGAGGAATGAATTCCATTAAATACCTGTCTTTAAATGTACCCGGTTCACTTTCATCAGCATTAACCACTAAGTAACGTGGCACTCCTTCTGGTTTGGCAAGAAAACTCCATTTCATTCCTGTAGGAAAGCCGGCGCCACCACGACCACGAAGTCCACTCTTTTTCACTTCTTCAGTGACAGCATCCGGGCTCATTGTTTTCAATGCTTTTTCTACAGAAGCATAACCTCCATTCTTACGATATACGTCATAATAGCGTATATCGTCAATATGAATTTTGTCTAATAAAAGTTTTCGTGCCATAACATTCTAGCTAATCCATTCTTTTTAAAGTTTCACCGCTTGTCTTGCCATTAACTTCCATTGATTTTTTTGCATCACCCAAACCTGTAATACATTTAAATGCAATGGCGATTCTTTTCCCTGCATATCAACAGAAGTAGCCTTTAACACATGGCGAACAACTGCTGTGTTCTTTCCTTCAAAAAAGACAGTCGCACTGTCCATCATAAAATTCTTATATGTTGAAGGGCTATGAATAGCACCAGCTATCATTTCGGATCTGTTTTCAATCTTAGCACTGGAATGACCGTATGTTACTTTATCCGCCATCAAACCTTCTAAAGCTACACTGTCTCTATTTATGAAAATAGCAGTGTTTAATTGCTTTACCCTGTCTAATACTTTTTGTTCATCTGTCTGCGCAAATGATTTTATAGCAGCAAAAGCTAAAAGAAATAAGATGATCTTTTTCATATGCTTAATTATTAGTTGCAGCATTATTTCTGCATTCATTTATTATCGAATCCACTTTTTCTTTTGTCAAATGTTCTCTATAGTTTTTCCCCATTTGCATCATCGGAGCATAGCCGCAGGCGCCAAGACATTCAACGGTTTTTAAAGAAAACATTCCGTCGGCAGTTGTCTCACCTACATTAATTCCAAGTTTTTGTTTAATATAATCAATGATCTTATCGCTTCCATTCAACATGCACGGGCCTGTCTGGCAAACTTCAAACATATATTTACCAACAGGTTTTAAATTATACATGCTATAAAACGTAGCCACTTCATATACTTCAATGGGAAGTATTTTTAATAATGAAGCAACATAATCCATGGTTTCTACACTTAGCCAGCCGCCAAATTCTTTTTGAGCCAAATGTAAAACAGGTATCACTGCGCTTTTTTGTTTCCCTTCAGGATAAAAGCTGATGATACGCTGTACCTCTTTTAATTTTTCGTCCGAAAATTTTATCATTTTTGTTTAAGTCAAAAAATATATGATAGACTTTTACTTTTTGATTTCTTATGAATCCATTTCTCCTGCTATCAAATTTAAACTACTCATTGTAATTATGGCATCACTCAGCATGCCTCCTTTTACCAACTCTTCAAAGGCCTGGTAATAAATAAAACAAGGACGGCGAAAATGCAAACGATACGGTGCACGTCCGCCGTCACTTATAAAATAAAAACCAAGCTCACCATTTCCGCCTTCTACAGATTGATACACTTCACCAACCGGCATATCAATCTCTCCCATAATAATTTTAAAATGCCAGATCAATGCTTCCATCTTTGTATATACATCTTCTTTTGAAGGCAAATAATATTCAGGAACATCTGCATGATAAATTTCAGCTTCTGCTCCTTTAAATTCCTGTACTTTATGATAAGCCTGTTCAATGATGCTTAAGCTTTGCCACATTTCCTGCTCACGAACCAACCAGCGATCATAATTATCGCCGGTAGTTCCAACCGGAACATTAAATTGAAAATCCTCATAGCTTGAATAAGGCGTATGAACTCTTACATCATAGTCCACACCAGCAGCACGAAGATTAGGACCTGTGAATCCATAGTTCAATGCTCTTTCTGCACTAATAGCACCAGTGCCCATTGTCCTATCCATGAATATGCGGTTGCGTTGAAAAAGACTTTCAAATTCCTTAAGCACTTTCGGATATTCCTTTAAAAATTTTTCCAGCTTTTGAAAAGCTATATCATTAAAATTTCTTTCAAAACCGCCAATGCGGCCAATATTGGTAGTAAGACGTGAGCCACAAATTTCTTCCCATATTTCATAAATAAGCTCACGGTATTGCATGAGATATAAAAATCCGGTGTATGCTCCGGCATCAACACCAACAATAGAATTGCATATTAGATGATCAGCGATCCGTGCCAACTCCATTATAATGATGCGTAAATAATCAACCCGCTTTGGAATTTTTACACCTAATAATTTTTCACAGGTAAGATGCCAGCCCATATTATTAATAGGAGCTGAACAATAATTCATCCGGTCAGTTAACGGAGTGATCTGGTAAAGAGGCCGACGTTCTGCAATTTTTTCAAATGCACGATGAATATACCCGATGGTTTGTTCAGCTGAAACTATACGTTCTCCATCAAGCTCAAGAATGTTTTGAAAAACACCATGTGTAGCCGGGTGTGTTGGTCCCAGGTTTAACGTAGTAGTGGTTTTTTCAATACTTCCTTCCGGTAACTTTATATGCTGATCTACCATGATTGGTTCAACTTCTAAAAGGGCTTTAAAAAATTCAATTTCATTTTATTCCTCATTCCTTTTCAGGGACATGTTATCGTCCAAACATTTCATCATCTTTATCTGTTCTGGTCTGGTCTTCTAATGGATATTCTTTTCGCATGGGGAAATAATCCATTTCATCCACATTCAATATTCTTTTCAAATTAGGGTGACCTATAAAATTCACTCCATAAAAATCATAGGTTTCTCTTTCAAGCCAATTAGCTGCGGAAAACAAACCCGTTGCTGTATAGATGTCTGGCTGACTAATATCTGTGTATATTTTAAATCGTATCCTTACATTATCTACAAGATTATGCAAGTGATATACAATAGCTAATTCTCTTCCTTTATTATCGGGATAATGCACTGCACAAAGCGTAGTAAGAAACCGGAACTTTAATTCTTCATCATCGTATAAAAAATTAAGCACTTTAAGATTAAGATCTTTTGGCACTTGGAAAGTCAGCATTCCATAAGGTTCTTCAAACTTGCTAACCTGGTCTGAAAATTTTTCAGTCAATCTTTGCTTAATACGTTCATTAGTCAAAGCCATAAGTCAAAAGTTAAAGTCAAAAAGCTCATTCTCTTTTGACTTTTTTAATTTCTTATTGTATTCCGTAACTCTCAAGTAATGCCTTATATTTTTCACCATTTCTTCTTCGCAAACTTTCTTTACCAACAAGATCTTGTATTCTGATTACTCCATCAATCACTGCTTCAGGTCTTGGGGGACATCCTGGAATATAAACATCGACAGGTATGATCTGGTCAATACCCTGCAGTACGCTATAAGTATCGAAAATACCACCACTGCTGGCACAGGCACCCATTGCCAATACCCAACGTGGTTCTGCCATTTGCAAATAAACTTGCTTTACTACGGGACCCATTTTTTTTGCAATAGTTCCCATTACCATCAGCAGATCGCATTGACGTGGAGAAAAGCCTACTCTTTCACTTCCAAACCTGGCAAGGTCATAATGCGATGCCATGGTAGCCATGAATTCAATACCGCAACAGGAAGTTGCAAAAGGTAATGGCCAGATAGAATTTTTTCTTGCAAGACCGATCACCTTATTTAAAGTGGTTGCAAAAAAACCTTCACCCTGGTGTCCTTCCGGCATTTCCGCCAAGCTAATATCAGGTTCAAGCGGCTTTTCAATTAAATTATATGATACAGGGCGAGCCATTTTTAATTAAAAATTTATAATTAAGAATTAATAATTCTCCATATTAAACAACCGGAAGAATACGGAGTTCAGGCAATTATTAATTTTTAATTGTTAATTGTTAATTGTTCGTTTCTTAATCTTCCCATTTCAACGCACCTTTTTTTATTATATAGATAAATCCACAAAGAAAAAAAGCTACAAACAATATCACTGCCCAAAAACCACTCCAACCAAGTCCTTTAAAGTTTACTGCATAAGGATAAAAGAAGATCACTTCCACATCAAAGAGCACAAATAAAATAGCTGTCAGAAAATATTTGATTGCCATGGGTTGCCGGGCATCCCCATGACTTTCGATACCGCTTGCAAAATTTTGCAGCTTGTCTTTTGTCTTTCTCCCGGGGCCGAGCAAATGTGTAACCAACATGAGAAAAGTTACAAGACCTCCCGCAAAAATTACTTGTATAGCTACCGGCAAATATGAAGCTGATTCTTTTGTATTAAGCGCTGTTTGGAGTAAATAATTCATGAATTTTCCGTGGCGCAAAAATAAGACGGTAACCTGAATTTACCTTATTTAAATGAAGCGGAAATAAGGCATCCTTTCGATCGTTTATAAATTAAAGATCCCCTACTATGCAGCAGAGGACCTTTATTTGTAAAAGAAGAAAACCGAGTTTAATCTTTTATAGTCATTATCCCTTAGATGCGGTACCAGTTTTTGGTGCAGGCGCTTTCTTCAGAATGTTTAAATTATTTTTTATTGCCTCATTATTTGGATCTAATGCCAGCATTTTTTCGAGGTAAACTATCGCTTTGTCCTTATCCTTTACAACGTTTGCATAGTACTGCGCCAGGTATCCTGCTGTATTTATAATGCTGGTTTTATTTTTTACCGTATCTTTTTCCAGCACTTCAAGATATTTAAGTCCTGTTTCTATAGCCAATCCCTTTTCCATAGTTGTATCCATAGCTTTTTGGCCATTGAACTTCCATTGCCATCCAAAAGTTTCATCAGGCCATTTTTGGGTATAGTAAGTAAAGACGCTATCAGATCTTACGTAATTTTTTCCCTGATAAAATGCAAAGCCTGCATCAAAAAAATCTCTTTGTCCGGGGTTAGGCTTTAATTTAATAATAGCAAGCCTTATATCGCCTTCCTTATTGCGACATAGGCTATCCCCTTTTGCTTTTAAAAAGTCAGCTCCCTGTTTTAAGAAATCAATTTTAGAAGTAAGAAC
>Ga0207710_10001255_pt1 | contig 12843 bp, 9 predicted proteins | sample KBSS24metaG_FD_184400 | JGI IMG/M metagenome (GOLD analysis project Ga0207710, IMG submission 184400) | Switchgrass rhizosphere microbial communities from Kellogg Biological Station, Michigan, USA - KBS S2-4 metaG (SPAdes) (version 2) | ecosystem: Host-associated > Plants > Roots > Rhizosphere >...
TCTTTCGGTCACTGCCGCGAATTATCTGTTTCTTGCTCGCGAAACGCTTTACCTGGATGCATTCCTGAGCTCCATCAAGGTGGCCTTCATCTCGACATGCTTCTGCCTTTTAGTGGCTTATCCGATGGCGTACGGTATCGCGCGCTCCAGCGCCAGATGGCGAAACGCAATGCTGTTGCTGGTGGTCTTGCCGTTCTGGACGTCGTTCCTCGTGCGCGTGTATGCCTGGATTGGCCTGCTGCGCAATAACGGGCTGATCAACAATGCATTGATGGGGCTTGGGGTGATTCACGAGCCTCTGGTGATGATGCAAACAGACTTTGCGATGTACATCGGCATCGTCTATTCATACCTGCCGTTCATGATTCTGCCGCTCTATTCGAATCTCGAAAAACACGACACCACGCTGCTCGAAGCCGCCGTAAACCTCGGTGCCACGCCTTTCAAGGCATTCCTGCAGATCACGCTGCCGCTGTCTCTTCCGGGGATCATCGCCGGCTCCATGCTGGTATTCATTCCGGCCGTAGGGGAGTTCGTCATACCACGCCTCCTCGGCGGTAATGAGACTCTGATGATTGGCAGGGTCCTGTGGGATGAGTTTTTCAACAATCGAAACTGGCCGGAAGCGAGCGCGGTAGCGATGACGCTGCTGCTCGTCCTGGTACTGCCGATCATGATTTTCCAGCGTTACCAGGCACGGGATGCCGGCACTGGTCTGCATCACTGAGGCGCGCAATGAATCACACACGCTCCAGGGTACTGCCGGCGCTGCTCGTGATGGGGTTCGCCTTCCTTTATATCCCCATCATTTCCGTCATTGTGTATTCGTTCAACAATTCGCGATTGGTGACGGTGTGGGGCGGTTTTTCAACGCGGTGGTATGGCGCACTGCTCGCCGATCATCGAATGTTGGAAGCGGCCTGGCTCAGCCTGCGTATTGCGGCCGTCAGCGCCACATTGGCGGCCATTCTCGGCACCCTCGTTGGACTGGTCCTGGCGCGATTCGGCCAGTTCCGAGGGCGCACGATTTTATCCGGAATGGCGAGCGCGCCGCTGGTCATGCCCGAAGTCATCACGGGGCTGTCGTTGTTGCTGCTGTTTGTGGCCTTCGCGCCGCTTCCTTTTTTTCCGGATGAGCGTGGTTTCACCACTATTGTGATCGCACACGTGACACTCACGATGGCCTACGTCGCCGTGATCGTCCAATCGCGCCTTTCGACCCTGGATGAGTCGCTGGAGGAAGCCGCCATGGATCTCGGTGCGAGGCCGGCTTGGGTCTTCATTCTCATCACGCTGCCCATCATCGCGCCGGCGATCGCCTCCGGCTGGCTCCTGGCGTTCACTTTGTCGCTGGATGATCTCGTGATCACGACTTTCACTGCAGGCCCGTCCACCACCACATTGCCGATGATGATCTTCTCCAAGGTTCGCCTGGGGGTGACCCCGGAGATCAATGCACTCGCCACACTCATGATCACGCTGGTTGCCGTCCTGGTCGTCGCTGCGAGCGTGCTGATGGCTCGGAAGGAGAAGTCCCGCGAACGGGACGTGAATCTCGCGCATGGTGCCAGGGGTGTCCTATGAGCGGTGTGCGGACCACCAGTTGTGGGAGTGATATGGATTCGACAATGCTTCTCAGGCGTCGCGAGCGGTCGTTCGGGGCCGGTGCCGAGCTATTTTATCGTCGCCCGATTCAGCTGGTGCGGGGGGAGGGCGCCCACGTCTTCGACGAGAATGGCCGCCGATATATCGACTTCTATAACAACGTGCCGGCGGTAGGGCACGGCAATACGCATGTCGCCGACGCGATCTCGTATCAACAGCGCACATTAAACGTCAACAGCCGGTATCTGCACGAAGGCACTGTCGCCTATGCCGAACGACTCGCCTCATTGCATTGCTCACGCATCGAGAGTTTCGTCTTCGGCTGCAGCGGCACGGAGGCGAACGAAGTGGCGATTCAGATGGCGCGCTTGGCTACCGGAAGGCGGGGCATCCTGTGCACGAATGCTGCATACCACGGCAACAGCGACCTGGTTGGACGGCTCACCAACGCGGGACGCACGGAACCGGAGAGCCCGGACGTCCACGCCTTCCCTTTTCCGGACCTGTACCGCCCGATTGCAACAGGGTGCAGTGAGCAGCAACTCGAGGACACTTATCTCGCGCGGATTCAAGAGGCAATCGAGAGGTTCGATGCGTCGGGGGTGGGCCTTGCGGCCATGCTGATCTGCTCCATCTTCGCCAATGAAGGTCTGCCCAATCTACCCAAGAACTTCATGGCACGCGCCGCTGACATGGTCCGCGCCGCCGGTGGACTTGTGATTGCGGACGAGGTGCAGGCAGGGTTCGGCCGCACAGGCCATTGGTGGGGATATGAAGCCACTGGCTTCCAACCGGACATCGTGACTCTCGGTAAGCCGATGGGCAACGGCGTGCCGATATCCGCGGCGGGCGCCAGCCGTGACCTGATCGAGCGCTTTCGCAGACGAACCGATTATTTCAACACCTATGCCTCCAGCCCGCTCCAGGCAGCGGCTGGTATGGCCGTATTGGATGTTATCGAGCGTGACGAGTTGGTCGGCAACGCGCGGCAGGTTGGAGCGATGCTAAAAGAAGGACTGGAGCGAATCGCCGCGAACGATCGGCACCTAGGCGATGTGCGCGGTCGAGGATTATTTATCGTCGTCGACGTCGTCACGGACCGCGAGTCGAGAACGCCGGATCCTGAACGGGCAGCCGCCTTGGCGGACCGGCTCAAGGATCTTGGCTTTCTCACAGCTGCAGCCGGTGCGTACAAGAACCTGGTCAAAGTGCGCCCGCCGCTCGTCGTCTCGAGAGAGGATGCGGCCTCGTTCCTCGAAGCTTTTGAGACTGCAAGGCAGGATATCTGTGGCTGACATGGAACTAGACCCATTGCTGAAGGCGGCTCGCGCGGCTTTGGAGCATTTCCCTATCAACACAGTCGACGTGTCGCTGTTCGCACGGGCCGAGAACATGACCTTCAAGGTCGCGGACGACAGAGGCAACTTCTACGCACTTCGCCTGCACCGACCCGCCTACCACGCATTGGAAGAACTTCAGTCGGAGAGAGTGTGGACCAGGGCACTGTTACAGGCTGGCATCCATGTGCCCGAGGCGATCCCCACGCGCGACGCGCGGGAATATGCCGCTGTCGAAGTTCCCTCACTTGGTCAGCACTTTCACGCAAGCCTGTCCCGTTGGATCGCCGGCGAGCTGATGATGCAGTTGATTCGCGACGGTGCCCCTCGCGAACGGCTGGAACCGCATTTTTACGAGCTCGGTGCATTGATCGCCACCATGAACGTTCAGGCCGCGGGTTGGCAGCCGCCTGCCGAATTCCAACGACACGCGCTGGATGCCGACGGCCTCATGGGTCACCAACCCTTCTGGGGCCGTTTCTGGGAGCGCGGCGATCTTTCCCCGATCGAGAAAACACTACTCGTCGAGACGCGGGATCGGATACGCGAAATACTGATCCGCTATGGTAAGGACCGATCTCGATACAGTGTCATCCACGCTGACCTGCATCCCGGCAACGTGCTGGTTAACGGTGATACGTTAACCGCGATCGATTTTGACGACACCGCCTGGGGTTGGCACATGTACGATGTCGCCGCAGCGCTGAATCAATGTCAGGAGCTCCCCGATTTTGGCGCCTTCTACGCTGCGTGCGTGGAGGGATATCGAAAAGTCAGGCCCGTCTGCAAGGAAGATCTGGCCATGTTGCCGCTGTTCCTTCTCGTGCGCGGATTGGCCGAGATCGGCTGGTTCGCCGACCGGCCGGAAAATGCCACACCGGCCGAACTGACCGCGATGAAAGACTTCGTCATCGCGCAATGTCAGGATTTTAAAGACGGGCGCTTGTCCGTACCAGCCAGCGCCTTGCACGGGCGATGGGAGGCTTAGTGCCATTCAGCGTTCCCCGATATTCAAAAGACACGCCGGAGTTGCGGACGGCGGCTTATTTGCGCAAGCAGTAGGGCGTCCGTGCCGGTGCCGGGGGGCGCGAGGGTGATAGCACCCGAATCTTCTTCCAGGAAGAGCAACACCCGGTCCGTGTACTGAATGTGGCGGGTCCGCGCGCGAGCGGGTGGCCGCAAGGACATGCGTATTGTGAAGCGACCATACGAGTCGTTCCCGCGACACTGACGGCCGGCGGCGTGCGAGCTCGCGATAGTCGGTTGCGGCGACGGCTTTCGAACGTAGCCAGGTCATAGTCAAAAGAGTCCTGTTTCTGTGGGTTGCGCGCGGCCGGGCTCGATCTCGCGGTGAAGAAGTTTAGCACCCAGTCTATCGATTATGATTGAAAAGTAGCGAAAACGAGCGAAGATGAGCGATGATGGTGGTCCTGTCGGTGTCTCAAAGGGGGAGTAATGACTCCGGATCCGCTGTTCGGCGTGTTTCTGCATTGGCTCGGCGGTCTGTCGTCCGCGAGCTTTTACGTCCCGTATAAGCGGATCCGTGCGTGGTCTTGGGAGATCTTTTGGATCACCGGAGGGCTGTTTTCGTGGCTCTTGGCTCCCTGGCTGTTCGCTTCGATCCAGACCCCTCACCTGCTGGATGTGCTCGGAACGGCGGACTCGCATACTTTGTTCTGGTGCTGGTTCTGGGGCGTCATGTGGGGCCTGGGAGGGCTCACGTTTGGACTGACCATGCGTTATCTCGGACTATCGCTCGGAATGGCGGTGGCACTGGGACTGACGACAGTGATCGGTACTGTGGGTCCGCCGCTTTTTCATGGGCAGATCGGCGAGCTCGCGGCGACGGCCAGCGGCCGCACGACCTTCATTGGAATTGGAATCACGCTGGTCGGGATCGTGCTCGTGGCCATGGCCGGAAGGGCTAAAGAACGCGAGGCCAGCGGCACGGAAGGCGCCTCGGGAGTGCCTGAATTTGACCTGCGCAGAGGCCTGCTGATTGCTGTGTTTTCGGGTTGCCTGTCGGGATGTTTTGCGTGGGGTCTGGCTGCGGGTGAGCCGATCCGCCGGGCTGCGGTGGTCGCAGGCACGGCCAGCCTCTGGCAGGGGCTGCCAGTGTTGTGTGTGGTCCTGGCCGGCGGGCTCACCACTAATCTGATTTGGTGCGCGTTGCTGATCAAGCGCAACCGGACAGCCGGTCAATTTGCGGGTCGGGTCGAGGTAGGGGCTGCCAAACCGCCTCTCGCGCTCAACTACCTGTTGGCCGCGCTGGGCGGAACGCTTTGGTACTTCCAGTTCTTTTTCTACACCATGGGTGAGAGTCAGATGGGGCGCTACGGCTTCTCATCGTGGACTTTGCACATGGCCAGCATCATTCTGTTCTCGACCCTTTGGGGCTTTGCGCTGAAGGAATGGGCGGGCGCGAGTGGCCGTACGCGGGCACTCGTGTGGAGCGGCATTGCAGTACTCCTGAGCTCAACTGTTGTGATCGGAGTTGGAAATTATCTTTCGATGCCAAAGTGAACAGTAGGATCTCACGTCCGCTGCCAACGGTTGAACCTCATGGAGCGGCGTGGGGGCGGGAAGTGACGGATGGACCAGGCGCAGCGCCCCAAAGGCAACATCCGTGTGCGCGTGTCCTACAAACACGGTGGAAACGCGCCGAAGCGTGGCAAGGGACCTCACAAAGACTTCGGATTCGGCGAAGCGCCCCTCGACGAGCACTCGCTCGCGGCTGCCGATGAGATCGAGCAGCACGTTTGCCATGAGCGCCGCGTAAAGTGCCACGGCGGCTCGCTGTTGAAATGCGTCCTCTGGCAGTGAAACCCATCGTCCTTGACGGGTCGGAAACGGGCCCGAGCCAGGCGCGAAAGTGGGCAGCACCATGTGGCCGCCTGCCAACACGCAGCTTGCGGCGGCAAGCAACGCGGGTTGGTCATGCCGCAAGTCCAGTCGCCGCGTGTCGAGCCCGGTGAGGAGCTCGATCTCACGACCGCCCATAAAGCGCGCGGAGGGCACTGGGCGGCCGAAAGCATCCACGTTGACCAGGCAGTCACGTGATTCTGGCAGGCTCGTCATATCGAACTGCTCACCGCTGTTGAGAATGCGCATGGCAACGAACCAGGTCCCTGTGGACAGAACGGTCGCTGCGTGCCCTGCAATTTCCGGGAGGCCGCGCGCCGCGTGGAGTGCGGCGTTGGAATCATGAATCCCGCAGTGAACCAGCGTATCTGCCGGCAAACCGGTGCGCTCGACCCACTTGGGCAGCAACGGGCCGAGAACGGCGCCGGCGTCCCTCAGGGGAGCGATGTGCTCGGCCCAGCCGCGGCTCGCGGATAAGGCGGAGTGAGTGCCCGTCAGCGGATTCCACAGATCCGTATGGCATCCCAGACTGGTCACTTCGGACGCACCGACACCCGATAGTAACCAACTCCAATACTGCGGCCAGGGAAGCACCCAGGAGCGGGGCGCCAGGAGATCGGGCTTTAACGACTGTTGGTAATACAGCTGGACGCCCAGATTCAGGCCGAACGGCAGAGCCGGCGACCCTGTACTGACAAAGGGATCCCGCAGCTCGTCGTACTGCTGACGGATCGTTTCAGGGACTTCGGATTCGTAGTCGAGCGGCGCTTGAATCAACTCGCCATCGCGGATGACGGCGGCCGCCGCACCATGACTCACCGGGATGATCGAGCCGACGTGAGCGAGGCGGGCGAAATCGCGCAGGGCATTCTCGACCCATTCCTCGATTCCCCTCGCGTCCAGGACCGCGCGCCCACTATCCGTGATGCGGGGATTCTGACGGGTCCGACGCTCGAGCAGGCGGCCTTCCGGTGTCCAAAGACTCAGTTTGGACAAGGTCTTACCGACGTCCAGAACGATGGTGGCCCGGTCCGACATGGCATCTCTCATGACTTAATTTGATTGGTAATGATCGAACATGATTGCAAAACGCGCGGCGCTTCGCTACAAAGACTGCATGGACACAATCACATCACTTCCTTTTGCCATACCCGTCAATCGCTGGTCTGCCGAGGAGGCGCGCGGGAAAGTGCCTTCCGAGTTGCTACTGTATCGCTCGAATCTGCTGGGCTCCGACCTCACGGTCACCAATTTCGGTGGCGGCAACACCTCCGCCAAGCTCGAGGAACGGGATCCGCTGACGGGCGGCCCTACCCAGGTCTTATGGGTGAAAGGCTCCGGTGGCGATCTGGGCTCGATGAAGCTCGACGGCTTTGCAACCCTGTATCAGGACAAGCTGTTGGGGCTCGAGAAACTGTACCGCGGCGTCGAACATGAGGATGAGATGGTGGGGCTGTTGCCCCATTGCACGTTCAACCTCAACGCGCGCGCGGCGTCGATTGATACTCCCTTGCACAGCTATCTGCCGTTCGCTCACATCGATCACGTTCATCCGGACGCGATCATTGCGCTGGCCGCCTCCTCGGGTGGTGAAGCGGCGACGCGGCAAATCTGGGGTGGAAAGATCGGTTGGCTGCCGTGGAAACGTCCCGGCTTTGACCTGGGGTTGCGCCTGCGCGACTACGTCGTTAAGAATCGCGGCTTGCGCGGCGTCATGTTGGCGGGTCATGGAATCATCTGCTGGGGTGACACGTCGAGGGACTGTTATAACAACACAATCGACCTCATCGCAGATGCTGTCCGCTTTCTCAATGAGCGTATGGCAGCGCGTCCGGCATTTGGAGGGCAGCGAATTGCGCCGCTGAGCGCACCGCAGCGAGCTGTGGAGGCCGCCGTGCTGATGCCCCGTTTGCGGGGTCTCATGCAAGGGGATACCTCCAAAGTCGGGCACTTCTCCGACGATCCAGAGACACTGGAGTTTGTGTGTTCGGAGAGTTTCGCGCGGCTGGCGGCCGTGGGCACATCGTGTCCGGACCATTTTCTGCGTACAAAGATTGCTCCGTTGACCTTGGACGAGACCCGGCTTCACGACGCCACCTACCTGTCGAAGGTGATCGCGGAATACCGGGCTGGTTATGCAGCCTATTACCAGCGGTGTGCCGGGCCGTCTGATCCGCCGATGCGCGATGCCAACCCGGTGGTCGTGCTAGTTCCGGGCATTGGTCGTGTGACTTTTGCCGCCGACAAGACGACCGCGCGCCTCGCGGGTGAGTTCTACGCAAACGCGATCAATGTCATGCGGGGGGCTGAGTCGATCGGCCATTATCTCGGCTTGGACGAGCGGGAGGCCTTCAACATCGAGTACTGGGCGCTCGAGGAAGCGAAGCTGCGCCGCATGCCGAAGCCTAAGCCGCTGGCGGGCAAAATCGCATTGGTCACCGGTGGTGCCGGCGGCATCGGCACCGCAACAGCCATTCGACTCCTGGCAGAAGGCGCCTGTGTCATGTTGCTGGACCGGGATGCCGATGCTCTCGAGTCCACCGCGCAAGAGCTGCAGGCAAAGGGCGGCAAGGACGCGGTGAGGTCCGCGGTCTGCGATGTGACAAGTGAGGAACAGGTGGCCGCGGCGTTTGCAGCCTGCTCGCGCGAATTCGGCGGCCTGGATATTCTGGTTGCCAATGCCGGCATCGCCTCCTCTGCGCCAATCGAAGAGACCACAGTGGATCTGTGGCGCAAGAATTACGATGTACTCTCCGAAGGGTATTTCCTGACCGCCCGCAGCGCGTTTCCGCTGATGAAGCTGCAAAAGGGCGGAGCCATTGTGTTCATTGGATCGAAGAATGGGATTGCAGCTGCAGTCAACGCTTCGGCCTATGCCTCGGCGAAAGCGGCTGCGCTGCACCTCGGGCGCTGTCTGGCTCTGGAAGGAGCTCCGCACGGAATCCGTGTGAATACGGTCAATCCGGATGCGGTTATCAAGGGATCACGCATCTGGGACGGTGATTGGCGCCGGGAGCGCGCAGGTGCCCATGGGATCGATGCGGGAGCGGAGTTGGAGGAGCATTATCGGAATCGTTCGATGCTCAAGCGAGATGTGCTGCCGGGCGACATCGCCGAAGCGGTCTACTTCTTTGCATCGGAAATGTCAGCCAAGTCAACCGGCAACATGCTCAATGTCGATGCGGGCAACGCACAGGCCTTCACGCGGTAGGAGCGACCGAAATGGAAACGAAACTGCCCTTGACGCCGGAGCTCATCCGCCAGTCAAACGCGCCCCGGCTCGGTGCCTTGGATGACGACTACGACTCTCTCGGGCGCCAGCTGCGTCGCCGTGGCGTTGACATCGAAAAGATTGAACGCCAAGTCGCGCAGTTCACCGTGGCGCTGCCCAGTTGGGGAGCCGGACGGGGCGGCACGCGGTTCGCCAAGTTTCCATTCCGCGGGGCACCGACGAACATCCATGAAAAACTGCAGGACTGCTCAGTGGTGCAGCAGTTGTGTCGGATCACGCCGCGCGTGTCGCCGCATTTTCCATGGGATTTCGTGAGCGATTACCGCGCCTTGCGCGAGGCGGCGGCGGCGCTGGGGCTTGGGTTCGACGCGGTGAACTCCAACACCTTTCAGGACCAGCCCGGACAACAACATAGTTATGCCACCGGCTCCTTGACTTCGACGGACCGCGGCGCGCGCGAGCAGGCGGTTGCTCACAACATCGAATGTATTCAGATCGGGCGGCAGCTCGGATCGGTGGCCATTACGGTGTGGCTGGGTGATGGCAGCAACTTCCCCGGCCAACAGGATCTGACACGGGCCTTCGACCGCTATCTGGAATCGATGGCGCAGATCTATGCCGCTTTACCCGTCGACTGGCGTATGTTGCTCGAGCACAAGCTCTATGAGCCGGCTTTCTACAGCACCGTCCTGCAGGACTGGGGATCATCCATTCTTGCCGCGCAGCAGCTCGGGCCGAAGGCCCAGTGCCTGGTCGACCTGGGTCACCATGCGCCCAACACCAACATCGAGCAGATCGTCTCCCGGCTGCATCGCTTCGGCAAGCTGGGTGGCTTTCACTTCAATGACAGCAAGTACGGGGACGATGATCTGGACTCGGGCGCGATCAATCCGCACCAGCTGTTCCTGGTCTTCAACGAACTGGTGGAAGCCGCCCTGAATCCGCGGTCCGGATTCAATCCTGCCTACATGATCGATCAGTCGCACAACGTGACCGATCCGATCGAGAGCATGTTGTCATCGGCCGAGGCCATCGCCGGCGCGTACGCCAAGGCATTGATCGTTGACCGCGGTGCGTTGCGAGACGCCCAGGAGTCCAATGACGTCATGATGGCCTTCCAGGCGCTACGGCAGGCTTATCGTACCGATGTCTCGCCCATCGTAGCGCGTGCGCGGGTCGCCGCCGGCGGCGCGGTGGACGTGTTGGCAGCCTATCGCACCAGTGGCTGGCGCCAGGAAAAGGCGGGTCAGCGCAAGGCAGTGGCGCCGGGCACCGGGATAGTCTGATTGATTTTGATTGATTCGCCCCACCGGTACGTCCACAGTACGAGCTGGGGACGCACCTTGGGTGAGGCATGCATTCGGCGGAGCGCGATAAGTTGATTCTCGAAACCCTGGATCAGCGGGGTTTCATCTCGTTTCAGGACCTGGAAAAACACCTCGCCGCCTCGGCGGCCACCATCCGCCGCGACCTGCAACGGCTGGCCGATGCGGGCCTGGTGAGCAGGGTTCGCGGCGGCGTCGAACGTGCCAACAACAAGCCGCCAGCGGCAGCCGGGCGCACGCTGAGTGGTGTGCCGTTTCACGAGAACATTCACCGCAACCGGCCACAGAAGGAGGCCATCGGGCGTGCGGCCGCCAAGTTGTGTAGTCCCGGTGAGGGGGTCATGATTGACGGCGGCTCGACTACCCTGCAGATGTGTCCGCATCTGGCAGGGCTCAGGCTGCACGTGCTCACCAACTCGCTGCATATTGTCAATGCACTGCTGGCGCAACCCGGCACGCGGGTGCTCGTGCCCGGCGGACAGGTGTTCCCCGAACAGAACATCATCCTGGCAGCGGCAGGCGATGACCGGATGCCGAGATTCCATGCTCCCCGGTTGTTTATCGGCGCGGCCGCCCTGGGACCTGCGGGCCTCATGCAAGCTGACTTCATTCTCGTGACGGGGGAACGCCAATTCATCGAGCGCGCGGATGAAATCATCGTGATGGTCGACAGCTCGAAATTTGACGGGCCCTCCGGACACGTCGTCTGTCCACTCAGCGATATAGACACGGTCATCACGGATTCCCGGATCTCCAAGGCCCACATTGCGATGCTCGAAAAGGCGAATGTGAAAGTGTTGATCGCCTGAATTGCCGCTCCGGGCGGGAGTATTCACCTGCGTGGGCGGCGGTTCCACGTGTTGGCTATGCCCGTTCCCCCCGGTAACGTTGAATTTCTAAAGCGCGCCCCTGACCAACTAAGGCTATCTTGAGACGATCGGATTCCCCCGAGTCAGACCGCGAGAACAACCGATCAGGTTACCTCACTACAGGGGGGGGTGTGATGATTGCATCGAAGAGAGTTCCGCGTGCCCGCAACCCTTAGCTCCCAGTGCAGTTGCCGAGCAGATCGCGTCCTTGCTGGCACTGGCCGCGGGACCTGAGTCACCCGTTCGTCGGCCAGCTCTGGTCGAACGCCTAATGAGCACATTGGGTGATCGCTTTCACGAAGCGGACCTCAGCGCGACTGACTTGGCACGCGAGCATCATGTGTCGATACGGACTCTGCACTATGCATTCGCACGTGCTGGCACTACTTTCACTGAAGAGTTGCTGCAACTTCGCCTGGAATATGCACGCCAGATTCTGAGCAATCCCAAGCTCGTCCTTTTGCCCGTAACGGAAGCGGCCGCTCGCTGCGGCTTTGCGGAGCCTGGCCATTTCGCGCGTCGATTCAGGCAGCGGTATGGGCAGTCGCCGCGTCAGTACCGGCATTCGAACACCTGAGGCGCTCAGGTTCCCCCGCGCCTCTGCAGCGGCGGTGGAGACGGAAGAAGAGTTGCAGATGTGTGGAGACTGATCATTGTAAACGGCGGTCGGATCGGGCAGGCCCGGAGCAGTGAGCCACCAACTCCCGGTCTCGTGGGGCAACGAGACTGCTCGCGTGTTAAATGTATGCAGCTCCCGCTGCACGCGGACATGCGCCGTTAGACGCTACGAAGTGCTATCGGCGTGATGTGGAAACGCGCCTTGAATGCGCGATTGAAACTGCTGATATTCCCGAAACCGTGGTTGAACGCGATTTCGCTGATCGAGAGATGTCGCCTTTCTGGATCTTCCAGATCGGCACGGCAGCGCTCGAGGCGGCGCATACGAATCCACCGCGCGGCCGAAACTCCCTCGCGCCTGAACAGTCTATTGACATAGCGCGTACTGACCAAATTAGACCTCGCCAGCGAACTCAGAGTTAAATCCTCATCGTCGAGGTGCTCCTCGATATATTGTTGGATTTTTTTAAGCGTGGATTGGCCGGACCGCGAGAAAGGCGTCCGGTGAGGGACTCGAGAGGAAAGGCTCATGCCGATGAGGTCAAGGATTGCGTTGGTTATGCGGTTGGCGTCTGTCGCGACAATTCGCGGCGCTTCGCGAAGGGCGTTGCGCAACATGACCGAAGCGAGGCGGCCTATCCCCTTTGAGCCATCGATCCTCTCGGCCATCAAGCGGCTGTGATGAGCAAGACGACCTTCGATGCGATGACGAGGAACCCGCACCCAAAGAGCCTCGAAGCCTTGCTGTGCATCGACCACGTACTCGTGCGTACTGTCTAGAATTGCGAGATCGCCTTTCGCGAGGATCGCCTTTCTGTCGCTCTGGGCCAGCGTTGTCTCGCCACTGAGAAGACAGCCGATGAAAAAGTTGTTGTGCGGAGACTTGCTGATTAATGCTTGCGAACGTGTTACGCGGTGTTTGCCGCCTTCCACGACAGTTCGAATGAACGTCAGATCGCCGAACTCATATTCATAGACCAGGGCAGACAGTCGAT
>Ga0207710_10001258_pt1 | contig 12819 bp, 16 predicted proteins | sample KBSS24metaG_FD_184400 | JGI IMG/M metagenome (GOLD analysis project Ga0207710, IMG submission 184400) | Switchgrass rhizosphere microbial communities from Kellogg Biological Station, Michigan, USA - KBS S2-4 metaG (SPAdes) (version 2) | ecosystem: Host-associated > Plants > Roots > Rhizosphere...
GCGATCCGGCCCGAACGGCTGGGTATGACGATCGGCAACCTGGCCGTGCATAGCGCGTTCCTGTTGATGGTTATCGGGGACGCCGACGAAGCATCGGCCCAGACCGAGCGGATGCTCGTTGAGGCTCGTGAGCGCGGACTGATCGGAGGCTTGCCGCACATCCTGCTGCAGCACTCGCAGGCGGCGCTCGTGGCCGGACATTTGCGTGAGGCGCTGCGCTCCGCGAACGAGGGTGTGCGGATCGCTGAGGACACCGGTCAGCTGCACTCCGCGGCCAACCTTCGCGGCATCATCGCACGGATCACTGCGATGACCGGTGACGCGGATACCTGCGTCGCGCTGACGAGTGAGGCGATAAGCATTGGTGCGGAACGGCATTCGTCCAATGTCGGACTGGCCGTGCTTGCGCTTGCGGTGCTCGACTTGGGGTTCGGGCGATATAGCGCTGCCCTCGAACGGCTCACCTCGCTGCCTCGCCAGCTGCGCCGTCATCCGACGATCGCGTACTTGTCGCCGCCGGAGTGGGCAGAGGCCGAGGATACCGCGACGAATTCGAAAGCGTGGTACCGGATCTCGCCGACGCGTCGCGGGTCGACCTGATGGCCGAGGGTATCGAGTCGCTGCGGGTGCTTTTCGAACAACCCCGGTCCACCTACGAAGGCAAGTATCGGCGGTTCGTTGATGTCGAGTCGTATCCGAAGCCGGTGCAGAACCCGTTGCCGATCTTCTCCGGCGGCAACGGCAAGTGTGCGCTGCAGCGGGCAGGTGAACGCTGCGAAGGCTGGCTGCCCGCGAAGATCGGGCCCGCCGACATCGCGGCAGGACGAGCCAAGGTGGCGACGTACGCCGGGGCTGCGGGCCGTGATCCGGCCGACATCACGATCGGCCTGCAATCGGTTGTGTGCCTTGCGGATACGACGCAAGAGGCACGCGAGCGTCTCGAGCGGTCCACCTTCGATCTGTTTCGCAGGTCGCTGAAGGAAACCATGATGAAGGGCGTCGACCTGGACAAGTACGTGGCCGACAACCTCATCGGTACCCCGGAGGAGATCTGTGCCAAGGTCGCTTCCTTCGAGGAATCGGGACTCGACGGTTTTTTCGCAACGTTGTTCGTCGCCGACACCGTCGACGAAATGCTCGAGCAGATGCGGCTGTTCGCGCGCTACGTGATGCCGGCCGTCCCGGACATGTCGTGAACCGCAAACGAGTCGCGCTCCAGGAATCCTTTCGTCGCCGATGGCAGTTCTGCGGTCATGACAGCTAATTGACTGATCAGCGCATGCACAAATTCATCCAGTAATTGCGGCGACCGTTCGTTGATTCTTTGGCAGCTGTTCAGCTGGCCGCTAGCCCGGGGTAGCCGCAGTGCGACCGTCGTAGGCGTGCCGAGCCGGTCCAGGACGGCACCAGCGGTTCTGCTAGCGACCGATTGACTGCGGAACCCATCCGACGTGGCGGCGGTGACGAATGAAGGACATCGGCACACAGCAGTCAGGAAAGCCGCTTCGAAAGGAAGAACAATGAAGTCTTTAGTCTTGCCGGCCATCGCGGCCGGTGCAATCGCCACTGCCGCCTTGGGATTGGCCGGCGCCGCCGGCGCAGCTCCGTCGGGGGCACCCGACGCCTCCCAGACGGTCAGCCAGTTGCAGGCCCACGGATTCGATGTGATCGTGAACAAGCTCGGCACTGCGCCACTCGACCAGTGCGTCGTCAGCGCGGTACGCCCGGGGCAGACGTTCTCCCGGATGGATTCCGGTGCACCGGGCGCGATGGACGACATCGTCACCACTGTGACGGCCAGGACCGTGTACGTGGATGTGGCGTGCTGAGCGAATTCGCCGCGCGCCTGTCAGTCCGCATCGTCGTCGTCGGGTCGTAGGTAGTTTTCGGGTGGTCCAGCCGCCGGGCTTGACGTTGCGGTTGTCTTTGGGGCAGGCCAGGGTGAGGTCGTCGATGTTGGTTTGGCCGTCGTCGGCCCAGTCGTTGACCGCGTGCTGAGCTTGGCAGTTGGCCCCTGCAGCCGGGCCGGGTACAGCCACGGTCGCGGGCAAGACTGTGCGGGTCGTGCATAGGTACTGGATGGTCGGACGTTGCGCGACGCGCCCCGCCTCCCTTGCGCCCCGGCCAGCGTGATCCCGTCATACATTGCTCGGGACGACGGTTCACACCGCTGACGGGGGGAACGTATGGACGACACCGCTGCACACGACACCGCTGCATTTAGGTTCGACAGCCTACCGGGGGTCACGTTGGTGGCCACGCGGTACCTGACGCCGAGGACGACACCCGATGGGCACGATCTGCCTGTGGGATTTATCGAGATCGATGCCCACCGCGACACGCCGGACCCAGCCCACTCAGGTGGGCATCCAGGCCCGACCGCTCCACCGTCTCAGGACAGGCCCTTCGTTCCCGGTGGCAAGGTGCCTTTCATGTTTCGCAGTCTGCCGGGGGTGACGTTCTATGCATCGCGCGGTGAGCGAGAGGTCATCGTGGATGCACCGCCCGGAAGCTTGCACAAGGCTACGCGGTGGGCAATGGGATGGATTCGCATCACGTACTACCTCGACGGCGACGACGAAGAGCACGAGCACGCCTCATTCGCCGGGCCTGAATCGTAATCCTGAGGTCCTGTAATCAGGGCCGCTCAATGACTTAACGATTGAACCGAAGCGGTGCCACAATGAGCGGCGTGCCGTACGTGTCGAAGTCGGTCGAAGTCGCCGCCCTCGACGTCCTGTGCCGCTGCGGTTGGCGGCCGGTCGACCGGGCCGCGGTGGACGGCTGGTTTACCGACCGGTCGCGGCATGCCGGCGCCTGCCCGTGTTGGCGCTGTCGGGCCGCGAAGAAATCAACACCGGAGCGGGTGTGGGGGTGTCTGCAGGACTGGCGGCGGGCAGCGGTGGCCGCTCATCCCTCCTTGTCGAAGTGATCGGCCAGCGCGTCGAGTTGTGCCCGAAGCCTGCCGAGTGAATCCACCAACAGTTCGCGTTCCTCATCGGTGAAGTTGATGCCCTCACTTTCGGCGAGCACCTCGTTCATCTTCCGCCTGACGTAGGTGAGGCCGACTTTGATCGAGTGAAGCGCGGCGTCGTCGGTCACGGTTCACCGGCTAGTTTCTCGACTTCGTCGGCGGCCTCGGCCAGCGCGGCAGCGAGACGGCGCGCAGCGTCGGGGCTCATCTCAAGCTCGCCAATATCCAGATCGTCCCACGCCTTTTCGGTGAGTTCGATGGTCTGGTCGTCGGGGCCGTAGTCGACGGTGATTACCCGTGCGACGTAGCCGTTGGTGGCCTGGATGCCCTCGATTTCCACCCACATTCTGAACTCAACTTCGGCAGTTCGAGTGACGACGTCGTCCCAGGTAGTGCCAACATCACGGTCCACGATCTCGACGGTGGGCGTCGCGACGTTCTGTACCAGGCGGATGGTGCCCGTGAAGCCCCTCGCCCAACCGACACCGACGTCGATAGGTGCCCAGCCGAAGGAGCGAGTCGACATCCCAATCCGATTGGAACCACACATGAATCGCACCATCGCCCTCGTCGTCGTCAAGGCCGCGCTTGGCGCAGGCCTGGCGCTCGGCTTCACAGCCGCACCGCACGGTGACGCGCATGCCGATGACACGACAGTCATCTTTGAAGACGATCCGCGTTGGTCGTGTGTTGACGATGGCAACAAGGTTTGCGGACCTGGCAATCGTGTACCGGCGGGACGGTACGACGAGGGCGGCGTGCTTATCGATCCGTGGCCAGTCGACTCCTACGCCTACGTGGACAGCTACCGGTGATCCGCCGACTGAACCCTGCGAATCTGCCAGCCGCGGTGCGTAAGGCCAACGAGCGGCGGATGGCGGCGTTTATCGGCTTCGCGCTTCGCGAGCGCGTGGGACTGGACACGCGTAAATCCGTTGTCCTGTATCACCAGAACTTCGTGTTCAATTTCGCGCTGGACGGGCTGCCCAACGAGCGTGTGATGCGCGCGCTTTATGACCAGACACCGGTTAGGTACTGGTCCCGAGGCGTGTAGCGCACCGCAGCGCAGTCGCCCTCGGCCTTCGGGTCGGGGGTGTTCTGCTGTGTGCGCGCATGTCATGGCGACCAACCGTCAGCGCCCGGCTGTGGCCCAACCGTGCCCTTTGGGCGGGTCGCGTCGTCGTGGTCGACTGGCAATCCCCCGCTGGACGACCCCACGGCGTTTTGACAAGAACTCACCACGGCCTAAATGCCATCCGGCCCCACCGATTTCTCTGTTTTGTTGTGCGAGTCGTGGCCTGGCCCGAGTCGATGGCCAAAATGCGCAAAAGGCGAAGATCGCCCGTTACGCGGGTTGTAAGCACAACCGCGACGCGGTGAGGGCGGATCCGTAACTTCGGAGCTGTCGACAAGTTCACGCACAAAGGTCGGTAATCGACACCAGTGCGGACAGAACCAAACACCCACTCGCAAAGGAAAACTCAAAATGAACGCAACCATGTCTCGTAACATCATCCGCTTCGTTGCGGCCCCCGTCGCTGCCGCTGGCATCATCGGCGGTGCCGCCGTGGGCTTCTCCGCACTCGCCAACGCAACCGTCGCGGCCGCGCCAACGGCCTCCACCACAGATACGGGTAACGCGACGCTCTACCAGACGCCCGGCGACGTGCAGATCAATACCCAGCCGGGTATCGCGGCGCAGGACGCCGCTCAGCAGCAGTATCCATTCTTCGGGTATGGCGATGGCGGTCTGCTGTTTCATCACCGCGGCGGCCACCGCTGACGTGTTGACGGGGAGCATGCACTCAGGGCCGGAACGATCCTTCGATCCCGCCCTGAGTGACCACCGCCGCCGAGCTAAACGCAAGCGATTGACCACCCGAAACGACGGCACGCCGGTCTCAGGTCAAGGGTGTTCGGTTGTGCACGATCTACGACACACCTTCGCGACGCTGGCACTGAGCGCGGGGGAGCACTACGTGCAGGTGAGCAAGTGGCTCGGGCACAGCACGTTTACGCTTACCTTGGACGTTTACGGCGATTACATCTCAAGCGCCTACATCTCAAGCGCCGAAGGTGGCAAGGCCGCACCGTTGGCCAGGCCGGTGGCTGCAAGTGCAATTACGAACGTTGTGCCGATTGACCGCCGTGCTCAATAGTGTTGGCGGCCTGATTGATTCGGCTCATCTTTGAAAAAATTCGTTCCCACTAGATAAGTGAGAACGTTGCCGACGGATTGCACAAAATAATTGGCAACGTCTACGTCCAACTCGGTCCTTTCATGCGCTACACGATTCCGGATTGTGACCATTTCCCTCAGCGAAGCGGCCATATCCGGCTCAAGCACGCCGTCGCGTTCAAGTATGGCGACTATCTTACTGAATCCTAACGTTGGTTTTTCGTCAGGGTATTGCCGCCGAAATTCCTGCCGTATCAACGCATCTAAATCTGCGAACGGGAGAAGTATTGCGGCCCGTGGGTCTACTGCCGCAAGCTCTTGGTATTTTGAGACCCTTTCCTCAGCGGTCTCAGGCGGCAACATGAAATCTTGTGGTTGCCCAGCTGGCAAGGCTTTTGGAGTCTCGTCTTTCAAGTCTTCAGTTGTCTCGGCTAGTTCTTTGACCTCTTGTTTGAAATCGATTGCTACACCTGGCGCTTTCACATGCGCTATCTCGCCAATGCGGTCAATAATCTTCTGCGCAGCGGTCTTAATCTCGGATCTAAGGAAAAAGACCGCGACGAGCGCAACGATGGGCCAGCCAAGCGCCGACGACATTGCAGCGATGAACTCAAGCCACGACATGATTAGCCCCCGTTTTTCAAGTCGTCATCAACGTCGGGTCCAAGGTTGCCGTCGTATGGTGTAGCGGCATCACCAACAAACGGTGTGGGAAACCTTGCGCGTGCTGGCATCTCGTAGACACTGATGAACAGATAGTGAGTGAACAACGCTATGTCGTTGGCTTCGGTCTGCGTGATGTGGGGTAGTTCGTGGTTTGCCTTGTTGCCGACGTCCTTGATATTCACGGCAAGGTTGTTCATCGCTGCTGTAAATTACGCCGTTTTCACCCAGATACCTGACAGCAGCTGCGAAGTTAAGGTCTTCTGGTGGTGCTTCTGGATCAATACTGCGTTTATGAGTTAACACCATGTGTAGCAACAGTTTTCTGCACAGCATGGCTACAGCATTGAATGCGCTGACCGATAGGCACCGCCGTATTTCCTCCCACAACTGAGCTTCGAGCTGCGGTGTTCCCTCGGGTGTTGGAAACGTCATCTTGCCCGGCACCAACTTTGATTCGTTGACTACGCATCCGTTCCGGCAGTTCACGCAATAGAGCCACGCGTTCTTAATATCTCCATACGCGATGTCTTCCACAGTGCCGCGCCGAGCAATGACGAACAGCATCGAAGCTCGACAGTACGGGCACTCAACACCTGTCCATGCTTCTTCAGATGTCTTAGAAAATCGGCGGCTCTGTTCCACGCTGACCGTTTCAATGTCTGCCGTGATGTCCACGGCGTAAACGGTAGCCAGTCAAACACCCGCCCTGGTGGATGGCACGCCGGTCATCTCGCCGGATTGGTTCGTCGGCGGGGTCAATCTGCCGGTTTGAAGCAGCAAACATGCGCTGACCTGCGGCTCGTCAACATGCTGTCAACACCGCCGCGCCGAACAGCTAACTTGGCGCTGATCAGCGGGTTAGCTGATTGGAGGTACGATTGAATGACTGTATGTCGCGAAAGCTATTGAATAGCAGGGCAGTCAACGCCTCGGATTGAATCTTCGAGAGATTCAATCAACCCTCCAGTTTGGTTGCTGGCAAAGCTGGACACGGACTCATAATCCGTTGGTCCTGAAGTTCAGTCGCAGTCGCCTCACCAAGCAAATATGCCGGTCACTCCGGGCTGCTGTGCTCCCGGCCCGCCGGTGCCGGTCGTCGCGGCGGGCTGGCCGGCGGGCTGGTTGGCGGGCGCTGACCGCGCGGTGTGCAATTCTCGGTCATGCTGACGCCGCCCCGAGCGCGAGCGCGAAGGGGTTGCGTCGCGGCGCGTCATGAACAATGACGCCGTCGGTCAGGCGACCGCCCTTGAGCCGCTTGGATTCCTATGCGGCCCAATCTCTTTCAGCCCAGGCGCGGAGTCGTTCGCGGGCAGAGTCGACGCTGTGCAAGAACGGCACGACCGTCAACCCAGGGCGAGTGGCGGACATCGCCGACCGGTCGGGGCTTGTGGAACTGGGCGCACGCCTGCAGTAGGTTGCCGCTCGTGCACATCACCGGAACGTCGAGCAGCCAACCGGCGGCCACGGTTGGATAGACATTGCGCGGATCTTCGACGCACGGGAAGCTTGCCAGCGGACCGAGCATGGCCGCGATCTCGGAGAGCCGATCCAATACCGCGACGGCAGGGGCGACGCGCTGGTATGCGGCCACCTGCTCGGGGCTGGCGGTCTGCAGGAATGTCGCCGGATCGGCGGACAGGTCAACGATGGTCAGTGCCTCGCGCAGTGTGCACGACGCGTCCTCGAAGGCGCAGGATGCGTAGGACGTTTCCGGCGCGGCCCTGAGCGTAATTGACGCGGGTGCTACGACCCCGACTTTGGCGCAGTTAGCCCTGCTTCGAGGGGCGACATCGGCCTGACCGCAGCCAGCCGGCCGTCGCCGCTGCGGCCGGCCCAAACCCCGGCCGTGCGCGTGGGACGGGACGTCTTAGACCTCACATGCCCGGTCACGCCAGAAACGCCGCAAATCCTGTTGAACCGCAATATGTTTCGGCTATCTACATCGAATTATGGTGGCGCGCAACGGAAGTAGATCTTTCGGAATCGCTCAGGGACAGATTCCTGACCGCTGCGTCGTCCCGCGCCGCGCAGACGGTGCTCGCCGAAAACGACGTTGGCCTGCCATTCTGGCGCCTCATCCTCTATGCTCCGGCCGCAAGCCAACGGGAGTGAGCCCATGAAGAGCTACAAGGTCGTCGAATTCGGCAAGCCGCTGCAGAAGGTCGAGGAAGCCAATCCTGCGCCGCAGGGTACCGAAGTGCTGGTGCGTATCACCGCCGCCGGCGTCTGCCACAGCGACGTCCATCTGTGGGAAGGCTATTTCGACATGGGCGGCGGCAACAAGTACGAGAAGGCCATGGCGCCGCCGCGCACCATGGGCCACGAGATCGTGGGCGAAGTCGCGGCGCTGGGCCCCGACGCCAAGGGCGCCAAGGTCGGCGACAAGGCGGTTGTCTATCCCTGGATCGGCTGTGGCAAATGCTGGTACTGCCAGGCCGGCAGCGAACATCTCTGCCCGACGCCGCGGGCGCTCGGCATCAACAAGGACGGCGGCTTTGCCGACCACGTCCTCGTGCCGCATGCCAAATACCTCTATCCCTACGGCAACCTGCCGGTCGAACTCGCCTGCCTCTATGCCTGTTCCGGCATCACGGCCTTCGGCGCAGTCAAGAAAGCTGTCGGCCACGATGCCGGCAGGCCGATCCTGGTGATCGGCGCGGGCGGCGTCGGCCTGATGGGCGTGCGCTTCGCCAAGTCGGTGCTGGGCCGCGAGCCGATCGTGGCCGACATCGACGAGAACAAGCGCAAGCTCGCCCTGGAGAACGGCGCCTGCGCCGCCCTCGACCCGCGCGACAAGGAATCGCGCAAGCAGATCATCGACCTGACCGGCGGCACCGGCGTCGGTGCGGCGATCGACTTCGTCGGCGCCGAGGCCTCCGCGCAGTTCGGCCTGAGAGCACTCGGCCGCGGCGGACGGCTGGTCGTCGTCGGCCTTTTCGGCGGCACCTTCTCAATGCCCTTGCCGATGTTCGCTTTCACCGGCTGCCAGATCATCGGCTCCACGACCGGCAGCCCGGCCGAGATGAAAGAGATGATGGACCTCGTGACCGGCGGCAAGGTGACGCCCGTTCCGGTCATCAAGCGCAAGCTCGACGAGGCCGACGCCACACTGCAGGAACTGCGCAAGGGCCTGATCATGGGGCGCGCCGTCCTGGTGCCGTGAGCCAGGCCAGCCGCCCGGCGGTTTGTTTGCCGAACCGGCCCAACCGCCGCACGACAGCACAACGTCGTCCGCAGATGGTGGCGCCGATTACGCGAAGAACACTTCACTCGAGCTGGTTGCATGACACCGACACTCGACCCGCTCCTCGGCTTAGACTTCCGCAATGTTCTCGGAGACGCGCTACGCGCTGAACGGGGATTTGCGCGTCGCCTATCGCGCGTCGCGTGAGGGTGAGCGCGACATCGTGTTCCGTCGCGAACTGGTTCACGTGCTGCGAGGTTCTTCCGGAGCTGCCGTCCCTTCGCGGACGGCCCTTTGGTTGCGGTTGGTGTGGTAACCCCGAAACCTAAAGCCACCCCGCGTGCGCGTCCTTCATCTCAGCGCTGACACGCCGAATCCCTCACCACAGCACCAAAAGACGACGCTGAACAGCACAAACGCGCCCATGAAAACGCTGGGAGCGCCACACTAGTTCGAATTACGACACATGCAGAAAGTTATCCACAGGTGCGCGGAGGCTAGGGTAAGGCCATGCGAGTCGGAGTGCTCGGCGCCAAGGGCAAGGTCGGCGCCACCATGGTTCAAGCCGTCGAGGCGGCAGACGACCTCACCTTCACGGCCGGGGTCGACGCCGGCGATCAGCTGAGCCTGTTCACTGACAGCCAGACCGAGATCGTCATCGACTTCACGCACCCCGACGTGGTGATGGACAACCTGAAGTTCTTGATCGACAACGGAATCCACGCCGTGGTCGGCACCACCGGATTCACCGACGAACGCCTAGGCAAGGTGAAAGCGTGGCTCGCGGACAAGCCCGACGTCGCGGTCCTGATCGCCCCGAACTTCGCCATCGGCGCCGTGCTCTCGATGCGCTTCGCCAAGCAGGCCGCCCGCTTCTTCGAGTCCGCCGAAGTCATCGAACTGCACCACCCGCAGAAGGCTGATGCACCGTCCGGCACCGCGGCCCGCACCGCACGCCTCATCGCGGAGGCCCGAAAAGGCCTGCCGCCCAACCCCGATGCCACCAGTACCGGTCTCGAGGGGGCACGCGGCGCGGACGTCGACGGCATACCGGTGCACTCTGTACGCCTCGCCGGCCTCGTTGCGCATCAGGAAGTGCTCTTCGGCACTCAAGGGGAGACCCTGACGATCCGGCACGACAGCCTGGACCGCACGTCGTTCGTGCCCGGTGTGCTGCTGGCGGTCCGAACCGTCGGCGAACACCCCGGCCTCACAGTGGGTCTCGAGCCTCTTCTCGACTTGACATGAGCGAGGGGGCGCGCGCACTGCGCATCCAGCTGGTGATCGGCTTCATGTGCGTGGCCCTCGTCGTGTATTTCGTTATGCTCGGCCGCATTGCGATGGCGTTCATCACCTCCGGCAGGCCTGCCGCCATCGGCCTCGGCCTGGCGTTGATGGTGCTGCCTTTGATCGGGATCTGGGCCATGGTCAGCACGCTGAGAGCCGGGCTCGCCCACCAGCGACTGGCTCGCATCATCAATGAGGAAGGCATGGAGCTCGACGTCAGCTCCCTGCCGCGGATGCCATCCGGGCGAATTCAGCGCGATGCCGCCGACGCCCTATTCGAGTCTGTCCGTGACGAGCTCGAAGGTGATCCCGACAACTGGCGGCGCTGGTATCGGCTGGCGCGCGCGTACGACTACGCCGGCGACCGCAGCCGCGCCCGCGAGACGATGCGGAAGGCGGTCGAGATGCAGGAGCGCGGGCGATGACCGGTTGCGCGAAGTGGGGGCACCTCCCGCCCGAAGGGCAGGGGGACAGAGCAAAATGACGAAGACGCTGCTGATCGTCCACCACACCCCGTCTCCGTTCATGCAGGCGATGTTCGAGGCCGTGGTGTCCGGTGCGACCGACCCTGAGATCGAGGGTGTGGAGGTGGTGCGGCGACCCGCGCTCACCGTCTCACCGAGCGACATGCTCGAAGCCGATGGTTATCTGCTCGGAAGCCCCGCCAACCTCGGCTATATGAGCGGTGCGCTCAAGCACGCGTTCGATGTGTGTTACTACCCGTGCGTCGACACGACTCGTGGACGACCGTTCGGCCTTTACCTCCACGGCAACGAGGGCACCGAGGGAGCCGAGCGGGGCGTCACCGCCATCACGACCGGGCTGGGCTGGGTGAAAGCCGCTGAGTACGTGTTGGTGTCGGGCAAGCCGAGCAAGGACGACCTCGAATCTTGTTGGGAACTCGGCGCGACGATCGCTGCTCAGTTGATGGGCTGACGAGTCCTCGAGACCGGCGAACAGGTTATTCTGCTGGTCAAACGGACGATTTTCGACTAGGCATTTGGTCAATGGGGGAGAAGACCGCAGGCAGCGGGCAGCCAGGTGGTCCGCGCGATGGGGGCGTGTGACATCGCGCAGGCGGCGCTGTTCGCCGACATTTTGACCGCCGAGGTCGCCACTTGCGTGCACAGCTGTGGAAGGCTGAGAAGCAGTGGGAGGGCCGACGTGGCCGTAGCCGATGCGACGTCGACACGCCCGCCAGACTTGTGCGATTGCGCGAGCAGCTGGAGGAAGCGGAGCGGCTCTCCGCGCTACTGCGGAGACTGCCAGGCAAGAAGGTGTGACGCGATGCGGACGGCTTTCCACCAGCAGCTGGACGCGTTGTGCACCGAAATCGCCGACATCTGCGGGTTGGCCGGAGTAGCGATGGAACGCGCAACGCAGGCGCTGCTGCAAGCCGACCTGGTCCTTGCAGAGGACGTCATCACCGACCACGACGCGTTCCGGTCGCGCATCGCAGAAGCCGAAGAGGCTGCGATCACCTTGCTTGCCCTGCAATCTCCGGTCGCAAGCGATCTGCGCCTCGTCGTGAGTTCGTTGACAAATCTTGCCGACGTCGACCGCATGGGTGCTCTCGCTCTGCATGTCGCCGAGCTCACCCGTCGACGCCACCCCTCGAAGGCGCTGCCTGAGGATGTCAACGGTTACTTCACCGAGATGGGGCGTATCGCGGTCGACATCGGTAACAGCGTCAAAGACGTTGTGCAGTCTGGGGATCCAGATCGGGCGGCGCAACTCGACGACGATGACGACGATATGGACAACCTACATCGGCACCTGTTCTCGGTGCTCATGGACCGCGAGTGGAAGCACGGTGTCGCCCCCGCAGTCGACGTGACGTTGCTGAGCCGCTACTACGAACGGTTTGCCGACCACGCCGTAGAGATCGGGCGCCGAATCGTCTTCCAGGCGACAGGTGAACCGAGCATGTAGGCGGGATCCCGGAAACTGGGAGACCTGGTCCGTCGTCTCCTACTGGACGAAATAATGACGGGCGTCCGGCCCGAGCCGCTGACGAACTGACGGAGGAGACCTATGCCCGGTATCGCCGAACTCGCCTTGGGCGCAGCGCCGATCGCTGGTGGGGCTCTCTTGGGGGTCGCTGCAGGCAATCTCAAGCCACCAGACATCCGAGGCAACATCGCCAAGGACATGGATCTGCTCGGACGGATTCCCGACGATCAACCGGAACTCAGGGCCCGGCTCAAGGACAGCATCGATCGGCGCATCGACTCCCTCATCCAGGCCGATGAGCGCAGCCGTGAAATACGAATCGCCGCGATGTCATACCGCGGAAACTGGCGCGACATCGTGGTGTTCGTCTGCGCGGTGCTGTTCACCATCGTCTGGTGGAATGTCAGCCACAGCCGGGCCAACTGGCTGGTGATGTTCATCGTGATGATCATCGCTTCGGTAGTCGCAGGTATCTACGCCGGCCGAGGTCTAGTGCGTGCCGTTGGCCACTTCCTCCACAGAGGTGATCATGAGCCCAAGTCGTAGTCTTCGAAGGGCCGCAAGGACCAAATACTC
>Ga0207710_10001259_pt1 | contig 12814 bp, 8 predicted proteins | sample KBSS24metaG_FD_184400 | JGI IMG/M metagenome (GOLD analysis project Ga0207710, IMG submission 184400) | Switchgrass rhizosphere microbial communities from Kellogg Biological Station, Michigan, USA - KBS S2-4 metaG (SPAdes) (version 2) | ecosystem: Host-associated > Plants > Roots > Rhizosphere >...
AGCATAATTTCGCGTGGCTGACGGCCGGCGGATCGAACGGTGTTGACTTAAGCCGCGATAACGGCATTGCTTCGCTTCTAGTGACACGCGAGGGACGGCGTTTTGTGCTGGCAAATGTGATCGAGATCGACCGCATGTTGGCGGAAGAGATCTCCCCGGATGATTTTCAAGCGATCAGCTATCCGTGGCATGAAGAAAAGTCGGTACCGGCGCTTATTCTTGAAAAGGCAGGCTCAGTTCTCATTCCCGGTTCTTTGATAGCGTCGGACATGCCGATCGGTGGTACCGTGCCGATCATCGAAAACAAGATCTCGTCCTGCCGCTATCAATTGACGGGCGAGGAATTGGAGCGTTTTCGTTCATTAGGGCGTGATGCTGGGGCCGCTTTAGGCCGTGTGATCGGGAAACTCACTCCGGGTGAGACTGAATTACAGATAGCGGAGAAAATGCGGCATGAGCTTGCCTTGGGCGGTATGTCCTCAGTCGTAACGCTTGTCGCCGCCGACGAAAGGATCAAGAAATTTCGCCACCCGGTACCGACCGAGAATACCTGGCGGAAGACGCTGCTGATAGTTACGTGTGCAAAACGCGCGGGCCTCATCGCAAGCCTTAGCAGAATGGTCTGCGTGGGTGAGGTCCCGGATGAATTGAAAATGAGGACCGACGCGGCAGCATATGTAAACGCTAAAATGCTCAATGCAACGGTTGCCGGAGCAAAAGGTGCCGATGTTTATGCGGCCGCAGCGAGCGCCTATGCAGAGCGGGGATTTGCGGACGAGATAAACCGCCATCATCAAGGCGGCGCCGCCGGATACAAGACCCGGGAATGGGTCGCTCATCCGGCGAGTGCCGAAGTTGTTCATTATGATCAGGCATTTGCCTGGAATCCGTCGATAACGGGGACAAAGATCGAGGAGACATGCATAGCGACCGAAGGCGGCATCGATGTGATAACTACATCGCCCGATTTTCCCAGGATCGCGAGCGTGGTCGATGGCCGTGAATACTTTTCGCCGGGTATCATAACGATTTAGGAGCCAACCGAATGAAGGATGTAAACGAGATCGTCGAGGATTTCGAAGGGCCGAAATCCGAAGCAGAAGTTTCGCCACCCGAGGAATCAGCGTCATCCGCGACGGGTGCCGTTATCGCGGCGGCGGAGGAAACAAAACCACGGGTCGGAAATTTTCGTTGGGTGATCTGCTCCCTTCTTTTCTTCGCAGCTACGGTCAATTATATCGACCGGCAAGTAATCGGGATTCTCAAGCCGACGCTGTCGGGGCAATTTGGCTGGACCGAACTCGATTACAGCTGGATCGTTTTTTCTTTTCAGACCGCCTACGCCATCGGATTGCTTTTCGTTGGAAAGCTGATGGACAAGATCGGCACGAAGAAGGGCTTTGCCCTGGCGATCGTGGTTTGGAGTCTCGCCGCTATTGCACACGCGTGGGCGATCGGGATCGGGACATTTTCATCCCCGATAGTGGCTCCGGTCATTGCAGCTATTGTTGCGGCCTTTAATTCAATAAGTTCGCTTTTCGGGGCAGCTCCATGGACATTTACCCTTTCGGTTTCCGTGATCGGATTTATGGTTGTCCGGTTTGCGTTAGGACTCGGTGAAGCAGGAAACTTCCCAGCCTCTATTAAGACCGTTGCAGAATGGTTTCCAAAAAAGGAACGGGCACTCGCGACCGGAATCTTTAATGCCGGAACTAATGTGGGAGCCCTGGTCACGCCGCTGCTGGTACCGGTGATCGTGCTTACCTGGGGCTGGTACGAAGCGTTTGTTTTTACCGGCGTCATAGGTTTTATCTGGCTTGCGTTTTGGCTTTTTGTTTACAAACGGCCAGAGGAACATAAGAGTTTATCGAAAACCGAACTTGCTTATATCCAGAGTGATCCGATCGAGCCATCGGCGCGCGTTCCGTGGCGACGCCTTTTCCCTCACCGGCAAACATGGGCCTTCGGTATCGGGAAATTTCTTACTGACCCAATTTGGTGGGTTTATCTTTTCTGGCTGCCGGACTTTTTAAAGAAGCAGTACAGTTTGGACCTCAGCACATTCGGAATCCCTCTGGCCGTGATCTACGTAATTGCCGATCTGGGTAGCGTAGGCGGCGGATATATTTCGTCCACGTTGATAAAGCGGGGCTGGACCATCAACCGGTCGCGCAAGACCGCAATGCTTATCTGCGCGTTGGCGGTCGTACCTATAGTCTTCGCTGCGATTACTTCAAACCTTTGGATAGCGGTAATTCTGATCGGGCTAGCTGCGGCAGCTCATCAGGGTTGGTCCGCGAATATTTTCACGATATCGTCCGACATGTTTCCAAAACAGGCGGTAGGCTCGGTGGTGGGTATAGGCGGAATGATGGGAGCCGTTGGGGGAATGCTGATCTCACCACTTGTCGGGCTGATCCTCGATAAAACAGGGAGCTATTTACCGATCTTTATCATCGCTGCCTCAGCTTACCTTGTTGCTTTGCTTATAATTCATCTTCTTGCTCCAAAGCTCGAGCCGGCAAACATAGATTATGACTAGGCATGCGGAGTTTTGAAAAAAGTACTATTTTTCAAATCTGATCCAGTCGATTTCGGCGGAACCGGCGTCATTGAAATTTCCGGGACGATTGAAGAAAAAACCGATCTTGGCCCCGATCCAGCGTCCTTCGCGAGCTTTGAACGGGTCACCGATCGTTGTAAAATTCTTACCGTCAACACTGAAGCTGAATAGACAGACGCCTCCCGACTTCATCGTAACTCGCATATACACGTCATTTGTCGTCAAGGGCTGAGACATTCCCTCTGTTTCCTTGGAACCCTTGTCGGCGTCTTTTGCGGTGACCTGAGCTATCAAGAGTTTGCCGTTTCTGTCGGTGATGCCGATATACGAATAATCCAGCCCCATTACAACAAAGCCAAAGCGTTCACCGTCGAATCGTGCGTCGATCTTAACTTTCGCGGTCGCGGTGAATTCCTCAGCGGGGACCTTCTGCAGGAGCAGGTTGGGGGCGTTCCACAGATTTTTGTACCCGTCAGGCTGCTCGACGGAAAACATCTTCAATGCGCCTCGTTCGGGATATGGAAATGCCCAACCCGCCGTGGGATTCGCGTGCCATTGCCATTGGAGTCCTAATTCGCCTCCGCTGAATTCATCGGAATCGAGCGGCGTTTCTATCGGGTAACTCTTTCCAACATTCGGCTTTTTGTACCGCAACACAGGCTCGCCAGTTCCGTCGCCATCTTGGTCGGAACCGATCACTGGAAATCCGTGCTTCCAGGCCACAGGCTGCAGGTGAACCACGCGACCATAGGCTCCTTTGTCCTGAAAATGGACAAACCACCACTCGCCGGTTGTTGTGTCAACCAGGCCGCCCTGATGCGGTCCGTTGACCGTCGTTTTGCCCTGGGCCAGCACGATCTTTTTCTCGTAGGGGCCATATATATTCTTCGAACGAAGAGCGAGCTGCCAACCGGTAGCGACGCCGCCGGCTGGAGCAAGGACGTAATACCAGCCATTCAATTTGTAAAATTTCGGTCCTTCAACTGTTGGATCGGAAATGTGCCCATCAAAGACGATCACGCCGTCATCGAGAATGCGCGTACCGTCCTTGTTCATTTTATTCACGACCAAAATGCTCTTGATCCCAGCACGGCTCCCTGCAAAGGCATGCACCAGATAGACGTTCCCGTCATCATCCCAGAGTGGGCACGGATCTATCCAGCCCTTTGCTTCCTTGATCAATAGCGGTATTGACCATTCGCCCGCCGGATCTTTCGTCCTGGTCATGTAAATGCCACGATCCGGATCGCCGTAATATATGTAAAATTCGCCTCCATGATAGCGGATCGACGGTGCCCAGACACCGTTGCCATGCTGAGGACGCGCGAAAATGTCTTTCGGTTCAAGTTCACGAACGCCGTAATTGACGATCTGCCAGTTGACGAGGTCGTTGGAATGAAGGATGGGCAGGCCGGGAACCGCATTAAAGCTCGACGCGGTCATGTAAAAATCATCACCGACCCGAACGACGTCCGGGTCAGAATAGTCAGCGTAAATTATAGGATTTTTGTACGTCCCATCGCCATTGTCGGCGATCCAGGCTTTTGAAATGAACGCGTTCTTTTGCGATTGAGCGGAAAGTGAAATTGTGAGCGATGCACAGAATAAAAGGACGATAGCCGCAGAGGCACAAGAGTTCATTTTGCCGAGCCGTTCTGTCCGTCGGCAATAGCTTTGATAGCGGCATTTTCTTCTTCTTCGAGCCGCTGGGCCTTTTGCGTTTCGACCAGATGATCGTGCATCGCCTGTTGAGCAGCATCTGCGTCGCGCTCACGCATTGTCCGATAGATGTTTTGGTGCTGCTCGGCGGACTGCTTCAGGTCCTTCGCACGTTTTACGGTCTTGCTGCGCGTATCGTAAAGAATGGTCGCGATCATATTCATCAACGATGTGAGAATGCGATTGTTTGATGCGGCCGCGATAGTCTGGTGAAAACGCATGTCGTGAACCAGGTATTTTTCCGGATCGTCAAGTGTTGCGAACATGCCGGCGATCTCCTCGCTCATTAGCGTTACCTGTTCTGGTGTCGCTCGCTGGGCAGCAAGACCGGCAATGCTCATTTCCAAAGCTAGCCGCGCTTCAAACATTTCATCCGACGTGAATCCGTGCAGTGCCGCCATCATTCGCAAGGGGCTGCTGTCGAGCGTCGGTGATTCATCGCGCTCGGCAACGAAGGTTCCGGCGCCTTGCCGCGATTGCAATATTCCGACGGTGGTCAGCGAGCGAATGCCGGCGCGTAACGTCGGGCGGCTAACGCCAAGCAGTTTGGCAAGATCACGCTCGGGCGGCAGGCGGTCACCCGATAGGAGTTCGCCCCGATGGATCATGTCGCGAAGCTGCGCGACGACACCTTCGGCGGTATTTCCGTTATTCTCGGAAAGCAGAGATTTAAAGATGTCGGGTTTCGTTCTTTTCATTAGTTCGCGTCATGAGAACTGCTCGATCACATCTCCCTGATTATAGTCCGAAGCCATTTCTTTGTCGAAAAATTCGCTCCGCCATCATTTTACGGGTTGGGCTTGTTCAAATATCTTGATCAGGATCATCGAAAAATCCTTGCCGGTGACCGTTCGCTGGTGCGGCGTTCCGCGCGGGACAAAGACGATGTCGCCTTTTTTGATAACGACCTTTTGCTGGCCTGTTGCCGTCTTGCTTTTCCATTCGCCCGGTGAAACTTCGGTTGGGTTGTCCTGCTTGCCACCTAGCATCAAGGTCGCCTCGCCGTCGATCACGTAATAAATGTCGTCGGAAGCGTCATGCAGCTCGATGAGGTCCCCTTCGCGTTTTGCATCGTGCTGAACGGCGATGCGCAGCTGAACTCCAGCCTGCGGCAGAATGTCCTCAACCGTGTTGCCAGGCTTTTTCTCGAGGACCTCGTTAATGTCGTTCAGTTCCTTTCCCGATTTGACGATGAACGAGCGAGTGGCCACCGAGGGCTGACGAGTCTGGGCCGAAATGATGGCAAAACCAGCCAGAAAGATGATCGCAAGAAGAATGATATTTTTCATATTCGTTTTCGTTAAGAGCTCTCCCTTGCGGCGCTCGCACTGAACCAAGGCTACTTTCATTTCGCCTGCGCGAGCAGCCAATGGGCCAGGTCGCGGCCGGCTTTGAGGTTTTCGTATTCAGCGGGCAGCTTGCGCCCGTCGGTATATTCATTATAGAGCCACGGATCGCCGACCACGAAAACCGAGCCTTTGCCGTACCTGGCGGTCGCTATTATCACGGAGCCGTTGTGGTCGAGCAGCGGCTTGGCCGGCGACGAAAGCTTCAGCGTCGAGATCTCTTTCATGTAGATCGTGTGGGCGTTCTTAAAGATCTCGTTGGCCGCGGGTACTAAAATCTTGCCCATTTCGAATTTGCTGCCATCGACGTGGTTGATGCTGTCGAGATTAAACTCGATGCCGAATTTGCGAACAAGTATATTGGTATGCTCGAGATCGCAGTTGCCGAGATCGTTCGCAAATACAGCGAGCACGCCGCCGCGTTTTACCCAGTCGGCGATCACGGATGCCGACTTTTCGTCCATGAATTTCGGGTCTGCGGTTTCCTTCGGGGTGTCGGGATCGACAATGATATATACACTGACATTTTTCAGATCTTCAGCTGCCGGAGCGGCGGCCAAAGTGGCGAGCGAAGCGCCGAGATTTTTGAAGGCGTTGCCGAAGATGGAATACCCATTGATGTCGAGCTCGTCCCAGACGTAATGAAAAGTTTGTTCGCGTCCGTTCTCATCTTTGCGAAGCTCGTGATTGAAATAGTTGTCCAGGAGCACGGTCTTGCCTCGTCCGATCGAAGAGTCGTTTAGATTCTCCATTTCAACGGCGGCAAGCAGGTATGCTCCTACTCCCTTGGGGTCGTTCGTTACGGTTTTCTCTTCAACGTAATAATTGAACGAACCATCTCGATAGGGATTACCTCCAAGGCCCGCCGAGCCGATCGTCTTAAGCAAATTTATACCGCCGTCCTTATTCTCGATAAATTCTTTCTGAATTCCGGCCCAGGCTGCGTTTGCAGAGCGCGTGAAGGACGGAGGCAAATAACCAAGTCGAATGCCCTTTGCGAGAGCATAAGCAAACATGCACGACGCAGAAGCCTCAAAGTAATTCTTATCTTTGCGAGGCTCATCAACGATCAGCCACCAGAGGCCGGTCTTTTTGTCCTGAACTTTTTCAACGGCTGTCATCTCACGATTCAGTATCGAAATAAGCTCGCCGCGTTTCGGATGGTCCTTGGGGAAGTAATCCAGAACGTCGACCAGGGCCATCGCATACCAACCCATCGCTCGTCCCCAGAACATGGGCGCCCGGCCTGTAGCCTTGTCGGCCCATGGCATTTTTTTGGACTCATCCCAGGCGTGGTAGAGCAGGCCTGTCTTGTCGTCGCGAGTGTGCTTTTCCATCCAGATGAATTGGTTTGCGATGTCGTCCCAATTGTTCTCGCCGAACGTTTGGGAATACTCAGCGTAGAACGGCTCGGCCATATAAAGTCCGTCAAGCCACATCTGGTTTGGATAGATCTTCTTGTGCCAGAACCCGCCCTCAGTGGTTCTGGGCTGATCTTTCAACTGAGAACGAATAAGGTCGGCCGCCTTTTTGTATTTCACGTCACCGGTGGCGCGGTACATCGTCAATACGGCCGTTCCCATTCGCACAAGATCAAGGCTGTACTGATCCATGGCGTAGGTCTTGATTGTCCCATCAGGTTTTAAAAAGGCATCAACACCCTTTTTGATGAAGTCGAAGTATTGCTTGTCAGCCGACGCGTACCACAGCGTTTTCATGCCGCTCAGCACGACGCCCTGATCATAATTCCACCGCGGCGGAATTCCTTTCCCGTTAGGTGAATCGGTCCAAACACGATTCATCGCAGTGTCAGCCATCCGCTCAGCTAAGGGCGCTGTTTGGGCGACCAACCCGACGGCGAAAAAACTCAAAAGAATCAGAGAGACGATAATTTTCATAAATACTTATTTCTTAAATGAGTCGACTTTCCAGCCGGCGAGCAATTCTCATTTTTTTCAAAAATCTGCGAAGATCCAATTTGTCTTCCCGGATGCCTTGGACAACCAGCCTGGCCATTTCTTCAGCCCCTGCCGGGCGGAAATGCGTGTTGTCTTCGACACCGTTCGGATAATTCGGATCTTCGCCGGGTTTAAGCTGCAAGAACAATTTCGAAGAGCCATCTTTGCCATATCGTGTCAAAAGAGTCCCACTTTTGGTCTCCATATCGATCAGGGCAACGCTCTCTTTTCTCGCAACCCATTTGACCGCGTCGGGATATACTCCATGTGTTTTTACTAATACGTCGTTTTCAAATCTACGGCGCGATACGGGTGTCAAGAGCACCGGAATTGCGCCTTTCGAGCGTGTTTCCGTGATGAATCTGGTCAAGTATGTTGCGTAATCATCCGGCGAAGCGTAAACCGCCGGCTTATCTTTCTTTTCGTCGTTATGCCCAAATTCGATAAAAACATAGTCACCTTTTTGCAGCGCCGAGACGATCATTTGCCAGTGGCCTTCGTCCACAAACGACTTGGTACTACGCCCGTTTAGGGCCCGATTGTCAATTCGCACTCTGGCGGGATCAAAAAATTGCTGCAGCATTTCACCCCATCCCGTTTCGGGTCGCTTGTCTGCCATCTTGTTAGCACAAGTAGAATCCCCTGCGAGGTAGACTGTAATCTGTGCCGACACGGCGACAGACAGCGTCGTAATAAGAACGAGGGGCGCAAAAAACTTCATAGTTTGCTCAAGTCACTCACTACCTTGCCGTTGATCCTCAAATTCTCGATTCTTACACCTTTAAGATTCTTGACGATATTGCCATCGGCCACGTTTTCAAATGTGCTGTTTGCGATGCTGACATCATTTACCGGCGCGTTGTCGAGGCCTTGAATATCGACCCCGTACTTGCTCTTACTGCTTTTGAGATTATCCAGGACAAAGTTTCGCATTACCGGAATAAATTTGCCTTTTGCGCCTTCTTCATAGTTGAAATCTATCGTGACTAGAGCATGAGAAACCTGTCCTACGGTTATGTTTCGAAAGTAGAAATTTTCTAAGAGCCCCCCTCGAGCAGCGTTATTCTTGACCCGCAGCGCATGATCTAAGTTCGGACTATCCATCCGGCAGTTTTCTGCAAAAACATTCTTCACGCCGCCGGATATCTCACTCCCGATCGTCACGCCGCCGTGGCCGTCCTTCATTTTGCACCCACGCACAATGACGTTTTCGGTCGGCACGCCGACGCGGCGACCGTCATCGTTTCGCCCGGATTTTATGGCGATGCAATCGTCACCCGTATCAAATGAACAATCCTCGATCAGCACGTCCTTGCACGACTCCGGATCGCATCCGTCGTTGTTCGGCCCATGGGAGGAAATTCGAACTTTTCGCACGGTCACATTTTCAGACAGTACAGGATGGATCTCCCACATCGGCGAATTGATGATCTTTACATCTTCGATCAAAACATTCTTGCAGCGATACGGCTGAATGAAATTTGGTCTAAGGTAAGAGTCCTCGCCAAAGACTCGATACCGTAGCGGCATGCCTTTTTCCATCATGCCGTAAAGCTTCGCTCGTGCTGCACGCTGATTCGGCATGCCTTCCTTCCACCCGTATCGCCCACTTCCATGCCACAGCCACCAATTTTCATTATTGCTTTGTCCGTCGAGCGTGCCGGTGCCCGTGATCGCAATATTTGTCTGCTCAAATGCATAGATAAACGGAGAGAAATTCATGCACTCCATTCCTTCCCAACGGGTGTAGACGATCGGGTACTTTTTCGCGTCGGTCGAGAATTTGAGGGTCGCATCCTTCGATAGATGAAGGTCCACGTTAGATTTGAGATGAACGGCACCGGTCAGAAACTCGCCTGCGGGAATAATCACGCGACCGCCGCCAGCATTGGTGCATGCATCGACAGCATTTGCGATCGCTTCCGTACTGTCGCTCCCGACACCGGATCTTGCTCCGAACTTAGTTATGTCGAAATCGTGTTTCGGGAATACCGGCGGCTTTATTCGTCCCAGTATTTGCGGATAGACCGAGTTCCAGGCATCGGCCTGACCGAAGGCAAATTGCGGCAGGACGGATAGGCCTATCCCCCCGACCGCAAGTGTTCTTATGAATTCACGTCTGTTTTGCATTTAATCTGGCCTTCCATTTCGGATAATCCTTGTTCAAAAGTTCGTTTGGTGTTGATACATACCATGCGTAACCGTTGCGGCGTTCGGCTTCGATCTCGGAAACATCGTAACGGATGATCGAATCGCGTCCTAGGAAGATCGGTTTCATTGTTTCAATCTCGTAAAATCTTGCCCAGATAGGCAACGCACTTTTCTCTTTGACAGCTTCGTTTTGACCGTTTGTGCGCACCCATCGAATGCCGTTGATCTGATTTTGCTTATACCAGGCGATGGCTGACTCGACTGCGTCAATGATCTCAGGCGTTGGTTTGGCTTTCATCAGAAAGCGGACTATCCCGACGCTTTCCCCCGCAGTCAGACAAGGCGGTTCATACTTTCTCGCCCATGCCGGCTTCAACGTATTTTCGTCGTACTGTGCTGCCCAAACAGTTTTTTTGCCGTTAACAACGATCTGTAGTTTTAGTACGAGGGGGAGCGCTTTTACCAACTCCCGCTCGACGTTTACACGCCGGGATTCATCTACGAACTTGAAATCGTCACCCTTTTCGGCGATCTGACGAAAGAGCTCTAGAACGCCGATCATTGCATCATCGTTGAACGTTATGTGGGTGTAGTATCCCTTCTTAAGCGGAAAGAATTGAGGAAATCCGCCATTCTCATATTGCGACGACAGCAAGTAATCAAGCCCTCTATTGAATGCCTCTTTATACTTCGGGAAATTATTCGGCGGTGATGACTTTAAGAGGCTCGCGGTAATTATTTTTCCAAGGTAAGAGACTTGCGGATAGGTAGTACGATTGTCGATCGTTGTTTCACTGATGTCTGACCTCTTGACGGCCAACTCTTCTTTCTCACTCTTCGTGAGCATTAGCGCCATATCAATGTTCTTTTCCCAACCGCCATTTTCCTTTTGATAAAAAAGTATCTGGTCGGCGATGCGCGCGGCTTCATCCGTTTGATACCATAAGGTATTCTGAGAAAAAACCTCATTCCATGAAACAAGTTTCCAGTTTGGCGGCGTCTTTTGGAGCCAATCATCCTTTGCAGTCTTCGGATTCCATCCGTCTTTACCCTTGAGAAATTCCTCCGCAGAAAACGCCTTTGCTTCGGCGTCGGTCAACTGATGAGACCATTTGACACGAGCCGCCGTATCGGCACCTGGACCGCGGGACTTGTATTCGGCAAAATATGCCGTTCTTTCACGTTCAGGAAGCCAGTGGTTCCAGCCCTCGGGGCGGATCTGGGCGTCCATTTGGGTATCAATAAAAACCGTTCGGCCATAATCGCGCCACGGTCGTCCGAGAAAAACGCCGTCCTTTGTGCCGGCACTGGTCAGCTTCGAACGATTGAAAACAAACCCACTCGGCTCGTCCGCGGCGAAGCGCATGGGCGCCGCGATGTATCCGTCGCCCTTACTGTGGATTTCGCAGTTTTCAAAAACCGCGGCAGCTTCGCCAAAGATAAAGTCGACGTGTCCTTCGACATAACAATCCTTGTAGTATTGGCGGCCGTTCTTTGCATATAGCGTGTCCTGCCATCCAAGAAAACGACAGTGCGTAAAGACTAATCGATCGGCCTCCGCGAGAACCGCGACCGCCTGCGACCCCGGACCAAAAGAGTTTTCAAACGTAATGTTTTCGGCGCGAAAGTCATGTCCGCCAATGTACGCAGCATACGCCGCTGACGTGGAGCCAGCCTCCTTGTTCGAAAGGCCAAAGGTCAGCAAAGTTTTCTCTGCAGATTCGCCAATTAGTGAAACGTACGGCTTATTTGCCGCGATCCTGATCTGCTCTTTGTAAGTGCCCGGTTTGACGAGGATGATGAACCGCTTAGTGTTGTTTTCAGGAACGCGTTCGATAGCTTCCAGTACGGTCCTTACATCCCCATTTCCGTCAGCAGCGACGACAATATTGGGTTTTATATCTGCAAATGCCGAAACAACAGCTATAAAGATCAAAAAAAGTATGTTGCACAGCTTTCTCATTTCCCAAATACCAAGGCGTGGTTTGTTCGCGAAACTGGCCATCGCGTGAAGAAACAAAAGGAAGCTTATTTTTTGACAACGACGAGAGGCCAAATCGGTCCCGTTCATTTCAAATGCCTCCCGAATCAATTCGGATATTTCGCGATTTGTTCTTATTCGATCTGACGCAATAGAATCACGAGAATGATAATTGGTTTAACCAATCTGTGCAAGTGATTAGCTGGTAGATAATCATAAATACTGCCAGCTACGATGCCATCGGCCAACGACTAAGTTTTGATGCCGGAGCACAGAACCTATTCAGATCACATAGGTTTTACCAATTATCACAAGACGCTATTAAATGAAATGGGAAAAATAGACAATAAAAAAGGACACCAGTCCGATTGGTGTCCTGAAAAAACTGCCTGTGTCGATTCTCTTGAACGCGGACGTTTAGCAATCAAATTCCGCAACAAGACAAGAGTTTCAATCCGGTGAATACGTGAGGGATATGCACCGGCGTTTATCGAAGCGGCCTAAAGTGGAAAAGCCGCCTCGGAATAATTGGTCAGCCGGGGGTGAATCAGCTTTCCAAGAGAACAACCAAACAGTTACATGCAATATCAAATTAGTGGGCTGTCATAAGCTAATGCACGAAAATATGATGAAAGTAATAATAGATTTTCGACAATTCTGAAAAAAATTGTAAGACTTTATTTATTCGCCTGATGTTTCCCGCTGCAGAGATACATTATTAATGTCTGAAACTCCTGAAATAACATCCCTCCTGGCCGCCTGGAGCGAGGGTGATACCGAATCCCTCGAAAAGCTGCTGCCCCTGGTCGAGGGTGAATTGCGTCGGATCGCTCATTCCTATATGAGGAAGGAGTCCGAAGGTCATACTCTCCAGACCACCGCGCTGGTAAACGAGGCTTATATAAAGCTACTTAACGGCGTTAATCCACAGTGGCAAAACCGGGCCCATTTTTTTGGAATCGCCGCAAACATAATGCGGAGGATCCTGATAAATTATGCACGGGATCGCGTGGCTCAAAAACGGGGCGGCCCGGGCATTCAGCTGGTAAACGTCGATGAGATCGCAGTGATCTCAAACGAAAGGTCGGCCGAACTG
>Ga0207710_10001261_pt1 | contig 12795 bp, 8 predicted proteins | sample KBSS24metaG_FD_184400 | JGI IMG/M metagenome (GOLD analysis project Ga0207710, IMG submission 184400) | Switchgrass rhizosphere microbial communities from Kellogg Biological Station, Michigan, USA - KBS S2-4 metaG (SPAdes) (version 2) | ecosystem: Host-associated > Plants > Roots > Rhizosphere >...
AAATTATGTTTTGGCAAATAGACAGAAGTTTTCAAATTACTACTATTACTCAAAAGCCAGCCAAACCAGAAACTACTACTATTTTAAAAGTAGTTTGGAGCGGAGACGATGACGAATGACTTCGATAGAATTTCAAAATATTGTCCGCACAATTCCGCCACAACCTGGTATCTACAAATATTTTGATATTGGGAATGAGCTATTATATATAGGTAAGGCGAAACATTTACGGAAAAGAGTAAGCTCTTATTTTACCAAAACCTTTACCACTTATAAAACTTATGAGTTAGTACAACGTATTGCCCGGATTGAATTTACTATTGTGAATTCCGAACAGGATGCATTTCTCTTAGAGAATTCGTTGATCAAGGAATACCAGCCCAGGTTTAATATCAATCTTAAAGATGATAAGAGCTATCCTTTTATTGTTATTAAAAATGAACCTTTCCCAAGAGTTTTTTTGACCAGGCGAAAGATTAATGATGGCTCAGAATATTTAGGCCCTTATACTTCAGTAAAAAAAGTAAGAGAGCTTCTTGAATTCATTAAGCAAACTATCCAATTACGCAATTGTTCTTTGAATCTCACCGAAAACAATATTAAAAGAGGAAAATTCAAAGTATGCCTTGAATATCATTTAGGAAATTGTAAAGGACCTTGTGAAAATTTACAAACGGCAGAAGATTATAAAGAGAATCTTTCTCACTTAAAAAACCTGTTGAGAGGAAATCTTGTTCCTGTGATTCGCCATTTTAAAAAAGAAATGCAGGATCAGGTCGATAATCTTGCTTTTGAAAAAGCTGAGATCATAAAAAAGAAAATTGCCTTTCTTGAAAATTACCAATCAAGATCTGTAGTGGCAAATGAAAGAATGGGCGATATGGATGTATTTTCCATTTTAAAAGAAAAAGATATCGCTTATGTAAATTATTTAATGATGCGTAATGGCTCTATTATCCAAACTCAAACAAACAAAGTAGAAACCCATCTTGATGAATCATTAGAAGAAATACTTAGTTTTTCTGTGGCTCAACTAAGAACAACATTTAACAGTGATGCGACTGAAATAATTGTCCCCGTAAATATTGATTATCCTCAAAGCGATATTGTGATTACCGTTCCAAAAGGTGGGGGCAAAAAAAAGTTATTGGAACTTTCTGAAAAAAACGTGGCTCATTTTATTGAAGAAATAAAAAACAAAGAAAGACTAAAATTAAATATAAAAGACCTCGATAAAGTAAGGCTATTAGAACAACTACAGCTTGACCTCCAGTTACCAAAACTTCCACTTCATATCGAATGTTTTGACAACTCAAATTTCCAGGGTAGTTATCCGGTATCTGCTATGGTTTGCTTTAAAAATGGAGAGTCAAGCAAAAAAGATTACCGGCATTTCAATGTAAAAACGGTAACAGGAATTAATGATTTTGCAACGATGAAAGAAGCAGTTTATCGGCGATATAAAAGAGTATTGGAAGAAAATATAGCTTTTCCTCAATTGGTAATAATTGATGGCGGTAAAGGTCAACTCAGTGCCGCTACTGAGGCCATTAATGAATTAAATGCAGGAGGCAACACTACCTTGATTGGTTTAGCGAAAAATGAAGAGGAAATTTTTTTTACCGGTGACAAAGAATCACTAAAACTCCCCTATAACAGCAATAGCCTTAGGCTCATTCGTCAGATAAGAAATGAAGTGCATCGTTTCGGTATAACTTTTCATCGCAAAAAAAGGAGCAAAGGAACCTTTAAAAACGAACTGGAAGATATAGCCGGGATAGGCAAATCAACGGCGGATATGCTATTAAAAAAATTCCGGTCAGTAAAAAATATCCGGGATAAAAATGAGGAAGAGTTAGCGGTTGTGATTGGAAAAGCAAAAGCAAAAATCGTTCATGATTATTTTCAGCAACAGGATATAAAATCGAGAAGCACACAAGCTGAAACTTGATGAAAAAAAATGGGGCCCGGATAGAAATCCAGCCCCGTTTTTAAAATCCAATATCCTATGAAAAACCGAAACGAAAATACGACAATTATCCAATTTTCCTATAGGACTTTTACGATATGGATAAGTTTTTTTATAAGTTTCTGTATAAAACTTTTGTCAATAAAAAAGCCCCTCTAAAAAGGGGCTTTAAATGAGATTAAATTTATTTAATAAGACCAGAGGTCTTGTTCATAATTGAAGATCTTTTCTTTGATATTGTCACCTTCAAGCAATGCAAGTATGGGATCTTTTATACTTTGCCTGACCGTTCTATTTCCAGGATTATCTAAGCTGGATTTTACAATATAGCTTCCAAACATACGGCTCTCAAATAATTCTTCCCAAGTCATTCTGCTCTGACCCATGTTTTTTGAATTGTAAACTTCATATTTAGCTAACATAGGGCGAAGATCTGGATAATAGATCCAAAACATTGGAGAGCTTCCAGGCCTTTCTTTACCATTGGGAAAATACAAAGTCTTCAGGGGCGCAATTCCAAGAATACGAACAAACATGCGGCTTGCCTCACGATCAAATACCCACTCTTCTTTTATTCTTAACTTAACTACACTTTTAGCATCAAAACTTGCCCGTGTTACCACATATCTTATAACTCTAGTTGGGTCATTAGGGTCTACTTGAGCGGTTGTATCTGCACTTCCAACAGTAAGTTGTTGAATCTCCGGCAGACTCATGGGAGTAGTGAATCTATCATCTGTAAATGCTGTTACCTCTCCGCTATTTATTGCCTTTAAAAGCATATTCACAAATATCTGGCTGCCGTTATCACTTTCTGCTTCGTAACGAAAAACCTGATTTATTTTTTCTCTAAGGTCAAGCTCTCTCCATACTTTTTCTGCATAAAGAGCATCGTCCCACCTCAAGTACTCATAAGCTAAAGGTGTGCGGGCATTCAAATTGCTTTTATCAAAAGCATTATCATTACGCAGAGATTTTTTTACAACAGAATCGGAAACACCGGATGAATCAACAACGATAGGAATATTTCCATAAGGGTTATATCCCGAAGGTTGAGTTATGTTAGTTGTTTGTTGTCTCGTAGTATCTGTTGTTTGAGCGCCATTTCTTTTGCGACCGGTACGCTGTGCGTCGGCTTGCTGCATTACAACTGCCACAAACAAAAACAACAAACTGCTTTTAATAATTATGCTTTTCATCTTCAGTATAATTTATTTAATATAGTAAACCAATGATGGCAATTTTTGTCTGCGTCCATCCGGACCTACAGCATAAATAGCATCAATTGTGACTTCTCTACCGGGCTGCAAATTCTTGATCATATTTAAAGCCTTCGGGCTCCATAAATTACCAGTACAAGGAGCTTCATCAATATCACCTTCTGCATTATCAGCGGTTAACGTAAAGCTTACAACTGAATATTTTAAATCAAAAGGAAAATCTTTTATATAAGCTCCTACACCAGCCTGCGCTTTAAAAGCGCCTGCGTTTACATTATCACCACTTTCAAACCCACCGACTGTTGCAACCGGTCTTGGGATAGTACGGACACGAAACTGATTTTTACCAGCTAGTTTACCATCTACACTAACATTAATCCAGCATTCGTCAGTTACGCTATTTACACGTACGATATATTTTCCACCACCTAATTTTGTGTAGCTACCACCGCCTCCAGTAACGGAGAATCCGATTTTATCATCTCCAGCGCCACTTGCAGCTACCGAAACAGGATTATCGACACCTATATATAATACATTCATTTTATCTAAAGCTATGGAAGCTGTAGATTGACCAACAGTGTATTCAATATCTTTGTGAGCAATCTGATCCTTACCATCCTGGTCTTTATACTTGATATTAACCGAGATGGTATGTTTACCAAGAGTAGTAGCAGCGTTTACATCTCTATGAGCAGCCCCATCTTCCTTTATTGGTTCGGGAGAGCCATCTATTGTAATTTCAGGTAAAGCAGCTTTACTAAATGCACCTACTCCAGCCATGATCTCCATTTTGTCTCCAGGCATTACATAGTTAGAACTGGTTGCAGCAAAAGCATTATACGTATCAAAACGTACTACAACCGCCCCCACCTTATTGTGACAGAATTCTACAATTTTATTTTCTGAAGTTTTAATATCATTTTGAAACTTGCTCAGAATAGTCAAAGCAGCTACGGTAGGAACCATGTGGAAATAAGCTCTCTCCCATGTATTATTTGATTTGCTTTGCGTTTTAGGCGTCTCAAGATTTATAGGTAAAGTGGTGGCAAAAGCTGAATCAATAGAAGGATCTACTTTCTTTAACACATTTTCTTTGAATTCAGCCAGTTTTTGCAATAGTTCTTTGCCCTTTCCCTTATCTATCATCATACGTGTAGCTATGTCGAGATTATCGGCTTTGAAGCTTCTCTTATCGACATCACCACCGGCCTTTTGTATGATATCATCTTTTATTGTTTGTATGTATCCATATGCTGTTTTCGCATAGTCGGTAACTAGTTTTGCTTTGGGATACCAATAATTTGCTTTTTCAGCTGTAGTCGGATCAAGTTTTTTATCTTCCAGAGATTTCATGATAGTTTCTGTAGATTTATTCACAGTGGTATTGGTAGTCTCCAAACTCCTATTAACCGTTTTAAAGGCATTTAAAATTTCAGCAGATACATTCAGTGCCAGCAATGCTGTAAGCACTAAGTACATCATGTTGATCATTTTCTGCCTGGGCTCACGAGGTAATGACATGGCGATTGTTGGTTTTTATACTTATAATAGGTGACTTTTTAAAAATCACGGATACGGATTTGTTTTATTTAAAAACGAATCTTTATTCTGTTTTAGTTGCGACCCTGCATAGCGCTAAGCATATTGCCATAGATGCTATTCAGGCGGCCGAGATTATTCGCAAGCAATGCTATTTGGTCATGTGCCTTCTTAGCATCACCTACACTTCCTTCCATAGCCTGTGAAGCCTGTACCAGGTTACTATAGAACTGGTTCATTGCTTTCAGGTGATTATTTGTATCCTGCAATTCCAATTCATAGATGGTATTTAATGAACCAAGATTTTTGGTCAATACCTGTACCTGCTCATGGAATTGTTTAGTGCCTTCTGCGGCATTATTGAAATGTTGTATGCTACCGGCAGCGCCGAGATAAGCATCCTTCATTGTACCGAGAGCTGTTGCTGCTTCACGGGTTTTAGCTGTATAATCGCCGGTTGCGGAAACTACATCCGTGATGTCAGCCATTTTATCTACAGTTCCACCAAATTTTTTAAAGTTTTCACCCAGGCGACCTAAGTTAGCCGGAGTAATGTCAGCTTCACGAAGCATATCTTCCAGCTTAGTTAATGCGGGGTTACCACTTGCTCCTGGTAATGTAAGAGGAGTGGGTTTGAAATTAGGTTCGAGATCAGGGTGTTTATTAATATCTGGAAAATAACGTTGCCAATGTGGTTCTTCCGGAGGAGGCACGAGGAAGGCCATTACGAGGAACACAACTACTTCTGAAAGCAGACCAAGAGTGATCATTTCATCTGCTGCAGGCCAGTGACGGATTTTAAACAATGCACCGAGGATTACGACGGCGGCAAAAAAAGCGAAAATGAAATTCAGCGTTACTTGACCTTGTGGTTTTTTAAAGAACAGCATAAGGATTCGTTTTTACAGGTTATTTAAATTTTACTAAAATAGAACGAGTTAAGTTTTGAAAAAGTATTTTCATTAGCATAGAAGCTGCAGATAAATATTTAGTTGTCGTATTTAATTATCGAAAAAATACTTATCTGCGACGGCCTTTTGGCGGAGCTGCGGGTAAATCAATTACCCTGCGGAATCCGATATAAGATTTGGATGAATCCTGGTATTCGTATGTACTGGTACCAGTTTGCAAATAATAGCCTACATCCTTCCAGCTTCCACCACGTATGATCTTACGTTTCATCAACGGAGGATCATCGTCTTTAGCGTTCCAACGAACATCAGGGTTCATATCATGCTGAAAGTTATTGCGACCTTCGTAAAATATTGAAGAAGTCCATTCAGCTACATTACCAGACATGCAATAAAGACCATAATCATTAGGCCAATAAGCATCGGCACGCACGGTGTAGAAACCTCCATCTTCAGGATAGTTACCACGACCAGGCTTGAAGTTTGCCATCAGGCAACCTTTCTTATTCCTCAGGTAATAATTACCCCAGGGAAACATCGATTGAGAACGACCACCACGAGCTGCATACTCCCACTGTGCTTCGGTTGGTAAACGATAGTCTGACTCTTGTGTTCTTTTCTTTGAATCAAGGTATGCATTCATCAAATGTGTACTCCATTCACAAAATGCAGTTGCTTGTTTCCAGTTCACACCCACTACAGGATAATTACCAAAAGCGGGATGTGAGAAATAACGTTTGGTCATCGGCTCATTATAAGAATAAGCAAAATCACGAACCCATGTCAATGTATCCGGATAAATAGGAGTATCTTTTTTCTCAATGAATTTTGAACGGGGTTTTCCTGCATTTTCTCTTTTAGCCGCTTCTTTCAAATTAAATACCTCTGAGTGGTATTTTAAATTAGCCGGGTCTATTTCTTTTTTGCCATCCAATCTATCTTCAGGCGATAATAGAAAATCAGTTTGACCAAGTGATTCAACAGTTTTAGAATCGGCGTAATTTATTTTCTTTAGTTGATCCCAATTTACTCTCTCAACTCCATCTTTGTCAGCTTTAATGTAATTACCCCCTAAACGGCGGGCTGCTATAGAATCACGAACCCAATAAACGAATTGACGATATTCATTGTTAGTGATTTCGGTGGCATCCATCCAAAAACCACTTATAGAGACAGCACGATTACGGGCACTAAAAGCATAAGCAGGATCCTCATCGCTGGGCCCCATATGAAAAGTACCTTGGGGAACGTACACCATGCCAGGAGGTTTGGGAAGAACATACCTGTTCCCCGGAGCAATTCCATGCACCATACCATCATTGGGAAGTGTGTTTCCTTTGCTGCTACTCTTTTTTCCGAAGATTCCGCAACTGCTGAGCATTAGCATACAAGCGGCTGCAAACAGGCTGTAGTAAAGGTTTTTCATTTTCATATTATTAAAGGGTATTGGACAAATATAATATTTAGAGTTTTTCTCAATCACAACATTAATATTTATTTTTTTTTGATCAAAGCGTATTTTCCAAGGTAAAATTTCTAACGGACTAAATGTTCGTTTTATTGTATTAACTAAAAATTAATTACCCCTTTTTAGCCCTGTTTATCAGATAGGTTAGGTCTTTTACTGAGTAAACGGGAAGTTTACACTCGAAATTCTTGCATAGCCAAATTGAAGGTGGGTTGGTGACTGGTTTTTCCTCTAATAACGGAAAGTTTGAAGCGGAGGTTGCTGAGATCATCAAAACCCGATATGGGATATATTGCTGAAGAAGTTCATTGTGAATTTCTAACAGATCATTTCCCGTAACAACGATCTCATGGGTACCTGTTACTATTTCCTGAAATAAAACGGCCCAGTTCCCAAATGAAACAGGATAACGAACGATAGCTTTTGTCAATGAAGAAACCATATCTATTGCCTGCTCTTTCCATTCCTTTTTGTTAAAAAAAATTGAAAGCAAATAAAGATTATAGGCCATTGTGGAATTGCCAGAAGGTAATGCGCCATCATATACTTCTTTTTTGCGAATGATCACATCCTGCTGAGCTTTTTTTGTATAAAAAAACAATCCAGTTTCTGGCTCAACGAAATTTTGAATAACGAATTCTGCTATTGCTTTTGCAATCATCAACCATTTTGTATCAGCAGTGATTTCCTGTAGATGAATAAGTGCCTGAATCAGGAATGCATAATCGTCTAAAAAAGCGGGATACTTTGCTTTATCATTTTTCCATGTATGATAGAATTCGGAAGAACTGTTGACATTAAATTTGGCTAACAAAAATTCCATATTTGCTATTGCAAGCTGCCGGTATTTTTCAATACCAGTAGCAGCGAAAGCCTTGCTGCAAGCGGTATTCATTAATGCATTCCATCCCAAAATTATTTTATCATCTAATAATGGACGAGCTCTTTTACTCCGGTAATCAAATAATTTCTCTCTCCCTTTTTTTAATTCTTGCTGTAGTAGATTTCCGGGAATATTTTTTTGCCGACTGATATCTTTGAGAGAATTCTTAACTCTTAAAATATTGTTTTTTGGAATTGTATTTCCTTCTGACCAATTACCCGAAGGAGTAATATCATAATATTCAAAAAAAATAGAAGAGTCATTCCCCAATATTTCTTTGACCTCATTGAAATCCCAAACATAAAATTTTCCTTCTTCACCTTCACTATCTGCATCAAGAGCAGCATAAAACCCGTTTTCAGAATGAAGTAATTCCTTTTGCACAAATTCCATTGTTTCATTTATTACTTCTTTATAGCGTTCATGTTGAGTAAGCTGGTAAGCTTCACTTAGAATGGATACCAAAAGAGCATTATCATAAAGCATTTTCTCAAAATGAGGAGCCAGCCATTCTTCATCCGTAGAATACCTTGCAAAACCGCCACCTATTTGGTCATAAATCCCTCCTTCTATCATCTTATCAAGTGAAAGCAAGGCTTGTTTTAATGCCTCAGCTCCCTTTTTATTTGTATCATTTATATAATAATACCTTAATAAGAATTGTATTGACAGTGTCTGAGGGAATTTTGGAGCTTTTCCAAAACCACCCCATTTTTTGTCAGCCGATTTCATAATATTCAGAAATATCTCATCACAATTTTGCTTTTCAAATATTTGCGTGGCTTCATTGCTCTGCTCCAATCCAATAGCATTAGATTGATTGAGATGTTCTGTAAGATTTTCTGCCTGAGCATCTATTTCATGCCTTTTTTCTTTGAAGGCATTACTTACACTATTCAAAATTTCCTGCCAGGAAGGACGATTAAATGCCCGTTTTGGTGGAAAATAAGTACCCCCGTAAAAGGGCTTTCCTGAAGGAGTCAAAAAAACATTTAAAGGCCATCCGCCACTTCCTGACATAGCCTGCACAGCATCCATATAAATATGATCAAGATCCGGCCTTTCTTCCCGATCAATTTTTATATTGATAAAGTTTTCATTCATGATCTCTGCGATCGCTTCATCTTCAAAACTTTCTTTTTCCATCACATGACACCAATGACAAGCTGAATAACCTATGCTAACTAAGATTGGTTTATTTTCTTCCTGCGCTTTTTTTAGTACCTCATCACTCCAGGCATACCAATTCACGGGATTATGTGCATGCTGTAATAAATAAGGGCTTGTTTCGTAAATGAGCTGATTGGTATGTTTATACATCAGAGGTTTTATAATTATTACAACGAAATTCGAAGAATTAGGTTTGATAAAAAAAGAAAAGGACACCAATGGTGTCCTTTTGAGATATTCAATAAAAAATTATTTCTTTTTCATGGTGGTGGAAAGATATTTTTCCAAAGCTGCGACCATGCTGGGGGTTTGCGGTTCTGGAGCTTTTATTTCTAACTTTAAACCAGCTTCCTGCACGGCTTTCGACGTATTACTTCCAAATGCACCGATGATAGTTCCGTTTTGCTTGAATTTTGGCAAATTATCAAACAAGCTTTTTACACCACTTGGGGTAAAAAAACAAATAACATCGTATTCCTTTTTAGTAAGTACTTCTTTTACATCAGTGCTTTGCGTACGATACATAAAGCCTAATACAAATTCGCAACCATTTGTTTTTAGCCAATTCACAATATCATTATCCTGCTGATTTTCGGAACATACATAAAGAAATTTTTCATTTCCCTTATGTTTATTGATCGCATCGAACATGCTTTTATTTGTTCCATCTGTACCGTAAAAAACTTTTCGCTTTCTGTACAGTATAAATTTTTGCAGATATAAAGCAACAGCTTCTGTAATACAGAAATACTTGGTATCCTGGGAAACATTGATCTTTAATTCTTCGCAGGTGCGAAAAAAATGATCAATAGCATTTCTGCTGGTAAAAATTACAGCCGTGTAATTTTGAATTTCAATCTTTTGTTTGCGAAATTCCTTGGCAGGAATAGCTTCCAAACGAATAAACGGGTGGAAATCAAGTTCCACATCATATTTCCTCGACAGCTCGAAGTATGGCGACTTCTCGCTTTCGGGTCTCGGTTGGGTAATTAGGATTTTCTGCATTGCTTTGGCCTCAATGTCGGCCTTAACCCCATTTTTAATCATTTGCGGTTCGGCTAAAGTTGAGAGCAAAGTTAAGCAGATATATGGAAAAATAGCAACAGAGCTTTGTAAATCAACAAAAGAGGTGCTATTTCAAAGGCGCAAAAATATAAAAAGAAATGAAAAGGGTTGACTTTGACTTGATTACGGACTGCGCTATAAGTCAAAATAAACCTGTACGCAAACAGAACAACCACAACGATCAATGACAACGTTAATGAAACAGAATAAACTTTTCCCTGGGCAAAGGCAAGCATTATTAAAAACGGCAACAAAACCAACCCTATCATTTTATTAATAATGAAAACAATGAAAATATAAGCATCTGCCGCACTTTGCATATTAAATAGCCAACCTGATACTTTGAGGCTTAAAAATTTGATAGAATAAATAATTGAAAGACCGCCAATGCAATAAAGTGTCATGAGCCAAAAATTATTAATAGGATTCCACTTAACATTAAGCAGAATAAAGCTGATATATAAACTGCCGATGATCACAAAAAATATATTGAGCAATAAGGACGGCAGTGGTGTTTGCATCAATTGTTCCCTTACCTGTAATTGTTTAATAGTTGTTCGGAAAAAAAGACGAAACAGGTCATTGAAATATTTAGGAAAAGCTCTTTTCAACATGCCATAGATCAATAAAAGAATTACCAACAAGTAAAATTGAAGCTCCTTTCCTTGAAAATTCTTTTTTGCTGATTCAGGTAAAAGCGGAACAACCTTTATTTGTTTCCTGACTGTGTCTTTAGGAAGTGTATTTATAGAATCTGTCAGACTGGTTGATGCTGAAGCATCTTTGTTAATTGCTGTATCCGTTTTATGAATTATCGGAACTGTTATAACTGTTGAATCTTTTTGGGGAACATGCTGGATGGTATCAAGTTTTGTTGAATCATTTGCCTGCGCAGAAACAGATCTTGCAATAAGCAATTGAAATAAAAGCAGGAAAAAAACTCGATTCACAAGCGATGGTTATAATACAAAAATATTAAAGAGAGGGCACCTTGATATAGAGACATTAGAAATAATTGATAAATCCGAAATGTATTTTAGATTGCCGAAGATTTAATTCAGTATCGTTTCTCTTACCTACTGCCCACGCAAGATTAAAAATACCGGCCTTGGTTTCAAAAGCAAGACCTAATCCAGTACCAAAATAAATAAAACTGTTTCTGTTATTCTGGCTATTATTGCGACCCCAGCCTCCATCTGCCAATACATAGAAATAAGAATTTTGACCTACGAGGTAATGATACTCCGCTGTACCAATAACGAATTGAGACAAATATTGGCTCTCTTCATCAAAACCCCGCAACAGCTTATATCCACCGAGTTGAAATAATTCATTTCTGAAAATATTGCCGCTTTGAAAAATACCTGCATTTACTGCTGTCTTTATCGTACTCCTTTGTCCTAACGGGAAATACTTTGCTGCAGTTGTTTTTATTCTAAATTGATATGTTTTTAATTTTACTGTATCATACAAACTTTCAAAATCAAAAGAAGGATTTCCAGGATCTTTCAGCTCAAGTATTTCATTATTTTTTTTCAACTTTTTAGAACCTGCTGTTGCCACAATGAAAAATTCATTTCCCTTTCTGGGGTTTAACCTGTAATCGGTATTATTAAATTCATAATCAATACCAATATTTACAGAGCTTACATCTGCTTCGTCAGGTAATTTCATATTTTGAATGATATATGATTTATTGACCCCATTCACAATGGTTTGAAATCGTTGAATAAATAGTTTACCTGATTGATTTGTATTCAACATATAGCTTGCTCCCAATTGAAGATTCACATTTAAAAAAGTGCTATCCTTTCGAAACATATCAAATCCAAAATCAAGGCCGAATGGCGAATTAAAAAGAAAAGGATGTTGGTAAATAAGGTTGAGCCTTGGAGATTTTACCTGCAATTGCTGCCAGTTTAAGCCAATAGTTTCTGCCGATCCCAATGCATTTTTCAGGTTAACATTGGCCTCACCCGTAAGCAATAACTTTTTAGATGAAAGCTGATCATTGTTTGGTAAAAAACCAATGAGCACATTTACCTGGCTGCTCTTTTTCTGTTTGAGGTATAAATTCAAAACAGAACCGGTGCCTAATCTTGTTAGATCAGCAGGACGTTCTTCTGCTACATAAGTAAGCTCTTTTATTTTTTTGCTAATGCGTACCAGTTTTTCCTTATTATATATGCTGTTATTAGGAATATCAAGATAGCGTTGCAAATAATAATTGGAAATTTTAGCATTGCCATAAACTCTTATACTATCGATTCTGTATAATGGGCCTTTTTCTACCCTCATTAAAGCAAAAACCTTTTCTCCGGTCAATTGGAGGCTGTCGAGATAAACTTTTGCAAAAGGATGACCGTTGTTTTCTAAATGATCCAATATTTTTTCTTCCCACAGCTGTACCTGTTTAAAGTCCATTGGCTTATTCTGAAAAGTTCTTTCCTGCCATCCAACTGCCTCTAATAAACCGGGATCAACCTGCCTTGTATCTATCTGAGCCCATAAATAAGAGTCACCTATATATAGGGATATACTTGCGAAAGCAGAATCATAGTGAAGAC
>Ga0207710_10001262_pt1 | contig 12794 bp, 18 predicted proteins | sample KBSS24metaG_FD_184400 | JGI IMG/M metagenome (GOLD analysis project Ga0207710, IMG submission 184400) | Switchgrass rhizosphere microbial communities from Kellogg Biological Station, Michigan, USA - KBS S2-4 metaG (SPAdes) (version 2) | ecosystem: Host-associated > Plants > Roots > Rhizosphere...
ATTTGCGGATCGGCATCGAGTATGCGCTTGCACTCCACACAGACGAACCAAATCCGCATGTTCACGTCGTCGTGAAAGGTAATGACGGAGGACGGGGTGCACCTCAACATCCGCAAAGGGATGCTCCGTGAATGGCGTAAGGAGTTCGCACGTCATCTACGGGCACAGGGCGTCGCAGCGACGGCGACGCCGCGGGCAGAGCGCCGGGAAACGGGAAGAAGCAGGCTCACGGACATATACCGACCCGTGAACGGACGACAGGCGTCTCGGCGGCAGACAGGCTGGCTCCAGTTTGTTGCCCAGTCCCTGAACTGAGTTCGCGAATCTTCCGCACCGATCCACGAATCTCGGCACCAGTTCGCGTATCTCGGAACACCGACAAAGGTGTCGGTGCTCCTTGACGATGAGACTGGCGATGAAGCGCGGTCGATGGTGTTCCTTGATTCGAGACCGACATAAAGATGTTCCATGATTGGAGACTGAGTTGCATGCCGCGCGCATTCTCAAGCGCATCGAAGGTCCGGGGGGACAGCACCTGTGCAGAGCTAATTTGCCTGCTCCCCGCATTATCTGCACTTGCTTGCAATGGCCCGCCACCGCCGAGCGTGCCTGAGGCCCTCAAGATCGCAGATGTAGTTTTGGTCGGAAAGTCTTGCCCACCCAAAATCTTAGCTCGCGAGCTCCGGCATCCTCGTATACTCCCCAGCCCGCAGCGACACGATCCCACTCTGGGTCTTCTGTGACGCAGCGTTGCATGTCGAGCGGAGCCAGGGCCGCGTCGTAGAAGGTAATGGCGTTCTCGAGGTTGTTGGTACCGAAGTAGACGTAGCGAAGCATCTCTGGTCTCGGTCTGTGGTAATCGACTCCCCACATACAGCTGAACTCTCCTCTCAACTTCCGACATGGGGCGGGTGATGGGAATCTGATCTTGACGGTGTTGAGCCCGCACGGCCGCCAGGTGCGCATCGCATCGCCGCACCCAAGACGGTCACCATCTACCGGCAGGAAGTGTTCGAGCGAATCCAGCGGGAAAACCAGCTGCTTCGATATAACACCGACTCCCTTTCTGCTGCACAACAGCGAAAAATATGGCGGATTCCACGATTGCAGTTCTGAAAACTCGGGCGTTATATTCGAGCTGTAAGTCTTATTACATGTGATTCGCCGCTTCTAACATGGCGAACCATTGCGGAGAAATCTGATTGGAGACAACAAAGCATGCCGAATGAGGATAGCTCGTATGAGCGATCCCAACAAGGAGAACGCCGACATGAAAACGACCGTCAACTCGCTACGGATGCTGCTTGGTAGCGCAGTTCTTGCGACAATTTCCTGGGGTATTCCGAGCCACGCTCTCGCTGCGTCCTGCGGAAGAACGTCGTATGCCTCGGGGCCTCATGTCCTCGCTGTGCCGGCTAGCCCCGGTGCGGAAATCGGGCTCAGCAGTGGCGAGGCCGCGCCCAGCAACGATGGCCAGTTCCACCGAAGGTCCATCGTAGGCCTGTGGCACGCCGTCTACACCTCGGGCGGCGTGACTGCGTTTGAATCTTTCGAGACATGGCACGCAGATGGTACGGAGTTCGAGGCGGCGGACTTGCAGCTCGGGGCGATGTGTCAGGGGACTTGGGTGAAGATCGCTTCCGGGACTGTCAAGCTTTTCCATGTGGGCTGGAACTTCGACCCGACAGGCGTCACGCTGGTCGGTTATTTCACCGAGATCCAGACCGATACCGTGAGCGCCGACGGCAAGGCCTACAACGGTACGTTCGCAATCCAAAACTTCGACCTGTCGGGAAAGCACCTCCAGGGACAGGATGTGAGCGGCACCACCCATGCGACACGGTTCACTGTGCCGTGAGAGGCCGGAAGGCGTAGCGGGTTAATCGAGGGGACGACCGAAGGCAAGCGCGCAACCTTGCGCCGCCTGGACCGGCGCCCCCTCATCCCCGACCGCTGGGCCGCGGCGATCTGCACCGCGTTGTGCGCCGCACCCTTCAGGAGTTGATCGTCATCGCCGACGAGCTGACAGAGCGGCCCGAACAATCGTTCACGTCCCCGCGGGTGCGCCCGGCGAGAATGGCGTCCAGCCCCCGCGGCATCGGGCGGCCTGGGAAAGTAGTTGCGCTCGGCGTCACCCAGCAGGTTGACACCGGGCGCGGGCGCTCGCGAGCAGAGCGCGCACCTCGGCGGGAGTGATCGGCCGCTCGTACTCATCGCGGTCTCTGGCCATCCAACGCGCAACCGGTTCTCCCTACAGTCACATGGGCTCGTCCTCTTCCGTGACCATAAGCCGTACGTGTTCAAAAACGCCGGCGCGATCTTCATCGGTAAAACCAAACACACCGGAGTTCGGACTGGGATCCCACACTACAACCCGCGGTCCGCCGGCGGAAGCAGCGGCAGTGCGGCAGTCGGGCTTGCACTGCGAATGTTACCGGCCGCCGGACGACTCTGATTTCGGTGGCAGCCTGCGCAATCCTGCGGGAAGCCTGTGCCTGTATTCACGAAAATATGCTTTCTGGCCGTGGTATCCCGTGTCTGACAGTCCTGCTCCGAAACGCGAAGGACAATGTCGTCCCTGGAATCATGGTTGACGTCCGTCACGTCAACTGAATCGACGTGTTGAGCCGTCGACAGTATTTGAGCCTGCGAAGCGTCTTCGTTGTCGCGCCCGTTTTCCTCGCACAGTTCGTCGTCTATGTCACTGAACGACGCTATGTCCACCAAAGTGACGGTGGGCTCTTTGCCTAGCAATGGCTTAACAAAAAGCGCGCCGTAGTATTCGGTATGAATTCCTTGACTCAGGTGATTCGCGCGCAAGAAGACCCAAGTCTGGTTTCCGGGGAGTGGTCTGAATTCGGGTAGCTCCCAGTCGTCGTCCAGTCGCGCCGATACGAGTAACTCCAACCTACCGTGGGTTGGTTGAGCCAGATAGATACCACCCATCATGATGAGAAAGCTCTCCGGCCCGACGCGGGCATACATTGCGCGTTGGCGCTGTACCGCGGAGTATTTAGCATCCTTGCCCGATCCAATCTGATCGGAAACGAAGACCCAAAGAGCCTGGGCGGTTGGCGACCCATATGTCCAGGCCTGTTCCCTCCGTCGAGATCCAGAACCTGAGTCGGCTGAGAAGCCTCGAAAATGAAAGACTGACGTCTCCATCGAGCCTCTCAGTTCTGCCACGCGCTCCTGATAGAGTCGACCGAGGCACTTCTGCTGACGGTCGTCACAGCCGTTCCGCAATTGTGACCACTGACGCTGCTCGCGCTCATCGTGGGGGCCCGTTTACGCCGCCGACGTTGCCGGACCCCTGCGCCTCGTGCATGCAGGATCTGGCACGGGCGCGCCAACTCGCGGCCAGCGCCAGCAATTTCGCGTGGGTGAGACTCACGGCGCGTCGCTCGCCGCGGAGGAACGGAGCCGGCTTATGCGCTCAATTTCTGTCGAGAGCGCATCGACTACCCCGTGTCGCAGGCATCTGGCGATGTCGGCGTCCTGCTCACCATTTTGCGTTCTGAGAGCGATTTCGACGGTGATTGCGATGGCGCCGATTACTTTAAGGCACCGGGTGATATCAGCGAGTTGGTCCTGCGGATCGCAGCCACGGGGGCCGGGTTTCGATGCAGGCGCATTACAGGCAGGCTTGCGCGGGGCGCATGGGGCTCGTTGGATTCGGAGGCCATTGCTGAAACCCCCTCCCGCTTTGTTGACGTAGCAGCGCTAACCTGCGCGGGTGGTGCCCGACTCTTGTCGGTGGCGCTACACTTGGTTGGTCGCAGACAGTTGCGGTTTTCCCAACTCAGCATTCGGAACTGACCGACCTCCAAATTCTGGGGTGATCGAGTCCGGATTCTCAGCGATGAATACCTGGAACGCTATAGCGCTCGTTGCTCATCAATGTGAAGCGATGTCCTTCGGCGATCGGCGGTCGGCGCCATGAGTGGCCGAGGTGTTGACAGCGCTCGTTTGCAGGCCACGGACGATCTGCTTGGGCGCATCACGTCCATTTTGGACGCCGCACGCGGCCAGGTCGTGCGCGCGGTTAACCATGCCACGGTCTCAGCCTATTGGCACATCGGCCGCGAGGTGGTCGAAGCGCTTCAGCAGGGCGGTGAGCGAGCGACCTATGGAAATGCCTTAATCGAGCGCTTGGCTCATCAGTTGACCGATCGCTATGGCAAGGGGTTCTCCGCAACCAATCTAGGCTATTTTCGTCAGTTCTACTTGGCGTACCGAGACCGGATTCCCCACCCGCCGGGTCGCGAATCACAGGCACATCCCGATCCAGCAGCAATTCCCCACCCAGCGGGTGGGGAATTGCTCCCTAGGTTCCACCCCAATCTAAGCTGGTCCCACTATCGCACCTTGATGCGGGTGACTGATGCCGACGCGCGCCACTTCTACGAAGCCGAAGCCGTGCGCGCCAACTGGTCTCGCCGCGATCTGGAGCGGCAGATAAACAGCCTTTACCACCAGCGATTGCTAACGGGCGCCGACAAGACCGGCGTGCGGCAGGGTCAACGTCAGTCCGCACAGGTACTGCGGCCAGTCGATGTGCTCAAGGATCCCTACGTGTTGGAGTTCCTCGATCTACCGAGCGTACCGCAATTGCACGAGAGCCAGCTCGAGGACGCCATCATCACGCGCCTTCGGCAATTCTTGCTGGAATTAGGCCGTGGCTTCTCATTCATAGCACGCCAGCAACGTATCCGCTTCGCCGACAAAGATTTCTACATCGACCTGGTGTTCTATAACTACCTGCTTAGGTGCATCGTGTTGGTGGACCTGAAAATAGGGGAACTCGCCCACCAGGATATCGGGCAGATGGATGGCTACGTCCGCCTTTATGAAGAACAGCACAGACTCGAAGGCGACAACCCCACTATCGGTCTGATTCTCTGCTCCGAGAAGAACGAGGCCGTTGCTCGTTATTCTGTCCTGCACGAGAGCCAGCAACTGTTCGCCTCGCGCTATCGCTTCACGTTGCCCAGCGAGGAGGAGCTGCAAAGGGAACTGCTACGCGAACGAGCCCTGATCGAAAACCAGATGGACATCAGCGCAAGGTGACTGCGATCGCTCGTCGAAGCTCCCAGGGAGATTCCCGACGTGGCCCAGAATCGGACGGCCCGACGCGCGTTACTTCACTCTAATTCATACGGGCACTGCCGGAACAGTGCATTCCGCCCAGCCGGCACCAAATTGCGGTGCAGAATCAAATACTTGCACGCGCCACACCAACATCGCGGATTTCTTAGCTACCAACTTTAGCTACCAAAGAATTATTTTCTCATCGGCTGCTGTGCGTTTGCGCCGCCGACTACCTGGGTGAGCAGGCTATCCGCGTTCTGAAAAGGGCAGCAGGCTAGTCCTTCAGCAGCGTCGTCACATACGCGGGCGTCAGCGGAATCCTGCGGGCATGAACTCCGGTTGCGTCGAAGAACGCGGCAGCGACAGCAGGGGGACCGACCGCGTTGGCAGCCTCTGAACCACTGCCGAAGCCCTTGTTGTCGCGGGAGATTTGCACAACTTTGATCTCGGGGGTCTCCTCCATGGTCAAGATCTTGTAGCGACTCCAATCCGTACTGGTCACTTTGCTCCTGTCGAAGGTAACTTCTTCTTTGAGCGCTTCGCTGAGACCCATGACGACCCCGCTCTTCATGCAACGGTCGAGTTGCCGCGGGTTGATGATTTTTCCGGGCTCGACACCAATAGTAAATTTTGTTACGTGCACCGCGCCCGTAGCAGGAACCACGGCAACCTCGGCGATGCCGGCCCAATAGGAATTCTGACGAACAATTATGCAGACGCCGCGGCCCGTAACTGGATCAGTGCCGCTTCTGCGCGCTTTTGCGTGCGGCGAGGGCCGCGATTCCCATCCTGCGGCCTTGGCCGTGGCGTTGAGTATGTCGATCAGACGCTGATCAGTTGTGTGGTCGAGTCGGAATTGAATTGGATCGGCCCCTACCGATGCAGCGGCTTCGTTGATCAACGACTCCAATGCAAAGTTCTGCTGACGCTGTCCGGGGGTACGCATGATGTGGCCACGCAGCCCGCCGGATGGCGTGTCGGCTCCCAGGTTTGGCATTCCATACGCGTGTTCGGACCGGTTCTGAATCTTGTCGTACGGCCATTGCGTCGCGACAAATCCGCTCGGCTTCGAGGTGCTGCAAGGCATACCGGCCAGAAGGGCACCAACAGGGCGCGGATCTAACATGTGAGGCGAATAAAACGAGCTGCGCACCGCGATCACGCGGCCATTGGCGTCGAAACCGGCCCGGATGTCGGATATCCATGCTGGAGAGACGCTGGACCAGGCTAAATCCTCTTGCAGGGTCCATTGGACGGACACGGGCTTGCCGGTCAATTGCGAGAGAATCACTGCATCGGCTTCGGCACCATCGCCACCAAGCGTGGTGCGTCCATACTGGCCCGAGTGATCCACCCAGCGAATCACGACTTTGTCCGGCGTGGTTCCGAGCATGTGAGCGATCCGTGCGCGCAGACCCTGCGACTGGGCCGAATGCGTCCACACGGTCACACTGCCGTCACTGCGAACGTCAGCGACGGCCGCAAACGGGCCGATCGGCGCATGCCTCACATATGGCTGCTCGTAAAATGCGGAAATTGTTTTGGAGCATTTCGCTATGGCCGCTTCGACAGCTGCCGCGTTTTCACCCCTTTCCGCGGGAGCATCCCATTTTTGTGCCCGAAGCGTTTTCGAGACATTCTCGTTGCCAGGCAGGCCTGCCCAGTCAGTCCACTTCGTTCCGGCGGCGACGACGGGCGCAGCGCTAATGGCCTCCCACTCAGAGGGAGAGACGACCGCAACGAGATTTCCCTTCTTTGCAATCGCGGCGGTTGGAAACCGTTTCTTGTCTATTTCACCGACAGAGATGAGGGTTGAGCCCAGTGTTGCGGGGCGCACCATACGAGCATAGAGCATCTTGGGCAAAGTGACATCGCAGGTCCATCGGGTTTTGCCGGTCACTTTGTCCGGAATGCCGGGCACGGGATAGGATTTGCCCATCACCTTCCACTGACTCAGCAGCTTCGTCGGAGGATTACCCGTCACCGTATAGCCATCGAGCGATGTGATACCGACCCACCTGGTCGGATCGGACTTCGCGGGCTCGCCACTCACTGGAATCTTCAGATCGAGATGCTGCCCCTGAACGAGTTGTCCGTAGGGAATCGTCTTGCCGCCGCCGGAAACGACGCCGTCGACGACTGTGAGGTCTTCGACCGGCACGCTGAGTTGTGTTGCCGCCAGCCGGAGCAGCGCCTGATACGTGTACGCTGCCACCTTGCGCACGTTTGCCATACCGTCACGGAAGTCGGCGGAATAACCACCATCCGGGGTCTTGTCCGTGTCACCCATGATCAGTGAGATCGCTTCCGGCCGGACGCATAACTCTTCGGCCACTACTTGAGTATAGAAACCGCTCATTCCGGTCCCGGTCTCAGTTCGGCCGGTGCGCATCACGATAGTATTGTCACTGCGGATCTCGAGCCAAGATGCGAGTTGCGTCGGGTCGAGCGGAGCTCCGATCACCGCGGCATCGGTGGAAGCTACGGCGGGGAACGCAAACGAAACAAAGAGCGCGCCGCCCATTTTTACCGCGCCACGCCGCGTGAGCATTACTACAGATGTTGCAGTGGCGGAATCTTCGGTGCTCACTGTCATGGCGTTCCTTCCTTTCAGGCCCTCATCGCCTTAGCCGCGCGCTGTACCGCGTCGATGATCGCGACATAGGTACCGCACCGGCACAGATGCGGCGACGGCGGCGTATTCGTGAACGCGTCCTTGATCTGCGCCACCGTTGGATTCGGGTTCTTGGCCAGCAATTGCACGGCCGCAATCATCATTCCGCTCTGACAGTAGCCGCACTGAGGCACCTGCTCATCGATCCAAGCCTGCTGAACCGGATGCAGCGTCTTGGCGGCGTCGGAGGCGCTCAGGTGTTTCTGGGCCGCCCAAAGGGCAGGCAGCCCTTCGATGGTCGTGAGTTGCCTGCCCACGGCGGAGGAGACGGGTGTTACACACGTCCGGACTTCCTCGCCATCGAGGAGCACGGCACACGCCCCGCACTGCGCCATGCCGCACCCGAGGCGCGGGCCGGTCAATTTCAATTGATGGCGCAACACGAACAGCAAGGGCGTCTCCGGTGCCGCGGACACAATCTGCTTCGCGCCATTTACCGACAAAGAAAACTCACTGGGCATGTTCCCTCTCTGCTCCCGATCCGGTTCGTCAGCTCCCTCGGACCATCCTGGGAGATCTTCTCGCCGTCGCCACGAGATACCATGCTGGCCAAATCAACACCCAATTCAGGCTCAATGGCGGTGGACTCCACCAATGCAGACTTGGGCTGCTCCACGCAGGAATCATCAATACAGTGAGCGCCACTGCGAGGATCATTGCCGAGCTCAACTTTATCGTCGAAATTCTCAGACCCTGGGCAACCCCCCAGATCGCAGGCAACAAAAACAGGAGCAGGCAGAACCGGGACAGCGACTCCACGCGGAATCTCGTCAGACAAAACAAACAAGAGGCGTAACACAAAAGCGTACTGGCCCAGAGAGTCCGTCGCGATACCGATCCCACCAGAAAGCCGCCGGTCCAGGACCAACCAACGAGCAGGAACGACTGGCACATCAGCAGCAAGAAGCCGGTGCGCGTCGTCAGCGAACCTTCCGCGAGTAGCCTGGGGCAAAGGAGCTGTTGATAATTCCAGCTGACAGACAGCGACACGCCCATCAGAAGCTGACTACCTGGAAATGCCACCCCGAATGCCGCGAGCCAAGGCTGCCAGTTCTTCCAAAGGGCTGCCTGGCGGCGAATCACCAGGCCAAGCACGCCAAGCAATCCTTGCCAGGCACTCTCGCCGGCCTCCAGCACGTCGCCCAACACCGCCTCGCGCTCTTCGCGTTCCAGAAGTCGAGAAACAACCCCCACTAACGACCATCCGATCCCTGTCACGGATGGCTCCTGGTATGCCTCACGACCCACGAAACTCCGCGGCTAACACGTGCCACCGCGTCGTAGAATTCCCTACCGGCCCGTACGCCTTTGGCTGTTACGCGAACCAAACGCTTTGCCCGGCCGCCCCGCTGGGGCGTCGCATCGCCCATCCACGTTTCCACCAGATTCTTTTGTTCCAGGCGATCTATGGTCGTATACAACGCGCCGATCGAGCACTTGCGCCCCGTTGACGCTTCAATCTCTTCTCGGATCGCGGCGCCATAGGCTGCGTCTCCAAGCCGGGCGGCCGCTGCCAAAAGTAGGTATTCGAATTCGCCGAGCATGATTAGTACTACATCGTAGCGCTAATGGTGCGCGAAGTCCACGTGGTGGCCGGCCGAGGCGATTCGAGCACGCCTGTTCCCTTCGTCGTACCCGCCGACTGTGATCGCGACGGCGGCTTTGCGAATGCCGCTCTCCTCGCTCGAATAAAACGGGAAGCGAACTCAACAATGGTTGCCTCGAGCTCGTTCGCCTCTTGCTTTGCGTATCCCGGCATCCACCAGGGCGGCAGGCGCAAATCTGCGCAGCAGTCGCAGCCGGCTCGCGAGCCCACCGGCCGGGTACCGCAGTTTCGGGTGAGCCGCGGTGACCGCTTTGAGCACGGTGTCGGCCACGACGCCCCTCGATGATAGAGACCGGGATGCCTCGGGTGCGTAGCTCATGATCGAGCGATTCCGCAGCGTCCGTTACGACTGACGCCATGCCGTAACAACGACTACCGGCAGCGAATCGTCGGACGCGTTACCTGCGACTGAAGCGCCAACCGCCTGCACCGATTGCGTATGGAGTGCAGGGCTGAAGAACGCTGCCCATTGGATTGCACCGATGACGACCGCTGCAGCAAAACTGACAACACGATTTACGTTCATGACGACTCTCCGGTGGATAAAGGGGTAGTGAGACCTCGAGTGCAATAGTGAGCGTCTAAGGGACGGGCGCGCTCAGAAGAGTTGAAGGGCCGTTAAGCTCCGCTGAAGGGACACCGCAGCGCGTCTGCGGCTTCATCCGCCGGGGATTGGCGGACTGTACGGGCATCGCCCGAAGAATCCCGGTGTTACGGGCGTATCATCGGCGGTCTACTGACCTTGCCGACTTCGTGAAAGCCGGCATAGATGCCGGAATCCGTTTTGGTGCAGGGACTTGGCCGCGATTGCACGCGGAGAAACTGCTCGACGAGTGGCTGGTCCCGGTGTGCACGCCCATGCTGTTGCCGCAACATGGGCCCATCACGGGTCGGGCAGTCCAATCTGAGCGCGCCTACTTCTTCGTGTGTCCGCTGGCTAACCTTGCGCTCGAAAAAGTAGCGGTCTTTCGGGAATGGCTGACAACAGAGCGTGCCCGCTTTCCGTCACCACCCATCATTGCGGCCTGAAATCAACGGAGTTGGTCGGTTTGACCGTAGCAGATGAGCTCCGCGACGACCCGATTGCGTCAAACCGTGCGATCCGCCCTCGTAGACCAACAGACTGGCGTGAGGATGAGCTTTGCGGTTAAGTTGCCCGAGATCTCCATTGGGATAATCTGGTCGTCGTTGCCGTGCACAACCAATGTCGGGACGGTGATCTGCTTGAGGTCATCCCGGAAATCGGTCTCCGAGAACGCACCGAGTGCGTGATAGGCGGCGAGAATGCCGGTTGTCTGGCCTGAACGGCCGCACGGAATCACTTATTCCGGTGCTTGCGTCGCGCTCTGGTCCGCAGCTACCGCGCCGTCATGGGGCACCAGGTTCGCAGCGGTGGCAAGCAGCAGAATCAGAAGAAGTGCCACCGTTTCGAACCATGGAAAATTCTTCGTGACCTTCATGCGTATCCCCAAAGCCTATCCGGCCTGCAGGTAATCAAGTCCTCCGTTCGACGGTAACACCGCCATTTCGAGTGCTGCAATAACAAGACGGTTACATCGTTAGATCGAAGACGCATGTTCTTACGTCCGGCGCGTTGTGGCCTGGGTGCTTCATGAGCGGGGCCCTGGCGCAGAGATGTACAGAATCCGATGGTTCTCAGTGTCGCTTGGTAGGGTGCGCACTATTCATACGGGCTTCGCGGCCCCTGCCAGTGGGGCGTTTCATACGCATCTGCGGCAGGATTTCGCAGGTACGGTGGAGCGTCTCCTGGCTGAGTGATTCCGCGACCCCCCCGCGCGGAGGTCCCCCTGTTTCAGAAGGTCGTCAATACGGCACCGTGATAGGTATCTTTCACAAACTTCTTCGCTTCAGGCGAGCGCAATGCCGCCACCAGCTTGAGAATCGCCGGTGAGTTTACGTTGTCGGGCCGTGCCGCTACCAGGTTTGCGTACGGCGAGTCGGCTCCTTCGATGAACAACGCATCGCGGGTGGGATTCAGGCCGACCGCGAGCGCGTAATTCGTGTTGATGAGCGCGATGTCCACATCGTCCAGCACGCGCGGAAGCGTTGCGGCTTCGAGCTCGCGGATCTTCAGCTTCTTCGGGTTCCAGACGATATCGCGCGCGGTGGCGAAGATATTCGCGGGGTCTTTGAGCCTGATCAGTCCCTGCTTCTGCAGCAGAAGCAGGGAGCGCGCGCTGTTGGACGGATCGTTGGGGACGGCGATTTGCGCGCCATCGCGAAGTTGGGTGAGCTGCTTAATCTTGCGAGAATAGGCACCGAACGGCTCGACGTGCACCTTGCTGTCGGGTACTGCGATGATGTGTGTCCCATGCTCACGATTGAAGGCCTCCAGATACGGCTGATGCTGAAAGAAGTTGGCATCCAGCTGCTTCTCTTCGACCTGCAGATTCGGCTGGATATAGTCGGTGAAGACCTTGACCTGCAGGTCGATGCCCTGCGTGCGCAGCTGCGGCTTGATGAATTCGAGAATCTGCGCATGCGGAATGGCGGAGGCGGCGATCTTCAGGACCTGGGCAGCCCGAGCCGCACCGGCGGGCAGCAATGCGGCCAGTGAGCTGGCCAGCAGGCTGGTCAGAACGATCAGAGTTCGGCGCTTGCGCATAGATGTGAAACTCGCTTGTATGGAAATGCGGCATGAATAGGGGTCGCGGAGGGTAGGGGATCGTTAGCGGCGATGACTCAGGCGTGCGACCAACCGATCGCCCAGAACCTGGACTACTTGAACCAGCACTACCAGGATGGCAACCGTCGTGACCATGACAGGTGTGTTGAAGCGCTGATATCCATAGCGCACGGCCAGATCCCCCAGTCCACCGCCGCCGATGACACCTGACATCGCGGAATAGCCGATCAGAGCGATAGCCGTAACCGTGATGGCGGCGAGCAGACCTGTCAGGGTCTCAGGCAGCAGCGCCCAGAGCACCGTCTGGCGCGTCGTAGCGCCCAATGCCCGGCACGCCTCAAACACACCATGGTCGACCTCGCGCAGGAGATTCTCGACCAGGCGCGCAAAGAAGGGTGCCGCGGCAATCACCAGCGGAGGTATCGACCCCGCTACACCCAGCGAGGTCCCTACGAGCCATCGGGTCGCCGGAATCAACAGGATCAACAGAATGAGAAATGGCAGTGACCGTAATACATTGACGAGCAGGGACAATGTTTGGTACACCCATCCCTGAATACGTGCGACCAACGGGCGCTCGGACCTCTGCCTCCAGCTCGTTAGAAAGAGCGCAACGCCGATTGGCAGTCCGATGAGGACGGTGAACACCAGGGACAGGGCCGTCATGATCAATGTGTCGGCTGTGCCCTCACCGATCTCCTGCCAGTATTCAAAGGATTGAATAGCCTGCAACGTCGAGCCAACCATCAGCGCAACACCTCGTGGCGGATGCCCTG
>Ga0207710_10001267_pt1 | contig 12757 bp, 3 predicted proteins | sample KBSS24metaG_FD_184400 | JGI IMG/M metagenome (GOLD analysis project Ga0207710, IMG submission 184400) | Switchgrass rhizosphere microbial communities from Kellogg Biological Station, Michigan, USA - KBS S2-4 metaG (SPAdes) (version 2) | ecosystem: Host-associated > Plants > Roots > Rhizosphere >...
CGAGGTCGTATGGGCCGGAGACCGCCGGGGTGATCACCGTGAAGCTCAAAGGAGCGCCCTTATAGGGACCGGTCAGGTAGACCTTGCCGGGGGCGTAGAAGGGCTTCGATCCCGCTCCGGCTCCCGCCCAGGAGGTGCCGACCTGGGAGGCGGCGGGGCATTTCGGGTTGTTCAGCTCGCTGATCCCCGAGTAGCTGGAGCCTTCGATCGCCTTCAGGGCCGAGTCGGGACAGTTGGGGATGCCTTTCAGGGTCGCCGTGAAGCCCTTCGGGGTGTGGACGCCGATCGTGGAGAGGGTCTGGTCGCCGTCTTGGCGGGTGATGTAGACGGAGAGGGGGCTGTGGGCGCCGGCGCCGTTGCTTTGTCCCGCGGCGCGGAAGCCGGGGCTGAAAGGCCTGACCCCTCCCGGGCAGGGACTTCCCCCCGGACCGGAGGTGATCTTGAAGAACTGGGTCGAGTTCTGAGTGGGGGTCTGGGGCGACCAGGCTTCGAATTCGCTGTTTACCGCGTAGGTGCCGCACTGGGTCGGGGTGGCGAGCAGGCCTCGCTCGGAGCCGAAGAAGTGCTGGCTGAACTCGGTGTACGGCGACTGCGGCAGGTTGTCGAAGGTGACCGTCAGCTGTCCCGTTTGCGGATCGGGATACGCGGAGCCGGGCAGCTTCAGGTGGGTGCCGAAGCCGTCAGCGGTGAGGAAGGTCCGGTAGCGGTTGCCGGGCAGCGGTTCGCCCAGGTAGATCCCGCCTGAGATCGGCTTCGGCAGACCCGTCGCGTTGACGGTGAAGGTCCCGACTTTCGAGAAGTCCGGGCACTGGGCTTCTTCGGTGGTGCCGAAGCGGGCCTGAGCGTCCGAGCAGGCGGTCTTGCCGTCTGCTGAGCTCGAGTTGATCGAGAAGCCGGGCGGCAGGACGACCGTCGTCCGCTTGATCTCGGCGTTCAGCGGGGTTTCAGCGCTTTCGGGCTGGGCCGCATTGAATACCACGTCGAGGCCCGAGGCGCTGTCGGCGTCCTCGGTGGTCGGGTTCGCCGCCAGGGACGGGTTGAAGGTCACCTGATCGCAGCCGGTCGTCGCGCCCCAGGGAGCGGTCGCCTGGTGAACGCCGCCGTCATAGGCGATCGAGGTCAGGGTGGTGGTCAGGGGGCCGACGCAGCTGACGGGATTCGAGAGGTACGGTACCTGCAGACCGTTGGAGGGGTTTCCGCCAGTTTGACCATTAATATCGTCGGGTTTGGTGCGCTGGGCATCATGCGAAGGTAGAGCCGGAATGCCCCAGATTTCCTCTCTGTAGCGCCTCAAGGGATAAGAGCTGAGAATCCCTTTGACTTCGCCGTTGAGGCCGTAGTCGCTGCCCGTTCGCGCGCTGATGACGGTGTACACAGGGAAGTTGATCACCGGCGCCGTGAATGCCTGCAGGCCTGGCTGCCCCGGCAGCGGGACGAGGTTATAGAGCGGCCGCAAAAATTCCCCCAGGCTGCCTTCGTCGGACAAGATCACGTTCGGCCTCGCCCATCCGACCTGAGAGGCGATCGGGCATTGATTGAACGTGAACTGCGCAGCGGTGCACTCGGGGACGGCGTGCGGGTTGCCGATGAAGCCGGTCGGAAATTCGAGGATCGCGTCTTTGATCGTGTTGCAGTAGCAGGAGTCCGGGATGAACGGGTCGGCGCGGTTGCCCACTTCGAAATCGAAGTAGACGTCGGGGTGAGCGCCGGCCTGATCGGTCGAACGTTCGTTTATGTAGCTCTTGATTCGGGCCCCCTCCGGCTGCGCGGATGCCGTCCCCGCCCCTACCAGCGAGACGAGCAGGCACGTCATCAGTGCCGGCAACACCCAGATCGCGATCGACCGCTTCGAGCTGACCTCAACCATGACGCTTGCCTCCCTGCTTGGCGCTCCCTGACTTTCGCTTCGCCTTCCCGGCCTGCTTCTTCTTCTTGTGCTTCTTGTGCTTGTGGGCCTTCTTGTGCTTCTTGGCCTTGTGCGCCTTCGCCTTGCGGGGCGTGCCGAAGCCGGCGCTGGTGCGGTCGGCGGGCAGCGGCGGTGGGCTGGCGCCCGCGCCGTGGCACTCGTCGGCCGCGACGCAACCGGGTTCTTCCCGTTCGGCCGGGAAGCCGCCGCCGGTGCGGGCGTCATAGATCTTGATCGAGGAGCCGTTGTGGTCCTGGGTGACCAGCGTGTCGACCGAGGCGAAGTAGACGTCGGTGCCGTTGGCGCTGACGTTCACCAGCCCCGGCTGGTTTTGGCCACCCAGATACGCTTCTACCCCAGTCCCACTGCCGGTCGTGATCAGCTGTGGCTTCCCTTCCGTGTACTCATAAACGTCTTGAGCCTGGTTGGTGTCGCGGGGGACCAGCGGGTCGCTCGTCGAGTAGAAGACGCGGCCGTCGTTGGCGAGGAACAGGCCGTTCTGACTCCCCAGCACGCCGCTGACCGGTAGCTGGTTGTCGGGGCGGCAAGAGGCACATACGAGCTGCCCGTTCTCAGCCCCATACCGGTACATCTGCGCGTTGCCGCCAGTGTTGTAGTCGGTGAGGCTGCTACCGGTGCTGAACGCCATGTACTTGCCGTCGGGAGTGGCCTGTATCCGCTGGATGCCAAGTTTTGGCTTCATGGTCGTGACGTAGCGAAGCGACCCGCCGCGATAGAGGTAGAGGTTCCTTTCGCTCGGTTCCCCCCTCTGCCCGACCAGCTGCTCGGGAGATTCGAAGTAGATGTCGCCGCTCTTCGCCGACAGATAGTTGTCGGTGATGCCGTTGCCGTAGGTCCCGCTCTGGCCTATTTTTCCCCCCGGACCGAAACTATTACCCGCATGGGCAAGGGCGATCGTGGAGATACTGCAGGCTTTGGTCCAGCCTTCGTTGGGCGAGCAAGCGTCGGTGTCGCCGCTGCTGCCGTGATCGCCTAGGGACACAAGCTTGAGCGTGGAGGGTTCGCTTTCGCGCCAAACGTAGAGATCGCGGCTGGAGTCGTGATCTTCCGAGGTCAGCTGTTCGTCTGAGGTGACGTACACAGTGGCACCGTCGGCGGTGCTGCCGGCGTACTGGAGCGTGTGTCCCGGCGCGATTTCGTAGGTCGTGGTGCCATCGACCCGCAGGTAGAGTGGGCCGGTGATCTTCGAGCCGTCGATGGCTTCCTTGGGCTCGATTGGAACCGACTTACCGGAACTAGAGCCTTCTTTGCCAGGAAGCGTGGCTTCGTCCGTCATCAGGATGTGACTGCCGTCTTCGGAGACGTCGAACGCCCTTCCCTCGAACGGGGTGCCGTCGGCTTCCCTCGAGGCCAGAACGACCATGCCCGTCGTCAGGTCGTTGTCGTATACGTACTCCCGCGGCCAGATTTTTTCGATATCGGGATAGACGACCAAGCCGCCTTTCCCAGGGCTCGCCACGCCGCCTTCTGCGAATACCACGTTCGAGGAGAACACGAAGTGGCTGAAATCCCCCGAGGCCCGCGGATAGCCGATGAAGCTTTCGCCCCCGGTTACTTCTCCGAGGTTGCTCGGCCAGCGTTCGAGGAAACTTCCGCTCGTGGCGTCCCACACGTAGGGCGCGTTGGAAGCAGGGGGGCCGTGCGTCGTGACATTCCCCGGGTAGTACCAGTTGTAGTCGATGACCCGGTCCAGGTTCGGGGTTGCCTGCACGCCGCGCTGGCCCCAGGAGGGGGTTGCCCCTGAGTTGGGGCTGGGGAGGACGGCGCCGGGGGGGCCTCCCATGAAGATTCCCTGACGGGCCGTCAGCCCGATGTAGCGCTGGGTCCAGCCGCCGTCGGTGCGCGTCGAGACGTAGAGATCGGCCAACCCGTTCATCGGTTCGCCGGTGGATTCCGGGAAGAGGCCAAAGGTGCCCCCGTAGGCGAGCCGGGGGGGATTGGTCGCGACACCCGAGGTGGGTCCGGCGAGCGGCATGATCGTCGTCCCCTGGGCGAAGCTCGGCGTTACCAACTCGTAGGCCCTGCAATCGGGCAGATCGTTTGAGCGCGTTTCCTGGCGCAGCTGAGCATTCGGGCAGGCGGGAGGATAGAAGCCGAAGGTCTGATCGGTCGAGGTCGTGGTCCCGTACTGGTTCGAGGCGACGAGGCGGAAATGGTAGGTGCGGCCGGGAGTCAGCCCTTCGATCGTGGCGTTGACCGAGACCGGCGAATCCCCGGCGCCGGCGTTACCGGGCGTGACCGGGACCTTGTTGCCGTAGGCTGCCGTCTCTCCCCATTCGAAGAAGTAGCTGGCCTGGCCCCAGCGGGGGTTAATGTCGCCGCTCAGCTCCGCAGAGGTGGCCTGAACGTTGCGCGTGTTGAGGTTGCTGACCAGCGGCGCTTCCGCCGAGCGGAAGCTGGCATCGGCGCCGTAGGTGATGCCGGCCTGGTTGGTGGCGACGATCCTGTAGTGGTACCTCAGCCCTTCCGCGAGGCCGGAGATCGTCACCGGCGGCAGGTCGACGTTGCCACTGCCAGGCGCGACGGCGATGCCCGGCGGCACCGGCGTGACGTTGCCGTAGGACGTCGTCGAGCCCCATTCGAAGTAATAGTGGGCTTCGTAGCTGTCCGCTTCGAGGGACCCGTGCAGCTCCGCTGAGGTGTTGGTGACTCCGCTCACGGGCCCGGTGTTGAGAGCGACCACCGCCGGCGGCGTGTCGAAGGTGAGGTCTTCGCCGACCGTTTTCCCGTAGACGTTGGTCGCCGCCAACCGATAGTGGTATTTGGTCCCACCCTGAAGCCCGGCGAGCGGCACGGCGCCGACTTCCTGCGGACCGCTGACCGAGCCGGCGTCGTTGCCGGGAGGGGCCGGCGCAGTCTGGCCGTAGCTCAAGCTGGTGCCGTATTCGAAGTAGTAGTGGACGTCTTCGCCACGGCCCACGAAGGAACCGTGCAGCAAAGCGGTCGTCCGGCTGATTTCAGTCGCTTCACCGGTGGCCACGCCTTCCACCGCTGGGGGGGTGGTAAAGGTCTGGTCGGCACCGAGCTGCAACCCGTTCCCGTTCTCCGCGACCAACTGGTAGTGGTAAGTGGCCCCGGGTTCGAGGCCGCTGATTTCGGCACTGACCCCCGTGGCGGTCGTTATCGGCAAACCGGCGCTGCACGGGGCCGAGCCGCCCGAGTACTGCTGGTTGAGCCCATACTTGAATTCGCAGCTGGTGACGTTGCCCGCCGAGTCGGGGTCGACTTCGCCGTTGAGGGTGGTCCCCCCCGGGAGCAGGTTGCTCACCCCTTCCGTCTTCACGATCGGCAGCTGAGTGGGGGCGCCGAAGACGAGGAGCCCGCCGCTCGTTCGGGAGACGTAGAGCTTCCCGCCCAAGAACACGGCTCCCGCTGAACCGCCGAGGCCGTTGTATTCGGCGACTACCGCCCCCGAAGACGCGCGCTCACTGCCCCGTTCCCCTTGCTCGAAGAAGACGTTGTCGTTGGACGGATCGATCGCAAGGGCGGAGGTGCGCCCTCCGACGGACGCGAATTCCACGCCAGTCGCGACAGACATCGGACCCGTTGGCGGCGACACTTCCGACGGTTGATACTTCATCATGCGACCGTCGGTGAGGCCGTAGTAGATCGATCCGGTTGAGTCGACTTCGATCGAGCAGCCGCCAGCACTGGGCTGGTAGTCGAGTCCCGGATTGTTCTTCAGACGCCCGTTGAGGACGTCGTTGGCAGGGTCCCCGGGGACCACTTCATAACGGGGAACAACCGAGCTTTCCAAGTTGGTCAGATAGACATCTCCCGTCGGTGCGATGCCCACGCCACACTGGTTCTGCGCGCCCGGAAGGGAGCCCAGGTACGTGCCGGAAGGGTCGTATACGAAAACGACAACCTGGACGGTCGTCCTGGTGGTAGTCCCCAGCGGCACGTAGATGTAACCGTTCGATTTGGAGACTGCGATATCCCCTCCGAGGGCGTCGACCTGTACCGGTTCCTGGGGGGTCCCGATCAATTTGTTGCCGCTGATGTAGCTCGCCGAGGCGGTGAAGTCGACTGGATTGCCCGCGGCATCGACCTTTTCGATCCAGAAGTTCCCCGAGCCGCTCCGGCTGATGTAAAAATCACCGGCAGCGTCCGTCGCCATGGCGCCGACCGTGGCGTTCGGCGTCGTCGGGACGATTTCCAACAGGGGCCTTCCGGCCACGGCTGAAGCGCGATCGCTGGCGGCAGCAAGGACAAGCAGGGAGAGGAGGAACGCAGATACGGCGGCGATCCAGACGGATCCCGCGGAAGGTGCCTTCGCGTGACTTCTCACGTATCGCTCTCCTTGTCCCTTGAGCCCCTCTGCTGGCCGTTCCCTGAAACGGCCCCCTTGGACTCGGTCTGTATCCCTGTGGTGCTGCTATCCCGACCGAAGCCGGGTCCCTCAGATCGAGCTCAGGGCATACACCCATGTTTCTCAATCTGTGCTGAGATTAAGACACAGGTGTCTCTAGATGTCAAGGAGGCCGCTAAAGACCTGCAAATGGGCACCTTTTTCGGGCCCAAGCGGACATTGGAGTTTCCAAATACGCGCGAAAGGCGATTATCGGTACGCCGCCGGGCCGAGTGGAACCGCTGCTGGCGCTACTTGCTGCGCTTTGACTTCTTCTTGCGGGCCTTGCCGCAGGGAGCCTTGGCCTTGACGTTCTCGGTCAGCTTGGCGCCGTTTTGGGCCTGGTATTCGATCGTCGAGACCACCGGCTTGTTGCAAAGGCCCCTGGTGTTGATCAGGTAGCCCTGCTTGGCGCCGAGCAGCTTCAAGCGGAAGTCGCCGATCGGGGCGTCGGGGATGATCGGGACCACGGTTTTCAGGGCGCCTTTGGCAGAGCTCGATTTCGCTCGGGGAACCAGTGGCACCTGGCCGTTCAAGATGAAGGCCAGCCTCGGCAGGCCTCCTCCGCCCGAGACCGCGTAGACCGGGCCTTCGAGGGGCTGATCGAGCAGCGGGGTCTTCGTCACCGCCGATCCGATCGGCTGCTTGCCCTGGCACTTGTTGGCGGCGAGCTGGGCCTCCGAGCAGATGTTGCCGAGGTGGCGCTGGTCGATCGCGAAGGCCTTCGAGAGGGTTACCGCGATCGATTTGACGTTGGCGTCCCCAGCTCGGGTGGTCAGGTGGAATTCCAGGGCGGGGTTCTTGGCGCGGGCCTTGCCGCCACTTAGGTAGCGGATGCCCATCTTCGGCTTGAATGGCAGGGTCGCGCAGTTGGCGGCCTGGAAGTAGCTGGAGAACTCGGTGGCGCTGCCTTCGGCGCCGATGCCCTTGGAGAGCACGCTCATCGGGGAGCAGTTGGTCGGATTCAGGATGAAGTTCGGCTTGGTCAGGTTGACCTGGATCTGGCGGATCCGCAGGGGGATGCCGCCGATGATCTGGGGGATCGTGTCCGAGAGGGCGGTGACGTGAGCGTCGAGACTGTCGACGCCGATCGCGACTCGCACGACGACGGTGCCGTAGTCGTAGGGGCCGGCCAAGGCCGGGGTGATCGAGACCATCGAGAGCGGCGCGCCCTTGAACGGCCCCGCCATGTACATCTTCCCCACCGCGTGGAAGGGATGGGTGCCGGGTCCGGCGGCGACGTTGGTGGTGCCGACCTCCGAGGAGGACGGGCAGCTCGGAATCGCCTGCTCAGTGCGGCCCAGCTTCTGGGATGCAGAGGCGATGCCCGACTCCGGGCAGTAGGTGATGCCGCGAAGGGAGCCCAGCAGGCCCGGCGGCATCGTGAAGCCGAGGTCCTTGAGGTATTGGTCGCCGTCTTCGCGGTCGAGCTTCAGCGTGAAGCTGGAGAACCTGCCGGCTTCGGAGTTGTTGGTGCCGGCCTCGAGCTTCGGGTTGAAGGGCCTCGTCCCCACGGGACATGGCTTGCCGTTCGGGCCCGAGGTGACGCTCAGCCCGAACTGACCCTTCTGGTCGGCGAGGGCATCGTTCCAGGGGAGCATGTCGGAGCGCACCGCGTAGACCGCGCACTGGGTCGGGGTCGCGAAGATGCCGCGGTCGGAGGCAAAAATGTGCATTTCGAACTTCTCCAGCGGCAGCTGGGGAAGGTTCTCGAACGCCGCGGTCACCTGGCCCGTGCTCGGATCCGGCAGGAACTTGCCGATCAGCTTGGCCCTGATCCCGAAGCCTTCGGAGATGAGGAAGATCCGGTACTGGTTGTCGGGCTTCGGTTCGCCTAGATAAATCGAGCCGGTGAGATCGCCTGGCAGGGAGCTGGATTTGAGCACCACCGTGCCGACCTTGGAGCTGTCGGGGCAGTGCGAGGGAACTTCGACCCCGAACTCGGCATCGGAGTCGGAGCAGGCGGTCTGGCCGTCGGCGGCGTCCGGGTTGATCGAAAGACCCTCGGGGAGGGTGAGGGTGGTGGCCCGCAGCGAGGAGGGCGACAGTGCCATGTTCTGCGACTGCGGGATCGTGAACTGCAGGTTCAGCCCGGTGGGCGCGTCGGCTTCTCCGGTGGTCAGCTGAGCCTGCGCAACTGGCAGGAAAGCCTGGCTTTCGCAGTTGGTGGTTTCCGGGTAGAAGGAGTCCGCTTGAACTTGGACGCCCGGACGCTGATAGGTCTCCACGTAGAGGCGGGTAGCCATCGACTGCCCACAAACCGACGGGTTGCCGGTGAAGGGACGGTTGGGGACGCTGGCTTCCGGTTCGAACACACCGTTGCCGTTGATGAGGTTGAAAAGGAAGATGCAGAAGCTTTCCGTCGATTCGACGCAGCCGGCCGGGTTCCCAGGGGAACCTTTGACGAAGCGTTCTTTGTCATGCGCCCCAGGCGCTTCTTTGCTGGCCGCAGGGAACCCCCAGAAAGTGAGGTCGGCTTCGGAGAGCGGTACCGATTGGGTGATGTTGGAGACCGTGAAGTGCAGGCCGTAGTCGCTGGCGGAGCGGACCGTGACTGGAATCGTTACGGGCACATTGATCACCGGAACGATGAAGGCGAAACGCGCTGCCTCTTCGTGACTGGGTTCCAGGGTAAAGATCGGCGCGAGGCCCATCAGGTGGTTGGGATCGCCGTTGTAGTTGGCATGGATCGCCGCCAACCCCGCCTGAGCGTTGGGTGGGCACTGCTGGAGAGCAAAGTCCTGCGCGCTGCACTGCGTCAGCACCCTGGGGTTGCCGAACATGCCTCGCGGGAGATCGAAGGCGATGTTTCTCGCGACTTCGCCGCCACTGCCGCCCAGCTTGAAGTGGGTTTGAAGGTCGGGGTGAGCGCCGGCTTCGGAGTTGCTGGACGTCGTTTTGAAGTCTTCGATTTCAATCGCAGCTGAAGCGGGCGCCGCAAACGCCAGCGCCAAGACCGCAACCAGCGGGATGATCAGAGCCCTACGCATTGCGACCACCCCGCTTTCCGGTAGCAGCGGCATCTCGCTTCTTGGTGCCGGCCTTCCTCTTCTTGGCGTGTTTCCTGTGCTTCTTCTTCGCGTGCGCCTGCTTTTTCTTGACGCACTGCCCGCGCTTCTTGACGCGGTTCTTGGCGCAGACGAGTACGTTGCCCATGGTGGTCTTGCCCGAGCTGCGGACGTCAGGAACCGAACCGGCGGGCGCCCCCGGGCCGTGGCACTCGTCAGAGGCCTGGCAGGGAACCGGCGGTGGCAGCTTGAAGAAGCCGCCCCCTTCACGGGCGTCGTAGATCCGCATCTGGGCGCCGTTCCTGTCTTCCCCGGTGGCGAGGTTGTCATGGGTGAAGATGAAGACGTCGGTGCCGTCCGCGGATGCCGTGAGCAGGGCGGAGTCGAAGGGGCCGGTGCCAGAGGAGATCAGCTGCGGATTGTCGCCGCTCCACTCGTAGACGTCTTTCTTTACGTTCGGATCGTTGTTGACGAGCTGGGCAACCGTCGTGAAGAAGAGGCGGCCATCCTCCAGCAAGGCGAGGCCGTTGGGCGGCAGTTCGGCATCGGCAAAGGCGTCGGGATCGCTGGTGCCGGTTTTGTCGCAGGAGACGCAGTCGAGCCGGCCGGATCCGGCCGCGTAGCGGAAGACAGCGCGGAAGCCATGGGTATTCGCCCCACTCAGCGGCATGGCGGTCGTGAATGCCGCATACCCACCGCTCGGGGTGGTCTGGAAGTCGGCGGTCCTGCGCGCCGTCGCCGCTTTGACCGAGTCCAACACCAGCGGGTTGTTGGGCTCGAGCGTGGCGACGAAAGAGATCGAGCCGCCGGGCTCGGCCAGGTAGAGGTTCGGCTGGTCGGCCGTGCCTTTGGAGCCATCGAGCTGCTCGGGGCTGAGGAGGTAGATCGCCCCGGAGACCGAGGCCACTCCACCGCCACCGGAGATCGCCACCGCTGAGCAGTCGGCGGTACCGGTGGTCGTGTTCCAGTGTTCGCCATTTGCATTGGCGACCGGGTTGCAGGCGTCGGAGTCGCTGCCGGCGGTGATGGCTTTGAGGTCGAGATTGCCCGAGCCGTCGACGTCGGCCTCATAGAGGTCGGCGCTGGCGTCGGGGTCAGAGCCCGCCAGTTTGTTGGCGGAGGTGAAGAAGACCTTGGAACCGTCGCTGGTCATGCCGTCGTAGAGGACGCCGGCGCTCGCCAGCGGGGCGAGGTCGATCGAGCCCGGTCTGCCGGCGATGTGGAGATAGGGGTGGACGTATTCGTTGCCCGCCGAGTCGGTCGAGATGCCTTTGCCGACCACCACGCGCGAGCCGTCGGTCGAGACGTCGAGCTCGGAAACCGTGCCGGTCAGGGCGTTGCCGGAGGGGTCGGTGGAGACGATCTCGGTGGTGCCGGCGCCAAGGTCGCGCTCGTAGACGGTCAGGCTGACCGGGGGTTCCGGTTCTGCTTCGCTTGGCTCTGGGTTGACGTTGGCCCCCAACTCGAAGGCGTACTTGGAGGCGAAGAGGAGCTTCCTGCCGTCGCCGGAGAAGTACTTGGCGACCTTGCCTTCGGGCTTGGCGGATGCCGGAACGCTGCCGACCAGGGATCCCGACATGCCCTGGACCAGCTGGCCGCTCGGCAGACGCACCGGGATCCCCGTTGCAAGACCGCCGCTCGTGAAGCAGGGGTTGCAGAGGTTCGCACCGGCGAAAGCCAGCGTGTTCAACTGCGAGTCCGCTTCGCCCAGGACCGAGGAGAAGGAGCCGGCTTCCGAGTTGAGATTGGACGGGAAGCCCTTGTAGTCGGTCACCCAGCCGTTGCCGGTGCGGGTGGCGAGGTAGGGATCCGGCCCTTTGTTGGTCGCGCTCCAGGGACCCGGCACCGCGCCGGAGTGGATGGCGTAGAGGAGCCTGTCCTTCGCCAGGGAGAAGCCGGGGAACGGCGTCTGCCCCGGAACCAGAGAGGACTCGACGTCATAGCCGCCGGTGTCGGCCGCCGAGATGAGCTCGTAGGCGCGGCAGTCGGGCAGCCGCTGCGCGACCGTCTGCTTGCGGGCGAGGGCGTTGGGGCAGGGGTCGGCGCCGACCGTAGCCGGGTAGGTCGTGAAGGTCCCATCCGGGCCATATGCGGTGCCAACGGAGTTCGTGGCGACAATGCGGAAGTGATAGGTGGTGTTGGGCTCCAGGCCATCCACTCCACCCCTAACCGGATTAAGAAAGTAGTTGCGCGGCGCCGTGGACTGCTCACTGACGGCACCGTATGACGTGGTGGGGCCGTATTCGAAGCGGTACTTCGTCGCGGCGCCACCATCGATCAAGCTGGACTCAAGCACCGCTGCTCGCGAGCGCACTTCCCTTACCTGGGGGGCGGCCAGCCCCCGCGGAGCCGACGGAGGCTCACGATGGAAGATATGTACTTTTCCGTTTTCCGATAGATAAAGCGTTTGCCCGGTGGCATCGAAGCCGAGGCCACCAGTCGCTCGGAGGCCTCCGCTGCTGTTCAGAACATCGGTGACGGGTGTGCTGCCGGAGGAGTTCGACTGGGTGGAGGTTACATATCCGTTGAAGCCGATGCCCCCCGGATTTCGGGACGTATCTGCGACTCGAAAAATGTCATTAGTGGATGGATCGACGGCGATCTGCCTGGTGTCGCCATTCGACCCAAGGTTGACCTCACCAAGGACCGTAAAGCCGTTTTCAGCATCCAATCTGGTGACCAGGACATCATAGGAGGTGAGATATAGATGTCCTATATTGTCGAAGGCAGCCGAGCCGTTCGTGGTCGTATTTGAAGCGATAAATTTCGGCCCCGCCAGAGTCCCTTCTGGGGTTAATGCGATCCCTTCCGCCGCGCAAGTTGCACATCCGGCTTCATCGTAGAAAGCGAAGAGCCAAAGAGTTCCATCGGGTCCGACAGCAATACTTTGCGGGTAGTTGTACCCGAAATAGATGTTGGGTCCAGTCAAGCCTTCGAGCCCCGGCGCGAAGACACCTGGGCCCATCGATTCACCTACCAGAGCACTTTCGCCAATTGGGCTCCCGTCGGCATGATGAGTGCGGAGGTAGGTTCCGTCCCAGGTATAAAAGTTACCCTGCGTCGGTCCGCCGCTGTTGTCGACCGCCACCTGTCCTCCACTGTAAAAGTTGATTCCCACCGGTGCGCTTCCCGGCAGTTTGGAAGAGTTGACAGCCGGGAATTCAACCGGATCTCCTTCAGCATTGAATTGGTAGACGTTGCCGTCGGCTGCCGCAACCAGAACGTGTCCAGTCTGATGGTTGACGGCTATGTTGCCGAAGGTGGTGCCGATGCTTTCCCCAAACGAGCTTCTGTACTGAAACGGATCCCCCGGAGCCGCGCTGGCACCAACCGCTCCGACGAGACAACCCACAACCGCGAGGCAGAGCGCCCCGATGATCTGAACGCGCCTCATCGGCCGGCCCTCCTCGTCTTGTTGGCGGCTCGCTCAGCTGCACGCTTCTTCTTGGCAGCAGCCTTCTTCTTGCGGGC
>Ga0207710_10001268_pt1 | contig 12753 bp, 8 predicted proteins | sample KBSS24metaG_FD_184400 | JGI IMG/M metagenome (GOLD analysis project Ga0207710, IMG submission 184400) | Switchgrass rhizosphere microbial communities from Kellogg Biological Station, Michigan, USA - KBS S2-4 metaG (SPAdes) (version 2) | ecosystem: Host-associated > Plants > Roots > Rhizosphere >...
TCGAAGCCACGGCGCAAACGCGCGGCCGCAATACCGCGCCCGCGGCTCCGACGCTGATGTCCTCACTGCCGCAATCTGATGCGGTGGCGCAGGTGAAAGTGAAACAACTGCTGAGCGAAGCGATGCCACGCATACTCGCCAACAATCCCGCGAAGCTCAGCGAAGTCAACGCCAGCATCGACCGCTTCAAAGAGCGCACCGGTCTCGACCCGCGCATGTTTCAACAGGTCGCGCTTGGTGTTCGTTTCACGTATCCGTCCGAAGGCGTAACCAAACTGCAAACCGTCGCTCTCGCAGAGGGAACTTTCAAGGCCGAGGCAATGATGGCCGCCGGTCGAGTCGCTTCGAATGGAAAGTACCGCGAAGAGAAATATCAGGACAAGACCATTTACATTTTCTCCATCGATGAAAACTTAAAACTGCTTGGACTATTTGACATAAAAATCGGCGACCTGGCTGTGGCGCCGCTCGACACGAACACGCTGGCGCTCGGAGATCCTGCCGCTGTGCGCAGTGCCATCGATGCGAGTCGTTCGCGCAAACGAGCAAATGCAGACCTGATCGCGCTCGCCAGTCGCGATCCAAACGCAGTCATCGGATTCGGCAGCAACATCACCGAACAGCTCGTGGCAAATCTCGATATCGGCAACGCTCCTATCGCTGCCGATCTGCGAACGCTGCGACAAGCTTACGGCTCGGTCAGCACGACGGAAACCGACCTACAGTTGTTCATCGCCGCGCGGGCAGTGAACGCTGAAGCGGCGAAGAATCTTAGCAACACGATTGAAGGATTGACGCAGTTCGGCGCGTTATTTGTGGGACGTTGGTCTGGAGCAAAAGGCGTGCTGGCGAAGAGCGCCTTGTCGAATCTGAAGATCGTTACCGCCGCCAACGAGCTGCAAATCAGAACGAGCGTGGCCCAGGCTGAGGTTGGGCCACTGCTTGGTAACTAACTACTTAGTCGGGAAATTTAACCCCGGGGGGAGGCCTGGCGCGGCTTCAGGTTCTCCCTCATCCAACTGCGCTAACACGTCCTTGTAGATCTTGATCTTGCCGTCCTTCTTCATGCGCTGCTCCACGCCGGCGACATAATCATCAAAGACCTGGTCCTGGCGTTCGCTCATCATCGACTGCCGCAGCGTATCGCGTTGTAAGGCAAGTCCGGACATGTCAGCGTCGTTTCTCTTCGTGACACCGACTATCACCCACTTATCTTCAACCTTGATCGGCGTCTTACTAAACTCGCCCGGCTTCAAGCTGTAGATCAGATCGTCGAGCGCAGTGCTGGTGCCGGCTTTGCCGAGCGATGAGCCGAGTTTGAACGACTCTTCCGTACCCGCGTCATAACCTTCTTTCTCGCCCGCAGCCTTGATGCCGTCTGCGCCAGTCAAACTTGCCACGAGGTCTTTTGCTTTCTGTTCCAACTGCTCCTTCGCACGCTGGTTCTTGATCTGGTCGGCTATCTGCGTCTTCACTTCATCGAAATCCGGAATACGCGGCTCTTTCTTTTCAACCAGCATCGGAATCGCGAAACCGCCTTTGATGCCAGTCAGCGTACCGACGTCGTTCGGGTTGTTCAAAGATTCGATGGCTTGCTCAAACTGCTGATTGGATCCTATCTCAGGAACATCATCGCCAGGCTTCACGAACGGAGTCTCGCGCACCATCTGCGCCGGAGTCATATTCGCTTGCGCGGCCAGCTCCTGCGCGACCTTCTGCGGATCCTTGGTTTCCTGTAAACGCGACTGCGCCTTCTGGGCCAGCTTGAATGCCTCGCCGTACGCTCTGCGGTTGCGCAGAGAGACGAGGAGCTCCGGCTTCGCTTCCGCAAAAGTCTTCGGAACACTCGCACCACGACGGAGGATGTACCAGTTTCCCAGATAACGAATCGGGATGTCGCTCACCTGTCCCTCTGTCATATCAACAGCTCGATCGTAAAGGCTGTTTGGCTTGCTGTCGTTTTTCTTGAATGGCTTATCGAGCATTCCACCATTTCGCGCGGTCGCGGGATCTTCCGAGTTTCCCTTCGCGACTTCGGCGAATGCTTCTTTGGTGGCACTACCAGTGGTGCCGCGCAACTTGTTAATCAAGTCTTTCGCTTTCTGCTCAACCTGTGCATCGAGGTCCTTGCGCGCGACTTTCAAAAGAATCTGCTGGATCTCTATGCCTGCTTCCTTGTTTTTCGGATCGAGACTGTCGTACTCGGTCTTTAAATCTGCGTCGGAGATCTGAAGCTTGGAGCCGACCTTTTCCGTCTCTACAAATACGTAGCGAATTTTCCGCTGCGGCTCGAGATAGCGATAGTCAGTCTTGTGACTGTCGTAATAGGCGCGCAGCTCGTCATCGCTCGGCTGAATCTTCGTCGCGAGCTTGTCAGTCGTCAGGGCCACGTAGTTTACGTCGAACGAAGTGTTGCGACGTTTGTACTCTTCTTCGACTTCATTATCGGAAACGTTGACGCTGGCGCTGACGAACGCACGCAGTTTTTCCTGTGCAATCTCGTCGCGCATGTCATTCTCAAACTTCTCGATGTCGCCGTAGCGCGCCGTCACCGACTCCTTGTATCTATCGAATCCGACAAAGGTTCCTGACGCGTCGGAAAACTGTTTGCGGATCTTCTCGCGAAGCTCGCCATCGCTGGCGCTGAGGCCGAGGCGCGCTGCTTCCTGAGAAATCACCTGCTTACTGATCAGGCCGTCGAGAAAGCGCTTGTTGCCGCCTAGTTGGGCCAGGTTGATACGGCTGCCGAACATCTGCGCGTAGTTTTCCCTGATGCGCGCGACGTCAGCGAGGGTGATTGTGGCGGAACCCACTTTCGCCACCACTTCCGTATTCTTAGTGGGATCGAGATTGCTCGCGGAGTTGCGACCGGGGGCGTAGAAAATTACAAGACTGATAGCCATCAGGGCCGCAAATAGCAGGACGATGTATTTGCTGGTTCGTTCCCATTTGGCGAGTTGTTTGAGCATTGTTGTTACCTTTCAGAAACTGCGGATTGTATGTGAGAGACGCGAGAGGCTGCAACTGCCGAACGTGGTTTGCCCGAATACGATGCTGATGCTATTTTAATCCACTTCATGAATGCAATTGGCGGCTCAACCTGGTTGTGGATCGGGTTCAGTTTATTCATTTTCACCATGCTGAGCCTCGATCTGGGGCTCTTCAACCGTAAAGCTCACACAATTAAATACCGGGAAGCGTGGATCTGGAGCGGCGTCTGGGTGACGCTGGCGATGATCTTCGCCGGTATAGTTTTTTACTATCTCGGCACGCAGCCGGGGTTCGAGTTTCTCACCGGCTACATCATCGAGCTATCGCTCTCGGTCGATAACCTTTTCGTCTTTCTGCTGATCTTTTCTTACTTCAAAGTCCCGGCGAAGTTTCAGCACCGCGTACTTTTCTGGGGCGTGATGGGAGCGCTCTTCATGCGCCTGACGATGATTTTCGTCGGCGCCACGCTCATCAATCGCTTTCACTGGATTATTTATATCTTCGGCGCCTTCCTCGTTTACACAGGAATCAAGATGTTCCGGCAGGAAGAGATCGATATCCAACCGGAACAAAACCTCCTCGTTCGCGGAGTTACGCGATTTCTGCCGATCACGCGACACTACGAAGAGGAGAAATTTTTCACCAAAGCCAATGGCAAACGGACCGGCACGCTCCTTTTGCTCGTTCTGATGGTCGTCGAAGTCACCGACCTGGTGTTCGCGGTCGACTCGATTCCGGCGATTTTTGCGGTCACCACCAACACGTTCATTGTTTACACGTCGAATGTCTTTGCGATTCTCGGTCTGCGCTCGATGTACTTTTTGCTGGCGGGCGTGGTGGAGAAGTTTCGCTATCTCCGGTTCGGACTCGCGATCGTTCTCACGTTTATCGGCCTGAAAATGCTCGTCGGGGCGGTCGGATTCCACATTTCGATCAAGATTTCGCTCGCTTTTGTCGCGCTCGTGCTGATTGGGTCAGTCGTGGCCTCACTGGTCGTCTCACCTGAAGGCGAAAAAACCATCACCGTCGACCTCCCACCCGATTTCGATAACACGGATTTACGCTGATTTTCGACGCATTTGTAGCTCGAAATCGGCGATTGCGTAAAATTTGTACAAATCGGTTTAAAAATCCACTTCCAATCCGCGTCATCCGTGTGCTAAATTCCTCAGGTCGGTAGTTGCTGCTGCCCGAATCGGACTCACACCTAGTTCCTTCCCCAAGTCGATTTAGAACAATGGTTGCGAATAAAACCAGTCGTTTTGCCTATGATTGGTGGATTATCCAGAAGCGTTTCGTCTATCTGGTGATCGCCATCTTCATGCTTTGCGGGCTCGCCGCGGGCGCCGCTGTATACGTTCACTTGTACGGCAATCCGTTCCGGAACGTCGCCGTCGTGAATCAACCCGCCGGCGCGCGGTTCGTCTCCTTCGAGGGTGACGTGCGGGTGATTCGCGCCGCCACTCGCGAGATGATTCCGGCCAACGCCGATACAGAGCTTTATCCCGGCGACACGGTGCAAACACAGGCAAATGGCCGCGCCCGCATCGCGCTCGCCGACGACTCGACGCTCGTGATCAAGCCAAACAGCACCATCATCGTGCGCGATAACGCCCGCGGCGACGACGGCAAGAAGACAAACGTGCACGTCCGTGTCGACAGCGGCCAGTTGTCAGTTCGCACCGAGCAACAAGCTGACGGAACTACAAACGTCGTCGAAACTCCGCAAACCAGGAACACGGTCGGCCAGCAAACAAGCGCGAGTTTCGGTGTCAATCCTGAAGGCACTGAAGAAATTCGTGTCTCCAGTGGTGCGATTGAGACGACTAACCGCGCCGGGGAAAAGACTTCAATCACAGGCGGCGAGTACGTTGCGGTCAACAATTCCGGTCGCCTTTCGGCCGCGCAGAAGTTGCTGGACGTGCCGCAACCGGCCCGGCCACACGATCGCGAACAGGTTTTTGTCGGTCCGAATGGCGCCGCGAGTGTGGCGTTGAAGTGGCAGCGTCCGCAGTCAGGCACGCCCGCTTACTATCGCGTCGAAGTCGCGACTTCACCTTTCTTCGTTACAGATGGAAAAGTCATCGAGCGCGATCAGCTCGTGGCGACTGAGTTTGGCGCGAGCGATCTGGGTCCGGGTGTTTACTTCTGGCGCGTGCGAGCCACTGCGGCGAGCGGCCAGGCAAGTGACTGGAGCGATCCGCTGAAGTTTGTCGTCACCGCGCGCGGCAGCTCGCAGGTCGCAGTTTCGGATCTCAACACAGAACTTCTCGGCGGTAGTATTTACCTGATTCGCGGCAAAGCCGATCCGGGCGTGACTATTCGTTGCAGCGGTCGCGAAACGATCGCGGCGGCCGATGGCGCTTTTCAGATTCAGGTAACTGCGGCGGCAGCTACACGCGAGCTCACCCTCGAAGCCCAGGATTCGAGAGGCAACAGCAGTCAATATAAAGTTTCACTTTCCGCACGCGCAGGGCGGGCGAGAACATAATGTCGAGTCACGTAATACTGCTAACGGATGCTCATGAAGCGCCAGCCTACGAGCTGATCGAGGCTCTGCGCGCGGCCGGCGTGAAGACGCTGATCGAGGGTCTCCGTGAAGTGGAAGTCGAAAAGGCGCTGGCCCAACAGAAGAAGCGCGAGGGCGTGCACGATTCCGAAGGACCTCCGCCGCTGGCCGTGTTGTATGAAGTGGTTCCCGGCGCGGACATGGTCGAGCTTCATACCGCGATCGATCACGCGAAAGCTTTCTGGCCCGGTGCTCCGCTCGTCGCTTGTCGCCGGCAAACTAACGGCTATCAGAGTCACAACCTGCGTAGTCTCGACGGCGCCACTCTCAAGCGACTCGGTTTTCTCGCCATTGCGGACAAGTCGGCACAACTTCCGGCGCTGCTGCGCGAGATTGAAGCTCACGGCGGCACCGGCGAGCTGAAGCTGCCAGACACGTTCGATCAGCCGTCCGACGAGAGCTCAACTTCGCTCCCAAGGAAGATTAAGTTCAGCCACCTGCGTGCGGCGTACGACATCGTTTCGTCTTTGCACTTCAGCGGCGATCAGAACGGCGCTGCCAACACGGCGCTCGCCGGTCTGCAGGGACTCATCAAGGCCGATCGCTGGGCCATCTACCTGTTCTCCGAATCGAAAGGTTTCGAAACCTCGACACTCGAAGCCATCGCGGTCAGAAAAGCGGGTGAAGAGGGCACGCGACACGAAGACGAATGGTCACAACTCGAACCCGATCTGCCGATCGGTTCGGAAACGAAAGCGGCAAAACGTGCGGCTGCGGGAATGGGAATCATCAAGCGGAAAGAACGCGGCCAGTTCATCGTTGCGGTTCCATTGATCTGTGGTGAGCGGATACTCGGCGTCATCGAAGGCATTCGTGAAGGCAAAGGCTCGTACGCATTCAAGAAGACTGACGTCGAGCTGCTCGACTCACTCTCACTGCCCATAGCTTCAGCTCTCGCGAATGCGGTTCGCATTGCCGAGGCTGAGCGCCTGTCACAAACAGACGATCTCACCAAGCTTCACAACGCTCGTTACCTGCGCCAGTTCCTCTTGAACGAGATCCGGCGCGCGCGTCGTTACCAGACAAGCGTGGCCGCACTGTTTCTCGATCTCGACGACTTCAAACAGATCAACGACTACCACGGCCATCTCGTCGGCTCGCACGTCCTGATGGAAATGGCAGCCGTGATTCTCTCCTCAATACGCGATACTGACGCCGTCGCGCGTTACGGCGGCGACGAGTTTGTAATCGTTCTGCCCGACACCGGAACGGAGCTCGCAGGCCAGGTCGCCGAACGTATTCGTCAGAAGATACTCCGTCACAATTTCAACGGTGGGCGGCGTCTCCAACTCTCGTTAACAGCGAGCTTCGGAGTCGCAGCTTTTCCGAAGCACGCTTCATCCCCCCAACAACTAATCGCCTGTGCGGATACCGCGATGTATGAGGCGAAAGCCGCCAACAAAAACTGCGTCCGTTTCGCGGCTGACCTGGCCAGCAGGGAGCCCGCCAAGGGGACCACGGCAAACTTAGAGAATCCCGATTACACGGATATGCGTGACAATCAACCAGTGTCCGTGTAATCCGCGGCTAACTCGTGTATATTTTCTCGTTTACGCGGTGTGTGTTCAGGGTGTATCTTAGGATTTCGGACGTGTTTGGGCGACATTTACGCCGATCCCACCCGAAGTTCCATTCTACAACCACGGGAAGTGAATAAAATTATAAATGGCGTTCAAATCTATCTTTAGTCTGTTTTCGAGCGACCTCGCTATCGATCTGGGGACGGCGAATACACTCGTTTATGCAAAAGGACGCGGCATTGTCGTGTCTGAACCATCTATTGTCGCAATTAATAAAGTTACTAATCAGGTTGAAGCTGTCGGACGTGACGCGAAAGACATGTTGGGCCGTACGCCGGGAAACATCGTCGCCATTCGTCCAATGAAGGACGGAGTTATTGCAAACTTCGAAGTCACGGAGAAGATGCTGCAGCACTTCATTCGCAAGGCCCACAACGGCAAAACGTGGGTGAGCCCGCGTGTGGTCATCGGCATTCCGTCGGAGATCACGCAGGTCGAGAGACGTGCGGTTGAAGATTCTGCGTATCGTGCGAAAGCTTCGGAGGTCTATCTCGTCGAAGAAGCGATGGCCGCGGCGATCGGCGCTGGTCTACCGATCACTGAGCCACACGGAAACATGGTGGTCGACATCGGCGGTGGCACGACTGACATCGCAGTGATCAGTTTGAGTGGTATCGTCTACTCGCGTGCGGTCCGTGTAGCCGGAAACGAGATGGACGAGGCGATCATCCAGTACATCAAGAGGAAGTACAACCTGCTGATCGGTGAACGAACTGCCGAGGCGATCAAGATCGAGCTCGGCTCCGCGTATCCGCTGGATGAGCAGCTATCATATGAAGTGCGTGGCCGTAATCTGATCGAGGGAATTCCGAAGACGATCACGATCACCGACGAAGAAGTGCGCGAATCGCTCGCCGATTCGATCTCGACGATCATCAACGCGGTGCGCGTGGCGCTCGAGCGAACTCCACCGGAGCTATCGGCAGACATCGTCGAGCGCGGCATCGTACTGACGGGCGGTGGCGCGTTGTTGAAAAATCTCGACAAACGACTCTCGATCGAGACCGGATTGCCGGTGTCGCTGGCCGACGATCCGCTCGCGTCAGTGGTGCTCGGCACCGGCAAGATGTTGTCAGATTTCGATCTCCTCAAGCGCGTGAAGTGGGAAAACACGATGGTAAGCGGCATGTAGTTGAACTATCCACAGATTACACAAATTTCACGGACTATTTCTGTGCAATCTGTGTAATCTGTGGAAAAGCATTATGGCTTCGGTTCGCACACAAAAAGAGATTCGACAACGAGCACCCATCTGGCTCGTGTCGCTGCTTGTCGCCAATCTCATCATCATGGCGGTTGACGCGAAAGATTCCGACGGCAGCCAAAAGGTGCTGCGCATCTGGACGCAAGCCTTCGCCTCGCCGCTCCAAAACGCCTCTTCGAAAGCGACTGGCGCGACGTCCGGCTTTTTCCAGCAGATCTGGAACTTCCGCAGCACTGCCCAGCAAAACGAACAACTGAAAGAGCGTTTGGCGCAGGTCGAAACCGAGCTCCACTCGGCCCGCCAGGCCACCGATGAAAACGAGCGTCTCAAATCACTCCTGAATCTCAACGAGCAAACCAATATCAAGAACGTTCCCGCTCGCGTCATCGCGCGCGATCCTTCCGTGTGGTTCAACACGATCACGATCAATCGCGGCAGCAGCTCGGGAATCGAAGTCAACATGCCGGTGGTCACGGCCGGAGGAATCGTCGGCCGCGTCATCACCGTCAGTCCGTGGGCGTCGCAGGTGATGCTGATCACGGACGAGAAGGCCGGCGCGGGCGCAGTCATCGGACAGCTCGGACAATCAGGCGCCCTCGGTTCCGTCCGCGGGCGCGCAGACCTTGGTGTCGGACTGATCGAGATGCGTTACGTTTCCGGACTCGAGAAAGTGGAAGTTAACGATTACGTGATGACAACTGGCCAGGACGGAATCTATCCGCAGGGCCTCAACATTGGGCGTGTTGTCGACGTCAAAAACGGAACGGCAACAACTGCCCATCAAATTCTTATTCAACCCGGCGCACAGCTTGATCACCTTGAGGAAGTCGCCGTACTCCTCTATCACCCCCCGCCGCGTTCTGTGCCCGAACAAACTCCGCCTCAGAACGCTGAGAAACCCAGGAGATGATCTAAGTGGAAATTGGCAAGCGGTTCTATTGGCAACGCTTCTATGTCGAAGCTTAAAATTGCGGTAGTTTTATCGGTCTCAATCCTGCTCCAGCTTTTGCTGCGAGAGGTTTGGGGAAAACTCTCCTATATAGACTTCCCTCTCGTCGTTGTTGTTTATATCGCTTTGCAACGTGACGCCTGGCAGGCGCTGGTGGTCGGCACCCTCGCCGGATTGATTGTTGACGCGGCAAGCGGTGGCTTAATCGGGGCGGGAGGCTTTTCAAAGACGCTGACGGCGTATGTCATCTATTTTGCCGCGACGCGCGTGAACCTTGAAAACCCGTTGTTGCGGATTCCGGTGCTCGCGGCCGCTTCGTTGCTGGATTCCGCAATCTACGTTTTTTGGCACCGGGTGATGGGCTATCCGCCCGCGGCGCCGTTCGTACAGACAATGTCTTACAGACTAATCGCAACAACAGTGGTCGGCACTCTGGTTCTTTTCCTGCTTAACGCACTAGTGGGCGAGCGCAACCAGCAACGACGACAATTCGCCACACGCCGGCGTGTTGCCCGGCGCTCAACCGGACCGCTCCGAAGACGATAAACTTGTAAATCATGAAAATCTTGTAATCCTGTCTACAACTAAGCACCGTACAATAGGCACTAAACAGGAAGTATCAGGCAATGAAATTCGAAGACACATCTCAAAACCTTCGCGCGCGGATGCGGTTCATTCAGGTGCTGGTCATCGCGATGCTCGGACTGCTCAGCATTCGCCTGTACGTGCTGCAAGTAGTCAGAGGTGACCGTTACGCGGAGATCGCCGTAAACCAACGGCGCCGCCGTCTCCCAATTCCTGCTCCGCGCGGCATGATCTTCGACCGCGAAGGCCGTGTGATCGTCGATTCGCGTCCGACTTACAACGTGATCCTCACGCGCGAGGACGTGAAGGGTAAGGATCTCACGTCGTTGATCGAGCCGCTGTCCGAAGGCCTCGGCGTCGACAAAGACTACCTCCGCGAGTACTTCGCGATGGTGAAAACCATGCCGGCGTTCGAATCGCTCAAGGTAAAGGAGAACGCTTCGCCGGGCGACATCGCGTGGGTCGAGGCGCACAATTTCGAATACCCCGAATTGCGTGTTGAGCAACAACCGCAGCGACGCTATCCAGCCAACGGCACACTCGCGCACGTGGTCGGTTACGTCGGTGAGATCAGCCCGGAGCAACTCACGAAACAAGCCTACAAAGACAAAGGTCTGAAACCCGGCGACATCATCGGCCAGAGCGGTATCGAGCAGACCTACGACGACTACCTGCGCGGTACAGACGGCTATCGTGAAGTTGTAGTCGACAGTCGTGGACGCATTCAGGATGAGATCGACACTATCGCGCCGATACCGGGCCGGGATCTCGTCACCACGATCGATCTCGACCTGCAGCTCTCCGCCGAAGAGCAACTACATAATTCCGTCACCCAGCGCGGCGTACTCGTCGCGGTTGATCCGAACAACGGCGAGATCCTGGCGCTCGCTTCGGCCCCGACTTTCGATCCAAACCTCTTTTCACAACGAATCACGACGAAAGAAGGACGCGCCGAGTACGTCGCGCTCTTGAACGATCCGAAAACGCCACTGATCAATCGCGCAATTCAGAGTCGCCAGCCGCCGGGATCCACGTGGAAGATCCCGATGGCCATCGCCGGCCTGAGACAGGGCGCAATCACGCTCGAGCATTCAAATCTCGTCTGCGGCGGTGGTATCACCATCGGCAACAAGTTCACCCGTTGCATGAAACAGCACGGCGTGCCCGACATCAAGACGGCGATCACTCAGTCGTGTGACGGTTATTTCTATCGTCTCGGATTGAAGATGGGGATCGACGGCATCGTCCAGATGGTTGACGACTTTGATCTCAACAAGCGCACCGGCATCGATCTTCCAAACGAGATCCTGAACTACACGCCGTCGCGCGAATTCAAACGCAAGATGCAGCCGCGCGATCCTGAATGGCGCGACATCGATACTGTCTACGCGTCGTTCGGACAGGTCTACGACATCATCACTCCGATTTCTTTGCTGCGAACGATCGCGGCAGTCAGTGTCGATGGTCGCATGTACATCCCGCACGTGCTGAAGGAAGTGAGAGCATTTGGCAATCCGGGCACGCCGGATTACAAACCGCCAGTGACATTTCAGCCGCTCGATCCGTCGCGACCGAACCCGAAAGTAATTCCGATTCCGGAAGCGATCGATCAGACTGTGGTCCAGGGTATGTGGCAGGTGGTGAACAAGGGCGGCACGGCGGCGCGCATTATGATGGCTGGATTTGATATCGCCGGCAAGACGGGAACGGCGCAGGTCGTCGGACTCGGCAAGGACACCGGCAAGAACAAGGACCACGCGTGGTTCGTCTCCTACGCGCCGGCTTTCAAACCGGAGATCGCGATGGTCGCCCTGATCGAAAATTCAGGATTTGGCGGGGCAAACGCGGCGCCGGCAGTTCGTGGCGTTTACGATACTTACTATCGCAAGACTCGTCACGAAGAGCCGCCCGGAGCGGTGAAACAGCAGATCGCCAAAGAAACTCCTGAGAAGAAAGAAACTGACAAGAAGAAAACGGCCGCCGTCACCGCCGCCGGACAGCAAACCGCCCGCAACAACCAGTAGTAAATGGTCGCGATAATTCACAAACGCAGTTGGCGTGACTTCGATTGGATCCTGGCGCTGCTCGCCATCGGGATCGTGCTGTTCGGCACGGTCCAGATTCGCAATGCGCAGCCGACAGAGACGTATTGGGTCAAGCAACTGATCGGGCTCTCGCTGGGCTTGGTGGCGATGCTCGCGATCGCGTTTACAGACTATCGTCGCCTGCTCAATCTCGCTCCTGTCTTTTATATCTTTGGACTGATCCTGCTGGTGGTCGTGCTGTTTCCCGGGATTGGCTTGAAGATCAACGGGCAGCGCGCGTGGATCAAAGTCGGAGGTCTCGGGCAGTTTCAGCCGTCGGAGTTTGTGAAAGTCACGACGGCGATGATGCTGGCGCGTTACTTCGGCAAGAACCGGATCGAGGTTCTCACGATCAAGGAGATGATTGTCGGCGGGTTGATTCTGGCGCTGCCAATCGGGCTGATATTGCTCGAGCCTGACGTTGGCTCAGTGCTCACGTACATGCCGATTCTCGCGGTCGTACTTTTCCTGTCGGCGATTAGATTGAGGTTGGTGGTTGCGGCTGCGGTTCTTGCTGTGGCGCTGATTCCCGCCGCCTACGTTATGGGAGTCAAGACCGGCGCGGTGAAAGCGTACCAGCAGGAACGCATCAACGTGATTCTCGATCCGGAGAATGCTGACCGGAAGGGTATCGGTTATCACACGTGGCAGTCGATTCTCACGGTTGGTGAGGGTGGACTATTCGGGTCGCGCTCGTCAGTCGAATTCTCGCAAAGCGGGCTGAAGTTTCTGCCCGAGCCACACACTGATTTTATTTACGCGGTCACTGCTGAGAACACCGGCTTTGCAGG
>Ga0207710_10001272_pt1 | contig 12729 bp, 17 predicted proteins | sample KBSS24metaG_FD_184400 | JGI IMG/M metagenome (GOLD analysis project Ga0207710, IMG submission 184400) | Switchgrass rhizosphere microbial communities from Kellogg Biological Station, Michigan, USA - KBS S2-4 metaG (SPAdes) (version 2) | ecosystem: Host-associated > Plants > Roots > Rhizosphere...
ACGGCGATGACCGCTACTCGCCGCATTCGTTCTGCTGATCGATTCACCTGGCACGCTGCCTGTCCGTGACCTGTACCGACCGCAGTGTTGTAACCCCACCACCCACGGCCACGGCAAGTGAGACAAAAATCTCACTGTCAGCGAGAAGCCTCTTCCATACAATGCGCGATGCGCCGCGAAGGAGTTACGCACAGAAACGATTGCCGATGTCTGTCGCGTCGTCGCCGCTCGACCTCGTCGCGGTTCGGCGTGACGTCGCCGCAACTGAACGCGGGTGCCGTCGTCGTCGTCACGAGACCGTCAGGCTTGCCTCCTCATCCGCAGATCGTGCACGGAGAGTCTCAAGACGAGACTTCTCCCCGCCGCGATCTCCGTGTCATCCGACGCAACAGGCGGAAAATTTTTCGTCCCTCACCTCGGCCCCGATGCCCTCGCTCAGGGGCGTCGATCAGCGCGACCCTGAGAGCAGGCCACCGTGAGTCGTCGCTCTTCGCCTCGTCGGCAGCCGTGAACCTGCCAAGACGGCCGGCCGGACTGACAGCACGACGAGAGGTGCTGGCGCCCCGACAGAAACGTCGCGCCAGCCGGCACGCGTCCGGCACGGTCAGCCGTCAGGGCGAAGGGAACGGGACGGTCCTCGCCTTGTCGACGACGTCATACTCGTTGATGATCCGATCGGTGGGTATTCGAGAAGGGAAACGCATCACGCGTCCCGATCCTTTTTCGATCACCCGTCCGAGGGAGCCGACGAAGGCGTCGCCGAGGTGACCGTTCTCGTTGATGATCCATCCTCGGGGAACTCGAGGAGTTCCCACGGTCTATCAGGGTCATCGTCTGGCCGCCCGAGCAGGGAAAGGGCGGTGCCCCGGGCTGCTTCGGCGTCAATCATCGGTGTTCTCCGGTATCCCCGGTCGACGATGGCGTCGTAGTCGTGCAAGATCCGGGGGTCGGTACGAACGACGGAAAGCACATGACGCGGCCGGTGTTCTTCTCGATGACCTGTGCGAGGGCGCCGGCGTACTCCTCGGTGAGATGTGCGGTCGTGTCGATCAACCAGCCCTGGGCGAACTCCCGCAGGCTCCAGGGCTGCTGCGGGTCGTCGGCAGGCCGGCCGAGCATTTTCACGGCGATGTCCCGTGCCCGTTGTTCGTCGATCACAGGTCACTGTCCTCGGCGGCGAGGAGGGCGGCGCCGATCAGCGGACCGTCCGGCCCGTAGACGGCGGGGGTGAGAACGGCCCGGTCGGCCAGGCGCGGGACCGCGCGCTGTCGCAGCGCGCGTTGGGCGGCGTCGAGGTAGCCGCTGTCCGGGCCGGCGGCGCTGAGGGCGGCCTGCGCGAGCCCCCCTCCGATGGTGATCACATCGGGACCCAGGACGTTGAGGATGGTCGCGGCGGCGGTGCCGAGCCAGTAGCCGGCGGCCTCGAAGGTGCGGCGGGCCGCGGGGTCGCCGTGCTGGGTCTTGTGGACGAGTTCGGCCACGGTCGGGACCCTTGTCCGCGTGGCGGGGGAGGTGCGCCGGGGCGCGGCGGGCGGCGACGGCTGGTAGCCGCGGCGCACGGCCCGCGCGCCCGCGAGGGTTTCCACGCAGCCGGTGCGGGTGCAGGAGCAGCGCACGGTGCTGGTGGGGTCGACGAGGATGTGGCCGAGGCCGGCTGGGCCGGGGGGTGTGCCCAGGGCGAGCTGTCCGCCGAGGGCGATGGCGCCGCCGATCCCGGAGCCGAGCGCGAAATGGACGTGAACACCGGCGCCTCCGCGCCGCTGGTATTCCGCCCACGTCGCGGCGGCGCCGTCGTTGACGACATGGACCCGCCCGCGCAGGTCGGGGAAGAAGCCGGCGAGCAGGCTGGGCCAGTGGATGCCGGTGTATCCCTGGATGGCCCCGGCCCGCACGACTGTCCCGTCGGCGTCGATCGCACCGGGGGTGGCGATCGCGACCTGCTCGACGTCGGCCGCGCCGGTCAGCGCCGTGAGGATCCGTTCCTGCACCGCGTGAAAGGTCGGGGACGGGGGAAGCCGCAGCGTGGGCAGCGCGGTGACGATCCGGCTGGGCGGGCCGGTGTCCACGATCGCCTGTTTGATCGCCGAGGCGCCGATATCGACCGCGTACACCCTCATCGCAGCACCAGCACCCAGAGACAGGCGACGAGTGTCCAGAGGATCACCGTATTCTTCGCGCCCGCGATCAGTGCGATCCGGATCTCGCGGTGGGAGCCCTCCCGCCGGGCCTGGCGGATCAGGTCCGCGTACCACGCATACACCAGCCCCATCGCCACACACACGCCGACCACAATTCCCACGCTGATGAGCGTCACCCCGGTTCCTCCTCTCGTTCCCTCAGGTGGCGGTCGTCTTCGGCCGCGAGCGCCGCCCGGTACCGTTCGTAGAGATCACCGGCCCGTAGACTGCGCCGCCAGAAACCGGCCAGCACCTGCCGGTCGCGGTCGCAGTGCGCCGCCGCGAACGTCAGCGGCACCGCCCCGGCCAGGCCCGCGAGCCGCCCCCGGCCCTGCCTGTCGATGTCCGTCATCCACTCGCCTCACCCCTGGATGTGCGAGGCCGCTCTGCCCGCAGGGGCGACAGGCAGAGCGGCCGTCCAGCTACCGGCACACGATCATGGACAGGAGGAGGGCGGCGCCCAGGCCCACCCACACGAAGACCAGCCCCCAGCCCGCCTGGCCCGCGTCCTCCACCTCCCTGCGTACTTCCGGGTCCATCTCCTCCCACTGCTCGCCGTCGTCCAGGTCGACGACCCGCCATCGCTGTCCGCACGACGGCTTCATCCGCAGATCGGCGGGCTGCCGCTGGCGTGGGCGATCAGCCGCGCGTACACCTGCGGCGTGGTCGTGTCGGACCCGAGCCGCGAGGTATCGGGCCCATGGAAGCCGCTCGACCCGATCGGCAGCAGGGTCAGCTCATCGGCGAGGTGCCGGAGCCGCCGCCGGGCGTCCTCGTCATGATCGGGATGGTCGACCTCGATGCCGACAAGCCCCCGCGCGGCCAGGTCCGCCACGAACTCCACGGACAGCGGCGCGCCGTCCGGCGCGCACGGGTGCGCGAGCACCCCGACGCCCCCCGCGCCACGGACCACGGTCAGGGCCTCGGTGACCTCGGGCCGCCACATCGGGGCGTGAAACGGGCCGCCGAGCCAGTCCGGGCCGAACGCGACGTCGACCGAACTCACGATGCCCGCGGCGACCATCGCCGCCGCGAGATGCCGACCACCGACCGGCGCGCCCCCCGCGACCGCGGCCACCTGCGGCCACTCAATCCGATGGCCCTCGGCCCGCAGCAGACCGACGGTACGTCGTGCCCGCAGCTCCCGGCTGTCCCGGACACGGCCGAGCAGGTCCGCGAGCGCCCGGTCCTCCCGGACGAACAGGTAGGCGAGCAGATGCACCTCCCGCACGCGTCCTGCGACCTGCGCGCGGCAGGAGATCTCCACCCCGGGCAGCAACGTCATCCCCGCCGGCAACGCCGCCGCCGCCGGCTCGATCCCGCCGGTCGTGTCGTGGTCGGTGATGGCGAGGACCCGCAGCCCGGCCGCGGCGGCGTGGGCCACCAGCTCCTGCGGCATCAACGCGCCGTCCGACGCCGTCGTATGCGTATGAAGATCAATCATTTTTCCGGGCCCCGGTACCGGTATTCGGGTCCACGCTCACACGCAGAAACGTCCCCATCACGGTCGCGGTCGCGCTGGTCCCGTCGTGGCTCTCGATCCGCATGCGCGTACCGGGCCGGACCTGGTCCGCCGTGGACACCCACAACAACCCCCCGTCCTCGATGTCGTGGAGGTCGTCCCAGACGGCCCGGGCCGGTCGGCGCCGCGCCGCCGCGACGACGGCGCGGGCCATCTCCACCGTGCGCTTCACGGCCCCGGCCACCGCTATGCGCACCTCGATCCGGCTGTAGCCCGCGCGGCGCTGCCCCGCCGGCCCACGGCCACCGTCCCCGGTCACAGCAGCCGCCGGGCCCGCATGCAGACCATCGGCGTGCGTAACGTCAACGCGCCGTGCACGTCCACGGCCCGGTGGCAGGCGGCCTGATAGCGGCGCGCCGCACGCTCGTCGAGAGAGGACCGCACGGCGGCGAACGGAGCCGGCGCCACGGGTGTCGCTGTGTGCAGGTACGCCTCGACGTCCCGGTGGTCGAGGCGCTGCGTCATGTGGATCACGTCGGCGCCCTCGGACTGCAGGCCCGCCCGGCCGGAGTCCATCACGGCGTGCATGGCCTCCCAGCCGTGACGGGTCTGCACATCCACCGCCTCGCTGAGCGCCCGCGCTACCCGCCCCACCTCCTCGCTGCTGAGACCAGGTAGATCACAGCCGTGATGACGCAGATGCCCCAGCTCGACGCTGAACACGATCTGCCCGCGCGCAGCGAGCACCCGACGCGCCTCGTCCACCAGCAGCACGGGATCCGCGGGATGGATCCCATAGCCGGCGACCATGTCCATCGCGCCATCGGCCACGGGCAACCCCGCCTTCAGGTCCGCCACCACCCGACCCGCCCCGCCACCGTCTGTCTCGGCCTCGCCGAGCGACGGAACGACCGCCACGACCTGCGCGGCCCGCCCTGTCCCGGCGAGGACACCCGACAGCAGCGGCGCGCCTCCCGCCGGCAGCAGCATCAACAGCCGAGGTGTGCGGATCATGGTTTGGCGGCGACCGCGCCGTAGGTGCTGACCTGCGCGTCGGGCACGGCTGCGAGAGTGAGATCGTCCGGGTGCCAGCGGTGCACGGGCACCAGCCCGGGTTCGACCAGTTCCAACCCGTCGAAGAACCTCATGATCTGGGCGTGTGAGCGGGGGTGGATGGCGACGCCGCGCTGCCGGTACACCTCCGCCGCCCGCTCGGCGTCGGGGTTCAGGTCGCTCGCCGCATGGCTGATCGTGAGGTGACTGCCCGACGGCAGCCGCTCGACCAGCCGCCGCACGATGCCATACGGGTCGTCGTCGTCTCCCACGAAGTGCAGGATCGCGATCAGCGAGAGGGCGACCGGCCGGGTGAGATCCAGCGTGTCGACGAGCTCCGACGCGGTCAGGATGCGGTCGACGTCGCGCAGGTCCGCGTCCAGGTAGGCGGTGCGGCCCTGCGGGCTGCTCGTGAGCAGCGCGCGGGCATGGGCCAGCACGATCGGGTCGTTATCCAGATAGACAACGCGGGCGTCCGGGATCGCGGCCTGGACCACCTCGTGCAGGTTCGGCGACGTCGGGATACCCGTGCCAGCGTCGAAGAACTGCCGCACCCCGAACTGTGCGACCAGCCGCGCCGCCCGGTGCAGGAACGCCCGGTTCTGCCGGGCCGCGACCGGCAGATGCGGAAACGCCGCCACCGCCGCCTCCACCGCCTCCCGATCCGCCGGGAAATTGTCCTTGCCGCCCAGCAGGCGGTCATACATCCGCGCCGCGTGCGGCCGATCCATCTGCAGATCCACCGGCGACACCAGCGCGGCAGGAGACGACGCCCACCCCTGATCCGTCACCGCCGGCCCCTCACCGCAGAACCGGAAGATGACGCGCGGCCTGCACGTCGTCCGTGAAGGACCGTGGGACCGCCGGTGGTATCGGCCCGTCGGGGGCGACCTCCCGCGGCCCGTCGCCGTCGTCGGCCATCAGCGTGTACCGCGGGCCGAGCGCCGCGACCAGCATCGGCGCCAACGCACTCAACGTCGCGGTCACCTCCTCGCCGTACACGGCCATCAACGCCGCCGCCTGCGCGTCGGTGAGAAGCTCGAACACCGTCACGATCGCCTCGTCGGCGACGATCTCCCGGCGCGCGAACAGCTCACCGCGACGCCGGAACACCACCCGCCGCGCCTCCTGCCGCTGCGGAGCCAACGCCTCGGGGGTCAGACGCACCTCGTGCGCGGCCAACGCCAACTCCACATCCAGCACGTGCAGGCCCGCCCGGTAGTCACGCTGCACCCGCAGCAGCATCCGGATCTGCTCGTCCGACAGCCCGATCCGGTCGGCCTCGTCGAGCAGCCGGCCGATCAGATCGGACGGCGCCGTGCTCCGCGGCGCCAGGTCCAGCAGCCCACCCCGGTGCGGAGCGGACTCGTAGTAGGGAGGCATAGACAGGTTCCGATCATGTTGAAGAGAAGAGAGCCGGACGGTGGAACCTCCCCGCCCGCGGTTGGGGAATTGCCGGTCGGCACCGCAGGCGGGGAGGGGCATGGCGCCTCCGGCAGTGAGCCGGCGGCTCGGTGGTGCCTAGCTCTCCGACCGTTCCCGCACCGTGGAGAGCAGCCAGGGGACCAGGGTGTCCGCGACAGTCGGGGCTCCAGCGACGTCATCCCGCCCGTGTCGTTGCCGACGCCGCGTCAGGGCTTCCCCGGGCACCCGGATCGGCAGAGACGGCAGCTCCTCGCAACCGGCCGCGGACTCTCCCTCGCCGGTCGGGGTCGGGGTAGACGGGTCCGGTAGCACTGACACTCCTCCCGGGATTCGATGCGCGCGCATACGCGCTGGTAGAGCCATGACACACTCGGACACCGAGTTGCCACAGAATGAAATTTCCGCGCGCACGCGCACCGAGTGCGCACCGACACCGCACCGGGACCGCACTCGCACCGCACCGGCGCCGCACTCGTACCGCACCGAGTGCGCACCGAGCCGGGCGCGCCCCGGAGGGGAGGACGACGGGCCATGCCACCGGAGCCCGCACCGGAGCCCACAGAGGCGCTCCTGGAACTCAGCACGCTCCTCAAGCACCTCATCGTCGAGGCCAATACGAACATCACCAGACTCGCCGAGACGATCGGTTCGCCCCGTCAGCAGGTTTCCCGCGCGGTCAACGGCCGCGAAGTCCCCTCGATCGATCTCGCGGCAAAGCTTGATCCCGCGTTGGACGCCGACGGTAGAGTCCTCGCTCTGCGGGAACGGGCAGACCGGGAGCGCAGAGCCCGTAACATCGGCGCGATCCTCCCCGCGGACGACGCGCCCCAGCCAGCCGTCAACCCGCAGGCGCCGCTGGCATCACCACCAGACTCGGCCCTGGGACGTGCCGTGACGGCAGTCGAGGTGAACCTTTCCCGTGGTGGACGTCCCGCCGCCGCGGGGGTAACAGTGGGAGACGGCGCGTGGATCAGCACGCTCTTCTCGCCGGAGGACGCGATCCAGCCAGCTCCTGAACGTCAGGAGCTGCCAGCATCGACAAACCCTGCACCGCAACGAGGAGCGATGGTTGAAGCGATAGGCACCGCGGGAGACGCTGCGGGTGGTGGATCGTCCGGGAGTGCGCCGCATGACCGTGGGTATGACCGCCAGACGGAACTGGTGGAGGTGGGTGTACGGCTGCGGTATTTCGCGACGCCGACGGTCCCTTCGTCGTTCCTGGACTACCTAGACGACGTCGTCGAAGACTGTGTCGAGTCCTACGAAGCTCGCGGCCCGGCCGCGCTGATGCCCCTGATCGTGCGGCAGCGGAACGAAGTGCAGACCCTCATCGAGGGATGGCAGCCGGCCCGAGCCCGCCAACGCCTCCTCCGTGTCGCCTGCCGGCTGTCAGGGCTGGCCGGATACATGGCGGTGAACCTCGGCGATTTCCGGCTCGCGCGCGCGTATTGCGCGGAGGCGTTCACCCTCGCGCGGGTAGCCGAGGACGACAACCTGGCAGCCTGGGTGCGCGGTACGGAAAGCCTGTGCGCCTACTACGCCGGCGACTACCGACGAGCGCGGGACCTGGCACGTGAGGGGCAGACCTACGCCGCGGGCGGGCCGCAGGCCATCCGTCTGGCCGTCAACGGCGAAGCCCGCGCGCTGGGCCATCTCGGCGACCGCGACGGAGTACGGGAGGCTGTCGGCCGCGCCTTCCAACTCGCCGGGAACGCCGAGCTTCCCGCGGGCATGACACCGTGCACATCCTTCGCCGTCTACAGCCTGGCGCGGATCGCGGCGAACGCGGCAACCGCTCACCTCGCCGTCGGGGACACGGCTCTCGTGCAGAGCTACGCCCAGACCGCCACCGCCATGGCAGGCGTCGACCGCTCCCCCTGGAGCGACGTCCTCATCTCCCTCGACGTTGCCACCGCCCTGGCGACCGGCGACGACGCCGACCCCGAGCACGGCGCGGCACTCGGCATCGAGGCACTCACCCGCGCCGGCACCCAGCCCATCGAATCAATCCGCCAACGCGGCCGGGAACTCGCCCGCCGCACCACACCCTGGCGTTCCCTACCCGCCGTCGCCGACCTCGCAGAGATCACCCAGACCCTCAGCCGCCGGCCGCTACGGTGAGCGATCCGGTCCGCGACGACTGGGAACGCTTCCGGGCCCAGGACAGGATGACCGATCACTGGGACCGGCCCGGCTGGACCCCGGGCCGGCGTAGCTTCCACTGGTTCCTGACCTTTGACAGCCCCGCCCTACGCGACCTCGCCGCGACCTGCCAGGAGCAGCTACGCACGGCCGACTACCTCGACCCCGTACCCGCCGACGGGCTTCACCTGACCCTGCGCCGGCTGGCGTTCACCGACGAGATCGACACCACCACCGTCACAGCAATCACACAAATGGTGTCTGAGCGATGCCGGCATCTGCCGGCGTTCCCGCTGTGGGTCGGCCCGCTGGCCGGGTCGCGTGGCGCGATCCGCTTCACCGTCACCCCCTGGGAACAGCTGATCGAGCTCCGCGGCATCCTCGACCAGGCGGCAGCCGCGTGCGGGCTACCTGACGTACCACGGCGACTCCGCCCGCACATCGGCATTGCCTACTGCAACCGCGACGTTCCCACCATGCCGATCATCCGCCAGGTCGCCGCTCTACGTGATCTACCGCCGATCGAAATCCAGGTGGAAGACCTACACCTGGTACAGCTGTACCGCCACGGCCGAACCTACCGCTGGGGCACCGAGGCCATCGCCCCGCTCTCCACGCCCGACCTGCGCACCGGCGCACACCGGTCTGAGTTCCGCCAGATCAATGCTCAGCCCCTACACGGCCCTACCCATGATCGCGGACGTGCGGGAACGCCTCCACCACGTCCGGCCCCTCCGGGCGCTGCGGCGGTCGTATGACCGCGCTGCGCTTCGGTGAGCCCACCACCATCACCATCCCCACGGTGATTACCCGGCGGCTGATCCTGCGCTGCTGGCAGGCCCGCGACGTCGCCCCGTACACCGCGATCGCCGCCGACCCGGAGATGTCCCGCTACACCGGCAGCCCCCGCACCGAAACCGCCGTGTGGGACATGGAAGCCGCCCTCACCGGACACTGGCACCTGCGCGGCTTCGGCATGTGGGCCCTCGAAGACCGCACCAGCGGGAAGTTCGTCGGCCGCGCCGGCCTGTACGAGGAGCCCGGATGGCCCGGCATCGAAGCCGCCTGGACCATCCGCCGCGACCGCTGGAACCAGGGCCTCGCCACCGAAGCCGGCCACGCCGTTCTAACCTATGCATTCAACCACGTCGGAGCAGACCGTGTCGTCTCCCTGATCCACCCTGACAACGCGGCATCGATCAGGGTCGCGACCAAACTCGGCTTCCACGCCACCGGCAACCAGTTCCGCGGCGACGACATCTACACGATCACCCGCATCCCGCACGGACCGAGAGCCCATCCCGCCGAAAGGAGCACGACCGGCCATGCCACCTGAACCCACGGGCGCGCTCCTGGAACTCAGCACGCTCCTCAAACACCTCATCGTTCGCGCAGGAACGAACGTCACGCAACTCGCCGAGAAGATCGGTTCGCCGCGCCAGCAGGTTTCTCGCGCCGTTAACGGACGCGAGGTACCCTCAATTGATCTTGCGAAGGACCTCGACCCGGCCCTCAACGCCAAAGGGAGGATACTCGCGCTCCGCGAACGGGCAGACCTCGAACGCCGAGCGAGGAAGATCGGCGCCGTGCTGGAGCTGAACCGCACGGAGCCGTCGGCCGGTCGAACACTGCCGGCGACCGCGACAGACAACGAGACGATGGTGGAGGTGAGTCCGGTCGTGGACACGAACCGCCGGCAGACCTTCCGGGCAGCCGGTGCACTCGCCTTGGGCGCGATCGCCGACGATCTTTCAGCAAAGCTGAAGGACGCAGACCCCGACCCAGGAGACATCGACGACGCGGAAGCAGCAGTTCGCGGTGTCGCCGCGGCATACCTGGTCACCCCGCACGCCGAGAAAATGGAGTTGCTTGTTCCCCAGTGGACCGCGACGGAGACAGTCCTGGATCGTCGTGTGTCGCCCGCAGTACGTGCCCGACTCACCCAGGTCGCGGGGTGGTACGGATTTTACCTTGGATTGACAGCCTTCGACCTCGGGGACGATCGGACCGCCCGTAAGATGCTGCGTCTCGCGAAGCGCCACGCTCGCGAGGTAGCAGATCTTCTTCCCGCCCAGAGCCCGCGCCGGTCAGACGTCCTCCTGCTGGAGGGTTCCATCGCCGCGATCCGATCCTCAATCGCCTACTTCAATGGAGCCTACGGGGAAGCGGCCGATATCGCCGCCCAGGCCCGCGAGGAAGCACATCCATATACGCGGCCGATCCTGGCCGGCTGCGAGGCCCGCGCCGCAGCCATCGCCCGACCGGACAGCACCGAAGCAGCCCTAGCCGACATGCAGGAGCACGTGTGGGACGGGCCAATACTACCAGGGCCCAATCCCGGGAACACGGCATTTGCGCACGGCTTTCTCGCCGTGTCCTTGAATAACACGGGGCAAGGCGTCAGGAGTGAAAACTACGCTCGGACCGGACTCGCGCTCGAAAAGGCGTACGGAGAGGGCCATTTCGTGCAGATCGCAGGAACGCACAACGCCCTCGCTCTCTCCTACCTTCGTCGTCCACTTCCCGACCCCGAGGCGGCGGTCGCGTCCGTCCAAGACGCACTGGAGGTCATCGAGGATCGGCCGACGAGAGGCGTCATCCAGCGGGCCGGAGAGATGTGGCGACAGATGGACACCCGCTGGCCGAACCTGCCTGCTGTCCGGGAGCTCGGCGAGCAGGTTCAGCACTCCCGACTGGCGCTCGAAGCCGGCCATTCAGCGAGCAGGGCTGTCTGATGCCCTTACCGATTACGAGTCTTGGATAAAGCAGGGCATGGGCCGGTCTCACCCGGAGGCAGAGGCAGGTTCGCCGTCGGCAGGAGTCTCACCTCAAGACGGCGAGGCCGAGACCCGAGCCTGCCCCGGCCGACATGCTGGCTTGGCACGAACCGGGCTGCCCCAATAAGACAGGCCGCCGGGCGTGGGTCCTGGGTGGTTGAATGGGGGTGCGATCTTGTGGCCCTGATCATCGCCCTGGTCGATGGCCCTGATCCGGTCGCGGATCTGCCGTGCGGCTGGCTCGTTTCCTTGTTCGGCGACAAGCTGTTCGGGTTCGGTCATGCGTTCGGTGACGCGGCTGGAGGCGACGGATCCAGCGAGGCGGATCCCGGTGGCGGCGCCATCATCGGCGGTGTCGAGTTCTCCGGCGACAACGTACGCGTGAGACGGTCCGATGTAGTCGAAAGCCTGGGAGCGGACGCGGGCGGCAGGATCGCGGACAGGTCCGGGTGCAGGCTGGCGGCGGCGAGGCGCTTTGGATGACCGTGCGTTACGGCGGGGCGATCTGGGTGAGCGGATCAGAGACGAGTGGCCCTCGGAAGGCGTCCCAGAATGGGTACCCGAGTGAACGGTTCGCCGTATTCGGTTCCGATTCGCGCTCCCCAGAGGCGGGCGAGGATGTTGGCCATGGGGCCGAAGTGATCGCTGATGGGCTGGGTGGCGCTGTGTGCGGCGAGGGCCTGCATCTTCAGCAGGTAGGTCGCGGTGATGTCAATGATCACTGCGGGGGGCAGGGGCCCGGTCAGGGTCAGCGAGTTGTAGCTGTCGCAGGTGTAAAGCCGCCGAGGAAAGCCGCTACTGATCACGGCTTCGGGGACAGCAGCGAGTACGGCCTCGGCGGTGGCTCGGTGGTCGGGGTGGACGTCCGCGGTCGGGTGAGTGATCACGACCTCGGGGCGTAGCCCGACTATCAGGGCGCCTACCGCCTCGGGTGTCAACGGGTTGTCGAGGGCGTGCAGTTGGGCGCCGAGGAGCTCGGCTCCTTCGGCGGCCTCGGCCATCCGCGGCTATGGCTTCCGCCCTGTCGCCAGCTACAGCGGCGCGGCGACGCGACTGGCGAAGCTTCGTAGGCCGCCGGGCGTGGGCCCTGGGTGGCTGAGGAGCCGTTCGGTCAGGGTGCGCACGACCGGCCGGGCTCGGACCTCCTCGGGTGCGGCGGCCTCGGCAGCGCGCAGGGCGTGGTAGGCGCGGGCAGGCTGGCCGTGCTGGTCGTAGGCGAGTGCGACGTCGACGAGGAACCGGCCGCGGCGCTCTGGCGAGAGGTGCTGGTGGGAGCGCACGGCGCGGGCATGGCGGAGTGCGGCGGCGGGATCGCCGACCGCCAGCGCGGTCGAGACCTGGTAGATCGTGACGTGGACGGGAGCGAAGCCCCCACCAGTCTCTGTGCGGGCGCGGCCGGCGGCCTCGTCGAGCAAAGCAGCGGCGGTGTCGGCGTCTCCGGCACGGGCGGCGGTGTAGCCAGCGGTCGAGAGCAGGGCTGCGTGCAGGGCGGCGGCAGTGGGATCGCGGGAGAGGTGCGGGTGCAGGCTGGCGGCGGCGTTGACAGCCAGGTGTTGGGCGCGCTGATGGTGGCCGCCGCGGCGCGCGACGATGCAGAGCGTCCGGGTGGCGTCGGCGATGGCGATTGGGTCGCCGCTGGCGTGCGCCGCGGTCATCGCGCGGTCGGAAGCGACCCAGGCGAGACCTTCGAGGT
>Ga0207710_10001278_pt1 | contig 12702 bp, 10 predicted proteins | sample KBSS24metaG_FD_184400 | JGI IMG/M metagenome (GOLD analysis project Ga0207710, IMG submission 184400) | Switchgrass rhizosphere microbial communities from Kellogg Biological Station, Michigan, USA - KBS S2-4 metaG (SPAdes) (version 2) | ecosystem: Host-associated > Plants > Roots > Rhizosphere...
TTGGTGAGGATGTTGAATTGCGAGTGAGTCTGCAGGATGAGTTGGACCACATCAAAGCCGACCCGGTGCAGTTGGAACAGGTGATCATGAACCTCGTGGTGAACGCTCGCGATGCGATGCCGCGCGGTGGGAAGTTGTCGATCGAAACGAGCAACGTCTATCTCGACGAGGCGTATGCACGCGAACACGTTTCGGTGGTGCCGGGTGATTACGTGATGCTTGCGATCAGCGACACCGGTTGCGGCATGAATGAAGAAACGCGCCTGCACATCTTCGAGCCATTCTTCACGACGAAGGAACAAGGGAAGGGGACCGGCCTTGGATTGTCGATGGTTTACGGCATCGTCAGGCAGTCGGGCGGCAACATCTGGGTGTACAGCGAAGAGGGAAGAGGAACGACGTTCAAGGTCTACTTTCCGAGAGTGACGGCGCATGCTGAAGAACGCAAACGTACTTCAGGAGGTTTGGATGGGCCGCGTGGCTCCGAAACGATCCTGTTAGTTGAAGACGCGGAGCTGGTGCGAAACCTTGCGCGACAGGTGCTCGAAACTGCCGGGTATCGAGTGTTAGAGGCGGCTAATGCTGAAGCTGCAATCGATCTGTGCGAAAGGATTAACGGCGATCGGATCGATCTCCTGTTGACTGACGTGGTGATGCCGGGCATGAGTGGGAACGAGATGTCGCGAATACTTTTGGCGAAGCATCCGGAAATGCCTGTGCTTTACATGTCGGGTTACACGGATGAAGCGATCGTGCAGCACGGCGTGCTCGAGGAGGGGATTAACTTTCTACAGAAACCATTCACGCCGGGTGCGCTCGCGTTGAAGGTGCGTCAGGTTCTGGATGCGGACTAATCTTGTGAATTTTGTAAATCCTGAAATCATGTCTAACAAGATGACAGGATTTACATGATTTACATGATGTCCGTATTTCCACCACAAACAATCACTCCGACGCGCTCGCCCGGTTCGGGCTTGTATCGACCTGATAAGAGTCCGGCGAAGGCCGTGGCGCCACCGGGCTCGGCGATGATCCGCGTTGTTTCCCACAATCTCTTTTGCGCGGCGATGATCTCTTCATCCGAGACGAGCAGGGCGCTGTGAACAAACTTCTGAGCGATCGGAAACATCTGCTGACCAACCTGTCGCGGCGCAAGTGAGTCTGCGGCGATGCCGCCCGCCGGCGAGTCGACTGGTCGACCCGCACTCAGCGCACGTTGCAAAGTCGGCGCTTCGATCGGCTCAACTGAGATGACTTTGACCCTGTTTTGATACCACGCCGCCACACCGCCGATTAATCCGCCACCACCGACAGCAACGAGTACCGAATCGAGTTGCGGCGCTTGTTCTTCCAGTTCCATTCCGAGCGTGCCCTGGCCCAGCAACGTTTCATTGCCTTCGTACGCGTGAATCGGTAGTGCGCCTGATTGAGTGGTCCACGCTTCGCTGGCTTCGAGTGAGTCGGCGTAGCGATCACCTGTGATCACGAGCTCGGCGCCGTAGCGGCGAATGCGATCGAGTTTTGTTTTCGAGGCGACAGTGGGCACGAAGATCGTGGCAGGCTTGCCGAGTTTCATCGCAGCAAAGGCGACGGCCACGCCGTGATTTCCGCCTGACGCAGCGACGACGCCGGCGGCGGGAACCTCGCGGGTCAGAATGTTTGTAAACGCGCCGCGTGCTTTGAACGATCCGGCGTGTTGGAAGAGCTCGAGTTTGAAAGTGATCTTGATCGAATCGAGTCCAAAGTCCGCGCCGTCGACTTCGAGTATTGGAGTGCGGCGGATGTATGAACGGATCACACGTTCAACTGCCTGGATTCGTTCGCGGGAGAGTTCAGTTCCGTTATTCATGCAAACTAAGAGTATCCTGTAGTCTTGAAAATCCTGAAATCCTGTCCTAGCATCGAAACATTATGACAACCACTGCCGAAACGATGACAGGCGAGCAGATCGTCGAACTCTGTCGCCGCCACACTCTTTTTGAATGGTCCGCCCAGGCTGCTGTCGATCCGATTCCCGTTGCGCGCGCGAAGGGGATTTATTTTTGGACGCCCGAAGGCAAACGCTTCATCGATTTCAATAGCCAGCTTATGTGCGTCAACATCGGTCATGGGGATGAACGCGTGATTCAGGCGATTAAAGAACAGGCTGACACGCTTCTGTATGCCAATCCGTTCATGGCGACCGAAGTGCGCGCGCGGCTGAGTGTGAAACTTGCCGAGCTGACGCCGGGCGATATCGACGCGTTCTTCTTCACGAACGGCGGCGCCGAGTCAAACGAGAATGCGATCCGTATCGCACGACTTTACACCGGACGCCACAAGATCGGCGCGCGTTATCGTGCCTATCACGGTGGCACGGCGGGCGCGTTGACACTGACCGGTGATCCGCGTCGCTGGGCTGCTGAGCCTGGCATTCCGGGCGTCTTCCGCATTCCTGATTATTATCACGGCATTCAAAAAGGTTGGGACACGACTGAAGACGTGCTCGCGCGCACGGAAGAAGTGCTGGAGCTGGAAGGAGCAAATACGATTGCCGCACTCATTGTCGAGCCGGTTGTCGGCACGAACGGCATTCTCATTCCGCCGGATGGTTACATGCAGGGCCTGCGCGCACTTTGCGACAAGCACGGCATACTCCTGATCGCAGATGAAGTGATGGCGGGATTCGGCCGCACTGGAGAGTGGTTCTCGATCGATCACTGGAAAGTGGTTCCGGATTTGATCACGATGGCGAAAGGCTTGTCGAGCGCTTACGTGCAACTCGGCGCGGTTGGCATGCGACGCCAGATCGCGGATCACTTTGAGAAGAATGTCTTTTACGGTGGACTGACTTATAACAGCCATCCGCTTGCGTGCGCCGCTGCCCTCGCGAACATCGCAGTCTATGAAGAAGACAAGCTCATCGAGAATGCGCGGCGCATGGGAACGGTGATGCGCGGCTTGCTCGAGGATCTTGAACAGCGACATCCATCAGTCGGCGCGACGCGAAATATCGGGCTCTTCGGCATTGTTGAGCTCGTGAGAAATAAAGCGACGCGCGAGCCGATGGCCGGGTTCAACAGCGCCGCACCTGAGATGCAGGCGCTCGGAAAATTTTTGCGCCAGGAAGGGCTCTACACGATTGTTCGCTGGAACACCTTCTTCACGAATCCACCGCTCTGCATCACCGAGGCTGACCTGCGTGAAGCGTTCGCGATTATTGATAAGGGGTTGGAGATCACTGATCGCGCGGTTTCGTGAGAGTTTTTTCACGCAAAGACGCAAAGACAGCGTGAAACTATCTTTCGCGCCTCTCCGGCCCAGACTCGGCGTCGGTTAAGTTCGATTCATCGCGGGCCTGGTGGCGTGGCTGTTGTGGTCAACGCTTTTGCGCGTGGGACTGAATCACTCTGCTCGTACGGCACCGCGTTCTCCTCGGAGATCCGGTAGCGCAAAAAAGCGCCAACACCACCGAGTCGCTCGAGCCGCGTGCTGTCTTCAATGAACGTCACTCTCGCCGACGACAACACATTCGCTCGTCGCACCAGCTCGTCGGCAACCGTGCGCTGGTTCAGTTCTTCTGGTAGCGCTCCATCCACGTCGTAAAGTTTCAAAACTTTCTCGACTTCTTCCTTGTCGTACTGAATACTCTCAGCCTTTGCCGCGATCAGCATCTCTTCGACTTGTCCATTCGACAACGCGGCGAGTGTTTCTGCTACACCGGCAACACCGAGATCGTCGGCACGGTACTCATTCAGTAGTCGCTCAACCTTCTCCATGTCAGTGAGCGAGTCGTGACGGCGAAACGCAGTCATCGACTCATCGAGCAACTCGTGCTCGGGCGTGTCGATGCCGAGACTGAGCGCGTCGATCACCTTTTCTTCGAGTGTCTTTGGCATCTGTTCACGCAGCAGCGGGATGACGGTTGCTTCGTCGCCGGCGAGAATCACGTGCTCGATATTCTCCTCGCGCACGATCTTCTCCAGATTGTCGACGACTTCCTTCGCATGGTGGAGATGGTAATTCTGTACGTGTCGCTGGTAGCGCGCCTGTGACCAGCCACCGACCTTTGTTTGCTTCGTCTTCACATTCTGTACTTCCTCCTGCTCAACTGCGCGGCCGGCGGCGAAGACGAAGATCTGCGCGCGATTCGTGTCGGCGAGCACAACTGCATAACGTCGATATTGATCGACGAGTCGCGCGAGTGGATAGAGATGCGGTCGATCGGAGACGAACAACCGGTTGCGCTCGAACGGCGCTTCAAACAGCCCGACTACAAACCAATCACTGTCAGCCGAGCACGCGAAGATGGCGATACCCTGCACTTGCGGCGGAACTTCACTTTCGAGATAACGCACGATCCGCACGAAGTCTTCGTCAAAACTCTTCTGTTCGTCTGACTGGTTCTCAAACGATTTGCTTCGCTCCGAGAGCTGTTTGCGCACGAAGGGAAGATAGTTGCGTTGACCGTGCTGATCCACGCGCGCATCGAGGTAAAGACTGATAACTGGCGCGGGCACCGGATCGAAGTTAACCAGACCTTCGAGCAGTTTGTCGGGCGCGGTTGTTTGAGTAGCTTGTTTTGCTACATCTGAATTGTCGTTAGCCATAGATCCACACACTCCGTCCGATATTTATACAAGACTGTTGTCTGAAAGAGAGTTGAAGCACATTGAGTTCCACGAAGGATGGAACTACAAAACAATAGAACAAGTCAGGAAGAGGGGCTTGCCCCCGCTGCTGAGCTGCTGGAAAGAGCGGGGGCAAGCCCCTCTTCCTGACTTGTTCTATTCTTTCTGACTTGTTCTTCCTGACTTGTTCTTCCTATGTTGGAGCAGAAGTTGCTTTGAGCCTCGCTATGCTTACAGGAAAAGACATCATCAAACTCAGTGCACTCGGCGCCGGAGCCTATTTACTCAAGTCAGCTTTCAATCATTTCTTGGATTACGATCTAAAAGACAAGACCGTACTGATCACCGGCGGCTCAAGGGGGCTCGGGCTCGTGATGGCCCGCGAGTTCGCGCGCGAAGGCGCACGTCTCGTGCTCTGCGCGCGCGACGAACAAGAGCTCGATCAGGCACGCCTCGATCTCGAGAAGTTTGGCACTGAAGTAATTACTGCACGTTGCGATGTGACGAATAGGCACGACGTGATGGCGATGGTGGCGAATGTCTACACTCGCCTCGGAAGTATCGATGTCCTCGTCAATAACGCGGGCGTCATTCAAGTCGGTCCTTTGGAAGTGATGACGCATGAAGATTTCGAGCTTGCCATGCAGGCTCACTTCTGGGGACCGCTCAACACGATCATGGCAGTGCTGCCTTCAATGCGTGAGAAGAAAACAGGACGCATCGTCAACATCAGCTCGATCGGCGGAAAAGTGAGCGTTCCGCATCTGATTCCATACAGTGCAAGCAAGTTTGCGCTCGTCGGACTCTCGAAAGGTCTGCGCTCGGAGTTAATGAAGGATGGGATCAAAGTAACGACAGTCTGTCCCGGGCTCATGCGAACAGGCAGCCCGCGCAACGCTGACTTCAAAGGCAAGCACCAGTTTGAGTACGCCTGGTTCAGCATCAGCGACGCATTACCACTGCTTACGGTCAGTGCAGAAAATGCAGCCAGACAAATTGTTAGCGCCTGCAGGCGTGGTCAGGCAGAACTCGTGATCTCCGTTCCGGCAAAGATCGCGGTGCTGTTTGACGCGTTGTTCCCTGAAACGATGTCGCAGATGCTCGCGCTTGCGAACCGAATGTTGCCGAACGCCGGTGGAGTCGGTAATGAGCGAATGAAGGGCAGGGACAGCACGTCAGCATGGTCACCATCCTGGCTTACAACGCTGAACGAAGAAGCCGCGCTACGAAATAATGAATTGCTTCATTGAGATTGCGTTCCGATTTGTGTTTCGCCTGTTGAGATTTTGTTACGTTGGGATCTAATGATTGACCAGCGATAAACACGCTTCTAATATCACGCCACACAACGCCACAGTGAGATTTGCAGTTGCCCCGCAAGTTCTTCCCCTCACTTGGATAGCCATGCGGCGGGCGGTGTACGTTCAAGGCAAGGTAACAAGGAGGGAATCCCTATGTCTCAATTTGGCAAGCTGGTTTTTTCGTTGGCTGCACTACTGGTGCTAGCTGGCGCCGCGACCGTGCGGGCGGACACGATTACCATATCAGGAGTGAATTCCGGACAAGCTGCAACTGCAACAGTAGTCTGTAACTTCAACTCGCAAACAAACACCTTCACCTTCACAATCACGAATACGTCGGCGATCACCCAACCGGGATCTACGTCGACCATTACCGGCATCGGCTTTGATCTGCCGCCGCTGGGAAATGCGAGTGCTTCGGGATTGAATGGTTTTACCGGCATGCAGGCCCCAAGCCTGACTTCTAATTTCACTTTTTCCGATGGTGATTTAGGAGCTGTGCCGGCTGGATTTAACAACGTAGTCCTGGATTTCGGTTTCACAACCGGACCCTCAGGCAACTTCAACGGCGGATCAGTAAACGACGGTCTGCTACCGGGCGAGAGCGCGTCGTTCACAGTTACGGGAGCAGCGTTCACTGGATTCACGGAAGCGCAGATCTGCAATGCCATCTTCGTGCGGTTCCAGAATGTTCCGGTAGCGGGCAGCGACGTTGGCACTCCGGGTCAGATACCCGAACCATCATCGATCCTGCTTTTGGGCAGCTCGCTGGTCGGACTTGGCGGCTACGCGCGACGTAGATTGAAGCTACGCAAGTAAAGAGCGCTTAGAGATTTTAGCCGCGGATCTTCGCGGATAAACGTTGATAAAAATCCGCGTTCATCCGCGAAAATCCGCGGCTAAAATTCTACTAACTTGTAACTAACAACGTACGCAGTCGTACAATAACATCACCACACAACCACTAAACTCACCTTACCGCGGCATTGGTTTTGCCATGAGAGCCGAACGTGACGAAAACGGTTTCAGGTCCGGTTGAGAAACAAACAGCGCGAGATTTTGTTGTATTGAAGTAAGGCGATCATCTTCAACTCAACCCGCAATTAAGTGACCGGGTGAAACAACAGATCTCAAGCCCAGCCGGTCACTAACACAAAGTCGCAAGTGAGAAACTCGCTCTCCGCCCTTGTAGTGCGTGCGCGACAGGTCTCTCACTCTCAGTTTTTAGAAGTTGACGGAGAGAAAACGATGAGTAACAACATAAAAGCATTTAGAGCAGTTTTACCACCCGGTGAGACAGACCTTGTCTGCTTCTCTCACTTGCGGTGGGATTTTGTGTATCAACGCCCACAACATCTTTTATCTCGTTGTGCCAGGAAGCGTCGCGTCTTCTTTGTCGAAGAACCAATCTTCGGGAACTGCTCGATGCGCCTCGATGTGCGGGAGGCGGATCCGGGAGTTCACGTTGTCGTGCCGCAGTTACCAGACGGATTGAGGAGCGAGATCGCGATCAACGCGGTGGTGAAAGAGATGATGCGCCAGTTCTTTACTGAGCATGGCATCAATGAATACGTTTTCTGGTACTACACGCCGATGGCGCTCAGGTTCACGGATCAGTTCAAGCCGATCGCGTCTGTTTACGATTGCATGGACGAGCTGTCGGCGTTTAAGGGCGCTCACTCGAAGTTGCCGGCGCTTGAAAAACAACTTTTCAGCCAAGTCGATCTCGTTTTCACTGGCGGACAGAGTCTGTACGAGGTGAAGCGTGGTCAACACCCGGCCGTCTACGCATTTCCGAGCAGCATCGATGCGTCACACTTTGGAAAAGCGAGAAAGCCTATTGCAGATCCCGAGGATCAGGCGCAAATTCCGCATCCTCGTCTTGGCTTCTTTGGCGTGATCGATGAGCGCTTCGATATCGATCTGCTCGACGAAGTTGCGGCCAAACGCCCCGATTGGAATTTCGTCATCATCGGGCCGGTCGTGAAGATTGCTCCCGAGTCACTGCCTAAGCACTCGAACATTCATTATCTCGGCGGTAAGAAATACAGCGAGCTGCCCGATTACCTGGCCGGCTGGGACGTCGCGTTGTTGCTATTCGCGCGCAACGAATCGACTCGCTTCATAAGTCCGACAAAAACACCGGAGTATTTGGCAGCCGGCAAGCCAGTTATTTCGACTTCGATCAAAGACGTGGTGCGCCCTTATGGCGAGATGAAGCTCGTCGAGATCAGTGATACTGCCGATGAATTCATTGCCGCGGCGGAAAAGCTCCTTTCGAGGTCGAATAAGTCAGAGTGGCTCAAGAAGGTCGACGCTTATCTCGAGAACATCTCGTGGGACAAGACGTGGGCACAGATGTGGGATTTGATCGATGAAGTTATAGAAAGGAAACGTCCAGCCAGAACTTTACCGCTCAACGAAATGAGCAAGCGAGCCGGCGCCGCCGCAATTACTCGATAACGTAATAAACGAACAAGGGAGGGTTTCATGTGATGTTTGATTATTTGATTGTAGGAGCCGGCTTCGCCGGCAGTGTACTGGCAGAACGACTCGCAGCGGGGTCTAATAAGAAAGTCTTACTTTGTGACAAGCGTCCACACATAGGCGGCAACGCTTACGATCATTACAACGACGCAGGCATTCTCGTTCATAAGTACGGCCCGCATATTTTCCATACCAACTCACGCGAAGTTTTTGAGTATCTCTCGCGTTTTACTGAATGGCGTCCGTACCAGCATCGTGTGCGCGCGAGTGTTGACGGGCAGATCGTTCCGATTCCGATCAATCTCGACACGATCAATAGCCTGTACGGCTTGAGTCTGACGTCATTCGAGGTCGAAGAATTTTTCAAGAAGGTTGCGGAGCCGGTGGAACGGGTACGCACTTCTGAAGACGTCGTGGTCAGCAAAGTCGGAAGAGAGCTGTATGAAAAATTCTTCCGCAACTACACGCGCAAACAGTGGGGACTCGATCCATCCGAGCTCGACTCGAGTGTGACTTCGCGAGTTCCGACGCGCACCAACCGTGACGATCGTTATTTCACTGATACTTACCAGGCGATGCCCCTGCACGGGTATACGCGCATGTTTGAGAACATGCTTGATCACCCCAATATAAAGGTCATGTTGAATTGCGATTACCGCGAAATCGAGAAAGACATTCCGTTCCGCGAGATGATCTACACCGGGCCGGTTGATTCGTATTTCGATTATTGTTACGGAAAACTGCCTTACCGTTCTCTCGAATTCAAGCACGAGACGCACAACACTGCGGTTTTTCAGAGCGCGCCGGTGGTCAATTATCCAAACGAGCAGCTTTACACGCGTGTGACGGAATTCAAGTATCTCACCGGGCAGGAACACGCCAAGACGAGCATCGTTTATGAGTTTCCGAAGGCGCAGGGTGATCCTTATTATCCGGTGCCGCGCAAGGAGAATGCTGATCTATACGCGCGCTACAAGTCGCTCGCCGATGCAACGCCTGAAGTTCATTTTGTTGGTCGTTTGGCGACTTATAAGTATTACAACATGGACCAGATCGTGGCGCAGGCTCTCACGACCTACGGCAAGATCGCGGGTATGAAGCGAGTTGAGGCAATCGCTCACAGCAACGGTAACGGCAACGGTAAGGGATACGTGAGAACGGATCGCCTCGTGATCACTGCCGTGAATCAATAACGAGCTGGCGGCAAGAGGTATCTCTGCGGCTCTCTGCGTAACTTTGCGTTCTCTGCGTTAAAGGGCTATTTCAACACAGAGGCCGCAGAGATACGCAGAGAATCGCAGAGAAATCCCAATCAGGTTTAGAACAAGGGGGGAGCATGGATCTCAAGGTGGGAGGAGTTTACTGTCTGCCCAATGGGCGCGAACTTATAGTATTGTGCAAACGTCAAAATGGTAAGGTGTCATACCGGCTCTCGTGTCGCACGAACCAGTATGAGATTAGCGATGATGGCCGGTTGATTTGCGACGGCAAACTAACAGCATGGGATGTTTCAAATTTGATTGATACAGGGCAATCCGTTGGTGTCGAGCGCTCTACAACGTTAACTGTTACGCATGATATTTAAACAAAAAGAGGTCCCCCGCCCAGAGTATCCGCGTCCACAATTTGTTCGCAGCATCTGGTTCAATCTCAATGGCGAATGGGAATTTGCTTTCGACGACGCCGATGAGGGATTGAGTCAAGGTTGGCAAGACGGTCGCACGTTGCCGCGGCGAATCAATGTTCCGTTTGGCTACCAGACCGAGCTGTCAGGTATCAACGACAAGAGCATCCACGAAGTCGTGTGGTATGCGCGCTCGTTCGAGCTGCCTGACGAATTTTACAAGCGCGATCTGCTGCTCAACTTCGGAGCAGTCGATTACGCGTGTATGGTTTGGGTCAACGGTCAGGAAGTCGGACACAATCGCGGCGGTCACGTTCCTTTTCAATTCGACATCGCACCATATCTCAAGTCGGGCACAAATCGACTAACGCTGCGCGTCGAGGATCGACAGGATCCGGAACAGCCGCGCGGTAAGCAGTCGTTCACTGGTTTGCCCGAAGGCATCGACTACTACTGCACCACCGGAATCTGGCAAACAGTCTGGCTCGAACCCGTGCCGCCGATTCGTATCGAAGAGCTGCGCGTCATCACCCACGCCAAGCGAAATCTTTTTGAATTGACAGTATTCCTGCACGCGCCTTCGTCAGCCTGGCGCATTGAAGTCGAGGTGCTCGAGGAAGGGAAGCGCGTCACGATTGCGGAAGATCAAACCGCTGTCGCAACCGGACGACTCTCGATCACGATCCCTTACGCGAAGCTGTGGTCGCCTGAGTCGCCACATCTTTACGATCTGCAAGTCAGACTTTACGACGGCAAAAACCTGCTCGACGAAGTTGGATCCTATATCGGACTGCGCGGCATCGAGCTACGCCACGGACAATTTCTCATCAACGGTAAGCCTACTTATCTCAAGATGGTTTTGGACCAGGGATACTGGCCCGAAGGTTATCTCACCGCGCCATCGGATGAAGCCCTTCAGACGGACATCGGCTGGATCAAGATGTTTGGCTTCAACGGCGTTCGGAAGCACCAGAAGATCGAGGACCCGCGCTGGATTTACTGGTGCGACAAGCTGGGCCTGCTGGTGTGGGAAGAAATGCCGAATGCGCGCGAGTGGTCGCCGAAGTCTGAAAATTTGTTGTCCGCGGAATGGCAGGACGCGGTGCGACGCGACTTCAATCACCCGTGCGTCGTGGCGTGGGTGCCGGTGAATGAGAGCATGGGCTTTCCGGGTTTGGGTCTCGAACATGCGGGGCAGTATGCGTTCATCGAACGGATGGTTCGCGTCACGAGACGACTCGATTCCACGCGCCCTGTGATCGATAACGACGGTTGGGAACATACGGACATCACCGACATCTGCGCGATTCACGACTACACACCAACGGCCGAAAAACTCTCCACTCGCTACAAAGAGACACTGGAAGGTGGTGAGCTGCCTTCGAAGGTCTGGGTCGACAAACCGCTCTTCGCGCGTGGCTCGATGTATCGTGGACAGCCGATAGTGTTGTCGGAAGTCGGTGGTTTCCTCACGATACCGAAAGAGATTCCACCGGAGAAACGCGACCTGCTTTACAGGTTTTACGCTTCGTTCGAGTCCAATGAAGAGCTACTGGAGAAGTATCGCGACTTGATGAAGGGGATTGCTTCGCTCCCGTTTCTTGCTGGATTTTGTTACACCCAATTGACCGATATCGAGCAGGAGATCAACGGACTATTAACCTACGATCGCAAGCCGAAGGTTCCAGCCGAGGCGATTGCCGCGATTCACGATGAGATGTTTAGAAAGTATTAGACAGGATTTTCAGGATGTACTGGATAAATCTTGTCAATTCTGTCAATCCTGTAATCCTGTCTAACTCTGGCCCACGAATTGATGCTTCTGTCCTCTGATCAAGGAGGACTACATCACCATGGAAAGCAGAGCGAGAATTTTTGGACACGCGATTCATCCGATTCTCATCGTTTACCCGCTGGGACTTCTTTCAACGGCAGTGGTCTTTGACGTAATCTATCTCGTCACCGGTAATCCGACGTGGACGACTGTTTCATTTTGGATGATCGCCGCAGGCATCGTTGGCGGTTTGCTGGCGGCGGTGTTTGGTCTGATTGACTACTTGTCTATTCCGCGGGGAACGCGAGCGAGTAGCATCGGCCTTCTGCACGGGCTCACGAATTTGTTTGTGATGATCCTGTTCATCGCGAGTTGGCTGCTGCGATATGACTCGCCGAATGTGCCATCGACGGCGGCGCTTACACTCTCGTTCGTCGGTGTGGCGGCGGCGTTCCTCGGCGGTTGGCTTGGTGGCGAACTAGTTGAGCGTCTCGGTGTGAGCGTTACGCCTGACGCAAATCTGAATGCACCGAATTCGCTGACGCACAGTGCGCGCGACACGAAGCGTATGGCTGAAGATCGTCGTGCAGCTTAATTTGACAAGGAAACTGAATGCGCAAGGTTCTTGACGTTGACCGGCTTGCCGTTCGGCATCGACCGGACGGCCAGCCGGTAATGCACCAGAACTGGGGCAAACTTCTTTTCATTCATTGGCGCATCAAGCCGGAAATCCTGCGCCCGCACATTCCTCGTTCACTCGAAATCGACACCTACGGCAACTCAGCGTGGATCGGCATCGTGCCTTTCACGATGTGGGATATCCGCGGCTTGCCACCGTACATGCCTCCGGTTCCCGGTCTCGACGAAATGCAGGAGTTGAACGTACGTACTTACGTTCATCACAAC
>Ga0207710_10001279_pt1 | contig 12700 bp, 8 predicted proteins | sample KBSS24metaG_FD_184400 | JGI IMG/M metagenome (GOLD analysis project Ga0207710, IMG submission 184400) | Switchgrass rhizosphere microbial communities from Kellogg Biological Station, Michigan, USA - KBS S2-4 metaG (SPAdes) (version 2) | ecosystem: Host-associated > Plants > Roots > Rhizosphere >...
ACCCGGCGAGCGGACCGTACGCGGCGGGGACCAGGTTCGGCGTGAGGGACGCGAGCACCGCGACCGACGTCCACGCGCGCGCGCGCGCCGCGCGGCCGATCCGGTGCGCGCCGTCCGACCGCTGCGTGCGGAGCCCCGCCCAGATCGCGAGGACGACGACCACACACGGATAGATCTGCGCGATCGCGTGCCCCGCGGCCGACGGATCGCCGATCCATCCGAGCGCCGAGAGCTTGAACGGCAGCCCGTACGGCGCCTGGTTGTTCGTGATGCAGGTCTGCCGCTCGAAGCACCACGCGAACGCGTCCCCGCTCGCGATCCGCGGGAGCTGGTAGACGACGAACCGCTCGAACGTCGCGGGGCCGACGACGATCAGCGAGACGCCGATCCACGCCGCGCCGGCCGCGAGCGTCCACCCGACGGCGCGCCATCGCTTCGTCGCGATCAGGTAGACGCCGAGGACGCCGGGGAAGATCTTCGACAGCACGGCGAACGCCAGCATCGCGCCGCCGGCCGCGTCCTTGCGCTTCTCGAACGCGAGCATCGCGCCCAGCGCGAGCGCCCACGCGGCGGGGTGGAACTGCCCGCGCTGGAGCCCGAGGCTCGTCGGCCCGGACACGAGGAAGAGCGGGAGGAGGAGCGTCATCGTGGCGCCGGTGCGCCCGCCGATCCACACGGCGATCGCGAACGTGACCGCGGCGAGCGCGAGCCACTGGATCGCGAACCACGTGGTCCGCATGACGAGGTAGTCGTTGGTCAGCGCGAGGCCGGCGCGCGGCACCAGGAGGAACGGGGGCGGATATTGCAAATTGTCGAGCACGAACGGCGCGAGGTGCTCGACCGTCGTCGCGCTCTCGGGGATCCCCGCCGCGGGCCGGATTTGGACGTTGGGCGTGCCGAGCGGATAGAGCGAGGTGTCGTAGACGTTCGGGTGACCGCGCCGACTGAGCTCGCCCGCGTAGACGTAGCCGCCCATGCAGTCGTGCTCGGCGACGCGCTGGAGCATCGAGTCGACCGCGCCCGGCATCTCGTGGTTCGCCATGTACGCGCTGACGCGCGCCGTCTCGGCGATCGCGAAGATCGACAGGGCCGCCCACGCGCACACGACGGCGGGCCGGCGCGCCAGCGATCCGAGCCACGTGCGCGAGCTCGCGCCGCCGGGGCGGTTCGGATCGACCATCGCGCGGAGGCGCTCCAGCGATTCGAGCCACGAGCCTTGCCACGAGCCGAGCCACGAGCGCGAGCTCGCGCCGTTCACGCTCGTCACGCTCGTCACGCTCGCGTCGGCGCCGGGGCCCGCGGTCGTGATCGCGCCGGACGGGCCGGGGGGCGATGGAAGGGGCGTCCGCGAGAGGCCCGGCAGCGACGGGTCGGAGGCGCGCGCGGCGTCGGCGATCGACAGGTCCGGGATCCGCGCGGCGACGGCGCGCAACAGGGCGAGCGTCGCGGCGCCGACGACGGCGAACGCGGGGACGATCGCGCCCGCCGCGGCGAGCTCACCGCCGGCGAGCGCCGCGATCGCGCCGCCGACGATCGCGATCGCGATCACGGCCGCCCAGGGGCGCCGCCCGGTCCACCGCGGACGGCGGATCTCCACGATCGCCGCGGCCACGGCGACCGCGATCGCGGCGTAGGCCACGCGCTGCGCGGAGGCGTCGACGCGCGCGCCGAGAGCGCTCCCGAAGATCGCCGCAAAGCTGTGAACGAGGACGATGGCGGCGGGCGCCACGAGGGTGAACGCTACCGCCGCGCGCTCGGTGCGCCCGGACATCTCCTGCATAGGTCACTCAGGGATATCCGAGTGAGAAGCGCCGAATCAAGACCCACGATTGCCAATTTCGCGGCTCCTGAACGACCCGCGCCGAGTGTCAATCCGATGATGTGACCGACTGTGTGAGCGCGTCCGGTCCGTCGACGTCCACGGTCTCACCCGTCGCGTCGCCGTTCACGACGAGCCGAGGGGCGCCGTTCAGATCCAGCTCAGCCGTACGGAAGAGTGGAATCGACATCATCGGGGACAGATGCGAGCAGCTCACCTCGAACGCGACGGGGTACGCCGCGCCTCGCGGGAGGACGTCGTCGAGGATCGCCGCCACCATGCGCGTCGACGCGAGCGGCGCGCCCGACGGCACGCGGCCGACGAGGAGCGCGGCGAGGCCGTCGAGGGCGCCGACCTGCGCGAGGTGCGTCAGCTCGCGGTGGATCGCCCCGGCGCCCTCGCCGATCGCGTCCTCGAGGAAGAGGATCCGCCCCGCCGTGTCCGGGAACGAGCGCGTGCCGGCGAGCGCGCTGATCGTGGCCAGGTTCCCGCCGACGATCGGCCCCGACGCCGCGCCGGCGCGGAGCACCTTCCACCCGTCCCGCCGGCTGTGGGCCTCGGGCTCGTCCGCGTGATGCCACACGCGATCGGCGCCGGCCGCCGGGCTCGCGTACGCGACCCGCCGCCCGGCGAGCGTCGCGAGGAGGCCGCGCGTCGTGTAGTCGGGCAAGATCGGGTTGCACAGGTCGATCAGCATCGGGCCGTGCACGACGCTCGCGCCGGCGCGCTTCCCGATGGCCGCGAGGAGCGCCGAGACATCGCTGTATCCGACGAGCACCTTGCCGGTGCCGCGGAGACGCGAGTAGTCGATCCGCTCGAGGAGCTGGTTCGAGCAGGACCCGCCCTGCGCGGCCATCACGAAGTCGACCGACGGATCCTCGTACGCGGCGTAGAGATCGGCCAGGCGGTGCTCGACCGACGCGGCGCGGTGGAGCACGATCTCGCGGGCGTACGCGCCGACCTCGACCCGGAACCCGAGCTCTTCGAGCCGCGCCATCCCCAGGCGGCGCACCGGCCTCGGGATCGTCGCGAGGCTGGTCGACGGCGCGATGATCCGGATCGTGCGGCGGTCGTCGCTCACGGCGCCGCCCCGCAGTGCCGGAGGATCGAAGCCTCGGCCTCGGCGACGCGGGCGCACATCTCGTCGCGATCGGTGACCGCGTCGAGGCCGCGCACGATCTCGTTCAGGAACCGCGCTTCGTCGAGGCGCTCGGGGCGCGGCGCCGATCCCGCGATGGCGTAGAAGGCGTCCGTGAACTTCACGCGCGCCCCTATGCGCGCGGCGGCGAGGGGCACCTCGTCGACCGGGAGCTCGACGTGCTCGGAGGACGTCGCGTCGAGGCGCGACGCGACCGCCGCGTCCACCAGGCCGAAGACCGCGGCGCGGCAGCGCGCCGTGACGGCGTGCTCCGCGTCGATCCACGCCTTCAACGTCGCGGCGCACGCGGCGCCGGACCAGAGCAGGTGATCGGGCGGCAGCGCCTCGTCGATCGCCCGGAGGAAGCCGTCGATGAAGCCTCGCTCCGGGTCGGAGAAGGTGAACTCGGACGCGCGGTAGACCGCGAGCGTCGACCTCAGATACCGGACGAAGAGGCGCATCGCGTGGAGGTAGTCGATGACGCCGAAGCCGAACACGGCGCTGTACGTCATGTCGTGCGGCAGGCGCGCGCTCGCCGACCCGGGGGTGAACGACTCGAGCTTCCCGAACGCGCCGACGTACCCCGGGCCGTGGAAGACGGGGACGTCGATGTCCTGGTATCGCCCGTCCATCGCCGGGTCGGTCTGCACGGAGAGGAAGCTGACGCCGAGGCGGTGGAGCTCGCGGTAGCCGTCGACGGCGCACTCGATCGCGGCGGCGAGCGACCGCGCGATCGCGCTCGGGACGAGGCTGTCGTCGTCGATCGCGTCGCGCGGGCGGAGCCCGTCGGCGAGGAGCGTGAAGAACCGGATCAGATCGGTCTCGCCCTTGAAGAGGCTCAGGTGATTCAGGTGCCAGACGACGTTGCTGAACCGGGCGAAGCGCCCGTCCTTCACGGCGATCGTCTGGAGCGCGCGATCGCACGGGAGGGCAGGGAGCTCCGAGCGACGCAGCCACGACGAGGGGTCGCGGAGCTCGCCGGCGAGCTCGGCGATCAAGAGGCCGCGGCACGGGTTCACGACGCGCGACGCCCCCTTCGCCTCGAGGTAGCGGCTCACCACGATCTCGCGGACGCCGCCGCTCGCCGGGAGGTGCCCGGTCGCGAAGAACCGATCGTCGTCGTGCGCCCAGTTGAAGGCGAGCGGGGTCCTGCCGATCCCTTTGAGGTACGCGCCGCGGTGGTAGCCGCTCCGCCCCGCGCCGACGCGGCACAGGTAGAACCCCATCACCGAGCGGTAATCGGAGTAGAGGAGCGCGTCGCGTCCAGCCCGCGCGTCCCCCCGCGTCTTCGGCCGCGCGGACGCGGGCGAGCCGAACGGCGCGATGGCCGCGAGGTCGACCTCGACGTCGTGCTCCGCGTCGGCCGGGCGGATCGCCACGAAGCGCGACGGGCGGAGCGGCACGGCGAAGGACCACGGCGCGTCCTCGTACCAGCGTGACTCGAGCACGCTCCGACGTGTACCACGTCCGCGCGGCGCGCCCGCGAGCGCGTCGCCGCGGCGAGCGTCAGGGCGCCGCGCGCCCGGCGCAATACCGGTCGATCTGCGCGACGGCGTCGGCGCACTTCGCGAGGAACGCGTCGCGATCGGTGATCGCGTCGAGCTCGGCGACCCGATCGTTCAAGAACTGCGCCTCCTCGAGGCGGTCCTTCCGCACCCGCGATCCGCGGACGGCGTAGAACGACGGCGTCAGGTTAGGGCTCGCGCCGGCGCGCGCGCAGCGCAGGTCGACCTTCTCGACGCCGAACGTCTTGCCGATCATCGTCGCGTGGTCCAGGCGGAGCGCGATCGCGTGGTCGACGAGCGCGTCGATGGCGGGGCGCCGCGCGGCGTCGATCTCGCACTCCTCGTCGATCCACCCTTTGACCATCGCCGCGCACGCCTCGCCCGACCAGAGCACGTGCTCCTTCGGCATCGCCTCGGCGAGCGCGCCGACGACGCCGGCCATGAAGTCGCGCTCCACGTCCGAGGTGTGGAAGTCGGCGTCGACGAGCCCGTCGAGCGCGGCCGCCAGGCCGCGGAGGACGATCCTCATCTGGTGCAGATAGGCGATCACGTTCAATCCGAAGATCGAGCCGAAATCGAGGTTGTCGGGGGCGCGCGCCTCGGTCGACCCGGCCGGCCACTGCTCGACGTTGATGGCCGCGCCGACGTACCCGGGGCCGCTGAAGAGCGGGACGTCGAGGTCGCAGAAGCGCCCGTCCATCGTGAAGTTGTTGTACGGCATCAGCCAGTTGATCCCGAGGCGGAAGTACTCGCGATAGTGGCCGATCGTCCGCTCCACCGTCTCCTTGACGGTGCGCGCGATCCGGCTCGGGACGAGCGTGTCCACGTCGACCGGCTCGAACGGCAAGAGCCCGTTCATCAAGAGGCGGAAGAACCGGATCAGATCGTTTTCGTCCTTGGCGATGCTCAGGTGGTTCAAATGCCACGTGACGTTGGAGAAGCGGGCGAACCGCCCCTCCTTCACGCTGATCGACTGGAGCGCGAGATCGCACGGCAGGCACTCGTCGGGCGACCACCTCCGCCAGGTGCGCGCGTCCTTCAGCTCCGGCTCGAGCTCCGCGACGAGGAGCCCCTGGCACGGGTTGATCAGATCGCCCTTCCCCTTGGCGATGAAGTACCGGCTGACGATCAGCTCGCGCGCGCCGCCGCTCGCCGAGAGGTGCCCGGTCGCGTGGAACCTGTCGCCGAAGCGCCACCAGTTCGCGGCGAGCGGCGTGCGGCCGATCCCTTTTAGGTACGCGCCGCGGTAATACCCGGTACGCCCGGAGCCGAGCCGCCCGTACTCGTGGAACCCGGTCTGCGTCTGCAGATCGGAGAAGAGGAGCGCGTCGAGATCGGCGCGCTCGCGCATCCCGCCGAACGCGGCGATCGCCGCCGGATCGGTCTGCACGTTGAACTTCGCGTGCTCGGCCCGCTGGGCGACGAAGCGAGACGGCTTGAGGGGCGAGGCGACGATCCAGGGGGCGTTGACGTACCAGCGGTCGACGAGCACGGCGCGACCTTATCAGGGCGGCGGCAGAGGTGCACGACGACGGCCGCGCTCACCGCCGCGCCCGGTCACGCCGCGCGGGGCGCCTCCTGGGCCGGCGCGCCCGCCGCGCCCGAGGACCGCGCGCGCGCCAGGGCGATCCCCGATCCGACGATCAGCGTCGACCCGGCGATCTGGTGGAGCGACAGCTTCTCCCCGAGCATCGCCACCGCGACGAGCTGCGTGAGCACGGTGGCGAGGTAGCCGAAGATCCCGATGCGCCCCGCCGGGACGAGCGCGTAGGCGCGCGTCTGCGCGAGCTGCCCGAAGCACCCCGTGACGCCCGTCGCCCCCATGATCAGCCACCCGGTGATCGACGGCCACCGCCATGTCCAGATCGACATCGCGCCGAGCGCGACCGCCGACACCACCGCGAAGTGGAGGACGATCGCCTCGGCGGAGGCGTACGGGCCGAGGCGGCGCATGAACACGTTGCCGAGGCCGCTCGTGATCGCCGACGCGATGGCGACGAGCACGATCGGGCCGGCGGTGTCGAACTTCGGCTGCGCGATGAGCACGATGCCGGCGAACGAGATCCCGGCGCACGTCCACACGCGCGCGTCGGACCGCTCGTTCAAGAAGTACGGCGCGACGAGCGCGACGAGGATGGGGCTCGTGGCGGTCAGCACCGCGACGTCGCCGACGTTGATCTTCGGGTTCGACAGGGCGATGTAGAGGAGGAGCAGGCCGAGCGTGCCGAAGATGGACCGCGCCCACGCGTCCCTCGGGCGATCGATGCGGAGCGACGTCCCCATCGTCCGCGCCAGCGCGATCGAGATGATCGCGCCGGTCACCGTGCGCACCGCGCCGACCTCGGCCCACGACGCGTGCGGGCTCGCGAGGCGCACGAAGACGCGCAGGAACGCGAACATCAGCGACGAGGCGACCATCCACAGATATCCGTTCATGGCCGCGGCGCGCGCCGGAGTATGAGGCACGCGCCGCGGCGGACCAAGCGCGACGCGGCGAGACGCGCGCGGACCTCGCGCTGCTCTCCCTTGATCTCCCGCGCCTCAGGCCCTAAAAGACCCGCCTAAAAGGAGCACCGCGTCATGCCCAACAGCTTCGGTTCCGAAGGGACGCTCGAGGTCGCCAAGCAGCAGTTCACCGTCTACCGTCTGAACGCGCTGGCGAAGCAGTTCCCGGACATCGACCGGCTGCCCTATTCACTGAAGATCCTTCTCGAAAACCTCCTCCGCACCGAGAACGGCCAGGCCGTCAGCGGCGAGGACATCGAGGCGCTCGCCACGTGGCAGGCCGCCGCGGAGCCGAGTCGCGAGATCGCGTTCACGCCGAGCCGCGTCCTCCATCAGGACTTCACCGGCGTCCCGTCGATCGTCGACCTGGCGGCGATGCGCGACGCGATGAAGCGCCTCGGCGGCGACCCGCGCAAGATCAACCCGCTCCAGCCCGTCGAGCTCGTCATCGATCACTCGGTGCAGGTCGACGCCTACGGCGACGCGGACGCGTTCAAGAAGAACGGCGAGCTCGAGTTCAATCGCAACAACGAGCGATATCTGTTCCTCCGCTGGGGCCAAAAGACGTTCGACAACTTCCGCGTCGTCCCCCCGCAGACCGGGATCGTCCACCAGGTGAACCTGGAGTACCTCGCGCGCGTCGTCTTCACCGACAAGGGGAAGCCGATCCCGAAGGCGTACCCCGACTCGCTCGTCGGGACCGACTCGCACACCACGATGGTGAACGGGCTCGGCGTCCTCGGCTGGGGCTGCGGCGGGATCGAGGCCGAGGCCGTGATGCTCGGCCAGCCGGTGTCGATGCTCATCCCGCAGGTCATCGGCTTCAAGGTGACGGGCCGCCTCCGCGAGGGGACGACCGCGACCGACCTCGTCCTGATGGTCACGCAGATGCTCAGGAAGCGCGGCGTCGTCGGCAAGTTCGTCGAGTTCTTCGGCGACGGCCTCGGCTCGCTCACGCTCGCCGATCGCGCGACGATCGCGAACATGGCGCCGGAGTACGGCGCGACGTGCGGCATCTTCCCGATCGACGCCGAGACGATCCGCTACATGCGCCTGTCGGGCCGGCCCGACGCGCTCGTCGCGCTCACCGAGGCGTACGCCAAGGAGCAGGGGCTCTTCCACACGGCGGGCGCGCCCGAGGCGAAGTACACCGACACGCTGTCGCTCGACCTCGGCACCGTCGAGCCGAGCATGGCCGGCCCGACGCGGCCGCAGGATCGCGTGCGCGTGGGCGACGTCCGCAAGTCGTTCTCCGACGCGCTCCCGACGCTGCGCAAGGCGAAGCAGCCCGCCGCCTCGCTGACCGCGGGCGGCGCCGCCGTCGCGGCCGTCACCGAGGCGCCGGCGACGCACAAGGCGACGCTCACGCTCGACGGCAAGCCCGAGGAGCTCAAGGACGGCTCGGTCGTCATCGCCGCGATCACGAGCTGCACGAACACGTCCAACCCGGCGCTCCTCTTCGCGGCCGGCCTCCTCGCGCAGAAGGCGGTCGAGAAGGGGCTCGCCACGAAGCCGTGGGTCAAGACGAGCCTCGCCCCCGGATCGAAGGTGGTCACGGAGTACTTGAAGAAGGCGGGGCTCATGTCCTCCCTCGAGCAGCTCAAGTTCTTCCTCGCCGGCTACGGCTGCACCACCTGCGTCGGCAACAGCGGCCCGCTGAACCCGGCGGTCTCGAAGGCGATCGCCGACGGCGAGCTCGTCGTCTCCGCGGTCCTCAGCGGCAACCGGAACTTCGAAGGGCGCGTCCACCCCGAGGTGCGCGCGAACTACCTCGCGTCGCCGCCGCTCGTCGTGGCGTATGCGCTCGCGGGCCGCCTCGACGTCGACCTCACGAGCGAGCCGATCGGCGAGGGCAAGGACGGCCAGCCCGTCTACCTCCGCGACATCTGGCCGACGAGCCGGGAGGTCGCCGACACGATCGATCGCGCGCTCGACGCGACGATGTTCCGCAAGGTGTACGACGACGTCTTCACCGGCGACGAGCGCTGGGCGAGCCTCGCGATCCCCGACGGCGAGCTCTACGACTGGCACGAGTCGACGTACATCAAGAACCCGCCGTACTTCCAGGACATGACGATCACGCCGCCGCCGGTCCTCCCGATCGCGGGGGCGCGCGTCCTCGCGCTCCTCGGCGACAGCATCACGACCGATCACATCTCGCCCGCGGGCTCGATCAAGCTCGACGGCCCGGCCGGGAAATACCTGATCGAGCACGGCGTGCAGCCGAAGGACTTCAACGCGTACGGCTCGCGCCGCGGCAACCACGAGGTGATGGTGCGCGGCACGTTCGCCAACGTCCGCCTCCGCAACCGCATCGCCCCCGGCACCGAGGGCGGGTACACGCGCCACTTCCCCGACGGCGAGGTCACCACGATCTTCGACGCGTCGATGAAGTACCAGGCTGACAAGGTCCCGCTCCTCGTCATCGCCGGGAAGGAGTACGGCTCCGGGTCGTCGCGCGACTGGGCGGCGAAGGGGACGCGCCTCCTCGGCGTGCGCGCGGTCATCGCGGAGAGCTTCGAGCGGATCCACCGCAGCAACTTGATCGGGATGGGCGTCGTCCCGCTCCAGTTCCTCGCCGGCGAAGGCGCCGCGTCGCTCGGCCTCACCGGCGAGGAGGTCTACGAGATCGTCGGCCTCGCCGACGCGATCACGTCGGGCCTCGTGAAGGGGCGCGACCTCACGGTCCGCGCCGTGCGCGGCGATGGGAGCGTGCGCGAGTTCCGCGCGACGGTCCGCATCGACACGCCGCAGGAGGTGCATTACTACACGCACGGTGGGATCTTGCAGTACGTGCTGCGGCAGCTCCTGCGAGCCGGCGCGGCCGCTTCCTGACGTCGTCGCGCCGAGCCTGACCCGCGCGCGGCCCCGCTCGTTCGGGGTCGCGCCGCGGATCGCGCCGCGCGGCGCGTGTTCACGCCGGCCGCGCGCGCAGGCGCCCGCGGATCCGGGCGGGAGGGGTGGATCATGAAGAGGAGATCGTTCGTCCAAGGGGCGCTCGCGCTCGTCGCCGCCGCGCTCTCCTCGGGGTGCGGCGGCTCGCCCGCGCCTTCTTCCGTCGCGGGTCCGTCGAGCGCGCCGCCGCCGGCCGCCGCGGGCGGGGCGAGCGGCGAGGGGAGCGGCGCCGGCCGCGCGCCGCCCACCGAGATCCAGGTGATGATGTCCGGCGGGTTCACCGCCGCGCACCTCGCGCTCGTCCCCGAGTACGAGCGCGCGACGAAGGCGAAGATCACGACGATCTTCGGCCCGTCGATGGGCGCCGCGCCGGACGCGATCCCGAGCCGCATCTCGCGCGGCGAGCCGGTCGACGTCGTCATCATGGTCGGCACCGCGCTCGGCAAGCTGATCGAGCAAGGCAAGGTCGCCCCCGACAGCCGCGTGGACCTCGCGCGCTCGCGGATCGGCGTCGCGGTGCGCGCCGGCGCTCCGAAGCCGGATATCCGCACCGCGGACGGCGTCAAGCGCATGCTCCTCGACGCGAAGTCGATCGCCTACTCCGACAGCGCGAGCGGCGTCTACGTCTCGACGGAGCTATTTCGCCGCCTCGGCATCGCCGATCAAGTGACGCCGAAGAGCCGCGAGATCAAGAGCGAGCGCGTGGGCAACGTCGTCGCGCGCGGCGAGGCCGAGATCGGGTTCCAGCAGGTGAGCGAGCTCCTGCCGGTTTCGGGCATCGACTTCGTCGGCCCGCTCCCGCCGGACCTGCAGAAGATCACGGTCTTCTCCGCGGGCGTCTCCGCCACGGCGAAGCAGCCCGAGGCCGCGAAGGCGTACATTCGATACCTCGCGTCGCAGGCCGCGGTCTCCGAGATCACGAAGAGCGGCCTCGAGCCGATGTCCGCCGAGTCGAAGTGACGGGCCGCCGCCGTGGACGTCGCGGGGCGCCGCGTATTTCCATTCTGAATTGACGGTAGGCTGCCGGACCATGGTCGTCTCCGATCCATCGGCCGATACGGCCCCAACGCGAGGCGAACGAGGCGCATCGAGGGGGCCGAAAATGGGCCCGAGCCCGCGACCGCCGTGACCGACGGGGGGGCGGCTTGCGTCGCCGGCGCCCGCTCGTTTCCAATGTTGGCGAACGCCATGACCCCGGGTTTGCGCGCGCCGCGCGTCGCCGCATGCGCGAGATTGTAGGACCCTATCCGTCGAGCGCGCCTCGATGTCATTAACGACGCCCGACCGTCGGAAGCGCGGGACAAAGCGGATCAGCATGGTAAGTACGGGGCGGAGGGCTCTTTGGAATGAGTGAAGTCAACGATAAGCTGTGGGATGCGCGCACTCTCAAGCCGGAAAGCCTGGTCGTCGAGGTCGGTCGCATCGGCGACATGACGGAGCGGCAGACCGCGAAGATGTACGAGCTGTTCAATCGATACGGCATCTGCATCGTCCAGCACGCGCCGTCCCCCGAGCCCGTCGAGGAGCTGGTCGAGCTCGGCAAGCTCTATGGCAACAGCGTCGTTCACGATCGCGCCGACGCGCGCGGCCTCGTGGTCGTCGCGGAGCTCCAGGGCTACGGCGAGTTCGTCGGGGCGAGCTCGGGCCCGCACTTGATGCACACCGGCGGCACGTTCATGGAGTGGAAGGACGTCCCGAAGGTCGTGCTCCTGCAGTGCGAGACGCAGTCGCGCATCGGCGGTCAGAGCATGATCTCGTCGGGCGCCGCGGCGTTCCGTTACTTGAAGCACAACGACCCGAAGGCGCTCGAGCTCCTGATGGATCCGCAGGTGTTCTCGATCCGCCGCTCGGCGCACGGCAAGGGGCAGTTCGGCGGCACCGGCGTGAAGGGCAAGGCGGTGTTCGACACCCAGCGCCTCGGCGACGGGCGCACGTGGCTCACCTTCCGCTTCGACGGCGAGGTGAAGCTCGACATCCAGCCGGACGCCGCGGTCGACGCGTTCGACAAGCTCCTGAACTTCTTCAACCGGTCGGAGAACCAGATCGACTTCAAGTTGAAGCCGAACCAGATCATGGTCTGCGACAACACGTCGGTCGTGCACGCGCGCACCGCGTACCAGTCGGGATCGGGGCGCAAGCTCAATCGGCTCCAGCTCGATGGGACGCGCAAAGAGCTCGTCTTCGGGTTCCCGCAGCCGAGCTGATCGACCCATATCGTCCGGGGCCGTCCGGCCTCGACATCGACATCGACGTCTTCGACGCGCGCTGCGTGGACCGGATGTCGCTGCGGAAATCGACGGCGGGGAAGCTCGCGCGTGCCGGGAACCGCGCGTGGTACCTTGAAGGCCGCTTCGGCGAGGCGCGCGCCGGAGCGCTCAAGTCGTAAAGTCCGTCGCACGAGCCAGAGCCAAACCAGATAACCAATCAGAGAAGACCGCGGCCCCGGAGGGGTCGCCCGGGAGGTCGAAGCCAGCCATGCAGCCGTCGCAGGAAGCGCTCATCGCCGTCATTCATCGCTTCGTCACGGAGAAGAAGGGTCCGACGAAGGAGCCCGTCACGGCGAGCACGGCGCTCCTTCAAGGGGGCCTGCTCGACAGCTTCAACCTGGTCGAGATGGCGCAGGAGATCGCGCGGGAGTTCGAGAAGCCGATCCCGCGCGGCTCGCTCGTCCTCGACGATTTCGAGACCCCCGCCGTCCTCTGGGGTCGCCTCACGGAGATCTGGGAAGGAGCTTGACCGCGCCGCGCCCGGCCCTCGCCGGACGCGCGGGCGGGCTCCGGCCCGAAGCGAGCGCGGCGGGTCCTACCAGGCGCGCGCGGTCGCTTCGTAGGGATCCAC
>Ga0207710_10001293_pt1 | contig 12651 bp, 14 predicted proteins | sample KBSS24metaG_FD_184400 | JGI IMG/M metagenome (GOLD analysis project Ga0207710, IMG submission 184400) | Switchgrass rhizosphere microbial communities from Kellogg Biological Station, Michigan, USA - KBS S2-4 metaG (SPAdes) (version 2) | ecosystem: Host-associated > Plants > Roots > Rhizosphere...
GGTCGTATTCGGGTTGCGCTGCGCCCGGGCGAGCACCAGCAGCGGATCCTGAAATCTGGCCAGCCGAAGGAAGCCGAGCTGGTGTTTCGCCAGGGCGACTGGTTCTTCAACCTGGTGGTCGAAGGCAAAGACTCGCAACCGATAGCATCCGGCTCCACGATGGGCGTGGATGTCGGAGAGAACAATCTCGCTGCCACGAGCCTGGGCAAGGTCTTTGGTGGGGAGTGCTTGCGCGAGCGACGTGATCGCAACCTTGCCCGGCGTCGGCGTCTTCAGTCCAACGGCAGCCAAAGCGCCCGACAGGCGCTGCAGCAAGCCTCCGGCAAGGAGATGCGGCGCGTGAAACACGTCAATCACGAAACCAGCAAAGCCATTGTGGCTGAGGCCCTGGCGGCGGGTGTGGCGAAAATCAGGCTGGAGGATCTGACTCACATCCGCGACCGGATCAAGGCGGGCCGGCGCATGCGCGCGCGGCTGCATCGCTGGGCGTTTCGGCAGTTGCAGCAGTTTGTCGAGTACAAGGCCCAAGCCGTCGGAATCACGGTTGAGTACGTCAATCCGGCGTACACAAGCCAGACCTGCTCCTGCTGCGGCAGCCCGGGGCGCCGGCGCCGACATCGTTTCGTGTGCGAACAGTGTGGTCTCCGGGCGCACGCCGACTTGAACGCAAGTCGAAACCTTGCCCGGATTGACGAGACTGCCGTCTCGCCAAGGGTGGCTGTAAATACGCCTGATGTGGGAGGGGTGGGCAAGCATGTCGACGTCTCACCATAAAGCCTACGACTTCAGTTGCAGGTTATTTACGCGATGTCCTTGGGGTCAGGGTCGGAACGAGAGTGCACTTCCGCATCCTTGCGGGCTCGATGGCCCAGCCCCTTCTCGATCCTTTGGAACAGGCTGAGCACCAGCAGTCCGAGTAGCGTAGCGGCCAGGGCGAGCGCTATCTGGCCGAGCCCCGCAGCCGCGCTGGCTGCTGCGGTCATCCATACTCCTGAGGCGGTCGTGAGCCCATGTATTTCCCGTTCATCGGTGAGCTTGAGAATGGCGCCTGCGCCCAAAAAACCTATTCCGGTAGCGAGTCCCTGCACGATTCGCGATACGGCATCCACGCTCATGCCCGATTCGGCGGCGCCGACGACAAACACCGCCGTGCCCAGTGCTACGAGCATGTGAGTTCGCAGTCCGGCCGGTTTGTGCGTCAACTCGCGTTGCAAGCCGATCGCCGTACCAATGGTCATTGCCGTCAGCAGACGCACCGTGACCCGCACCATCTGGTGCATGTCCGGCATCAAGCGCGTAATTTCATCGAAAGCGCTGCCCATCGGATCCGATGCCCCTCCGCCGCGCAGATCTGCTCCGCGCAGTTATGATAAACGCGCAGGGTGCGCGGCCGCACGCCGCATTGTTACATAAGCATCCAGTGCTGCTGCGCGTGTCTTCTTCAGGTCCACCACCGGGCGCGGATAGCCTCCCTTCGGGATCCAGGCCTCGATGTAGCTGTTGTCGGGATCGAAGCGTTTTGCCTGTGTCTCGGGGTTGAAGATCCGGAAGTACGGCGCCGCATCGGCCCCACATCCGGCCACCCATTGCCAATTGAGTGTGTTGTTGGCGAGATCCGCATCCACCAGCGTGTCCCAGAACCAAAGTGCACCGTCTTGCCAGCGGATCAACAGGTTCTTGACCAGGAATGAGGCTACTACCATGCGCACGCGGTTGTGCATCCAACCGGTAGCCCACAGCTCGCTCATACCGGCGTCAACCAGGGGTATGCCCGTCGATCCGCGCTGCCAGGCCCCCAATAGTCGCGCGTTACGCCGCCAGGGAAACTTCTCGAACTCGGTGCGCAGGGGTTTGGCCGGTGTATCCGGAAAGTGATGCAGCAGGTGGTAGGCAAACTCGCGCCAGAGGAGCTCACTCAGAAAACTTGAATTCCGTCCCCGGGCCTCCAGCGCATGCCAGATCTGCCGCGGTCCGATCTCCCCAAAATGCAGATGGGGCGACAATCGGGATGTCCCTCTCAGGCCGGGGATGTCGCGCAGCTGCTGATAGTGGCCGAGAGACTTGGCCAGGAAGCGCTTGAGGTTGTGCTGCGCGCCGGCCTCGCCTGGTTTCCAGGTATCGGCCATGGTTGTGTACCACTTGACCTTCGGAATCAGGCCGAAGGAGTCGAGCGGCTCGGATTGCGGCCAGTGTGGCGGTGCTGGGTAGCTGCGGGCGGCGGACAGGGGTGGCCCGGGATGCAGCTCATGGAGCAGGGCGCGCCGGAAAGCCGTGTAGACCTGATAGGGTTTGCCGCTCCTGTTGAGGAAGGTCGTTGGATCTGACAGGAGTGCACCATTGAACTGCGAAGTTGGTACGCCACTGCGCTGCAGTTGCTCCGCTACGACCTGAGCGCTTCTTGCGGCCGCCGGCTCGTAGCGCCTGTTCCAATGCACAGCCGTTGCACCCGTGTCCGCGGCCAACTTCGTCAGAACGGCAGCGGCACGGCCGCGCGCCAGTATCAGTCGCGAGCCCCTCTCCCGAAGGTCTGTGGACAGCGCAGCGAGCGAATGATGTAGCCACCACCGGGATGCGCTGCCCGGGGCCCACTCGCCTTCCTCTTCGGGCGACCAGATGTAAACGGGAATGACCGGTGCGCCCCTCGCCACGGCCGTGTGCAGCGCGGGATTGTCTCGCAGGCGTAAATCCTGCCGGAACCAGACAATCGTTGCGCCACTCACGGCGCGCCACTCACGATGCGCTGCTCACCGAGCATCCTTGACCCTTCACCGTCCGCCCCGGCGGCGGGCTGCCTTCCCTTTGGGTTTCTTCTTTTTCGGTACTCTGAGTTGAAGCTTCGGAGGCTCGTTGAGATTCTCCAGGTATTCGCGCCGCTCGTCAGGCTCCAGCCCAGCCCAATCCACCTTCCCGGTATGCATGCTGCGCAGCTGCCGATCGCTTATCTGGGCTTGGGCGGCGCTGTTGCTCTTCCACTTGGACGGCAGACGCTCTGTTGTTCCCGTGTGCAGCAACTCGGCTACGGCCGCGGCGACTGTTGGATCTCTCGTCAGGTCGCTGTGTGCGGCCAACGTGTAGTGATTTCGGGCACCGGGTAGGCCTGCGCTCACTGCAGGCACAGTGCCATCACCATGCCGGGTGACGGTGTAGACAAAGTCGTCGCGGCGCTTGGCGACGGCGGTCACCGTCTCCTGGCCAACTCCGACGACGACCGAAATCCTCTCATCCGCTTGTATGAGCTTGCTCTGGATCGCGCGTGCTTCCCGTAACAAGGCCCTGTTAGGCCGAGGTCCCGACCGGGGCCATTCGGCGGGATCGAACAGATCGGCGCTGCCGTTGCACTGCGCACCGGGGAGCATGTGATACAGACTGGGGAATGTGTTGAAGACCTTGCCGGCCAATGATTCCGCTGAGCCTCGAGTGGCGAGGCGTGCAATCTTACGCACCACTGAGTAGGTCCCCCGCAAGGCCTGCAACGGTGCGAAGGAGCCAAAGTTGGGTGTGCCCAGTAACACCAGCCGCTCGACATTGCTCATCCCCGGCTGTGCCAGCGCTGCGCGGCTGACCAGGCCGCCCATGCTGTGGGCGACGATCATGATCCGGTCAACGGGCTCGTTGCGGATTCGCTCCGCGAGCGCCGCACCCAGCTGGTCAACACCGAGCCGCCAGTCGTAGTCATACAGAACCGGCGCGAAGCCGCTCGCGCGCAGATTCAACTTGAGCCGCAGGTACGAATATAGAACGACGCCCAGGGGAACGATGGGCGTCCCGGCTGACAAATGCAGCGCAGACAGCCGCCCGACCCCGATGTCAATCGGATCCAACCACAGGATGTCATGCGGCAGAGGGGCTTGACGCTTGAGCCCCAGCTGCGAGCCCATGATTCCCGGGACGACGAACACCCGCGCAGCCTCGTCGGGCAACGGGGCGCTTGCGGCGCGCCGCGCCAGTTCCGTGAGCTCACGGTACTCGCGCCCTCCAAAGTACGCGGCGAGCTCCCGCTCGTATTCACCAGTGACGAGCAGATGCTCGATGTCAGTGTCGCTCCAGGCGAACTTGTCGTATGGAGTGACGTGATCTGTGTGGGAAGGCGGGTGACTCAAACCGCGGATCTCATTCCGCGCTCAACGGCCGCACCGCGGCGGTCACTGGCACGGTATTACCACCGGCCAGTGTGATCAGCAGCGGCACGGTCTGCCCGGCCGTCAAAGGTTGCTTCAGATCATGCAGCATCACGTGCAGTCCACCTGGCTCGAACTTCACCGTCATTCCGGGAGCCACAACGAGTTGTTCGTGCGGCCGCATTCTTGATTGCCCTTCTTTCACACTGGTCTCGTGAATCATCGCGTGACCCGCGGCTGGCGACGCAACACCAGTCACCGTCACTGCAGTAGAGCTCACGTTGCGCAACGTCAGATAGACGGCAGCCATATCTGCCCCTGGTATCGCCCGTGCCCAGGCGTCCTGTACCACCAGGGGCAATTGCTGCGCCTGCAATGGCTGCATCGCCGCCAGAGAGGCTAGCAGGGTGAGGGCCAGACCTTGGATGGATTTCAAATACGGCTCCTCGACGAGGCCCAAAATTATGCCAGAGGGGTGCGGGCGGGGCCGGGGTTGCGGGAGTAACTTGCATAATGATAGTCACTGCCCTATCTTATGGCCCATGCAGCGCAAGAACTTCGGCAACATGCAATGTCCCGTCGCCCGCAGCTTGGAGCGGGTCGGTGAGTGGTGGAGCATCCTCATCCTTCGGGACGCCGTTTACGGCCTGAAACGCTTCGACGAATTCCAGAAGAGCCTGGAAATTGCGCCGAACATGCTGACGCGCCGCCTCAATGCGCTGGTTAAAGCCGGCCTTCTGAAGCGGCAGCGTTACAGTGAGAAGCCGCCTCGCTACGAATACGTTCTGACGGAGCGAGGCCGCGATTTCCGTCCGGTGCTGCTCTCTTTGCTCGCGTGGGGGAACAAGCACTTCGCCCCCGAAGGCCCCAGCGTCCTGCTCCAGGACGCAGAAACAGGCGCTATCGCTGAACCTGTCATCGTCGATCGCGTGACCGGACGACCCATACCGGGCCCCGGCTTTTCCCTCGTTCCCGGGCCAGCCGCCGGTGAGCGGACACGACAACGCCTCGCCCGCGCCGCGGAAGTGGCTGCTTCGCATAAGCCTGGAGTTCTTTATGAGTAGTGTTGTGGCAGATGGAGAGATCGGCTCGAACGCCCCGAGCGCGTCAGGCACCGAGGTGGCAGGTAGCATTCGCCCTCTCCGCATCCCTTCGCGGAAGACCCTCCTCATTTCCAGCGCCATTTTGGGCTTGGGTGCCGCCGTGGCAACGTTCGGCCACCACTGGTGGACGGTTGGCCGATTCATCGAGAGCACTGATGACGCTTACATCGGCGGTGACATAACCGTCATCGCGCCAAAGGTCAGCGGCTTCATCGCCCGCGTGGCTGTCGCAGACAACCAGACGGTGCACGCCGGCGATGTTCTCGTGAAGCTGGATGATCGCGACTACGTTGCCGCTCGCGCCAGAGCAATTGCTGCCGTAGCTGCGCAGCAAGCTGCTCTCGCGAATCTGACAGCGACTCGCCATCTGCAGGAGGCCATCATCGCCCAGGCGCAAGCCGTGATCACCTCGGCCGACGCGGAAATTGAGCGCACCCGCGAGGATCAAACTCGCTATCGGCACCTTCAGCAGCTTGCAGCGGTCTCGTTGCAGGAATCTCAAAAGGCCGATGCCGACTACAAGGATTCGATGGCTTCAGGTGTGAAAGCCCGCGCAGCCCTGGTAGCTTCACGGCGGCAACTCGATGTCATCGACTCACAAACCCAACAGGCTCAAGCCGCGCTCGCGCAGGCCAACGCCGACCGGGATGTTGCCGAACTCAATCTGAGCTACACCGAGTTGCGCGCACCTATGGACGGCACGGTGGGAAATCGCAGCGCACGGCCGGGCTCGTACGCCACGATCGGCGCTCAGCTAATGTCACTCGTGCCCGCGCGCGGGCTGTGGGTAGACGCCAACTTCAAGGAGAGTCAGTTGGCACGCATGCGCGCAGGTCAACTGGTTAACGTCGAGGCAGATGTACTGCCGGGCAAGGTGTTCCATGGCCGCGTGGCGAGTTTGGCGCCCGCAACCGGCGCCGTGTTCAGTGTTCTGCCTGCGGAGAACGCCACGGGCAACTTCACCAAGATTGTCCAGCGGGTGCCGGTGCGCATTTTGTTGGATGGCGATGCGTCGGCGCTTGGGCGGTTGCGTCCGGGGTTATCTGTGGTGGCGAAGGTGGATGTGCGGGGACCTGAGCATGTAGCGTCCGTCGCTGGCGAGACTGCAGCTGTCGCTGCAAATTAGAAGATGACATGGCTACACTGACCCTTGTATCGGGATCCGGCGCGGCGGCGTCTGCCCGGGCCCCTGGGGCCGGCGGGGCACAGACCGCGAGCGCGTCAGTGGCTGGCGCAGGCGATCCCACTGGTGCGGCTGACCTCTCCCCCGGCAAGAAGACGTTTGCCTTCGCCGTCATGTGCGTTGGCTTCTTCATAGCCATACTCGACATCCAGATCGTTGCCGCCTCGCTCAGGGACATTGGCGGCGGGCTGTCCGCCGGTGCAGACGAGCTCTCCTGGGTACAAACCAGTTACCTGATCGCCGAGATCATTGTGATTCCACTGTCTGGCTGGCTGTCGCGCGTGATGTCAACACGCTGGCTGTTCTGCGTCTCCGCGGCCGGCTTCACGCTAACCAGCCTGCTGTGCGGTTGGGCGTGGAATATTCAGAGCATGATTGTCTTCCGCGCCCTGCAGGGATTTCTCGGCGGCTCGATGATCCCAACCGTGTTCACCGCCGCCTTCGCTTTCTTCAAGGGTCCGAGAGTCGTCATCGCTGCCGCGTGTGTCGGTTCCCTCGCGTCCCTGGCGCCAACACTGGGACCCACCATCGGTGGTTGGATTACTGACAACTATTCCTGGCACTGGCTGTTCTTCATCAACCTGGTGCCCGGGATCTTCGTTGCGGTGGTGGTGCCGCTGCTGGTCCACATCGACAAACCCGACCTGAAATTACTGCGCGGTGCCGATTACCCGGGCATGATTTTGATGGCCGCATTTCTCGGCTGCCTGGAGTACACGCTGGAAGAAGGTCCGCGCTGGGACTGGTTTGGCGACTCCACGATCCGCTTGACCGGGTGGATAGCGATTCTCAGCGGGATTGCATTCGTCTGGCGGAGCCTGACCTACGCCAATCCCGTAGTTGACCTGCGCGCCCTCAAGAGCCGCAATTTTGCTCTCGGCTCCTTCTTTTCCTTCATTGCCGGCGTTGGAATCTTCGCCACCATCTACCTGACACCCCTATTCCTCGGTCGCGTCCGTGGCTTCAGCGCCCAGGAGATCGGTTGGACGGTGTTTACCACCGGTGTGTTTCAGCTCCTGGCCATTCCTGTCTACGCGTATTGCGCGCAGCGAGTAGATCTGCGCTGGTTGCTGATGATAGGGCTCGCCTGCTTCGCGGTCGGGATCTGGAGCTACACACCGATTACCCACGAGTGGGGCTGGAGCGAGTTTCTGTTTCCGCAGGCGCTGCGCGGCTTCGCGCAGCAGTTTGCCATTGCCCCGACCGTCACCCTGACGCTGGGTGGCCTCGCCCCGGAGCGATTGAAACTGGCCTCCGGCCTGTTCAACTTGATGCGAAATCTCGGTGGCGCGATCGGCATCGCCGCCTGCGGGACCATCCTCAACGACCGGACCAATCTGCACTTCCTGCGATTGGCAGAGCATTTGACGGCGGCGAATCCGGCCACAGTTGATTTGCTGACTTCGGCAAGCGGTCACTACGCGAACACTCTTGCGGGTGACGCCGGGCATGGCAACCTGTTGGCGCTGCAACGGTTGTGGTCGCTGACATATAGGGAAGCGTTGGTTCAGACTTTCGCGGATGCGTTCCTGCTGATCGCGATTTGTTTCGTGGTGGCTACGTTGATGGTGCCGCTGATGCGCAAGACGGTTGCCCCGAGCGGGCCGCCGGCGGCCCGCGCCGCCGCTTCAGCGGATGCTCACTGAGGGTCTGTCGCGGTAGACTGCTCCTTTAAGGGAGCAGTCCTTCGATGGGCAAGTCACGACTCGAAGCGTTCAGCGATGGCGTTATTGCCATCATCATCACCATCATGGTCCTCGAGCTGAAAGCGCCTCACGAGGCTACGCTCGAAGCGCTTCGGCCTCTCGTGCCGGTATTACTGAGTTACGCGCTGAGTTTCCTGTACGTCGGCATCTACTGGAACAATCATCACCACCTGCTGCATGCGGCTCACCGTGTCAGCGGCGGGATACTGTGGGCGAATCTGCATCTTCTTTTCTGGTTGTCGCTGGTTCCATTTACTACGGCGTGGATGGATGAGAGTCACTACGCGGCCGCCCCCACGGCTCTGTATGGAGCAGTGCTGCTGATGGCTGGCATCGCGTATGGGATATTGCAGCATCTGATCATTCTGTCGCAGGGGCCGGATTCAATACTGAAGAGGGCGGTGGGGCGGGATTGGAAAGGGAAGCTATCGCCCGTTGCTTACCTGAGCGCCATTCTGATTGCTCCGTGGTCACCTCTGGTGTCGCAAGCGGTATATGTCTGTGCCGCGCTCGTGTGGTTCATACCCGATCGCCGGATAGAGCACATGCTACAGGGGCCGGGATCCGACAGTGCGGATGCCCGCTGACGGAATATCGACTGATGTCAGATCGCAATGGAGGTCACTGGCAATGTCCACCGGGAAAAATACACCGCCAAAGCCGATTTCGTCGCTCGACGTGGCGTGGGAGGAATGGTCCGACGTTCCGCGGTTCAGCATCCGCTATCGCCATCTGACACGCGCCGCGATCGGCGAGAACTATCACGTCGGTGTAGCAATCGAGGAATTGGGGCCCGGCAAGCAGAGCTCGCCCGCGCATTATCATATTTTCGAGGAAGAGCACGTGTACATCCTCGAAGGTGGGCTCACTGTGCGTGTGGGCGCTGACACGTATGAAATGAAGCCAGGTGACTACATCTGCTTTCCCGCCGGTCAGAAGGCGGGACACTGCCTCATTAACAACACCGGTGCGACCTGTCGCTATGTCATCGTGGGCGAGCGTAATCCGAACGAGGTAGCCATCTATACGGACTCTCAGAAGGTACTGGTGCGCGCATTGGGACGGCGAGCGATTTTCGATCTCACGGCGAAGAGAGGCTATTGGGACGGAGAGAACACGGGTCTCTCGACGACGGAACTGCCGCCGGCCGATGCTACGGATGCCGCAACTGCAGCGCCTGTGAAGCCCCATGCGCCCATTTCTTCACATGACATGGCATGGGATGAGGAAAATGCGCCCGCAGGTACGCGGTTTGGTGGGCGCACGAAGCATCTGACCTACGCGGCCGTCGGAGAGAAGTATCACGTCGGCATGCTGATTGAGGCGCCGGCGCCAGGCAGGCGCCTGGCGCCCAAGCACTATCACATGCTGGAGGAGGAGCAGGCGTTGATCCTCGAAGGGCAAGTGACACTGCTCCTGGGTGATGAGCAATACGAAATGAAAGCGGGCGACTACGTGTGCTTCCCTGCGGGCCAGAAAGTTGGCCATTCCTTCATGAACAGTGGCACCGGCCCGTGCAGCTATCTGATGATTGGCGAGCGCAACCCAAACGATGTGTGGGTTTACCCTGACTCCAACAAGATGGAAGTCAATGCATTACGTTCGAACGACTCCATTTTCGACATGTCGGCGGTGAGGAAATATTGGGATGGTGAGCAGACGAGCTGACTGAGTCCCTGCGCTAGCGCATCGGCGCCTTACCCGGCTCGTAGCACTCAATGGCGATACACAGTCGTTCATTGTCCCGGTCGCAAAAGCAGAACGAGCAGTTCTTCGGGATTGTATCGACTGACCATCCCTCGGCTGCCCTGCGGGCACGCTCCGCTTCCATGACACCGCGCAGGTTGGTTTTAGGCTCAAGGGCGCGGCATTCAATGGCCCGGCTGTAACGGTCGCGGATGACGAGCCAACGGGGTTCGTTGACCGGATTGAGCGAGTCTGTTGCACCGCGGCGGGACATGTGCGGAGCATGCCGCAAACACGGGCGGCCACAGCAAGCTCGAAATTGAGTTGCTGTATGGGCGTGGCCACCGTATCCAGTGATATTAGGGATGGAATACTGCATGGACGAAAGGCTGCTTCAGCTGCGTGTCCTCGCGTGGTGCACCCATGACTAAAGGCACTGGGTTCGACGCGGGTGGATGCTCACAATCTGAACCGTCGCGAAGTCAGGCCACCCAACCCTTACTGACGCTCGCGCATTGCCCGCCCCCTGCCGGGTGTTCCCGGCAGGGGCTGCGAAGGATCGGCACGTTAATCTTCCGTTCTTTCCGTCGGTGCTCGTGCCATTGTTTTCCAATCGGCGCGTCTTACTACTTTCTGCGAACTTATGCTCGCCGCCGCGCACTGATAGCGTCCGGGGCTCACAAGGAGCACCCGGGGCCCAAGGGGGCGCTCTTCGCCGCGCTCAAGTGTTGCTAGCGGCCCAACAGAATTCCTGCCCACTGTTGCCCGGCACCCACCAGTCACGAGCCGCCCGCACCCCTCGGTGAAATCGCGGCGGCAGCTATTTTCAATTTGTTTTCAATCACTTGCCCGATCTTCGCAGGCGCGTGAGCGGCAGCTGGCACGGCGCTCGCACTATAGATCAGCGAGCAGAGGCTCAAAATTTTAGACCCAACTTTTTCAAACCTTACACTTTTCGGAGAACTCACATGTTGATCCAAGACCTGAGCAAAGAACTCGACACCAAGACGATGAGCGCGGTGCGCGGTGGCGACAACGGCAATTCCGCCAACAACACGATCGGCCAGGTAATGAACCTGTCGGTGCCGGTCGCGGTTGGCGCCTACGGCCCCTCGAACACGAACGTGCACGTGAACGGCACGCAGGATGCGTCGATCTACAACGAGCAGTTCGCGGGCGATGCCTTCTTCGCGCTGTTCCCCGTGCCGTACTCGGTCGTTCGCTAATCGACGGTACGTCACTCCAACTCACATCCTTACACTTTTTCGGAGAACTGAAATGTTGATTCAAGATCTGAGCAAAGAGCTCGACACGAAGGCCATGACCGCAGTGCGCGGCGGCGACAACGGCGACTCGGCTGCCTCGAGCATCCTGCAGGCCATGGGGATCTCCGCACCCGTCAGCGTCGGCTACGGCCCCGGTTCGGCAGGCAACACCTTCGTCCATGTGGATGGCACCCAGAGTGGGGACATCACGACCCACCAGACCTCGGGCGACAAGTTTGCCGCCTTCCTGGGCACACTCGGAAAACTGTAATAGCTAATGCGGGATGCAGTTAAGGTGGGGGCCTCCGGGCCCCCATCGTAACCCCCGCTCAGCCTGATACCCGGATCCTATGGCCACTCTAACCATCACCGATCTTCCTGGCAGCCGTGCCCTGGACTACAAGGCCATGGCAGCCATCCGCGGCGCCGGTGCCGGCGACTGGGTCTTGTTTGCCTTTCTCCCCTTCAGCCCCGCGGTCGCCCCGATCCCGCCGATCGTCAACTTCTACCAGACCAACTACATCGCAGACAACCTGACGGTGCAGACCGAGAACATCGACGTCAGAAACTCGGCTCCCGGCGCCTCGATCAACGTCAGCGCGGGCCAGAACGCGTTGACCGTGAACGTCGCCCCGTGACTTAGGTCATATCCGTCCCAGTGATTTCGGTGACTTTCGGCACTGCTGGAAAAGGCCCCGGACGCGCAAGCTTTCGACCCATGGAAGCCATCGCGACAATTACTACCTACGCAGCCATCACCTGCGTCTTTGCGCTCATCGGAATCATTTGGAAGTATGCCGAGCGCACGGACGAAGCGGTCAAACACCAGCTCGGTCGCGTCACCAACTGATTTAGTAACTGACTTGCCAGACGGGGTACTCATGAATGCTGAAGAAGTGCTCGCGCTGATCGGCGAGCGTGTACGCACCGGACAACTGCCCAGCGGCCCCGCTGACAAGACCTACGGCAGTAATGGCAGCAACACTGCCTGCGCGTGCTGCGGTCGCAAAATCGCTTTCCACGAGATTGAGTACGAGGTCCACTTCAACTCATCCCCGCACGCGTTCGCCACGCACTTTCACTGCTATCAGATCTGGTGGGGACAGTGGACAGCGCACGCGGCTCGAGTCTGATAACCGTGATCAGTTCCTTTGCGGAGGATGCAGGAACAGGAAGGTCAGAGCCGTTACCAGACAGATCCAGGCCAACCCCATCCATCCGATCACCCCATCATAGCTACCAACGAGCCAGGCCCAGTGGCTATCAGCATTCACGTGGCTACTGCTCCTCAGGACCACGATTACGCACACAGCGCCAGCATGCAGTCCGATTGCGCCCGCGATCGCTCCGGTACGTAACCGAATCACCGACAGCAGGACGCCCAACGCACTCAACGCAAGGAATGAATCGAGCAACCCCAGCGGCTGCTGGAAACTCGCGAACATGTCGGCTACCACCCGTGGCCCGCTGAGGAATGTGACCTCGTCCGACGGAATGCGCAGACTGCCTCCAAGAAAATGCGCCGCCGCGTACAGGACCGTAGGCAGAACGATAGCAAGGACGACGCCCGACTCTCGGCGAATAGCACCG
>Ga0207710_10001296_pt1 | contig 12640 bp, 11 predicted proteins | sample KBSS24metaG_FD_184400 | JGI IMG/M metagenome (GOLD analysis project Ga0207710, IMG submission 184400) | Switchgrass rhizosphere microbial communities from Kellogg Biological Station, Michigan, USA - KBS S2-4 metaG (SPAdes) (version 2) | ecosystem: Host-associated > Plants > Roots > Rhizosphere...
GCTGAGCTCCCGAGGCGCCGCGTCAGGCAAACGCTAGGCGCCGCCGTTGTAGTAGTAGACCCGCACCCAGTCGACGTACATCGACACTGTGGGCGGCGTATTCGAGTCGCGGCAGGGCAAGGCGTCCTGGCAGCCCTTGTCGAACTGGAGGGCCATGTGCATCGGGGCAGTGTCCGGAACGAGGGCTCCGCCGTCCTCTGTGTGGGCCCGCCGCTACCGTGAAAACGTTGACACCGTCAGAAAGAACGATACCCGGCTCGGCAGCCAGTCGACCGCCACTGTGTGCCACTGCGTGAAATCGGCCGTCAGCGGGCGCGGGGTCGTGACGAAGTGGTTGTAGGGCCCGTTGTGTAACGGTCATGGATGCCTGGGTGCGGTCGCCGTTCGTGACCAGGTAGAACACCTCTTCGGACCAGGTCGGCTCCGCGGTGACGGTCTTCTTGCGCCGGGTCCGGCGACGCAGCTGGACGACCTGTTTCGTGCCCCAGAAGCCGACCAGTCCGGGCGTGGTGATGGTCAGTGCCTTCAGCGAACGGACCTCGGTCCGTCCGTGGCCCTTCTCGGAGGTCGTGACCAGGTCCGGGATCTGGTTCCAGGGCAGTCGGGTCAGGTTCGCGTGGACGGTCGGCTGATTCAGTTTGATCACGAAAAGCCAGTGGCCGCCCCTGGCCCGGATCTTCCGGGCGAGCCGCTCGTGGCTGTGGAGCGAGTCGGCCGTAACCAGGACATCGGCCAGGTCGAGCCGGCCCGCGAGCGCCTCGACCGCGGCGATCTCGTCCCCACCGGTGACCCGTTGATGGCCGGCGGCGATCCCGCCGCGGTGCCAGACCGCCTCGACGACCGCCTCCTGGCTCATCGCCCCCGTCTCGGTGAACGAGCGGGCGCCTTTGAGGTCTTGCCGTCGAAGGCCAGCCCCCGCGGCCCGGCGGGCGGGTCCGCCGACGCCTGGACCTTCGCGATCCAACCCGAGAGCGCCGCGTCCAACCCGGCCGGATCAGCGCCCTCGACCAAGCGGCGGATCGTCCGCTCCGAGGGCACCCCCGGGCCAGCCCGAACCCCGCGAGCAGGTCGGCAGGCAGGTCGGCCGCCCACTCCCAGACCGCCGCGAACGTCTGCTGCCCCGCCAGCACCCCGGCGAGCCACAGCGCCAGCACCGACGCCAGCTCGAACCTGCGCCCTCGTGCCTTCCGCCGGTCGCGCACCCCGCCCAGCGCGGCGAGCAGCCCGGCCGGCCGCTCGACTACCCGAACCGCCAGGCGGGCCCGCTGACCATCCGGAATCCGGACAGGCGACACTGGAGACACGGACGCGGCCCCACTCTTCGATGATCATGGCGTAGGAACCTCGATCATCCCGTGGGCGCCGCGTTCGCCCGTTCCCAGGGCGGCCCTCACCCCGCCCTAGCCGCTACCCGTCCACCAGTCCAGCCGACACGCCGATCACGATTTTGTCGGAGCCCTGCACCGAACCCCGCCCGCGGGGCCACTTCCCGGGCCTGGAGGCTCCCGACGTCCCACCTACTCCGGGGCGAACAGAAAGCGGGAAGTGCCGACGCGCCGCCGGAGGCAGGAGAGCACAGTGGGGTTGCTCGTCGCTCGCCAGTCGACCAATCCGTAGCGTTCTCGTTCGAATTTCGCGAACTCGAACCAGTTCTCCATTTTCAGGAATTTGAACCTGGTCCCGCTCACCGCCGGATCGAAGACCTGATCCATCCACCCACATTTGGTCGCCGCTTCAGACGCGCCGTCCTGTCGGCTGACGTTGTACAAGGAGCCGGTCTCGGACAGCGCCATCGGCTTGCGGTGGCCGACCGCATAGGTGTCGTAGAAGTCCGGGAGGGACCGTTCGTCGCCTTCCGGGCCATTATAGGTACCCAGCATCTGATCTACGAACTTGCCTGCGTCGGGCGTCTCGTTCTCCCCCCATGGGTAGACACGACCAAAGTGGTAGAGGGTAAGGCCGACCCAGTCGACGTAACGATCGCCGGGGTAATAGGGAGAGTAGGGGTCATCGGCTGTCGACAGCTGTCCATCGTGGTTGGTGTCGATCGCACTGAAGTCGGCAGACCCTCGGCTGGGCACGCTCGGGCCGCCGAAAAACGGGTATCCGCCGCCATAGTTCGGCGACCAGACCATCGGGTTTCCAGGTGCTCGGGCGTGCACGACAGCGGCGACAAGCTGGAATGCGCTCCTATAGGCCGCCGGTTTCTCTCCCCAGACATACCACGATCCGTTCATTTCCTGGCCGAAACGGACGTAGACAGTGACGCCGAGCTTGTTAATCTTGCGGAGCCTGTCGACGAGGTCATTGGCGGCAGAAGCGTCGAGGCTCGACAGCCCGCCGATCGGTTCCAGCGTGAGGAACATGTTCGCATGCACCGCGGCTATCTCGCGGGCTTGGTCGAGAAGACTCGGCTCGGCGAGTGGATCAAGAGGATAGCGGATGAAGGCTCCGAACTGCGCCGGCCGCAGACCAGATCGCTCGATATAGCGCAGCGGGGTGTCCGTCGACCAGTCGATGTGCGCACCAAACAAAACTCCAGCGGGGCCGGGAGGCGATGCGACCCGCGTCGGCGACATCATGAACAGCGCGATCGGGAAAAGTATGACCAACGCCAGCGTCCACTTTTTCACTCGGGAACCTTTCTTTCCCTCCTGCGGTCAGGCCGTCATACGTCCGGTAACCGTGGCGGTGACAGGGACGAGCGACCTTCAGTGCGGCTGGGACGACCAGCGGATTCGTGGCAGTGGGATGGTCCAGGCGTCTGTATCGGCGACCTCTTCGGCCCGTTGGAAGCCCATCTGGGGGACAGCCACCGGCCTCCACGCCAATAGGGGGGCCGGGCTGTTGTCGCCGCTGGTCGGACGTCTATACGTGGCCACGGGCCTGGCGGTCGGCGTGGTCCGGCGCAGGATACGGACAATCCATACCGTCGCCAATAGCAGCGAGATGGATGCGACAAGCAGACACAGCGCGCTGTTGCGCAGCACCGGTCGAATGGCGAGCGCCAACGGAAGCCCGCAATAGAATGTGGTGAGCAGGATGGCGGCACCGGCGTACGCAGCCGCTCTCGCGCCAGCGGTGAACCGTCGTGGGCTCATCGGCCCGCCGCCCAGTCAACGGCGCTGTCCGCGGCTTTCGTCTTGGGGGTCGGTTGCCAGTGGACCTGCCGCTGTCCGAGGAGCCACTCGATGACCGCGGCGAATCCGGCGGTGGACTCCAGCAGACCGGCTACGGGGGCGATCAGCAGACACCGGCCGATTTCGGCCAGCTTCTCGCTGCGGGGCCGGTCAAGGTAAGCCACGTTGTACCAGGCGCCGATCAGGAGCGTACCCAACCACATGACACCGACCAGCGCGATCCACGCCATGACGGGCGCGGGTAGCGGAGCAGGCCCGCGACCCTGAAGTGTGCGCACGGTTTGCGTGAGGAACAGAGGCATCAGAGCCAGCGAGAGCGCTCCGACCGGAGCGCTGAGCGCGAAGCAAGCGACCCGATAACGGGTGCCCCAAATCAGGCGTTGTCGCAGCCGCCAGTCGAGTTCGCGGAACTCTGCCATCCGACCCAACATCGCCATGCCTTGCAGCACACCCACGATCCATCGGTGCCGCTGCTTGCGGGCGCTTCGTACGGAGAAGGGTGGCTGTTCGAGCATGACCGAGCCGTGCCAGCCGAATGCCTGTGGCCCACCTGCCAGGAAGGCGTTGAGGCCGAATACGTAATCTTCGGCAATGAACGGCTGCCCGTCCAGGTGGCCGATGTCCCAGCCAAGGTCGTTCTCAAACTCCTCCTCGATGACCAGGTTCGAGCCGTGCAGGTGAAGCGGCACACCGTGCTCCATCACATGCCTGCATTCGTAACAGGCCAGCGGACGAATAGCCTCCATTGCGCGACACAGGATGGAGGTCTCCAAATACTCCAGCGGATAGTATATCGGTCCTTCCAAGATCTTCTTGTCCGTGTCAGCGAGCAGGGCGATCAGCTTTCTTAGCTCCCCCGGTTCCAGCACCGACTCTTCGTCATAGTGGACGACGAAGGTCCTGCCCGGCCGGTGATTCCAGCCACGCCGACGCTGCTCGACAACATAATGCAACGCTCGTGCTTTCAGCTGAGTGCCGTTCGGCGTCACGTAGCTGGCCGGCAGCACGAGCGCGTCGACCGAGAGCGGTGTCCCGGCGTACCGATCGTTAAACAGCTCGGCCTGCTCGGTCGACTCGGTAACCACCTCGACGGAAAGAAACGAACCGTAGAAGGCGGGGTCTTCCGTAGCCAGAGACAGCACATGGTCGATACCTCGACGTATCACCTCAGTGCTTCCATCCGACCCGCGAGTCGTAATCTGGATCTTTATCTTCGGAACTGCCTTCATCTTGAGCATCGCCGTGTCAACTTCCACCAGCTGGCGATAGCGGTCAGAATGAAAGATGAAGCTACGGTAGTAGGACAGCATGCGGACGCCGATGATCGTAAGACCGGCGATAAGGAACCATCCACCGAACCGGACTAGCGTGAGCAGCCGAGCATGCTCATCCGCGATGGTCGGTACACTCAGATGAAGGTCAGAAGATCGCCACCACAAGGTCGCGTAAAATCCAAAAACAATATATTCGAAAAATACCAGTAACAAAATTGGTCGATGTCCTCTCTCGGACACCAAGTGATTACGGTACGCCACCGATCCCCCCAAATGGTGTGCTTTCCCCGTTGTGATCATACATGCATACCCAGCCGATCGAGCACCCGCCTGGTCAGGGACCCGGCAAAGTTTGCTGGGTAGCGGCTGGTGGACCGGGGCGGGGGCTTCTGGCGGGGCTGGGTCGTGACGGCCGCGCGGAGCGGCACCCGAAACAGGACGGGCATGACCCTCGTCTGATCATGGAGGCTCCTCCGCCAACCTGATCGTCCCGAGGTGCCATGCCCGCCGCGCCGTTATCACCGCCTGTCCCTGTTTTGGATCAGCTGGCCGCGGTCATCGCGGACGCCCAGCCGCCGCCGGTGTCACCCGTCGGTCTGCTGGCCGTGTTCGCCCAGGTCAGCGACCCCCGCAAATGGCGGGGAACACGGCATCGGCTGCCCGCTCTGCTCGCCCTGGCCACATGCGCGGTCCTCGCGGGCGCCCGGTCGTTCGCGGCGCTCGGCGAGTGGGCCGCGGACGCGGGCGAGACCGTCCACGCCCTGGTGCGGCCTTCATCCGAACCCGGACGGCGGGCACGCCGGCCGGGCCGGAGCAGTTCCGCCAACTGGCCAAGATAAGGCCCACGCACCTGGGCCAGGCCCAGAGTGGGTCCCGTGTTGAAAAGGTTGGGCCAGCAGACCGCCCATCTCGAACCGGGAGACGAGGATGGAGACTTGGCTGCCCGACCGCCACCCCGATGATTTTCCGACAGCGGCCCCATTCCCGACCGCGGGCCCGAGGCGCCATCCCGGCGGCACTGTCAGGCCGCTTCCTGGTGGGGCAGAAGCACGGGTGGCGGTCGGCGGCCCCGTGCTCCCGGCGGTGAGAACCCGTACCATGACGCTCCTGCGCGGACATCCCTGACCATGCCGGCACGACAGTGAGGCTCGGCGCGGCCGGAGGTGGCGATGCTGGTCGCGGTGGTGGTCGTGGCGGTCCTCGCGTTCGCGTTTGACCTGTCGAACGGCTTCCACGACAGCTCGAACGCCATCGCGGCGCTGGTGGTCACGAGGGCGGCCCGGCCCCGGGCCGCCCTGCTCCTCGCGTCGGTCTGCCATCTCGCCGGGCCCCTGCTCGCCGGGACGGCGGTCGCGGACACCGTCGGCTCGGTCGTGCATCCACCGGCGGCCCGCGTCCTGCCGGTCGTCGGCGCCGCTCTGACGGCTGGCCTGGCCTGGAACCTGCTCACCTGGTGGCGGGGGCTTCCCTCGTCGTCCTCGCATGCCCTGGTCGGAGGTCTGGTGGGAGCGACGATCGCCGTCTGCGGCCCGGGCGCGGTGAGCTGGGGCCGGCTGGACGGTATTCATCCGCGCGGCGTCGTCGGCGTCCTGGTCGGCCTGGCGGTGAGCCCGTTGCTCGGGCTGGCCGCGGGTGCCGTGCTCATCGCGGTTCTGCGCGGGATGCTGGCGAGGGCGCGCGCCGGCGCCGCCGCGTGGGCCCGGCGCGGTGAATGGCTGGCCGCGGCGGCGCTGGCGTTCAGCCACGGTGCGAACGACGCCCAGAAGACGATGGGCGTGCTGACCCTCGTCCTGCTGGCCACCGGGCACCTGACGGCGTTCGCCGTCCCGCTGTGGGTGAAGATCGGCGCGGCGACCGCGCTCACGCTGGGGACCGGGCTGGGCGGCTGGCGCATCGTGCGGACAGTCGGGCGCGGCATCTACCGGCTGTCCTCGCTCGACGGCCTGGCCAGCCAGGCGAGCAGCGCGGCGGTCATTCTCGCCGCCGCCCGGATCGGCGCGCCGGTATCGACCACCCATGTCGTGGCGGCCGGCATCATCGGTGTCGGGGCCGACCAGCGTCGCCGCCACGTCCGATGGCGGGTCGTCGGGGACATCGTGAGCGGGTGGGCGGTTACCCTCCCGGCCGCCGCGGTGCTCGGCGCGCTCGCCAGCGGCCCCTGGCATCTGGCCTCATGAGCACCGAACGGCCCCGGCCGTCCGGACGGGCGAGGGCGCTGCTGCGGCGGATCGGAACGGTGCTGACGCCGCGGGAACCGGCCACGCTGGATGCGCTGGCCGATCTCGCCGACACGATGGCCACCAGCGTGGCCGGGCTGCACGCCTGGGCCACCGCGGCCGCCGACATCGCCACCGCCACCAGCACCACCGCCACCACCGCCACCACCGACACCACCGACACCACCGACCCGACCGACACGACCGCGCGGGCGGGGTCCGGTGGTGAGAACGGCGCCTACGATGACTGCATGGAGGCCCTCCGGTCGGCCATGCTGGCCGCTGGGCGCGGCCGTCGGCGCATCGCCGGCCAAGTCGCCGAGGCGTTCCTTCTGCCCTTCGACCCCGAGGAGCTCCTCGAGATCAGCGAACGGCTGGAGGCGGTGGTCGCCGCCGCCTACGTGCTACGGCGCGAGGCCGATCTGCTCGACGCCGACGCGAGCCCCGAACTCGCCCGCCTGCTAGAGCTGGCGGACGATCTGGCCGCGACCACGGCCGGGGCGATCCGGGCGCTGCGCACCGATCGGCGCGCCGCCCACGCCGCCGCCGAGGACGTACTCGACCGGCGCTGGGACGCTGAGGACGCGTACGCCGCCGCCATCCTGGCCAGCTTCGCGCGGCCGGATCCCGATCAGCGTGAAGCCGAAGCCGCCGGCATCGACCACGGCCAGAGTAACGGCCAGCACAACCGTCGCCGCGGTCGTCGGGCCGCTCACCGGGACCTGGCTCGCCACGCCGAGACACTCATCGAGCTGATAGCCCGGTGCGCCCGCCGCGTGGTCCATGCGGTGGCGAAGAACAGCTGACGGCTCGGCCGGTCCGCCCGGCGGAGGATCTCGTGCGCCGTTTCCTGGCTCGTCCGTGCCGCTGGCCGATGGGGTTCGGGGACAGCTTCGGTGATCAGGTATCGATCCGTCGGCCTCGGTCGGTGGCCGCGATGGCGATCTTGCGTGGCTTGGCCCTGGGGCGCGACGGGGATCCCGACCCGTTCCGCGCGCTTCCCCGCCCGCGGGCGGCGGGCCGACCGGCCCTCGCCGCCGGGACCTCCGGGAATTCAGCCAGCGCGGGCGAGGAGGTTCCCGGCAGGGCGCCGTCAAAGTCCCCTTTCGCTGATCAGGGCGATGATCTGGAAGGCGCGTTCGGGGTTCCTGGCGGTGGATCGCATGGCCTTGGCGATGTTTCTGTGTCCGGTGAGGCGTAGTGCGCTGATGGCGGTGTCACGGGCGATCGCCCAGGCGAGGGCGGCGTTGCCGGTGCGGACGGTGTGGCGGTCCTCGTCGAGTGTCCGGTCGCCTAGAGGGTGGTCACGTCGTAGAGCAGGAACGTCGCGGGTCCCAGCCCGGTGTGGGCCGCGCAGGCGGTGGCCAGCCGCGCCCGCCACTTCCCACCCGCCGGATCCACCGGCCGGCCAGTGGCCCGGTCGAACCCGAGCCGGTCATAGGCCCCGCCCAACGCGTCGAGCAGATGCCCCATCCGCGACGAGGTGATCGGCAGCGGCCCGCCCGTGGGCGGGCTGTCCGGCAGCCGGAGATCCAGCTCGCCCTGACCGCCCGCGATGCGCTGGCGGGCGGCCGCCTTGAGGACCTCAAGGTCGGCGTCGGTGTGCGCTGAGCCGATGTGCTCGATGTCGCGCGAGCCCCGATGCCGCGAGTGCACGATCTGCACCGCCCGCGCGCCGGACGCCGTCTTCACCGTGCGGACACACGGAGCCACCCCGACAGGGTAGGAGGCGCTCACCCGACCCCCGATTAGTGCGTGCCCTCCCACCCGAAACCCCAGGTCACAGCCCTACAACCATCAAGATGATCAGATCTTGGCCCAAGTCGGGTCATACGCCAGCTCCAGTGCCGAAGGTGTAGCTGAGCCGCGGCCCTTGACCCCCATCTGTCGCGACCCGGAAAGCGGCGACGTGGGGTAGATCACATGGCGCGCGCGTCGCCCGGCGACCGGTCGGCCGAGGGACGCGACGGTCGCCGGCCGCGAGTTCGTCGCCGTCGGGCCGACTGGCGTACGTACGTACGTGCGGGCGTGGTCGCTGTCGGTGCTGACAGGCCAGCTCGGGCCGCACCCTCCACCCAGAGCACCCACGGCGATCAGGTCCACCCGTAGTCAGGTGAATCACATCACTATTCCCGCCGACCCCACTTTCCTGGGGCAACGCGGGTGTCGAGTAGAAATCCTGTGAACCCTTACGGTGTGCGCTAGCCTGATTCGGGCCAGCCGGCGCTCTCCGGTACGCGCAGAAGATGCGAATTTCGCGCTAACGAGCCGGGTTCGACCTGGGTACCTGTCGACCCGACAGTCGACAACCGCCGTATTCGGTCGTTCGCTGTGGAGACCAACGTGGGAAAGAGCGGTCTATGCCAGTACGGTCTATGCCAGTAAGTGCGGTGGCCGAGGCGTCCGACCTGGTCGCGACACGGACCGCGGTCGGCGCGTCCGCGCCCGTCACGCCGGTGGTCCGGCGGTGAGGGTCCTTCATGTCAGCGACGGTTACCCGCCGGCGGTCGGCGGGATCGAGCAGGCGGTCCGGGACGTCGGCCGGGGGCTGAGCGAGGCCGGGCACGAGGTGGCCGTGGCCACCCTCGACCTGCCCGGCGCGCCCGCCCGCGAGCGCGACGGACCGGTCGAGGTGCACCGGCTGGTCGGCCTGACCCGTCACCTGCGCCGCTTCTCCACGGACCCCTCCCACTTCTTCCACCCGACTGTCCCCGACCCGCCCCTGGCGGGGAAGCTGCGCCGCCTTGTCGAGGACTGGCGGCCGGATGTCATCCACGCCCACGGCTGGATGGCGCACTCCTGCCTGGCGGTACGCCGGCCTCGCGGCGTGCCGCTGGTCGTGAATCTGCACGAGTACGGCCTGGTCTGCGCCCGCAAGACCCTCGACGCCCGAGGCCAGGCCTGCGCGGGCCCGTCGCTGCGCCGCTGCCTGCCCTGCTCGGCCGCGGAGTACGGCGCGGCCAAGGGGACCGCGCTCACGCTCGGGCTGGCCAGCTCCCGGCCGTTCCTGGGTCGGGTGGACCGGTTCGTCGCCATCAGCGGCGCGGTCCGCGACGCCGTCCTCGGCGCCCGGCCCGAGATCGCGTCACGGATGTCGGTTATCCCCCCGTTCGTGGCCGACGACGTGGGCGAACAGGCCGCCGCCCAGCCGCGCCCCGACTTCCTGCCGGACGGGCCGTTCATGCTGTTCGTGGGGGCAATGAGCCCGCACAAGGGGCTGGACGTCCTGCTGGCGGCCCGCCGGCTCATGGCCGACCCGCCGCCGCTCGTCGTGCTGGGCATCCCGCGTTCCCAGGACATCGTGGCCGGCGAGCCGGGCGTCATCGTCGTGCCTCGGGTGCCGCATCCCCAGGTGCTGGCGAGCTGGCGGGCGGCCGAGGTCGGCGTCGTGCCCTCCCGGTGGGCCGAGCCGTTCGGCCTGGTGGCGGTCGAGGCGATGGCCTGCGGCACGCCGGTCGTCGCCTCCGACACCGGGGGCCTGCACGACATCGTGGCGGACGGCCGCTCCGGCCGGCTCGTGCCGCCGGGCGACGCCGAGGCGCTGGCCCGGGCCCTGGCCGAGCTGCTGGCGGACGAGTCGTTGCGCCGCCAGCTCGGCGAGGCCGCCCTCGAGCGAGCCCGCCGGTTTCAGTGCGCGCACGTGATGGCCGAGTTGCTGGACGTCTACCGGGACGCGCGGGCCGCGGCCGCGGCCGGGCGCCCGGCCGCGAGCGGGGCGGCGCGGTAGCGGGGCGCGTGGACGGCCGGCGTGGTCTGGCCTGTTAGACGGGCGCCGAATTCCCGACCGATGCCTTTCGCGGGGTAGTGCGCGAAAGACTCACGGCGCTGTTCGCGATGTGGAAGACTGTCGGGTAGCAGATGGATGCGGGTAGTGATTCGCGCCCGCTGAGGGGGTTCTCGTTACAACTAGATAGCTTGCACATGTCGCGCACGGGAACGGAAAAAAGACGTCCGGGGGGAACGGACCCGCATGAGCGCACGAACAGGCAAGGAATATCTCGCCGGTCTGGCCGATGACCGGGAAATCTGGCTGGGCGGGGAGCGTCTGGAGGACGTGGCGAACCATCCGGCCACGTCCGGAGCGGCCACCACGCTGGCCGGGCTGTTCGACCTCCAGCACGAGCAGCCGGGCCGGCTGCTCGCGCTCGACCCCGACAGCGGAGAGCGGGTCGGGGTCAGCCACCTCATCCCACGCTCGGCCGACGATCTCGCCCGCCGCCACGACGCGCTGGCGTGCGTGGCCGAGCGCACCCTCGGGCTGATGGGCCGCAGCCCCGACTACATAAACGTCACGCTGGCCGGCTTCGCCGGCCGGCCCGACATCTGGTCGCGCAACGGGAACGACGAGGGTTGCGCGAACCTGCTCGCCTACCACCGCCAGGTCATGACGAACGACTGGGCGCTCACTCACGCGATCGTCAATCCGACCGTCGACCGTTCGCTGCCCGAGACCGCCGCCGGCGGCGGTGACGTCGTCGTCCACAAGGTGGCCGACACGGCGAACGGCATAGTCGTCCGGGGCGCGCGCGCCCTGGCCACGCTTGCGCCCTTCGCGGACGAGATGTTCGTCTACCCGGGCTATCCCCTGGCCGAGGGGGACGAGCGCTACGCCGTCATCTTCGCCATCCCGATGGCCACGCCCGGGCTGAAGCTGATGTGCCGCGACAGCTACTCGTCGCCGGCGCCGGCCCGCGATGCCCCGTTGTCCAGCCGCTTCGACGAGCAGGACGCGGTCGTCATCTTCGACGACGTCGAGGTCCCTCGCGACCGGGTCTTCCTCGACGGCGACGTCGACGTCTACAACCGGATCATGCAGCGGTCCGGGTGGACCGCGAACGTCATGCAGCAGACCACGGTCCGGGCCCTGGCGAAGCTCCAGTTCGCCTGGGAGCTGGCCACCCAGATGGCGGCGGCGGTCAACAACGGCGCGCCCGCCGTCCTGGAGAACCTGGGCGAGATCTGGACCTACGTCGAGCTCACCCGCTGCGCGCTGGCGTCGGCCGAGGCCGGCGCGCACGAGTGGGGCTCGGGGACGTGGTTCTGCGCCGAGCCGCCGTTCGCCGCGCTGCGCCCGACGCTGCCCCGCTGGTTCCCCCGGGTCAACGAGATCATCAAGCTGCTCGGCAGCCACAGCCTCCTGACCACCCCGACCCGCGCCGAACTGGAGAACCCCGCGTTACGCCCGCTCCTGGAGCGCTACTACCAAGGCGCCGGGGACCTGGGCGCCGACGAACGGACCGCGCTGTTCCGGCTGGCCTGGGACTTCGTGGGGACGGGCCTGGCCGGCCGCTCGGAGCTCTACGAGCGGTTCTACCTCGGTTCGGCCGGCCGCTTCCTGCAGCTGGCCCAGCGGACGGCGGCGAGGACAGCGGACTTCGGCCTGCTGCGGTCGGTTCTCGACGACGAGCCGGCCGGCCCGCCGAGCGGCGCGACGCTGCCCCAGCCGCGCCGACCCGCTCCCACGTCCGTGCCCGCGCCCGCGTCGGCCCAGGCATAGCGCGCCATGTCCGTCCCGATCGCGGCCGCCGACCGGCCCTGGCTGGCCTACACGACCGTCCGCCTGATCGGCCCGGCCCAGGTGCCCACGGTCGACCAGCTGCGCCGAGCCCTGCTCCGCCTGATGATCGAGCGGCCCGACCATCCGCTGGTCAGCTCGATCGACGTCGAGCGCCGACGATTCGAGCCCGTCCCGGCGGACGACCGGGCATCGTGGTGCGCGCTGATGGTGAGCGAACTGGCCGCCCCGGCCGGCGACTACGCCACCGCGACGACCGGCCTGCTGGCCGGCGGGACGGGCCCGGCGCCGATCCGTTTCCTGGTCGGCGACGGGCACATCTGCTTCGTGATGTCGCACGTCCTCGGGGATGCGCGGACGGGCAACGCCGTCATCGCGGCCGCGCTGGACAGCCGCCGGACCGACTCGGCATTCCTCGGCCTGCCAGTGCCCGACACCGCCCGCGCCGTCCGACGGCTGCTTGCGCACCACTACGGCCGGCGGCCGTGGCGGCTG
>Ga0207710_10001298_pt1 | contig 12636 bp, 14 predicted proteins | sample KBSS24metaG_FD_184400 | JGI IMG/M metagenome (GOLD analysis project Ga0207710, IMG submission 184400) | Switchgrass rhizosphere microbial communities from Kellogg Biological Station, Michigan, USA - KBS S2-4 metaG (SPAdes) (version 2) | ecosystem: Host-associated > Plants > Roots > Rhizosphere...
ACGAGTAATCCTCTCAAATATAGAGTGATTATTTAATGGTAGAAATTTTCCAGATCGGTCCAACTTTGCGATCTAGTACATTTTGGCCTGCTCAACGGCTAGTGTCGCTGGCTTCTCGCAAAATCCGTGGCTTATGAATAATTCAACGTCCTATGCGATCACCGCTTCACCGCGATAGATCCCGTCTGCGATAACGATGTAAACCAATAATTTTTAACCACTGGCCGCAAAACTTTAACGCGAGAGTTTCAATGAATGCGTTTTGCGTTGGCTTATCTGATGCGACTGCGTTTTGTAAACGCACAAAAAGTACACCGCTACAACTCATTAACGCCGATAACCGCATTCAGCAATTCCAAATGTGCTATCACTCATTCGATACACCGGATCCGACATAGCCACAAAAACTCGTCGATTTCCCGAAAATGCCTCTCTACCATGGGAGAATCTAATATTATCGAGCGCGAGGAAATCACCAGCCTTCCATATAACCGGGAATTTCACACGTTCATACGCTGTCGAAATTGCAGCTATGGATTCAATTGGAATTGAGCCGCCATCACCATATGCGGAAAAATATGGGGTAGTTTGGCTCTCAATCATCCTCTTTAACGCTCGCTGCAAAGCGAAATCCAGGGTCAATGGATGATAGTGAATGACGTTATTGCACCAAATTACGGAAGCTGTGTCTGGATGTTTGACAAATGCCGGTCTTGAGTACCAAACGCGTAATCTCTCCGAATCAATCCAGTCTGACTCAATGCCATTTTTCTGAAAATAATCTTGAGCGTCCACAGGAGTATCAAATCCATAAGCTTCTCTCCATGAAAATCCTATTCCGAATCCAAAGGAGCGGAAATAGCGCACACCACGCTTATAAAATTCATGCAAAATTTCTTTGGATATTTCTCGCTCAACCAATTTCGCATCGAAAATTGTTGTAGCTCCGCCCGACATTTCCGAGACACTACAGTAGAAAAAAATCCGCTTTGGCCAATTCGAGCGATGAGCATTTTCATGATGAGGCTGTATTATTTGCGAAGGTGGATATTCCGTTGAAGTAAACACGTTATCAGAAAGTTTATTGCGAGGAGATTGTATCTCAGCATATATAGCCCAGTTTTCCTCGCACATGCTACCTACTAACTGCTGGAATTTATCTGGAGAAATATCTGGAAGCGACCGAAACAAAACGGCCCCATAAACGCCTATTAAACGTCTAACCGTTGATATTGCATCCTTAGACTCCAATAGACGCTCAATGGATAGGTGGCTCTTGGCCACCGCTACCAGTGGAGCACTTGGACATTTTGGAAGACTCACATCAAAATTTGCTTCGAGCTCTTCATAATTATCGTCAGTGTTCAAGATTGAAGTATTCATAAATAGTCCTACCACCACTAAGCGATAGCCTCAGTAAGAGCGACCCAAATATCTCGATTACCTTTGTAGGGATCTCTACCATGCGCGAACAACATGTTATCTATTATTAACAAATCTCCATTGTGCCAATCGAAGCGATAAGTATATTTATCGTATATCCTCCTTATTTCCTCTAGCATCTCAACTGGGATCTCCGATCCATCTGCATAAGCTGCATGGAAGGCTCGTTGGTTTATAGGCATTTTGCTGACAATTCTTCGCAATTTAGGCTCTAAAGAAACCACGCTGTAGAACATCAAATGATTAAACCAAAGAATTTCCGCGGAAATTGGATGCTCTCGAAATGCTGGTCTGACAAAACGCATTTGCAGCGCCCCCCCCTCCTTCCAAACAATTTCGATATTTTCACGCGAACAATAATCCTCTATTTCGAATTTATCTGTTGTTCCAAAAGCGTACTCAAGAGATACTCCGAACTGCGCCCCGATACTACGCATATACAAGAGCCCTTTCTGTTTAAACGCTGAGGATATTTCGTCTGGTAAATTAGACGTCACCGCGCGCATATCAGTCAGTGGTGTCGCACCTCCCTGCTCTGAAGCATTTTTGCAAAAAAAATACAGCTTCCGAGGCCACGACGTTTGATTGGCACATTCGTTATGCGCATAAATCGATGAGATCGCATTATATTCAGTAGAGGTGAAAATGTTTGCACCTAGAGATTTTCGAGGTGTTGCGCGCTGCTCGTAGGTAAACCAAGGATCCGGCGGACTGAGCTTAGCAATTATTGCAGCTAATTTTTCTGGGGATGAAAGATTGAGATTTCGAATTAAAACGGCTCCTTTCGAAACCAAATTAGTATCGATAATTTCCCCTGCCGTTTGTGAATTTAATATTTCATTATCCAGCAAAAACCCATTAATGCAGTCATTATTCTGATTCATTAGCTCCATGGACTAATCCTCGTTGGCGGGGTTGTAGGACCATACATTTTTTGATCACGCACCCCTCTCTCTACTCGACGCATCAATTTTGACTCCATCGGCCTCTACACCAAACGCATGCGCGACGAGTGGCTGATAATCCTTGGCGAAAAGTAAATTTGATAACTCAAAATCTGAGAATCCTCCAACAGCGGTATTCGATATATTATTTAGCGCGCAATATCGATAAATATCTTGCATTAAATATCCAGCGCGCAAGCAAGAATTTAAGTACAGCTCATAAGGGCGCGGGTATAGTTCTGACGCCCTAACTCCTATAACAAGAAGCAACGAAGACTCTGCAACGATTTTCTGTGCTTGGAAAATGGAAGTGGAAATGTCTTTGTACGAGCGATTTATTTGCGCGATCGTTTGGTCTACATCGTTATCTATCCGCCGTATTTCAATTTCATCGCCTTTATTTTTTTTCACAAAAAAAACGACAATGGAAAAGTAATTATTTTTAGATTCATATTTAACATATCGTTTGATGTATTCAACTATTGAATTTTCGACGAAATCATCTAACCGATTTCCGGAGAAAAAAGATGCGGATGCACGCTCTACCTCAAAACGTCGATTTTCTCTAATCTCTCGCGCTTCGGAATGAGGTTTTTTTGCCAACGCGTCATTGCCGTCTAGTGCTTTTTTATGAAAAGACATCACGCGAACAAGTTGAGGGTTCATCCTCGGGCGTTCCTCGAAAAAGAGATATGGAGGAAACTTTGAGGTTGAGAAAGTGTACTCTTGAATATTGGCGCCCTTTGCTCGGAAACCAGATACCGTTATGACCGCGATCGGTAAAACCGCCGCAGGGATGTCCAACTTTTGTGTCAAATTAGACAGCAAATTAAATGGTCCTAGGGAAACCTCTAAGCCCCAGTCTTCACAAAGAATAACTAAATTAGAAAGTACAGCGGCCGCGTCTAATAGACAATAGCGGTAACCGCGGAATCCATAACGCTGTATTGAACGCCAAGCATCGCTGACAAGCAAGATTTCAACAGAATCTTCTTCCTCGGTAGTTAGTGGCAGAGTACCGCCCGCCTTAACATTGGGAATCTCCAAAAATTCAGCACTTTTAAAATCATAAATGTAGCTCCGTCGCCCATTCTTCTGACCAAACTGGCATATACATTCTGTTGGATAAAGCGCGCCAGCGGACGGCGCGTTTCTAGCGATCGAGCGCCCCGGCCGTGGGGCGTGAAATCCATATGCCCAATCTAAGAGAGCTCCAACCTGGCGACTTAAGAAATCTTCAGCGCCGGGCTCGAATCGACGAGGGTTTTTGGATTTAACAATATCCCACCCTAAAACGCCTCCAACGAGCCTATAAGTTTTGGAGTGAGGACTACCTGTATCTTGACAAGCGAGAGCCCTAAAAAATGACTGCCGCTCTCCCAGCCGATTGATTATGTCCATTTTGAGGTCTCTGGCCATTTCTGATTTACGACGCGTTGAACATGATCCCAATAGGTTTTGATTGCCACATCCGAATAAATATAATCGCGCTTGACTGGCACTTCTCGAATCGGAGAGCTGGCATACTCCTTCGAGACCGACTCTGCGGCAATCTGTATCCTGCATGCTCGATCCAAAACGGCGGCTAATACAGCAGCCTTTCTAACTGAAGAAGCCACAATAACCATGCCGTGATTTTGGAGAAATATTGCATTATTGTTCCCCATCGCTACGGCAACTCGCGCAGCAATTTCATCGGTAAGAATTGTTTGTGTGGTCTCGTTAAAATAGGAGAGCGAATCGAGAAAATAACACGCGTCATGAGATATGGGGCGCAAAGTAAGACCTAAGGCCGCAAATACTATGGCAGCTTCGGAATGGGTATGAACTATTGCATTAACGTCCGGCCTCGCCACATAGATTGCTTGGTGAAGAGGAAGCTCTGGGGGCGCATCTTTTGGTTGCAATGATCCGCGTTCGGCTGAGCATTCAATAATATCGCCCGGCTCCGCATATCCAAATCCACATACCGCTTTTTTTATATAGATATGGGAGCTATCACCTTTGATCCGACCAGAAATCTGACCTTGGTTGAAGTCATCATGCCCTTCAAGAGATAAGTATCGAGAAGCTATAGCGAGCTGCCGCTGTAACAGATTGACCCTCATATCCATGACTATGGCCTTCCACAACCTAATGTGAGTGCATCTGAATAAACAAAAATTTTATTCGGATTGAAAGGTGCGCCTAAGCGCTATTATTCCCCATGTTTGTCTCGTGCCGAGTAGCATCAGTATGAATTCGTTATCTGGATTTAACTGTTCCGGAGTGTTTTTTATGTAGTGCCAACAACCAATTAATACGTCCGCGCCATAGGTATGCGCAAACTCTGGCATTACTCCTCGCATGATATTTTGGCTAGGAATTTTGAAAGCAATACTTAAAGCATCACCTGACTTAGCTAGGGTATTTATTGTTATAAACTGCGCCTTATCTAGCGGCAAACCTTTGGAAACAACGTCATCTCCCAGCGATTTCAGTACGCTTCTTAGTTTGTTCGAATAGGCTAGAGAATCGGTGCTCATGAGCACGGGCAAGCTGTGATCGCACCGCGAGTTGACGCACAAAAGCTCAAAATCTCTTTTGTAATCTCTCGATATAATGCAACTTGCCGCTGCATCGCTGTATATACAAAGAGGAGCGCCTCGAAAGAAAAACCGTTTTTTCTCCTCTGTGCAAAGATCTACCGTAACAACAATGATATGGCGCGCCCGTGCAGCTGATATTAGGCCAACCGCTAGCATTAAAGCGCTGACTAAATTGGCACAGTCGTTATAGGCAACACCGTGAATTGTTGCTTTATCAAGTGAGAGATCTTCGCAAATCTTGCTAATGTTATTTGCGTGTCCCCCCTCATAATAGTTTTCCATAGAATTTGATGCGTAAATTATAGCATCGATATCGTTTGGATTAATCCCAGAGGAATCCAACGTTTTCTTAACGCTAGTGCGGGCTAGAGTGAACGAGTCGGATTTGGCTTTTCTATAATTAAGCGGACCATTACTTCTCGTCACAGAGTCCAGCATATCGGCACTGTCGCTTGAAAATAAATCAGCTATATCTCGCTTTTCTCCAGCCTCGAACTCTATGGAATGCAACGAAACATTCATATAAATCTCCCTTTACGGTAGATATTTTAATTGGGGCCCATTAAGAATTTATTAGTGGGGAGCTCAAACCAATCTAGACAGGTGAGACCAATATCGCTCTCCAAATTACACCAGCGGTGGCTCATCATTTTTTCGCGCATAGGTGTTGAGCAGTCGACGCGCCAGATACCGTACCCAGCCTAACTAATTCGCTTTTTAAATCTGCTGGAACCGCTTTCTATCCATTGAGCGGCTTCACTTTTGTGCGTTAATCGCGATGGGTGTCCGGACTGGCGAATGCTGGCCGTGGATCAATTTTGAGATAGGTTAGAGTTAGCGCCACGCCGGTCTGTCCATCGCAACATCTTTATAATAATCACCCGCTCGATAGAGAAAACCGCTCTCCTTGCCCATCAACCACTGCGCCATGTTTATCGCCGCGATCGCTGGAACTGAGATATCGTGCACGCTGTGCCTTATCAACAATTGCTCTCTCCCGTGAAATACCATTAAGTCATGATCACTCACGGGTTGGCCATACCTTAAGACGTGCACATTAGTCCTGTAATTATTAGACTCTAAAATACGCTCCATCTTTTTCGCAGTCTCACTTTTCTCTGCGGATTTTGTACGTGGGTGCCTATCAATTATTTCGAAGCTCAATCCCATAGCTTCTGCCCATTTTTCAATATGCATCGCAAAGCTCATCTGCATATACGACCCAAATGAGAGATTTTCTGCAATTAAAATTTTGTTTGTCTTAGCGTACTCGTTAATCAAGCATTGACTCTTACTCTCAGCATATGGACTAGCCATAATAACTGCTGCCTCACATTTTCTTGCACATTCTAACAATGAAAAACAGTCCCCTTGGCGGGTGGCATCGATAATCACCTGCGGATATGTAGTGCCGTAATAGATGCCGCTCCGATCCGCAGTTAGAACAACATTGAGATCTTTCGCTGTAGCTGCTTCTCTAACGGCTGTACCGAGACGGCCATTAATACCAAATATTCCGATACTATTTAGCGAACCCAATTTGTCCTGAGCCATCAATATATTCCGCGATAGTTTTTATAGAAAAAAAACTGGTGGTTGGCACATCCGCCGTCCATTCCATGCCGAGCTCATCTTCAACAGCGGTTAAAAAACCTAATAAAGCTACAGAATCTAAACCTAAAGACTTAAGTTCCGTTTCCACATCTTCTTCAGTTAGTCGATAGTTCCCACTTGTTGAATAATGAAGTGCCGTGAGCAAAGGACCAATAAGTCGTTTCCAGTTGTTTATCTGCATATTATTTTCCATATTTTACCCTCATTTAAAAAATGGACTTCTTGTTTTTCCAGAAACAGATTTTGGCAATGATCGCACAGCAACAATTTTGTCAGGAACATGTGCGGGCTTGAGTGTCTTCAGACAGAACTGCTTTATCTCATCGTCCGTACTATTCTCGGTCTCAACATATGCCACCAAGAAACTATCGATTTTTCCTTGTTCTAATCCTACCCAGACATTGCTCACGCCAGGAGCCATTTTTATAACACGTTCGATTTCTTCAGCAGAAAATTTCTTGCCTGCGATATTTAGAACACGGTCCACTCGCGCACTGATTTTTAGCTGGGCTCTATGATCTAAATAGCCGATGTCTTTGGTGACAAAATATCCATCAGCATCGATATTTTTATTAATCGAATGGTTGTCTTCCGACAAATATTCCAGAGCCATCGAATTTGTTTTGACGGCAACCAATCCATGGTCGTGAATGGGCCGCTCATTTTTAAGGTCGGGGACGATCTTTATAGAGCACGCCTTTAATGGATAACCCAAACCACCAATGTCTTCACCTGGATTGAAAGTAACAGGCCCAACTTCTGCGAGCCCATAATAGCTTCCTATTCCAATACAGAATTTATCACGCCACTTCACCTCAATATCGTTGCTAAGCGGTGCTGCTGAACTAATAAACTGTTTTATATTAGCTAGGTGCTCCGTACTGATCTTCCTCGATTGAAGAAGCAACTGATATATAAAAGGAAAGCCAACTAGAGCAGTTGCTTTTGAGTTAATAGCCGAATTTAGAATGGGGCTCGCGAGCAGCGGCCCATCGTGGAGGATTAACGCCGCGCCACTGAGAAAAACCGGCAGCAACGACGTATTAAAGGCAAGACCATTGCTAATCCCCGCAAGGCACAACACTCGCGACTTGCTCGAAAGTTTGGCGCCACTCAACCAATTATCAGCGGCGTTAATTGCTGCACGGCTATCGAACTGCAGCGCCTTCGGTCGACCGCTAGAGCCAGACGTGAACCGAACAAATGCTGCGTCTTTGTGAACGGAAATTTCCCTTTTCGGTAGTATCGGCAAACGAACAACTAACATCTCTGGAGACTCAGATATAACCTTAAAAGTGTACTCAGCAGACGCTAACGAACTGCGCTTATCCAAAACAACTATTTCGGTTTGCAGTCTTGATGCAATATCTAGAATCTCGGAAATTCCCCAGGTTGGGTCGGACAACATAGGCAATTTTTCGGCAAGGACCAACCCATAAAAACACGCAATGGAATGAATGGTGTTGGCAGGTACTACCAAACAACCGCGTTGATTAACCAATGGTCCCAGCCACGATCCAGCCTGTAATATCATTTCGCCAAACTGCCGGTAGGTCCAATCAAGACCCCCGAGCTCGACTGCCGTTAAGCTCCGATAATCTTCAATTCTTGAAAATAGGTGGTCAATCATATTTTTCATGTTTTCATTCTTATCACTATCGTTGTGTGAAATGTTCAATCACCAGCGCTTGCCTTTACATAACCATCATATTTAACGCTGCCGATTTAATTCTGATAAATTATTTGAGCCGGGGCCTAAAAAAAATACGCATATGGTCGTATGCTAATACAAAAATGTTTAGGTTGTTTCCAAGGTCTCGCGTAAAGTCTTGATCAAAAATGACTTCACTGACTCTTCAAATTGTGAAGCCGCTTCAATATATGGATTGTGACCGGCCATGGGAATTAATTCATACCTCGCATTCGGCAATACCTTAATCAGAACTTCTAGAGAGGATATGCTCGTCAGAAAATCATCTTCCCCGCAAAGAATTAGAGATGGAGCTATGACTTGCTGCAACACCTCCAAGGAATCATCTACATTGAGAGTTGACTGAAGATGCTTTTCTAGCTGCTCCATAGGATTGTTCTGCACAAACGTAGTTTTTAACGCTAAATATCCCGGGATACGGTTCGCCTCGATACCTCTGGCCGTATAGAGCAGGGGATAATAATGATCAAACAGACCCGATGGACCCGATTGCTTCAATGTGTTTAAGAGCGACTTATGTAAAAACTTTCGATAAAGATTGCCGAAAGCACTGAAGATTGGCCCAACAAAAATGGCAGCAGAAACTGCCGTTGGAAATTTTATCGCAAAGTCTCTCGCGATAAGCGTGGATATACATGTACCCAATATCGCCGCTTTTTCTATTCCCAGAAACTCGAACACAGCGTGCATATCATCGACGTGGTCCTGAATATTTATTTGGCCGCTTACGCGATCAGATTGTCCTTGATGACGCAAATCGTAGTTTACAACAGTAAAGAAATTGGAAAGGTTAGGGAGTAGAGATTCCCATTGCGAGGCCGTCATAAAAAAATTATTGCTTATGATTATGGCTGGACCTTTTCCGCGAATTTCATAATAAATCCGAGTTCCATCCTTTGACTTAACATACCCGTTAGCCTTTTCACTCGATGCGATATTCGACTCAAATTCTTCCGAAAAATTTAACATCACACGCTCCCTATTGAATATTCTCTTTAAATTCCGCGAAAGGATTACCTACTTGTAGTGCTTAGAAAAAGAAATCATTCGCTAAAAACTGCGGCACTAAAAAAGTGGATTTGCCGTATCTCTAAAGAGAGAAGGTTTTATATAAGAAGGCACGCTCTACAGACGTGACGGTTGGTTGGTTGGTTGGTTGGTTGGTTGGTTGGTTGGTTGAGGTAGTATTTGTTCGATTAAATCGCCGAGAGTCAAGGCTTGGCGACGCGCGGGTTGTGGACTTCTAATAACGAACGAATATGGCCTGAAAGACATTGCTTCAAAACGGAAACGGGCTTTGAACGCCTAACAGTTTCTGCTTTTGACAGCAGTGGCAATTGGGAGAACTACCCAACTCCTCTAAGAAAATTATGGCAATGACCCAGCCAACGCAAGGCTAATATTCGTTATTAATTTTGTGGTTCCGAACCGCAAAGGACATATTAAAAATATGTCTTACTGAAGTAACGATCGAAAATCAGCAGCATTTAAAAAGGGTGGGGAGTGATCGCTACTTAGATCATAACGGTGCATCCAAGGCCACGAGGCGCAAATGCAATTTTCACGCAGTCCACGCATTTATAGGGGTTGTTCACTGAGCATTCTGGTGAATCAAATGACGATTCGATCCAATGGCCAAGACAGAAATACTATTTTCGTAAACACACAACTCTTAAGAGGCGTTGTTGCTCATTTTTATGAACAACAAGCTTTGGATGCCATCGCGGGATTCACACGATTAGAATTCAAGAGATTACCGGAAGGCCCGTTTATTACTTGGGAAATTAAGGTGCATACCACATCGCTCAAAATGAGAACACTCATGTCGGCCAAGCGGTGCAGTATTCAACATGTAACTTCATGCGCTACCGCATCGAAGCGTACCGAGTCTCATATAGACTTATCAGAGAAACAGTTGCATGTTATGAGCAAGGCTACCGCACCCCGCGCAACTCCCTCGCAAGCATCCTAACCGACTAAATTTTCAAATACTGCACATGCGATGTTAAATATAATTTTTTAAAAAAACAACTCCATTCATGTAAATTTATGGCAGCGACTTTTAAACTCGGCTTCGATTGCTCGGATTTATATTGAGACTCTGCTTGAGCTATCTCAGACATGAGTGTCGGTCCGATATGAAATCACATCGCTAAATTTCAAATGCAAGCTTTGATTTTCGCCGAATATAAAAACACAGCCATCGCGGCCGAAATTACCTGGGTTATCTAAGCTGCATGCGCAGCACTAGCGATATCAGCCCTAAGATATACTATTCGATGTATTCGGAAAATTATGGATAGGCCAACGGTGCGCCCGCGATTAACTGTACCTGGGTAGTTGCACAGTGCAGCCCAACTCGTTGATTGACAGCTCCTATTGAGAACTAGCAGCTGTCAGATCGCGTCTACACCTTTTCACTTAAGCATCCACTTTATCGGTGAAATCCCTAATCAGTTACTCCAGGCAAAGGAAATGCCGACGCTAACGCATGCACCTCCATTTTAATTTTCTTAAGTGCTGCCTCGTTCCCTGCCGCATATATCGCTCTCAATATCAGAGTGGCTATTTGCTTCATTTCTTGTTCACGCATACCACGAGTTGTCAGCGCTGGGGTACCAAGCCGAACTCCGCTAGGATCCATTGCCTTTCTTGAATCATCTGGAATCTTATTTTTGTTGAGAGTGATATCGACGCTGTCTAACAAAGTTTGAACTTGCTGCCCAGCCATATTCCAGCTTTTAACCGAATCGATTAGCATCAGATGATTATCGGTACCGTTGGTAATCAGCTTGGCATTCCCGGCCATTAACTCGCTGGCCAATGCTCGCGCGTTGCTCAGAACTTGATGTGCATATATCTTAAATTCCGGCGTGCTAGCTTCGAGAAAGGCGACTGCTTTGGCTGCCACCATTTGCATGATTGGCCCACCTTGAAATCCAGGAAACACACTCTTATCGATCTTCTTTCCTAATGCTTGATCCTTGCTGAGTATTAGGCCGCCACGTGGTCCACGTAAACTCTTATGTGTTGTCGATAAAACCACGTCGAAGTTGAAATCGAGCGGATTTTTTAGAGCCCCTGCGGCGATGAGCCCGGAAATATGCGCAACATCTGCGACCGCGTATGCACCGACCTCGTCCGCAATTGAGCGCATCCTTTCGTAATCTAATTCTCGGGGATAAGCCGAAAATCCCGCCAGTATTATTTTTGGTTGCTCGCGCTTGGCAACTGCACGCATTTCGTCATAATCGATCGAGCCTGTCTCAACGTCGCTCATCCGATATCGGACAAAATTAAAAATTTTAGCTGTGTGCGTGACCGGATCGCCATGAGTTAAATGACCACCATGACTTAATTCCATGCCTAGAATCTTATCGCCAGGCTCTGCAAGTGCGAAGTAGGTGGCGATGTTCGCAGGCGCGCCTGCATGCGGCTGAACGTTTGCGTGCCCCGCTCGAAAAAGACTCTTTGCCCTGTCGATTGCAATCTGCTCAATTTGATCCATTACTGCCTGCCCACCATAGTAGCGAGCGCCCGGATACCCTTCAGAGTACCGATTGTTGAGAACGCTCCCCATGGCATCCATAATTGCCGGGCTTATGAAGTTTTCGCTGCAAATTAACTCCAGGCTACATAGCTGCCGTTCTTCCTCCATCTTAATCAGTTCGAAAATTTGTGAATCTGATTTTGCTAGGTACTGGTAATCCATAGATACTCCGTGTCGATTTAAATTGCTTTTGTATAATGAAACCAAATACCGGCTGACACTAAGAGGAGTGGGTTATTTATTTTTATAATTTCCGGTTTATTTTTTATTGATTTGATTCAGCCGCACTTGTTAGCGCATTTATTTGAGGTCGTCTTATGCTAATGGAAGGCCGCTTTATTAGCAACAACGCGACTCGCTTGCCAGTTCGTAAATGTTGCAAAATCTATCCGGCCAAAATTGATTATCGCTGCAACGCTTATTTTAGAAATGCTCTCATCTAAATTCCCCGACAAATCGGAGAAACACATTAACGTTCCTCAGCCGCACTTAACTGGATGAACCGCGTCGCTAACCATACATAGCACTTTCTTAGCTGGCGATAAATAATTCTCACGAACAACAACGTCAGTATCGCTTCAAGCAATGTCACCATAAACGCTAACAATATATTCCAATGCAGTTCGCGCCGCCGAAATTTTGCTATGGCGCGTTCTCGAGCAATCTCAATACTATCGTAAAATGTCGGGACGACCAGGAGAGTGAGCAAAGTAGAAGTAACGGTGCCGCCAATAATGGCCACCGCCATCGGTCGATAAAAGCTACCACCCACTCCTAGGCCGATCG
>Ga0207710_10001300_pt1 | contig 12621 bp, 2 predicted proteins | sample KBSS24metaG_FD_184400 | JGI IMG/M metagenome (GOLD analysis project Ga0207710, IMG submission 184400) | Switchgrass rhizosphere microbial communities from Kellogg Biological Station, Michigan, USA - KBS S2-4 metaG (SPAdes) (version 2) | ecosystem: Host-associated > Plants > Roots > Rhizosphere >...
GCAGGTCGTGTCGCGCCTGCGGACCCGCCTCGGGATCGATCTGCCGATCCGCGCGTTCTTCGAGTCGCCGACCGTCGCGGGGCTGAGCGCGAAGATCGCGGCGCGCGCCGGCGCGAAGGAGGCCGCCCCGAAGATCGCCGCGCGCGCGCCGCGCGCCGCGCCCGACGGCGCCATGGCGCTGTCGTTCGCGCAGCAGCGCCTCTGGTTCCTCGACGCCCTCGAGCCGGGCGACACCGCGTACCACGTCGTCGGCGCGTTCCGCCTCGACGGGCGGCTCGACGCCGGCGCGCTGGCCCGGAGCCTCACCGAGATCGCGCGCCGTCACGAGTCGCTCCGGACCACGTTCGCCGACGCGGACGGGCAGGCGTACCAGGTGATCTCTCGGGAGCCGTCGTGGCCGATGGCGACCGTCGATCTCCGCGCGATGGATCGCGCGAGCCAGGACGGAGAGGTGCGGCGGATCGCGGAAGAAGAGGTGGCGCGGCCGTTCTCGCTGGCGGCGGGGCCGCTCGTCCGCGCGCGCCTCATCGAGCTCGCGAGCGACGCGCACGTCCTCGTCGTGGTGATGCACCACATCGTGTCCGACGGCTGGTCGCTCGGCGTCGTGATGCACGAGATCGGCGCGCTGTACGGCGCGTTCGCCGCCGGCCGCCCGTCGCCGCTCCCCGAGCTCCCGCTCCAGTATCCGGCGTTCGCGCGGTGGCAGCGCGAGCGGCTCTCCGGCGCGGTCCTCGACGAGCAGCTCGGCTACTGGCGCGACAAGCTCGACGGGCTCGTGCCGCTGTCGCTCGCGACCGATCGCCCGCGCCCGCCCGTGCAGGCGCGCCGCGGCGCCGCGTGCGACGTGGCGCTCCCGCGCGAGCTCTCCGACGCGCTCCGCCGCGTGAGCCGCGCCGAGGGGGTGACGCTCTTCATGACGCTCCTCGCCGCGTTCCAGACGCTGCTCGGGAGGTACGCGAACCAGGCCGACGTCGCCGTCGGCTCGCCGCTCGCGAACCGGACGCGGTCCGAGCTCGAAGGGATGATCGGCTTCTTCGTCAACACGCTCGTCTTCCGGACCGATCTGTCCGGCGATCCGACGTTCCGCGAGCTCCTCGCGCGGGTGCGCGAGGTGACGCTCGGCGCGTACGCGCACCAGGACGTGCCGTTCGAGAAGCTCGTCGTGGAGCTGTCGCCGGAGCGGGATCGCAGCCGGTCGCCGCTCTTCCAGGTGATGTTCGTCCTCCAGAATGCGCCGATGCAGGAGCTCACCCCGAGCGGCCTCACCCTCCGGCCCATCGCCGTCGAGAGAGCCACCGCGAAGTTCGATCTGACGCTGTCGCTCCGCGAGACGCCCGAGGGCGTCCGAGGAGGCCTCGAGTACGACCGCGACCTCTTCGACCGCGCGACGATCGTCCGCATGATCGCCCACTTCGAGGTGCTGCTCGACGGGATCGCGAAGCGCCCGGACCAGCGGATCTCCGAGCTGCCGCTCCTCACCCGCGAGGCGCGCGAGCGCCTCCTCGTCGGGTGGAACGACACCGCGGTCGACTACCCGCGCGACGCGAGCGTCGGCGCGCTCTTCGACGAGCAGGCCGCCGCCGCGCCGGACGCGCTCGCGATCGTCTCGGACGAGGGCGCCGTCACCTACCGCGAGCTCCGAGCTCGCGCCGATCGCCTCGCGGCGCACCTCTGCGCGCGCGGCGTCGGCCTCGAGGCGATGGTCGGCGTGTCGCTCGATCGATCGCCCGACGCGATCGTGGCGCTCCTCGGGGTGCTCAAGGCGGGCGGCGCGTACGTGCCGCTCGATCCGTCGCTCCCGCCGGAGCGGCTCGCGTTCATGCTCGACGACACGAGGCTCCGCGTCGTGATCACGGACGCCGCGCACGCCCCGCGCTTCGCGGGGTCTCCCGCGGAGCTGGTCCTCGTGGACCGCGACGCGGACGCGATCGCGCGCGCCGACGTCTCTGCCCTCGCGCCGCCCCGGGCGGCCCGCGCCGACGCCCTCGCGTACGTCATCTACACGTCCGGATCGACGGGGACGCCGAAGGGCGTGACCGTGGCGCATCGGGCGGTCGTGCGCCTCGCGCGCGCGGTGCGGTACGTGCGCGTCGCGCCGAGCGACGCGGTGCTGCACTTCGCGCCGGTCGCGTTCGACGCGTCGACCTTCGAGATCTGGAGCGCGCTCCTCCACGGGGCGCGCGTCGTGGTCGCGCCGAAGGGGCCGCTGTCGCTCGAGGAGCTCGGCGCCACGATCGCGCGGCACGGCGTCACGACGGCGTGGCTCACCGCGTCGCTCTTCCATCGCATGGTCGACGAGCGGATCGACGACCTCCGCGGCCTCCGCCACCTCCTCGCGGGCGGCGAGGTCCTCTCGCCGCCGCACGTCGCCCGCGCGCTGCGCGAGCTCCCCGGCTGCCACCTGATCAACGGGTACGGCCCCACCGAGAACACGACGTTCACGTGCTCGTTCGACGCGCGGAGCTGGAGCGGCTCCGGCTCGATCCCGATCGGCCGCCCGATCGACAACACGCGCGTCTACGTCCTCGACGCGCGGATGAACCCGGCGCCGATCGGCGTCCCGGGCGAGCTGTACGCCGCGGGCGACGGCCTCGCGCGGGGCTACCTGAATCGGCCCGAGCTGACCGCGGAGCGCTTCGTCCCCGATCCGTTCGCGCGCGAGCCGGGCCGACGCATGTATCGTACAGGCGACGTCGCGCGGTACCTCGCGAGCGGCGAGATCGAGTTCATCGGCCGGGCCGACGGGCAGATCAAGCTGCGCGGCTTCCGGATCGAGCTGGGCGAGGTGGAGAGCGTCGTCGCGAGCTGCCTCGCGGCGGCCGGCGCGCGCGACGTCGCCGTCGTCCTGCGCGAGGACGCGCCGGGGGACAAGCGCCTCGTCGCGTACGCGACGCCGAGGCTCGACGCGCCGCCCGGCGCGGCGAAGATCCGGGCCGATCTCGCGGCGAGGCTCCCCGACTACATGATCCCGTCGGCGTTCGTGTGGCTCGACGCGCTGCCGATCACGCGGAACGGCAAGCTCGATCGCCGCGCGCTCCCCGTGCCCGAGGCGACGCGCGCGAGCGCCGAGGCGTACGTGGCGCCGCGGAGCGCGCTCGAGTCGGTGGTGGCGGCGGCGTGGACCGAGGTCATCGGCGTCGACGCGATCGGCGTGCACGACGACTTCTTCGCGCTGGGCGGGCACTCGCTCCGCGCGACGCAGGTGATCTCGCGGCTGCGCGCGCGGACCGGGGTGAACCTGCCGCTCCGCGCGTTCTTCGAGGCGCCGACCATCGCCGGCCTCGCGGTGCGGATCGACGCGGCGGGCGCCGCGGAGCGCCGGCCCGAGGAGCTCCCCGCGGTCACCGCGTACAAGCGGCGCGCGGCGAGCGCCGGCGCGCCCGAGGGCGACGAGGACACGCCGCTGTCGTTCGCGCAGCAGCGTCTCTGGTTCCTCGACATGCTCGATCCGGGCGACTCGTCGTACCACATCCCCGCCGCGCTCCTCCTTCGAGGCGGGCTCGACGTCGACGCGCTCGCGCGGAGCCTGCTCGAGGTGGCGCGCCGTCACGAGTCGCTCCGCGCGGCGTTCGTCGAGGTGGGCGGCCGCGCGATCCAGATCATCTCCGCCGAGGCGTCGTGGCCCATGCCGACGCTCGACCTCTCCAAGGTGCCGGAGGACGCGCAGGAGAACGAGGTCCGCCGCCTCGCGCAGGAGGAGGCGAACCGGCCGTTCCAGCTCTCGGTCGGCCCGCCCGTGCGCGCGAAGCTGCTGCGCCTCGCGCCGCGCAAGCACGTGCTGCTCCTCGTGCTCCATCACATCGTGTCCGACGGGTGGTCGGTGGGCGTCATGGTGCGCGAGGTCGGGATCCTCTACGAGGCGTTCACCGAGGGCCGGCCTTCGCCGCTCCCTCCGCCCGAGCTCCATTATTCGGATTTCGCGCGGTGGCAGCGCGCGTGGCTCACGGGTCCCGTGCTCGAAGAGCAGCTCGCGTACTGGCGCGCGAAGCTCGCCGGCGTCGCGCCGCTCGCCCTCCCGACGGACCGCCCGCGCCCGCCCGTGCAGGCGCGCCACGGCGGCGCGCGCGAGGTGTCCCTCGGCCGCGATCTGGCCGCGAAGGCCGCGCAGTTGAGCCGGCGCGAAGGCGTCACGCTCTTCATGACGTTGCTCGCGGCGTTCCAGGTGGTCCTCGGCCGCTACGCGAAGCAGGCCGACGTCGCGGTCGGATCGCCGGTGGCGAACCGCACGCGCGCCGAGCTCGAGGGGATGATCGGCCTCTTCACGAACACGCTGGTCCTCCGCGCCGATCTGTCCGGCGATCCGACGTTCCGCGAGCTCCTCGCGCGGGTGCGCGAGGTGACGCTCGGCGCGTACGCCAACCAGGACATCCCGTTCGAGAAGCTCGTCGTCGAGCTGTCGCCGGAGCGGGATCGGAGCCGCTCGCCCCTCTTCCAGGTGATGTTCGTCCTCCAGAACGCGCCGCGGCAGGACCTCGCGCTGCCCGATCTGACGCTCGAGTTCTTGATGATCGAGAGCACCAGCGCGAAGTTCGATCTGACGTTCTCGCTCCGCGAGTCGGAGAACGGCATTTACGGGGCGCTCGAGTACGACCGCGAGCTCTTCGATCGCGAGACGATCGAGCGGATGACGTCGCACTTCGAGGGGCTCCTCGCCGCCGCGGTCGCGGAGCCCGATCGCCGGATCTCCCGGCTCCCGCTCGTCACCGACCAGGAGCGACGGACGCTGGTCGTCGCGTGGAACGACACGGAGACCGACTACCCGCGGGGCGCGTGCACGCACGAGGTGCTCGAGGCGCAGGTCGACGCGGCGCCCGGCGCGATCGCCGCCGTCTTCGGCGACGACGCGCTCACCTACGCCGATCTCGACGCCCGCGCGAACCGCCTGGCGAACCACCTCCGCGCGCTCGGCGTCGGCGCGGACGAGATCGTCGGGATCTCGCTCCCGCGGTCGTTCGACCTCGCGATCGGCCTCCTCGCGATCCTCAAGGCGGGCGGCGCGTACGTCCCGCTCGATCCCGATCTGCCCCCCTCGCGCCTGTCGTACATGATCGAGGACACGCGCCTCCGCGTCATCGTCGCCGACGCGGCGAGCGCGAAGGACCTCGAGCCGCTGGCGAACGGCGCGACGGTCGTCCGCGTCGACGCCGACGCGGAGGTCATCGCCCGGGCGTCCGGCGCGAGGCCGCGCGCCGGCGCGCGCCCGAACAGCCTGGCCTACGTCCTCTACACGTCCGGATCGACCGGTCGCCCCAAGGGGGTCGGCGTCGATCACCGCGCGGTCGTGCGCCTCGCTCGCGCGACGCGTTATTTGCAGATCGCACGAGAGGACGTCGTCCTCCAGTTCGCGCCCGTCGCGTTCGACCTGTCCACCTTCGAGTTCTGGACCGCGCTCCTCCACGGGGCGCGGATCGCCGTCGCGCCGCCCGGGCCGATCACGCTCGAGGAGCTCGGCCGGACGATCGTGCGCCACGGCGTCACGACGGCGTGGCTCACCGCGTCGCTGTTCCATCGCATGGTCGAGGAGCAGCTCGAGTCGCTCCGCGGCGTGCGGCGCCTCCTCGCCGGCGGCGACGTCCTCTCGCCGCAGCACGTCGTCCGCGTGCTCGACGAGCTGCCCGAGTGCCGGATGATCAACGGCTACGGGCCCACCGAGAACACGACGTTCACGACGTCGGCCGACCTGACGCGATGGAACCGCCAGGGCTCCGCGCCGATCGGCCGCCCGATCGACGACACCACGGTCTACCTGCTCGACGAGCACCTCGAGCTGGTCCCGATCGGCGTGCAGGGCGACCTGTACACCGGCGGCGACGGCGTCGCGCGCGGGTACGTGAACCGGCCCGATCTGACCGCCGAGCGCTTCGTCCCCGATCCGTTCTCCAGGACGCCGGGCGCGCGGATGTACAAGACCGGCGATCTCGCGCGCTACCTGCCGAACGGCGACCTCGAGTTCCAGGGGCGCGGCGATCACCAGATCAAGCTGCGCGGGTTCCGGATCGAGCTCACCGAGATCCAGAGCGCCCTCCTCGAGCACGCGTCGGTGCGCGACGGCGTGGTGATCGTGCGCGACGACGAGGGCGCGGGCGACAAGCGCCTGGTCGCGTACGTGGTCGGCGAAGGCGGCCCGGCGCAGGTGCGCGCGGCGGACCTGCGCGAGCACCTGCGGACGACGCTCCCCGAGTACATGATCCCGAGCGCGTTCGTCGTCCTCGAGTCGCTCCCGATGACGCCGACCGGCAAGGTCGATCGCGGCGCGCTCCCGGCGCCGGATCGCGGCGCGCTCGCCGCCGCCGCGTCGTTCGTCGCGCCGCGCACGCCGACCGAGGAGATCTTGACGGAGATCTGGCGCGAGGTGCTCTCCGTCCCGCGGGTCGGCGTCACCCAGAGCTTCTTCGAGCTCGGCGGGCACTCGCTCCTCGCGACGCGCCTCATGTCGCGCGTGCGATCGACGTTCGGCGTGGAGCTCCCGCTGCGCACGCTCTTCGATCACCCCGCGGTCGCCGCGTTCGCCGAGGTGCTGAGCGGGCGCCGCGCGCTCCTCCCCCCGCTCGCGCCGCTCGTGCCGTTCGTGCCGCCGCCCGGCGCGGACGCGAGCACCGGCCCCGTGTCGGTCTCGCAGGGGCGCCTCCTCTGGAACGAGCGGTCCGATCCGCACCGCCCGGCCGCGATCCGCAACGTCCCGGTGAGCGCGCGGATCGAGGGGCCGCTCGATCCGTCGATCCTCGAGCGGGCGCTCGATCGCGTGATCGAGCGGCACGAGGTCTTCCGCACCACCTTCGTCGAGGACGGCGGGGCGCCCCGCTTCGTCGTCGGCTCGCACGTGAAGGTCGCGCTGGAGCGCGTCGACCTGTCGCACCTGTCGCGTCGGCCGGCGGCGGAGGCCGAGCTCTCGCGCCGCGTCCGCGACGACGCGGCGATCCCGTTCGATCTGTCGAAGCTCCCGCTCTTCCGCGCGTGGCTCTACGTGCTCGGCCCCACGGACTCCACGGTGCTCCTCTCGACGCACCACATCACGTGGGACGCGTACTCGGAGGCGATCCTCCTGCGCGACCTCGGGCTCGCCTACCGCGCGCTCGCGCGCGGCGAGGAGCCGGCCCTGCCGGCGCTCCCCGTTCGCCACTCCGACTACGCCCGGTGGCAAGACGAGCAGCTCCGCGGCCCCTACGGCGCGGCGCTCGAGGCCTACTGGCGGAGGCAGCTCGCGGGGACGGTCCCGATCCTCGACTTCCCGATCGATCACCCGCGCCCGGAGATCCGGAGCTACCGCGCGCGCCGCGCGGCGCTCCCGCTCGGCCTGGAGCTGTCGCAGGTGGTGCGGCAGATCGCGAAGGCCGAGGGCGCGACCCTGTACATGACGCTCGTCGCGGCGTACCAGGCGCTCCTGTCGATCCGCACCGGCGAGCGCGACGTCACGGTGTTCACCAACGTGGCGGGGCGCGATCACATCGAGGTGGAGAACCTCGTCGGCTGCTTCACCAACGTCGTGCTGATCCGGACGGCGCTCGCCGGCGATCCGACGTTCCGCGAGCTCCTCGGGCGGGTGCGCGAGGTCGTCCTCGGCGCGTTCACGCACCAGGCGTTCCCCTACCAGCGCGTCTGCGAATTCGTGACGCCGGCGCCGAGCTACCGCCGCGCGATCAACTACCCCGGGTTCAACCTGCAGAACGTCGACGCCGCGCCGATGGAGATGGACGAGCTGAGGTTCACGCGCCCGCGAGACGGCCTCGAAGGCGTCGTCGTGGCCAACACGTTCTTCTTCGCCAACGAGACGCCGGGCGGCGCGATCCAGATGACCGCGCAGGCCAACGCGGATCTGTACGAGACCGCGTCGGTCGAGCGGTTGCTCGCGGAGTACAGGCAAATCCTCGAGGCGGCGTGCCGCGACCCGGGCCGCCGCCTCTCCACGCTCCTCGACGACCCCGCCGCCGAAGCGGCCGCCGCGGGCCCCGCGTCCGTCGCGCCGAGCAGCACCTCCGCGCCGCCGGCGTGAGCGCGGCGCCTCCCTCGCGTCGCGTCGCCTCCTTGTCACGCGGCGACGTCGCCCCGACAATTCGGAGATGACCCCGACCGCGCAGAGCACGAAGACGGCGCGCGACGTCGTGTGCGGGATGATGGTCGACCCGGCGAAGACGCCGCACCACGCCGATCACGCGGGCGAGACGCTCCATTTCTGCGGCGCGAAGTGCCGCGCGAAGTTCGTCGCCGACCCGTCGCCGTTCCTGGAGCGCCGCGCCGCGAACGCCGCGACCGATCCGGGGGCGCACGCCGCGCATCACGGCGCCGCCGCGCACGCCGCGCGTCGGAGCGCCGCCGCGCGGGGGGCGAACGCCGCGCATCGAGGCGCCGCCGCGGACGCCGAGATCGAATACACGTGCCCCATGCACCCCGAGGTGGTGCAGAAGGGGCCGGGCGAGTGCCCGATCTGTGGAATGGCGCTCGAGCCGCGCGACGTGCAGGCGATCGAACGCCCGGATCCCGAGTACGCCGACATGAAGCGGCGCTTCGCCTTCGCGGCGATCGTCACCGCGCCGGTGCTCGCGCTCGGGATGTCGGACGCCCTGCCGAGCGATCCGATCGGGGCGCTCCTCTCGATGCGCGCGCGGCAGTGGGTCGAGCTCGTCCTCGCGACGCCGGTCGTCCTGTGGGGCGGCGCGCCGTTCTTCGCGCGCGGGTGGCGATCGATCCGCGCGCGATCGCCGAACATGTTCACCCTGATCGCGCTCGGCACCGGCGCGGCGTGGGTCTACAGCGTCCTCGGCGTCGTCCTGCCCGATCTCTTCCCCGTGCGCGCGATGGGGGTCGTGCCCGTGTATTTCGAGGCCGCGGCGGTGATCACCGCGCTCGTCCTGCTCGGGCAGGTGCTCGAGCTCCGCGCGCGGAGCCGCACCGGCGCGGCGATCCGCGAGCTGCTCGACCTCGCGCCGAAGACGGCGCGCAAGGTCGAAGGCGGCGAGGAGCGCGACGTGCCGCTCGAGAGCGTCGAGGTCGGCGACGTCCTGCGCTGCCGCCCGGGGGAGAAGGTGCCGATCGACGGCGTGGTGATCGGTGGGGAGAGCGACGTCGACGAGTCGATGGTGACCGGCGAGCCGGCGCCGGCCGCGAAGCGAGAGGGGGACCGGGTCACAGGCGGCACGGTCAACGGGCGCGGCGCGCTCCTCGTCCGCGTCGAGAAGGTGGGCAAGGACACGCTCCTCGCGCGGATCGTCCAGATGGTGAACGACGCGCAGCGGACCCGCGCGCCCATCCAGCGCGTGGCCGACGTCGTCGCGTCGTGGTTCGTCCCGGCCGTCGTCGCGGTCGCGATCGCCACCTTCGCCGTGTGGTGCGCCGCCGGCCCCGAGCCGCGGCTCGCGCACGCCGTCGTCAACGCGGTGGCCGTGCTCATCATCGCCTGCCCGTGCGCGCTCGGCCTCGCCACGCCGATGTCGATCATGGTCGGCGCGGGGCGCGGCGCGAAGGAGGGCGTCCTCTTCAAGGACGCGGAGGCGCTCGAGGTCCTCGCGAAGGTCGACACCGTCGTCGTCGACAAGACCGGGACGATCACCGAGGGGAAGCCGCGCGTCGCCTTCGTGCGCGCGACGGGGGTCGACGAGGCGGAGCTCGTCGCCCTCGCCGCCTCGGTCGAGCGGGCGAGCGAGCACCCGCTCGGCGCGGCGATCGTCCTGGAGGCGGAGGCGCGCGGGGTCGCGGTCGCGGAGGTCGAGCGCTTCGCGTCGACCGGCGGGAGGGGCGTCGAGGGCGTGGTCGGCGGCCGCGCGGTGCTCGCGGGGCGCGTCGACTTCCTCCGCGAGCGCGGCGTCGACGTCGCGCCGCTGGAGGCCCCGGGCGATCCCGTCGGGAGCCGCGTCGCCGTCGCGATCGACGGGCGCGCCGCCGGGATCTTCGTCGTCGCGGATCGCGTGAAGGCCACGTCGCGCGCCGCGCTCGACGCGCTCCGCGCCGAAGGGGTCCGCGTCGTGATGCTCACCGGCGACGCGCGCGCGAGCGCCGAGGCGGTGGCGCGCGAGGTCGGGATCGCGCCGGCCGACGTCGAGGCCGAGGTGCTCCCGGCCGACAAGGAGGCGGCGGTGCGGCGCCTGCAAGGCGAAGGGCGCGTCGTCGCGATGGCCGGCGACGGGATCAACGACGCGCCGGCGCTCGCGCGCGCGCACGTCGGGATCGCGATGGGCACGGGCGCCGACGTCGCGATGGAGAGCGCCGGCGTGACGCTCGTCCGCGGCGACCTCCGCGCCATCGGCAGGGCGCGCCGTCTGAGCCGCGCGACGATGCGCAACATCCGGCAGAACCTGTTCTTCGCCTTCGTCTACAACGCGGTCGGCGTGCCGGTCGCCGCGGGCGTCCTCTACCCGTTCACCGGCGCCCTCCTCAGCCCGATGCTCGCGAGCGCCGCGATGACGCTCAGCTCCGTGTCCGTCATCTCGAACGCCCTCCGGCTGCGGACGGCGCGGATCGATTGAGCCCGACGCCCGCCTCCGCGCGGTCGTCGGGGCGACCGCGGCGCCGGGGTGCTAGAAGGCGCCATGAGCTCGAGCAAGACCGCCGAATACGTCGCGCTGTACCGCGCGCTCGAGACGAGCGAGACCGCGCGCGAGCCGCTCTTCCGCGATCCGTTCGCCGAGCTCTTCTTGTCGCCGTCGCTCCGGCGCGTCCTGCGCCTGGCGCGCGTCCGCCCGCTGCGATCTTCGCTCCTCCGGTACGCCGATTGGCGCGCGCCCGGGGCCCGGTCCTCGACGATCGGGCGGACGCGCGTCATCGACGACGCCGTCGTGCGCGCGACGAACGAGGGGGCGAAGCAGGTCGTCCTCCTCGGCGCCGGCTACGACTGCCGCGCGCACCGCCTGGCGGAGCTCCGCGACGCGCGCGTCTTCGAGGTGGACCGGCGCGAGACGCAGGCCGCGAAGCGCGCGCGGGTCGAGGGGGCCGCGGCGCTCGGCGCGCGGAGGGACGTCCGCTACGTCACGGTCGACTTCGCGCGCGACGATCTCGCCGCGCGGCTCGCGGCGGCGGGGTGGGACGCGGGCCGCCCGTCGATCTTCGTCTGGGAGGGGGTGACCGGCTACCTCGACGAGGCGGCGGTCGAGTCGGTCCTCCGCTTCGTCGGCGGCACGGCGCCCGGCACGACGCTCATCTTCACGTATCTCCATCGCGGCGTCATCGACGGGAGCGTCCGCTTCGAAGGCGCGGACAAGCTCGTTCGCAACGTGCGGCGGCTCGGCGAGCCGTGGACGTTCGGCCTCGTGCCCGGCGAGGTAGGCTCGTTCGTCGCGCGCTTCGGGCTGCGGCTCGAAGACGATCTCGGCGCCGACGAATACCGGGAGCGCACGCTCGGGACCCGCGAGCCCGGCCTCCGCGGATATGCCTTTTACCGCCTCGCGATCGCCCGCGTCGCGGACCGCGGCGGCCCCCAGGTCGCGTGAAATCGCCCCGCCCGCGCCGCGCGGCGGCTCGCGCGGCCGATCACGGCTCCGGCGCGGCGGCGTAGACGCGCCGGGCGAAGAAGGGGCGGAGGTCGCGCCCGCTCACCGCCTCGAACGCCGCGCGCAGGTCCTCGCTCCGCGCGCCCTTCTCCGCGCGATCGCGCACGTACCTCCGGATGCCCGCCCAGAACGTCGGGTCGCCGAGCTCTCCGCGGAGCGCGTCGAGCGTCAGCGCGCCGCGCGCGTACGTCACGCCGCGCGGCTGGAGCTCCGACTCGCGCGGCGACCGCGGCGCCGCGCCCGGAGGGGACAGGGAGAGCGGCGCGTCGCGTCCGCTCTCGTGCACCTTCGCCGAGCGCGCGCGCCACAGGCCGAGCTCCCGGTCGTACGCCGGCCGGCCCCAGCGCTCCTCTTTCAGCGCCGCGACGAAGAACGTGGCGAACCCTTCGTTGAGCCAGAAGTCGGAGAAATCGGCGCACGACACGAGCCACGCGAACCATTGGTGCGCGAGCTCGTGCGAAAAGAGCCAGTCTTCGGTCGGGTCCGCGCGGACCTCGTCGAGCGCGCTCGCCGACAAGAACGAGAGCCCGGCCGCCTCCTGCGCCGCGTCGTCGCGGACGAAGACCTCGGTGTAGGCGTCGGCCGGGAACCGCGCGCCCGTGCGCTCCCGGAGCGCGCGCATCATCGGCGCGGTGATCGCGAGCGCGCTCTCCAGATCGGCGCCCTTCGGCCCGAGCGCCCGCAGCGTGACGCCGTCGACGTCGATGGAAGCCTCGTCGAAGCGGCCGGCGGCGAAGCCGAAGAGGAACGGGGGCGACGGCCGATCCATGGTGAACGCGTGGACGGCGAGCCCGTCGCGCGCGGACGCGGGCGCGGCGCGTCCGCTCGCCGCCACGCGCAGGTCCGGCGGCGCGGCGATGCGCAGCGTGAGCGTCGCGCGCTGCGCGGGATCGTCGCGCGTCGGCATCCAGGACGAAGTCGCATATCCGGCCCAGACCTCGTCATCCAAGAAGCGCGGCACGCGCCGCTCGCCGCCGACGGTCCATTCGACGTGGAGCGTCGCTCCTTCTCCGGCGCGGAGGGGGCGCGGGAGCGCGGCGCAGAGGCGCCCGTCGTCGAGGCGAAACGGGAGCGCCGCTCCCCCGCTCGCGACCGACGCGACGCGGAGATCCTTCGCGTCGAGCACAACCACACCAATCTCACA
>Ga0207710_10001302_pt1 | contig 12618 bp, 10 predicted proteins | sample KBSS24metaG_FD_184400 | JGI IMG/M metagenome (GOLD analysis project Ga0207710, IMG submission 184400) | Switchgrass rhizosphere microbial communities from Kellogg Biological Station, Michigan, USA - KBS S2-4 metaG (SPAdes) (version 2) | ecosystem: Host-associated > Plants > Roots > Rhizosphere...
GCCGTTTCTACCTCCCCCGCATCTCGAAGGGCGAAGCGCTTTTCTGCATCGGGATGAGCGAGCCGGGCTCGGGTTCCGACCTCGCCAGCGTGCGCAGCCGGGCCGAGCAGCAGGCGGACGGCAGCTGGTTGCTCAACGGCCAGAAGATCTGGACCACGAACGCGATGCACAGCGATTACATGATCGCTCTGGTACGCACGTCGGGCACCAGCGCCGACCGGCAGCAGGGCCTGTCGCAGCTGATCGTCGACCTGAAGGCACCCGGCATAACCATCCGTCCGATCGTCGACCTTACCGGCGACGCCCACTTCGCCGAAGTCTTCTTCGAAGACGTCCGTCTAGCTCCCGACGCGCTGATCGGCGCGGAAGGGCAGGGGTGGAAGCAGGTCACCGCCGAACTCGCCTTTGAACGCAGCGGGCCTGAGCGTATCTATTCCTCCGTCGTATTGATCGACGCCTGGGTCCGTCACCTCGAAGCGGTCGGCCGTAAAGACAGCGCCACGCTTCGCCTCGTCGGGTCGCTTATGGCGCAGCAGGCGGTGCTTCGCGAAATGTCGCTCGCCGTGACCGCACGGTTGGTTGCGGGCGAAAGCCCGGTCGTCGAAGCGTCATTGATGAAGGATCTGGGCACCAGCTTCGAACAGGCCGTGCCGCAGTTGATCGGCGATGATCTGGCGGCCAACCCCAACGAGCCGGTTGATCCCGAGCTGTACCGCACTTTGATTTACGTCACCCACATCGCGCCTAGCTTCTCGCTGCGCGGCGGCACGCGCGAGATTTTGCGCGGCATCATCGCCCGCGGCCTTGGCCTGCGCTGAAGGGAGCCTATTCATGGACATGTCCGAACTGATCGATCCCTTCGCTCGCTTGATCGAGGATATCTGCACTCCTGCCGCGATCCGTGAGATCGAACAGGGCGGCGACAGCAGCGCTATGTGGAATGCCTTTCTCGAATCCGGCTTCCTCGACGCGCTCGTTGCCGAAGAGTCAGGCGGGGCGGGGTTGCCATTGGACGACGCCGCGCCGTTGATCGCTTTGCTCGGCCGGCATGCAGTCCCGCTGCCGGTCGGCGATACGATGATCGCTCGTGCGCTGCTCGCCGCTGCCGGTGTCGAAGAGCCCGAAGGTCCAATCGCGATCGCGACTGGTGCGGGGGCGGTTCCGTTCGCCGCTGTCGCTTCGCACATTCTGTCCGGCACAGCGCAAAGTCCTGCGCTGACCGCAGCAAAGGTCGAAGCGACCGGTGTTCCTCATGCCGTCGACGCCTATGTGGGTGAGCCGAACGGATCGGCGCTGCGTCCCATCGCGGCGGTGCTACGGGCGCAGCTCATCTCCGGCGCCGCGGGGCGAGTCATGGAAATGACGGTCGCCTATGCCAATGAACGCGTCCAGTTCGGCAAGCCCATCGGCAAGCAGCAGGCGGTGCAGCAGCAATTGTCCGTTCTGGCCGAACAGGCCGTGGCCGCCCGCATTGCAGCCGCGGTCGGCGCGCGTTCGGGACTTCAGCCAAAGCTGGCTGACGCCGCCATCGCCAAGCATGGCGCCAGTCTCGCGGCAGGTCAGGTTGCTGCCATTGCCCATGCCGTTCATGGCACGATCGGCGTCAGCGAAGAATATGACCTGCAACTGCTCACCCGTCGCCTGCACGGCTGGCGCTTGGCTGATGGGTCGGAAAGCTATTGGGCGGGCATATTGGGCGAATTGAGGCTGGCGGCTGCTGCAGTGCCGACTGCCGATTTCATCCGGGGCGCCTGACCCGCGCCGTGCAATGGCGGCCCGCCCTTTCCACTGCTGGTCAGGAGGGGTAAGAGGCCGCCAACCCATGCGCCGCTGATCGTCAAGGGGTGAGCTTTGCGGCGCGCTCAGTAGCTGAAGGATCCTGCGCATGACCAATTCAACGCCTCGCCCCATCATTGATGGTCAGGAACGCAGTCAGGCGCGGCTCGGCACGATGCCGCTGGTAAACCCGGCTAATGAAGAGCTGATCGCAACGCTGCCTTGTTGCGGCGCTGAGGAAGCCGCAGAGGCGGCGCGGCTGTCCGTCGACGGCTTCGCTCAATGGTCGGCCATATCGCCCTTCGAACGCAGCAAGGTTTTGCGCCGCGCCGCCGACCTGATGCGCGGCGAGGCCGATGAAGCCGCTGCTGAAATGACGCGCGAAGGCGGCAAGCCGCTGGCACAGGCGCGCGGCGAATGGCTGGGGTCGGCAGACCTCCTCGACTGGTATGCGGAAGAGGGCCGCCGGGCCTATGGCCGTCTGATCCCCACCCGTGCCGCCGACATGCGCTGGGCCGTGGAGCGCCGCCCGGTGGGTCCGGTCGCTGCATTCACGCCCTGGAACTTCCCGGCCTGGACCGTGATGCAAAAGGTCGCGCCGGCGCTGGCGGCAGGATGCTCCGTCGTGCTCAAATGTGCGGAGGAAACGCCCGGCTCAAGCTGGCGGATCGGCCGGGCGCTGCTGGCGGCGGGCCTCCCGCCGCGCGCGATCAGCGTAATCTGGGGCGATCCTGCCGCGATTTCGTCCACGCTCTGCGCGGCGCCGGAAATTCGCAAGGTGACGCTGACCGGATCGACCCGCGTCGGCCGTTTGCTCGCCAGCGCGGCGGGGCAGCATCTCAAGAAGGTGACGATGGAACTGGGCGGCCATAATCCGGTGATCGTCGCGCGCGACGCCGATCTGTCGACCGTCGTGCCATTGTCGACCGAATTCAAGTTCCGCAACGCCGGTCAGATCTGCGTGTCGCCCACCCGTTTCCTGGTCGAACGGCCGCTCTATGCCGATTTCGTCGCAGGCGTTACCGAAGCGGCGAAGAAGCTGAAGGTCGGGGACGGCATGGATGCCGCCACGCAGATGGGCCCTCTGTCCACCGCCGGACAATTGTCGAAGATCGAGGCGCTGGCCGCCGACGCCGTCCAGCGCGGCGCGAAGCTGGAAACAGGCGGGTCGCGCATCGGCAACAGCGGCTATTTCTTTGAGCCGACCATCCTTTCGGACATGACGCCGCAAATGGAGGCGATGAACGACGAGCCCTTCGGCCCGCTGATGCTGATCATGCCGGTCGACGACATCGACGCGGCCCTCGCGGAAGCGAACCGCCTTCCCTATGGCCTGGCCGCCTATGCGTTCACCAACAGCATGAGCACCGAGCGAAAGATCGTGGCGGGAATCGAATCGGGCATGCTGGGTATCAACCATTTCGCCATGGCGATGCCGGAAACGCCCTTTGGCGGGGTGGGCGACAGCGGCATGGGTTCGGAAGGCGGCATAGAGGGGATGGATGCCTATTTGCGGCCCTTCCTCGTGACTGCCAAGATCGCCTGAACCGGGACACATTGGGGACGTGGAAAAAAGCCGGGCGGGACTGCAGCCGTCCTCGCCCGGCCAGCCCCTTTTCTATTCGGCCGCCATCGCCGCCTGATCGCGGAAATGCGGAATCACTTTCTCGCCAATGTTGCGGATCGGCTCCATGATGATCTCATGAGGGATGTCGCCCATCTGGAAGATGAAAAGAACCTCATCTGCGCCAGCGTCGAATAACTGGCTGACATAGAGCATAATCCGACCGGACTGAATCGGAGAGGATTCCCTTTCGCTGGAAAATCTGATGGGGTCCTCAAATCGCCGCTCCTATTGCAAGCAGATTTTGAGCTGACCGTATGCCGGGTTCAGGGTCGTCTTCGCGGTCGGCATGGGCCGCCGCACGGTGGGTCTTCGGCGGACGGAACCTTCCTATGTGGACGGCGCACTCGCCAGAAGCCGGTGCATCCCATCAAGCGGAATGGTTCAGCCCACGTCCCGGCAGGGACGCATCCGCTAGCCGACTGCTCGCCGGCGAGGTTGCTACGCTGGTGCGCCAGCGGTCTTGTCGAATAGCTCGCCTGACTTGAGCATGGCATGCATCACGACCGAAAGCTTCCGCGCCACCGCAACCGCGGCGCGCTTGAAGCCGATGCGTTCGCGAAGCTTGAGGCCCCAGTCTCGCAACGTACTGTCAGCCGAGCTGCGGGTCAGGATGACGCAGGCCGCTTCGTATAGAAGGTTTCGCACCTGATGATCGCCCCCCCTGGAGATGTTGACAAAGGGATTCTCAGACCGGTCAGGTGCTGACTTTAGGATTGCTCTCTGGAGAGGGGAAATCCGTTTAATGCACGGCTCCGACGCTGGGCCTACCGACGGCGATAGAGCGGGCGGGTTACACTGCGCTGACACCGCCAACGGGACTTTTACCGACAGCTTGGATCATCATCCGTGCCTGGGCGGAGAGCTGGCGGAAAATGTCGTTCGCTTCCTTCGCGCGCGCGTCGGCTGCGTTTCCGTCCAGGGCGCGGCGATAGACGCCGACGAGAATGGCGGCGAGCCGGAAGATCGAGAAAATGACGAAGTAATCCCAGTCGGGAATGCCATCCAGCCCGCGCAGGGCCGCGTAATGGCGGACCAGCTCGTGCTCCGCAGGAATGCCCAAGGTCGCGACATCTACATCCGAGAAGCCGCGCCGGGTCTGCGATGACAAATGGTAGGCCATGCAGGTATAGGCCAGATCAGCAAGCGGGTGCCCGATAGTGGCCAGTTCCCAGTCCAGCACGGCGGCGATTTCGGGTCGGGACGGATGGATGATCAGGTTGCCGATCCGGAAATCCCCGTGGGCGATCGCCTCTTGCTCCTGGGCCGGGATGTGCGCGAGCAGCCAGCGGATGACTTCTTCCATGTCGGCGTTGTCATCGACTTTCGTCGCCTCATAGGCGCGTTGCCAGCGGGATATCTGCCGTGCGACATAGCCTCCGCGCTTGCCGAACGTAGCCAGCCCGGCCGCCCCGACATCGACGTTGTGAATCTTGGCCAGAACCTCGACCATCGCTAGGTAAATCCGGCGACGGTCGGTCGGCTCGACACCAGGCAAAAGGCGATCGGCGAAAATGCGCCCCTCGACATGGTCCATGACATAGAATGGCTGCCCGATCGGGCTGTCTTCCATGCAGAGCAGGTGCATCCTCGCCAGCGGGATGCCCTTGCCAGCGAGCGCGGACTGGATGTGAAATTCGCGATCGATGGCGTGGGCACCGGGCAGCAGCGGCCCGGACGGCTGCTTGCGCAGGACATAGGCACGGTCGCCGGCATGGAGGTGATAGGTCGGGTTGGACTGGCCACCCTGGAACTGGCGAACGACGAGACCGTGCTCGACCCCCGGCAGTCGGCCGTGCAGGAACGCGGCCAACGCCGCCTCGTCGAAGCGGTGGTTGGGCAGGACCTCAATGAGGATTGCATCTTGCGGTGCGGCTGACATGGACATTTCTCCGGCTTCAGCGGTGCTTTGCCAGTTCCATTCTGGCGATGGTGTTCCTGTGGACTTCCTCGGGGCCATCGACGTAGCGCATGATCCGCGCGCGGGCATAGGCATAGCCGAGGCCGAAATCGTCGGTGACGCCGGCCGCGCCATGGACCTGCATGGCCCAGTCGACCACCTGGACGAGCATCAGCGGGGCGGCGACCTTGATCGCGGCGATTTCCATGCGGGCCGCCTGGGCGCCGACGGTGTCGATACGATGGGCGGCATTGAGCACCAGCAGCCGGGCCTGATCAATGCGTATGCGCGATTCGGCGATGCGTTCGCGGGTTACGCCCTGATCGGCCAGCAGCTTGCCGAATGCGTGACGATCCAGCGCGCGGCGGCAGAGTGATTCGAGCGCGCGCTCGGCCATGCCGATATTGCGCATGGCATGGTGGATGCGGCCCGGCCCGAGACGCCCCTGCGCGATCTCGAAACCGCGCCCTTCGCCCAGCAGGATGTTTTCGACCGGCACGCGCACGTTGTCGAGGGCGACTTCGGCGTGACCATGGGGCGCATCGCTGTAGCCCAGGATATTGAGGTCGCGAAGGATGGTGACGCCGGGGGTGTCCTTGGGGACGATGACCAGCGATTGGCGCAGGTGCCGGGACGGATTGTCGGGATCGGTCTGACCCATCACGAACAGAACGCGGCAGTGCTCGGCGCCAGCGCCGCTCGTCCACCATTTGCGGCCGTTGATGACGTAGTGGTCGCCCTCGCGTTCGATGCGGGTGCGAATGTTGGTCGCATCGGACGAAGCAACGTCGGGTTCCGTCATTGCGAAGGCGGAACCGTGGGTGCCGTCGGCCATGCCTGGAAGCCAGTCAGCGATCTGCTTTTCCGTGCCGTATCTCTCCAGCATTTCCATGTTGCCGGATTCGGGGGCGTGGCAGTTGAACACCTCCGACGACCAGTGGACACGGCCCATCTGCTCGGCGAGCGGGGCATATTCAAAATTGGTAAGCGCGGGGCCGTAGCGGGAGTGGGGCAAGGCCAGATTCCACAGCCCGGCGGCGCGAGCGCGCGATTTCAGTTCCTCGACGAGGGGAAGCGGCGCCCACGGGTTGCTCGCCGCCCGCCGCTGGGCGTGCCAGACCGGCTCGTTGGGATAGACATACTCGTCCATAAACGCGATGAGGCGCTGTTGGTAGTCGAGCGACCGCGAGCTGAACGTGTACATTAGGCTTCCTTCCGTGACGATCACTGTTGGCCTGATGAGGCAGGTATGGCCAGAAATCAGTCCGAGCGGACGACCTATTCATATATATGATGGCGGTGAGCGAGGGCGGACGGAGCGACCCTCCTTTCTGCCGTCGAGGCGGTCAAGTTTCTAAGCCGTGTTGGCAAAACGGGTTCCCAAAGGAGTCCGGGTCTCAACCTCGCCGCGCCAAGCTATGGTTGAAGGTCTTTTTCAACACGCCCTAGGTCCATCTTCACGTTGGCGACGTTCCACCAGTTCACCCGCCTTATTGGATCGCGAGTGACGGGATACGAGGCGACCTTGTGCCTGGCCTTCTCCGCGGAGAACGTTCGGCTGAGGCACTGGATCACCATTCCGTCGAGCTCTGCAGGCAGGCTCGATTGAGTGAAGGAAGCCTGCGCCTCTGATCCGTTGGCCTAGCAGCACGGCTCAGACGCAGGAAGCCTCTGTCGTCGCGGCCATTGCTGGTGGAATTGAAGGTGCGCTCCGCGAGGGATGCCATTGTTCCTGCGCCATCCCATTGCTGTTGCGCCATTCAAGATAGCGCGCAGTCTCTTCCCGCAGCACGTCAAGATAGGCTTCCTGATTGGTCCTAAGGTCGTCGGTCAATCCTGGCACACCCACCACCAATTGCTCTTCGTTGGCCACTTTCGGTAGACGCATGGCAATCATGCCGCCGCCCTTGGTGATCGTATTGAAGGTCGCCGCCCAGCCTTGGCTGCGAATTTCCTCGACCTGCTGCATCAGGGTTTGAATGCAATTCCGTGGCTGCCCAGCAGGCGCTTCGGCGTTGGTCCGCATCGCAATCCGTTTGATGACAGGATCGGGCAGGTCGGCGAGCAGCATCAAGCCCGTCCCCGATCGTATTAGCGGCCGACGCGATCCCTTGACGACAAACAGGCGGACTGGGTTCGTCGACTGAGCAACGTGAATATATTCGGACCAAATCTGATTGCGTACGGCCACGACCACGGCTTGGTTGGTCCTCGCATTCACACGCTGCAACAGGCGCATCAACAGCCCATCGCTGATCATCGCACCGTTCACCCAGTTGCCCAGCAAAGCGACCCGAGTAGTCGGGCTAAAAGCGCGAGTGTTGGGGTTAAATTGTAAATAGCCCATGACAACCATACTGCGCAGCAGGACGGAAGTACTTGATTGTGGCAGGTCCAGCAGTTCTGAAACTTCGGAAACCGGAGCCTCCCGACGCAGCACATCGAACAACTCCAATATGCGGAGTACGCGCCCGGCCGACTTAACAACGCCTCCGGCTTCGGCGCTGTTCCATCCTACGACGTTTTGCTCACCCAATGAGCGTGACAGTTGCCTCATTCGCATCGGCTTGCTCTCCCATTTTCAATCTAGCATTTGAAAACAAGCCGTGTCAAGGATGCTGCCGTGCTGCCAGCGGCGAGCAACCGGGCCTTTGACAATGAAGAAGATCCCTCGCCAATCTGTAACAGCACTCGCTTCTAACCCGGCACGACTCGGGACGAGCCGCAGGAAAGGACAACGATCATGACACAGCACGCAACATTCTGTCGGGTCTGCTATCATCTTTGCGGCGCCGTCGTGGAGCTCGACGATGACGGGCGTGCGGTATCCATGACGGGAGATAGGGATAACCCACTGTATAAAGGGTATCACTGCGTTAAGGGCCGAGCCTCGCCCGCGGTCCACAACAGCCCTGATCGGCTGCGGCACTCGATGAAACGGCAGCCTGATGGCTCCTTCGTACCGATAGATATTGAAGTTGCGCTCGACGAAATCGCCGCGAAACTCGCCGTCATCCTCGAACGGCACGGAGCCCGGTCGGTGGCGTCCTATCACGGAACCGGCATCGTCGGTCACACGCTGGCCATGGCATCCACCCATGCGTTCATGGATGCAATCGGCTCGCCGATGTCATTCAGCAACGAATCGATCGATCAACCCGGTAAATCTGTTGCCAAGGGGCTCCACGGCGTCTGGCAGGCCCCAGGGAACGGCTGGACCGATCCCGAGGTCATCCTTGTAATCGGGATGAATCCGCTGGTCAGCCATAATGGCTTCCCATTCGGCAACCCCGCGATGTGGATCAATGAACGCCTTGCCAAAGGAACCAAGCTGATCGTGATAGACCCACGCCGTACCGAAACGGCGCGAAAAGCGACTCAATTCGTGCAGCCGCTGCCCGGGCATGATGCAGCCATCCTCGCAGCCGTCGCACGGGTCATCATCGACGAAGAACTCTACGACAGGTCTTTCGTCGCCGAGAATGTTCGCGGGCTTAAAGTGCTGCGCGATGCGGTCGACCGGTTTGACGTCACCACCGTCGCACGGCTCGCAGGGGTCTCAGCCGGAGCACTGGAGCAGGTCGCGCGCACCTACGCTGGCGCCCGAAGAGGCTATGCGATCTGCGGCACCGGTCCTAGCATGAGCGGCTCCTCGACTCTCGTTGAATATCTGCGAATGTGCATTGAGACATTGTGCGGGCACCATATGCGCGAAGGCGAACTCTTGCCGGTTGCCGGAGTGATCATGGCCCGCCCGGTCGCTAAAGCGCAGGCGACACCACCTTTCCCCGCGTGGGGCGAAGCGTTCGCGGGTCCAACCACGCGTGTCCGGGGGCTGCGCGCCTACTATGCCGGCTCGGCGCCTATGCCTACGTCTGCTTTGCCGGATGAAATCTTGATGCCAGGAGAAGGACAGGTGCGCGCCTTCATCAGTTGCGCAGGCAATCCCGTTCTTGCCTGGCCCGATCAGAACCGCACGGTGTCCGCGATGAAAAGCCTAGAACTGAGCGTCTCGCTCGACGTCAAGATGACACCGTCCGCGGCGCTCGCCGACTATGTCATTGCATGCAAGCAGCACCTTGAGACACCGGGTCTAAGCTATCTCTCCGAAGGCCTCGCCTTCTACTCCACCGGCGTGGGGGTCGATCAGTCGTTCGGTCAATACACTCCGGCCATTGCCCGGCCTCCGGCCGATTCCCAAGTCGTCGAGGAGTGGGAGGTGTTCTACGGCCTTTGTCGCAGACTGGGACTGCAGTTCACCCTGCATGGCCTCAACGGGACAACCTTCGAGCCGGACATGGAGACCACGCCGACCACTGACGAATTACTGGAACATTTCATGGCTGGGTCGCGCATCCCGCTGGCCGAGCTGAAAAAGCATCCTCATGGCGCAATCTTCCTGGATGACACTGCCCGGGTACTTGGGCGCGACGAGGGGTGGGAGGGGTATCTCGAGCTCGCTAGTCCCGACATGATCGAGGATCTACAAGCCTATCCGCTCGATAGCGATGTGGATGCTGATTTCCCTTTCCGCCTTATCAGCCGTCGGATGCGGCACACTTTCAACTCGATCTCTCACAACCCGGCGACGAAGGGTCTGCCTTACAATCCGGCTTTCATGAACCCGGATGATATCGTCCGATTAGGTCTAGCTGACGGGAACGTCGTTGAACTTCGGTCTCGATATGGTGCGATCCTGGGCGTGGTTGAGGCGGAACAGGCGGTCCGTCCGGGGCTGATCTCAATGTCACACGGTTATGGCGGCGCTCTTGATCGCGACAAAGATCTGCGCGCGATTGGGAGTTCTACATCACGGCTGAGTGGGCTTGACGACAGCCCCGAGCGCTACAGCGGTCAGCCGCGGATGAGCGGGATTCCGGTGACCGTCCGTCAGGCAAGTGACGATGAGGTGCTGGCGCAACCGGAAACTGCCGTGCTGTAAGGTATGTCAGACCGCTTGGTCTTCGCTGATAACACGCAAGCGGTTACTCGTTCGTGACGTTGTGGCGTCTAGATTGCTGCTTCAGACTAGGTTCGTTCTCGCTCCGGCCAGCAGGGGTGCATGTAAACGCCTGTTGCTCTTCGATTGGGCACACGCGTTCGATCAGTCGAGGCCTGCTCCAAGTTCTGGCACCGTACGGGCTAAGGCCTGTGGACATTTAGGGGATTCCCTTTTCAGGTGAGATCGGATTCAAGACAGGCGAAGGGAGCGCCATTTTGAACCGACTTGCATTGAGCGACGAGCAGTGGGAGAAATTGAACCGCTTGTTCCCGGTAAAGCGGGGGACCGTGGCCGTTCCGGGGTGAACAACCGTCTGTTTGGAGAAGCGGTTTTGTGGATCGCGGGCACGGGTGCCGCATGGCGAGATTTGCCAGCGCACTTCGGCAACTGGAACGCGAACTTCCGGCGTTTCCGCCGCTGGGCCGTGAAGGGGGTCTTTGATATTCTGTTCGAACGAATTATCCGGTGAGCCCGACTTCGAGTATGCCATGATCGACGGCACGATCGTCCGGGTCCACCAGCAGGGCACCGGCGCGGCTTGGGCATCGACGGCGCGGTAAATGCCCTTCAGAGCCGCGACGAGCGGCTTGCGGTCCTTCCATGACACCGAAGTCCATCGAATTGCGCGGGAGATGGGCGATGCAGGTCTGGACGATCGCGTCGGGGAACACGGCGGTGATGGCGTCGGGGAAGTCCTTGAGGCCATCGACCACGGCCAGCATGATATCCTCGGTACCGCGGTTCCTGAGTTCGTTCATGACCCTGAGCCAGAATTTGGCGCCTTCGTTCTGCTCGACCCACAGGCCGAGCACCTCCTTGCCGCCATCGGCGCGCACCCCGAGTGCGATATGGATCGCCTTGGCGCGGACCAGCCCCTCGTCGCGGATCTTTACCCGGATCGCGTCGAAGAACACCAGCGGATAGGCAGGATCGAGTGGGCGGGCCTGCCATGCGGCGATCTCCTCGAGTACGGCGTCGGTGACGGTCGATATCAGGTCCGGCGAAACGTCGATGCCGTACAGATCGCGCAGATGCCCGGTGATCTCCCGGGTGCTCATGCCCCGCGCGTACATCGAGATGATCTTGTCGTCGAAGCCTGGAAAGCGGCGCTGATATTTGGCGATCAGTTGCGGGTCGAACCTGCCCTGCCGGTCGCGCGGCACATCGATGTCGATCTTGCCGGTGTCGGTCACCACTGTCTTGCGGCCATAGCCATTCCGGCTGTTGTCCGCTTCGGCTTCGTCGCCCAGGTGATGATCCATCTCGGCATTGGGCGCGCGTTCCGCCAGCGCCTTCTTCAAGGCATCGAGCAAGCCGCCCTGATCCAGCGCCGTCGCCGCATTGCTGCCCGCCAGAAGTTGATCGAGTAGCTCAGCCGGTATCGCGGACTCTTTGCGTCGGGACATAGTGGGACTCCTTCTCACCCATTATGCCCGCCCGCACACGAAATTCCTGACAGTCCCGATCAAGGTCAGTCACTTCTTCGCAGATATTACTCTTTCGCGGAGGCATATGTCGCCTCTTCCCATTCTCTATGTGATTTGCGTCAACCTACCGCCTCCAGATGCACCCGGCACTTGCAAGGCACCGGCGGGCAACGCACGGTCGGCCCGAAGAGCAGAAGAACCATTAGGAAGCACGTCTGTGCCGGATTTACGCGCCTTGCTTGATCTTGAACCCAATGGCGAAGGTCGCTGGCGGTCTACGTCGCCTGACACCAACGCAGGGGGGGAGGTTTTTGGAGGACAATATCTGGGTCTTTCCGTGCATGCTGCCATGCTCACGGCGCCCGGGCGATCGCCGCACGCTCTGAGTTCGTTCTTCCTCCGGCGTGCGGAGGCCAGTTCTCCGGTGGACTATCAGGTCGAACAGACGCGCGATGGAGCAGCATTTGCCCATCGCCGGGTGACGGCGTCGCAGTTCGGCAAAGAGGTGTTTCGCGCGGAGATTAGCTTCCATGAACCAGAGGCCGACCAGCCGTCGCACCGAGTTACCCCACCCGCCGCGCCAGATATTTCTACGTTGAAATCACATCATCAAAGCGTCCTCGAGCGAGCTGAGGAACTCGATCCTCTCGTAGTGCGTCGCGTAATCAGCCGCGCATCGTTTCAGAGCTATTTCGCAGATCCGGACGAAGGGCTCGGCAAGCCGGGAAGCCGACCGTACACTCTTGCGTGGCTCGAACCGTCGCCGCCGCCAGCGGCAGGAGATGCCATCGGCTATTACGCGACACTGGCCTATCTGACAGACGCCTGCGCCAATTTCGCCGCGCGGATCATGCATGCTGCTCAACTCCATGACGGGGAGCTGGCGTCA